>Ga0316204_10001663_pt1 | contig 57272 bp, 61 predicted proteins | sample 6monrhotite_MG_2_FD_205661 | JGI IMG/M metagenome (GOLD analysis project Ga0316204, IMG submission 205661) | Microbial mat bacterial communities from mineral coupon in-situ incubated in ocean water Damariscotta River, Maine, United States -... | ecosystem: Environmental > Aquatic > Marine >...
ACAGCAGCGCGCCGACGGTGATGGCTGCGAAGCTGCCCTTGAACTGCACGCCGAACAGCGACACCGACAGCGCCATCAGCCCGAAAAAGCCGATCATGCTGAGGGCGACATACGGCAGCTGTTTGCCGAGCAGAAATTCTAGCCGGGTCATGGGTGTGACGTAGAGGTTGGTGATCGAGCCCAACTCTTTTTCGCGCACCACCCCGAGCGCGGTCAGCATCGCCGGGATGAACACCAGCAAGATGGCGATCATCCCGGGCACCATGGCGTTGAAGCTTTCGAAGTCCTGGTTGTAGCGGTAGCGCGCCACGATCTCGGCTGCGGCCACCGGCGACGTCACCCCGCTGCGAGTGGCGAGATCGATCAGGTACTGGTAGTGCAGGCCTTGCACGTAGCCGCGAATGGTCTCGGCACGAAACGGCATGGCGCCGTCGATCCACATGCCGACCTCCGGCGAACGGCCGCGCCGCAGATCGGCGCCAAAGCCGGATGGGATTTCGATCGCCAGGCTCAGCTCGGCGTTGCGCATGCGCCGGTCGAGCGCGGCCTGGTCGTAGAGCGGCGGGCGCTCAAGGAAATAGCGCGAGCCGGCAATATTCTGCACATAATCGCGGCTTTCCGGGGTCTGGTCGCGGTCGAGCGCCGCAAAGCGCAGATCGTCAACATCAAAGGTCATGCCGTAGCTGAGCAACACCATAAGCAACACCGAGCCGAACAACGCGAAGGTGAGCCGGACCGGATCGCGCCACAGTTCCAGGGTCTCGCGACGCGCGACGCCGAACAGTCGCATCAACCGAAAACCGCCGCGCGCCGGCTTGGCGGCCGGGGCGGCCAGTGTTGCATCCGGTTCCTTGCCGGCGGCCTCCTCCAGAAAAGCGATGAAGGTCTCCTCCAATGTTGCCGCGCCGCGCGCCTGCTTGAGCGCCGCCGGCGTATCGCTGGCCAGCACCTTGCCAGCGTGCATCAACGAAATGCGGTCGCAGCGTTCAGCCTCGTTCATAAAGTGGGTGGAGATGAAGATCGTCACGCCCTGGTGGCGGGCGATCTCAAGCAGCAGCTCCCAGAATTGATCGCGTGCAACCGGGTCGACGCCTGAGGTCGGTTCGTCGAGGATCAGCATCTCGGGTTTGTGCACCATGGCAACCGCGAGCGACAGGCGCTGGCGGATGCCAAGCGGCAAGGAAGCAGCGAGCGCGTCGGCGTGTGCGCCTAGGCCGAAGCGTTCGATCAGCTCGCGCACGCGCGGCGCGACCTGGTCGGCAGACAGGTGAAACAGGCGCGCGTGCAGTACCAGGTTCTGGCGCACGGTCAGCTCCGAATACAGCGAGAACGCCTGGGTCATGTAGCCGACCCGCTTGCGGGTGGCGAGGTCACGCGGATCGACTGGTTGGCCGAAGAGCTTCGCGCTGCCCTCGCTCGGCGGCAGCAGGCCGGTCAGCATCTTCATGGTGGTCGTCTTGCCGCAGCCGTTGGAGCCGAGAAAGCCGAAGATCTCGCCGCGCTCGATGCGGAAGCTCACGGCATCGACCGCCGTGAAGTCGCCGAAGCGCATGGTCAGACCCTCGGCCTCGATGGCCAGGGCGCCGCCGCTCTCCACTTCGCGCGGCGGCACGGTGAGCACGCGGTGGCCAGCGCGTTGCGCCTCGGGCAACAATGCGATGAACGCCGCATCGAGAGTGACGGCGCCGGTGCGTGCCTTGAGCTCGGCCGGACTGCCGGTGGCCAGCACCTGCCCATCATTCATTGCCACCAGCCAGTCGAAGCGCTCGGCCTCCTCCATGTAGGCGGTGGCAACAATCACGCTCATACCTTCTCGACGCGCACGCAGCCGGTCGATTAGCTCCCAGAACTGGCGGCGCGACAACGGATCGACACCGGTGGTTGGTTCATCGAGGATCAGGAGGTCGGGGTCGTGGATCAGTGCGCAGCACAGACCCAGTTTCTGCTTCATGCCGCCTGAGAGCTTGGCCGCCGGACGGTCCCGAAACGGTGCGAGCCCGGTGCTGTGCAACAGCTCATCAATGCGCTGCACGCGCTCGGCGCGTCCCTGGCCGAACAGCCGACCGAAATAGTCGATGTTTTCGAATACCGATAGTGTCGCGTACAGATTACGCCCCAGGCCCTGTGGCATGTAGGCGATACGCGGCGCGATTGCGTTGCGGAAACCTGCACGGCGCATATCGTCGCCGAACACCTCGACCGTGCCGGTCTGTAGGCGGCGCGCACCACTAATGAGTGCGAGCAGGCTCGACTTGCCCACACCGTCCGGACCGATCAGCCCGACGCGACAACCCACTGGAATGTCGAGCGTGACGTCATCGAGCGCACGTACCTTGCGGTAGCGATGACTCACGCCGGCCACGCGCGCAACCATCTCCGCTGGCGCACTCATAACGGCAGCCGCACCTGCAACGACTCGGGCCAATCGACGTCGGTACCGAGTCGCACGTATGCCACACCCGGCACGCCGGTTTTCATGATTGCACTGTGTTTCGCAAGCAGCGCCGAATCAATCCGCACTTTGACGCGGAACATGAGCTTCTCGCGCTCTGTACGGGTCTCGACCTCCTTGGGGGTGAATTGCGCCTCAGGCGAGACGAACGATACCTTCGCCGGGATGACATATTCAGGTATAGCATCCAGTACGATGCGTGCTTCATCACCGGTGTGCAAACGCCCAGCCTGTAGCGTCGGCAGGAAGATAGTCATAGAGGCATCGGTCAGGTCAAGAACCGTCAGTACCTTGCCTCCAGCAGGTAAGACTTCACCGGGCTCAGTTAATCGGTAGAGAACTCGGCCAGCGATGGGTGATTTTAGAATACTGTCTTCTATTTGAACTTTGAGTAATTCGGTATTCGCAATGGCCGCCTCAATGGCAGCTTCTGAATTGGACAATTGTGCTTGTGACACTGCCAATGTTGCCTTCGCTGTTTGCACGGCGGTTTCATCTCGTTGCAATTGTTCCAGTGAAATACTGTCGTTTTCATAAAGACCCTGGGAACGACTTAAATCTTTTTTTGCCAGGGAAAGTTCACTTTTACGTTGTGCGATCACCGCGATTGCAGAAATTCTTTCGTGCCGTGCACTTCGCACTTCGGCTTCTGCCCGACGCAGTTGGGCATCCAATTCTTTGGTATCAATCTGGGCAAGCGCTTGATTAAGCGCAACTTTATCACCCTCTTTAACCAATACTAAGGCAACACGGCCACCAAACTTTGTAGTGATATCCACTTCGACAGCTTCAATACGCCCATTCCCGGATACAATACCTGGTGGTAACTCAGTTTCCTGAAAGAACTGTAATGACAAACCAATAGCAACAATTAAAATTCCAAAAACCGCTACAGCGGTTTTCCATTTCATTACAAATCTTCTAGCCATTTTTTATTCTCCATTTCAGCTTTGTTTTTGTATCTGTTACAAATTAGTTGTATCCACTTATAAACTTGAATTACGGTATTATCATGGGATTCAGTGGTCGGCAAAACCTGTTACTGTTTTTACTTTATATAATTTACCGGTCACTATTATTTTTTTTACCTTGTTTCATTATGCGCATTCCTGCGTTGTTAAAAATTTAAAAATAATCTGCATCACCTGGCTAACATTTTGGCGAACCTTTCACTAATGTTGCCATTGAATTAAGCTCAGTTCATTCGGCACGCTTGCTTGCGGATGGTACGGCACAACACGTGGCGTATAATTTTCCGCTGGGCGTGTTGTTATAATGTTTTTTTGATAACTGAAACCGTTCACTGATCCGGGTATGGGATCACCTTGTTGCATCACTAGTAAAAAATCTTCGTCTGCATCTAGTGGCGCGGCGTAGAGTTGAACCCGAACAAACTCTGATGGAATATCCCCTAAATAAATCTGTACCTCGAAGCTCCAGCCGTCGCTCAGTTCTTCAATATTCAGATTGCCCCAGTGAATTTCCTGCCAGTGGGCACGTAATGTCTGTTCCCATTCCCATAGTACCTTGCCAAGTTTTCCACCCTGTTCAGTACGGCGATTAACCGCAGCCGCGGACGGCAGATATAATCGCTCGACATACTCGCGCATCATGCGGCTGGTACTAAACTGTGGCGTTAGCCGAGACATACTGGCGCGCATGCGTGCCACCCATGCACGCGGAATGCCGGTTGAATCGCGGTCATAAAACAAGGGAATGATTTCCTCTTCCAATAACCGATAGATTTGTTCGGCTTCGACAACATCCCAATCCGCTTCTCCATGTTCCTGGCCGTCGCCCAACGCCCAACCGACATCTTCGGCATACGCCTCTGCCCACCAGCCATCTAATTCGGACAGGTTTAGCCCACCATTAACCAGCACTTTCATGCCACTGGTACCGCATGCTTCCCACGGTCGGCGCGGAGTATTGATCCAAACATCAACGCCTTGCACCAGCTCCTGTGCCAACGCGATATCATAGTCTTCTAAAAATACCACGTGGGCTCGGATCCCTGGTCGGTGTGTCAGTTGTACCCACTGTTGTATAAAAACTTTGCCTGCCTCATCGTTTGGATGTGCTTTGCCTGCAACAATGATTTGCACTGGCCGTTCAATATTAGTTAACAGTCGAATCAGTCGTTCTTGATCGTGCAGTAACAGATTAGGCCGTTTATAGCTGGCAAAGCGGCGTGCAAATCCGAGGGTTAAAACATTTGGATCGAGTACCGTTTGTGCTACGGCCACATTTTCCGGTGATTCGCCGCGTTGACCTAAATGTAATGCCAGTCGCTTGCGAGTGTAGTCGACCAGGTCGGCGCGTTCCTGACCGCAAAAAATCCACAGTGCTTCGTCACTCAGATTTTGAACAGCGTCAACCAGCGGTTCCATGTTCCCGAGCCAACGTCTTTTGCCTGCTGCCTGAGTCCAGAGTTCGTCGGCCCAGGGCGAGTCCCAACTTGGAACATGCACACCATTAGTAATATGAGTAATGGGTACTTCCTGCTCCGGCCAGCGTGGATAAAGATCCTGAAATATGCGGCGGCTGACTTCACCGTGCAAGCGGCTAACGCCGTTGGTCGTGCCGCAAGTGCGCATGGCAAGATAAGCCATGTTAAATGGTTCATCAGGATCATTGGAATGGTTATGTCCAAGAGTACCAATCTCATCAATGGAGACACCAAGTCGATCGGTATAATCTTGACCGTACTTCAAGATCAATTCACGAGGAAAAGTATCAAACCCGGCCGCCACCGGGGTGTGGGTAGTAAAGATGTTTCCCGGACGTGTTGCCCAGATGGCTTCCTGGAAATTCACATTATTGCGATCCATAAAACAGCGCGCACGCTCCAGGGTAACAAACGCCGCATGCCCTTCATTGAGATGGCAGATGTCGATCTCCAATCCCAGCGCTTCAATTAATCGCCAGCCACAAATTCCTAATACAATTTCCTGAACCAGACGCAACTCCTGACCACCACCATATAGTTTGCTGGTAATACCTCGATCACGTGGACTATTGAGTAAGTCATTACTATCCAGCAAATATAATGTGACGCGTCCAACTTGAGCTTGCCATACCCGAAACATCACCCGTCTGCCAGGAAAATCGCTATAAACACGCAACCAGGCACCGCTGCGAGATTGCACCGGTTTAACCGGCATACTCGTCGGTTCGTTATAAGGGTAGATATCTTGCTGCCAGCCGTTGGCATCCAGGATCTGGCGAAAATAACCTTCCTGATACAACAAGCCTACACCAATTACCGGCACCCCAAGATCACTCGCGGCCTTGAGATAATCACCTGCCAGTATGCCAAGGCCACCGGCATAAAGTGGCAATGCTTCGCCCAGGCCAAACTCCATACTGAAATAGGCAATGCCTTTTAATCCGGAAGTTACATGATTTTCACCGTACCAACCTGGCTGCTGTTGATACGCCATACGTTCGGTTGTCAGTTTTTGTAAGCGCTCTTTAAACTGTGGGTTATTATTCAACTCTTGCAAACGTTGTGAATCGAGATTTTGCATCACTGCTGAGGGATTCTCGGTCTGTTGCCAGACGATGGGATCGATCGCTTTCCATAACGCATCACCGGCATGACTCCAGGTCCAGCGCAGATCCATCGCCAGCTCCATCACTGAGTTGAGCATGGCACTCAGTTCGGTGGATAATTCGTCGATATCGTGCATCATAAAACAACGAATGGTCATTCAGCCCCCCATTTCCAGTTGCGTATCTCGGGCATGTCTTCGGCATTGACAATGCCAGCGGTGGGAAAAAAATGTCCCGCCATGTACAACCCTGTGACCTACTGCAATGATCTTTAAATTTGTTGTGTAACGTTCAATCCAACCCAACAAGATTTGTAGAGTGTCATCATAAATTTGCGCAACAACACTTTCTTCGAGTGTGGGCATGTTATCTCGCATACAACGAACCGCCAAGCGAGCATGATTGTCAATACCGAGGCCATCGTTCTCGCCGCGACACAAAGCATCCTGTCGCTGCTTTTTTGTGTCGAAGACGAACATAGCAAATTTGATACTGGATGAGCCAGTGTTAATGACCAAAACAACTCTTTCCATTAAGTCACCCTCAGTGGTCAAGGTTCATAGCTGTTTGTTTTCAACCTGTATCACTAATAGAAAATAGCTTAAACGAATCCGTTCACCACCCTCGCGAATGTTCACCCATAGACTCGCTCAGAAATTTTTCAAGCGTATACTACTCGTTTAGTTAACTTTAACTTCTCGTTATATTTCTTTAAATCAGCACTACTGTACAATCAAATTTTATCGTTCTGTTGTATTTTATTAAATCACTTATGTTTAATCGTTACATTGTCCTATTATCTGTGACTGAAAGTTAATACGTATATATACCTATGTTTAAAACCTTTACTGAATGTTTTTTTTGATGTTAAAGAAAAACTTATAAAAGCCAATGCCAAAGTTAGTGACGGCGTTATAGTGGAATCAAATTTGATCTTTATCTACCAGGTTCCTTGCATTAAAATAGCTAAAACTAAATAAGATAATCAGTGCCACTAAAAATATTACTGATGGTAGCATTTTTTCAAATGAGACAAGTTTGCTAAAGAACGCGTAAATCTCAGCCAGAAGCAGTCCACTGACGACAGGAAATACCGTGAGTAAAAGAACACCTTTTCGTGCTAAAGGTTTTCTATCTGCCCAGATTAAGAGGAATGTCCAGCCAAGCATTAACGAGGCGGCCATACCCAATGCGTATCTATATTCCACACCGCCTGCAATATTAGGGAACAACATCAGATAGGTTGCAAAACCATCAGCAACAGCACCCGTCCAGTAACTTATTCTTAACCAGATTATTTGTGTTTTCATTTTGTTTCCTTACAGAATTAAATAAAAAACATCTTCTAATGGTAAGTCGTTATACGAGCTCCATAAGATATCTGCAATAGAAATCACTCTCCTTCTGATTGACGGTAGACAAAATGTAACTGTGATATTCCAGCTCCCAGTCCAAACAGTAAGAGCGCAAAGGTAAGCAAGAAACCGACCACCGGGATCAGATGTAAAAGTCCAAGAAAAATAATGGCGATGCTTACGGAAAGCAATCTGCGACCCTTAGTGGCAACATCCTTATGTAAAAGCCTTGCAGCCCAGTCACCAAGAAAGAAACAACTAATAAGTAAACCGATAGGTAGTGCTACAAAATAAAGCGCCAAGATACTCAGACCAACCCATACACCTAACACAATACTCATTAGTAATACTGCAGCTATAGGCGTAACGACGAGTAAAGCGAAACCGACACCAAGACTTTTCCACGGATCAGCCGGAATCCTGGCGGCGGCTGACATTGTGAAAGCCGGAAATAATAAGAACAATACAACGCTGGCAATAATCAGCGTGAGCGAAAAGAAAATACCATAACCTCGGTGAGAGTCATCCCATTCCATTTGTTCGTAGATAATTTTGCCAGTAATCTTAGCACCGGGATGTATCTTCGCTTCATTAGGACTTTTGTAATGCAAATTTCCCTCAATAAGAGTGCCTTCGAGAATTTGTATTTCTCCACCTTCAAGCTCCACATCACCATGGACAATGCCGGATAGAAGAATATTACCGGCCCTTATATGTAGGCCTTTATTAATCGTCCCTGCCATATTGACATCGCCGCCCGCTAACCAGGCCTCTCCTCTTATGGATGTTGCCGAGGAAACTCTGACTTCCCCTCCGGCGGCAAAAAGATCATCACCAATATTTGCATCAATGTTTATTTCTCCACCCGCTATGCGAACATCATCCTGTACTTCACCACGTAGGTTAATCGATCCACCCGCGGCCATAACATCAGCTTGAATTCTATGTCCAATAAACAAGTCCCCACCAGACACCACAACATCGCCGGCAATATCTGCATCGATATTAACAGTGCCTCCCGCAGCGTAGTAATCATCATTGACGGTTCCACGCTTGGTCACTAGCTCACCGCTATCTGTTGAAGAAAAGGAAGAGAAAGGGAAAATAAGTATTAAACCAAAAAACAATGCCTTTATTATATTCCTTCGTCTATTCATGATGTTTCTCCTTTAAAGTACATTCTTGTGATTCGTTAAAAGTATTAAGTACTTGCTAATCAGGTTATTCCTTGAACCATCCTGCCTATTTGATTTTAATCATTTCACCGTACTTCATGATGTGACATGTGATTCCCATTTTTTCTACTTCACGTTTAAACATTTCATCATCGGCAGGATTGTTTTTACGCCACAAAAGATCACAATTATAATGACAAGGAATAACTATTTTTGGCTCAATTAACCTCACGGCCTCAAGCGCTTCTTTTTCATCCATCGTATTATTGATAACTCGACCACCAATAGGAATCATCAATACATCCGGCTTTAGTCCCTGCCATTCTTTTTGTAGCATGGTATCGCCAAGATTAACGATGGTTTTATCGCCAATCGTAATTTTAAAACCGATAGATCCGCGAGCAAAATCAATATTTTCTTTTACCAATGTAATTAACCCAAAAAGTAACTTGATAGTACCTCGACTATAGACCTGCATATTTTCTTTACTTTCAAATATTTTAAGTGGCCCGAAAAAGACTTTCTTTCCACCCTGGCTTCCTTGCGCAACCTCGTTTGTCATTTGTATTAATCCGAAAAAAAGTTTAATCGGCAAAGGACCATGTTTGGCTATCAGTCCTTCAACCTTTACATTATTAAAATTAACAACACCACCCACTTTTACCGGATGGACGTCTTTTATTTTTTCAGACGAGAAATCGTCTCTGAGCGCTTCGCCACAAATGACAGAGGCATTAGTCTCTTTTGCCATAGGTATTGCGTAATCAAAATGGTCGGGATCACCATGGGTGACCATGACATGAGTTACACCTTTCCATTCTGATTTTGGGATAAGACTATTGAGTTTAAATATGGATAAATTCTGCCCCGGATCGATAGCAACCTTGATGCCGTCGTTCTCAACAAGAAAGGCATTATAAAGAAAATGTCTGATTTTCATATCACACTCTCCGTTTCTTTAAGTATTGTTATTAACTATTCCTGTATAACTTAAATGCTAAAAAGAACGTCCATTGAAAGTAAGCAATAATAGTGAGACATTCTGCAAGCCCCATAAAAGGACTTTCAACCACTGCACTTGCGGCAGCTAAACCACCCGTTACCAATATAGGTATAGCACTGATATATGAATATGTGCCAAATATGGCAAAATTAGTTTGTTTTTTAAACCAGCTGCCTAATACCAATGGTGTCACTATGCTTAGTATAGACATCATACCGACGATAATCAGATGCATAAGACCAGGAAAAGTTAGCGTGGCACGCCGTGGATCCATAGGAAAGAAAACTGCGGTGAGTCAACCCAGGATGCTCACTATAATCAGGCAATATGCAGCAAACACACCTGTTTGACGTTTTTGATTATGTTCTTTAACAAGTAAAAGAACACCAATACTAAACTAAATAGAAGACCTAAGATAAGAGATTGGATATCGTTAAAAAAATATCCATCAAATGTTTATTTGGAGCACCAGCTTCCAGAAGTTCACTCACCGCATGATAGATGTGGCTGTAATCCGGCCTCATGGCACCGCCAATGATGGTCATCAATATATAAACCACTGGAGAAAAAACGCCACATAAAAATAATATCTTTCGCGACAACATTCCCCCTAAAGTTTAAGAATATGACTATTATATTTAAATAATACATGGAAATTCATAAGCAAACTTCAACCCAATTTTTTCGATAAAAGGGTAGGCATTGGCATTACTTTAAGATACTTCTATAAAGTGACAATTAAAAGATAACCGACCGTTATTACTTATTTATGTTTACTGCTACAGACACGGCTAATCTCCATCACCGCCGGTAAGCTTTCAACACCGATCAGGTTTTCTAGAAGACAACGGTTATATGCCCTGCGTTTACTTGAGATAAAACTCGGGTTTTTAAAATTCTCTTCACAAGCCATTTTAATAAAATGCGTTGCAACATCGAGTTTTGCATTTTTAAGGTGCTTTAAAATACAGTTATCATATTCTGTCTGCCCAGCATAGCTTAAAGTGGAAATAGTCAAACCCAGGACAACAAAGACTATGTGTAAATACCGCATACAACCTCCTGGCCGATAGGGAAACACTGTGCGAGCCGATAACTGATTACAAATAATACAATTTAAATAATAGCACTTATTTAATCAAGTGGTTAAAGATGGCCTATAACCAATCAGTAAAGGCAATCCCTATTCCTAGTCGATTTACATGAGCATTATAATGAATAAGGCTTTCGCCATAACCGTTAAAATATTGGACAAACCACTTAACACGACGACTCATTGGAAAACTCCAGTTTATTTCAACTGCTCCGTAGTTAGGTTCATCAAAATTATTTCTCAACATAATGCTAAATGTATGCTGGTCGCCAGCATATGCAGCACGAATCTCACCATGTCCCATATATTTTTCTATGTCCGGGTTATCATCTGGTCCGTCGCCATTTATTCGGTACCAGGGTTTAAGACTAAAGTAATAGTTACCATGCTCAAAAATAAAATCTGCATAGACTCTATTCCAGCTACGTGACAAAAGACCAGATTGGCCATTTGATTGATGAACAGCTCCTAGTTGTATCAATCTATTTTTAAAACTCATGAACTCCCAATCATTTTCAAAAATGAGAAATACTTCAGGTTCATGCACAGTTTCACGAAAAGGACTAGATACATTTTTATTGTAGGCTTGCCAAAATGAAAGGTTAGTATATGCAAACTGTAATGATCCATGCCCGTCAAATAAGTCATCAATAATTGGAAACTTCATACTTAACTGAAATTTAACTTCACTATTATCTAGCTCGCCATAACGGGACACATCCACCGGTTCATTATTGGGTTTTGAGTTATAGGAAATAGGTAAAATATAATTTGGTCTATGTGGTGTAATTACAAAAGACTGGTAGCGTGTGGCACGTTCCATCTTTATACGCCGTTCAAGTGCGGTGGGCTCATTATTGTCTGCTTTACTTACTACTTCTGCTGCAAGAACACTAACAGTTAGTGCCAGCCAAACAGACACAATATAGAATGAAGTCATCATTATTTTATCTGTCCTTGATACTCTATTAGCCTCGATGTGATTTATGGTAAAGATAATATCCAATCCCCCCCATCAATAACATCATAAAAATACTTTCAGGCGCAGGATATGCCAGCAACTTATTATTAAAACTTATCAACTCGCCACTAATTATTGCCCAGATAACAGCATTAGCAACGCCATGTATAAGAACAGAAGTCCAGACAGAACCGCTGGCTTTTAAAACTTGCCCATAAACAATTGCACTTACCATGAGCCCTATAACAAAAAAGGGGAAAAAAATCGCATAGGAAATTTCTGTATAAGGCGTTGCCAGAATTAAAGGAAAGTGCCAAATTGCCCAGATAAAACCAACAATTAAATGTCTCTGCAAATCGGGAACACCTAATAGAGCAAGCCGTGGTTCTAAATAACCTCTCCATCCCCATTCTTCACATACTGCTAAAAGTAAACGAGGCATAAACTGTGTCGCGATGCCAGGCAACAATGTGGGAATAAAGACACTGACATCATCGTTAAGTGTAGTAACACCAAACATGATGCCTAATATAATTACAATAATGATCACAACAATGGGCATAAAGAAACTGAAGATATACCAGCGCCAATTTTTATTTAAATTCAGATCTAATCCTGCATCTTTAAAACCATCACCTGCAAGAAATCGCAATAACAGCATCATAAGAACAGGGCCAAGCACTAAAGTTAATGCACCGGATTCATGGCCCTTAGCCATTAAAATACCGCCAAGTATAGATAACGTTAGAACGCCAGCAATAAATATAATAATATTTATCTTTATTTTATTGCTTTCCATAATTAAAATCTCAGTAAATACATTATCGAATTCCTTTTATAACTAACCAAACACCTAACGCAAGTTGCCAAATACCTAAAGGTGAAGCCAACATAACAAACACGGAATACAACGATTCATCATACCGAGGTAACCACACACCTGTTGAAATAAGAATTCCTGAGAGCACACCAACCCAGCCAAAAACCAATGGAACTGATTTGCTTTTAATAAAAAGAATACCATAAGAAAGAAAACCTAAACCTAAAAAAGTCACACCAACAGAAAGGCCCCACATCGCTGTCATAAGCGACATAGGGAGCCGTGCAAGCAATCGATAGATTAAATTAATAAGCAGAAAACCATCACCCGAACTTGAGTTACGCGCAAGCGCTCGCCAACCAGCTGACATACTTGCACGAACAAGCAGGCGTGTATTTGTATTTTCTTTTGCTTCGAGGAAGAACGTCCAGCTAACAATTGCTGCGGCATCCTTTTGTGGAACAGTAAGAATAATATAATGTGGGACATCTATCTCACTAACAACAAAAGCATCATTGGCATTAGGAATGGCAGGAAATATTTGGCCAACAACCACATCCTGATATTGAGGAAGTATTTTGGTAGAACTCGGTTTACCTCCATTGTCGATGAAATCGTATGAATACCACCCTGCACGGTCAGCCCCCATTTGCGCAAGCCACTGCCAAACCTTATTTATCGGCGAAGCAATAGTGATAGCATGCGTCCAGCTTGCCATCAATTTTGGGATCAATGCGTCACCGGGTAAGGTACGATTTTGTTCATTTGAAGATGCGCGGCAGCTAACTAACATGATGGCTCCTGCTCACATTTGATTAACACCTTGTGTAATTATAGACACCCTTTTTCTTATTGATATAGCTGAATAAACCTGACTTAGATATCATCGTAGGTACGCCAAAAGAAACCGGAAACATCCATACCGCCAGACTGCCATCCGGTTTAAGGACACGATGCATTTCAGGTAAAAGGCGGTTTAACGGTAACGAAGGAAAAGGAAGCACACCAAACAGTAAAACCTTATCAATGCTTTCAGACTCTAAACCGGTATTCAGTGCGTCGCGCTTAATAAGCTCAACATTTTTTAATCCCGCCGTTTGTACTTTTTGAGACACCTGTTCGAGATATCCTGACATCACATCCATCGCAATCAAATGCCCTTTATCACCAATCATCTGCGCTGCGGGTATGGTGAAAAAACCTGTACCGCAACCTACTTCCAGAATTATTTCACCCGGTTTAACATCTGCGGCCTGTAACGTTATCACCGGATTCATTAGCCGTTTTCGAAGAGAGCTTCCCATTGATAAACCAGCAGGTTTTAACAAAATATTTAGAATTTTAGAACTGCCGAGTTTTTCTGATTTCATTTTCATCACCTGGAAGATTAAAAAGATAGAACAATTACTCGAGGCGGTCCCTTTTTATTTCCTGCTTCTGAAACGGGTGTTTGTTTTTTCAGCTTAAGCAAACCCGTCACTAATCATGCAAAAAATGGAATTCCTTTGATGGTGGCATTATCTGTTCGATTGACAGCAGTCGCATATACTTTTATCAGAACTTCAGTGTCCTTAGGAACAGGCTTCTCTATTTCTTTAATCTGAAGTACATCAGGTGTTCCGTATTTTGTATAGACAACGGCTTTCATTTGTTTAACTAAATTTATATCGAGGTTTGGAAGACAATGATTCAGGCCCCCATTTTATGATTACATAAATCGCTAATAACATGACACATGTGCTCATCGTGGCAAGAATCACATCAGAAAGTAACATTGCGAATTGATTAACAATATTCCAAACACTGTGCCATATAATAACCATGAGTGTGCTTCCATTCGTACTATTATATATAAAGGTAAACCAAATCGCGCCAGCAACAAGACCACTAAAAAAACCGATAATCATAATGACACTAAATTCAAAACGGTAAAAAAACATAGGGATATGCCAAATTGCATGCAGAGTCGCCAACAGCAGTGTCGCCTTTAGTGCATTCATTTTATTTTGCAGAACAGGTAACGCAAATCCTCGCCATCCAGCTTCTTCACCAACACCATAGACGATTGCAGAAACAAGTGAAATATAAACCCAACCTGGATTAATCGTTCCATCACGAATAAGACTGTCTATATTTGCTATAGGGCTTGCGATAAGGAATGCGACAAGATAACCAATAAAAAATAATACGATCGGACTTAAAATTGCGATTGATAACCAGCCAGCGCCAACACGAAAGTTAATTAATCCTGTGCACCAGTTCGATAAAAATCCCGTCTTTTTTGCCACATAAAATGCCGCGACAATAGGTCCTAAAGCACCTAAAAAATGCCAATTATCTGAAAGGCCAAATTTTGCTATCCCATAGTGCGAGAAAATTTGTGGTAATACCAAAAGCCAGGTTAGCCCTAACGAAAATAAAAAATATAATCTAATATTCTTATTTAACATTTTAGTTAACTGTCCTTTTTAACCATGTTGATTTCTGGAAAACAAAACCATAACTATATTTATTGGGGCTGTCCCCTATTACTCAGATTAGATGGTTTAAGTTTGCAGTCAAGTTCCAAAGACTCCACTTTGTTTAATACCATCAAAAATGAACTGGACTGCCAAAGCTGACAGCAAAACGCCCATAATTCGACTTATAACATGCATGCCAGTGACACCGAGAAGCTGATGAAGTTTGCTTGCAAGCAACAATGCGATTCCGGTGAGTAGCAAAATGGCAAGGAGCGACGCAATAACAATGGCTTGCCGTGTTAGATCGCCTTCTGCATTTGCCATCAATAGAATAGCCGCACCCATAGCACCAGGGCCCGCGATGAGTGGCGTAGCTATCGGGAAAATAGAAATATCCTGTTTCGATATCGCTTCGTGCTCTTCTTCGTCTGTCGTCGAAGTGCCGCCGGATGAGCGCGCGAACACCATGTCTATGCCAATTAGCAACAGTAAGATCCCGCCAGCCGTCCTCAGTGCAGCTAGTGATATACCAAGACTCGCTAAGAGAAGCTCACCAACTAGAGCGAAAGCGACCAGAATTACGGAAGCAATCAACGTCGCGCGGATGGCCATCGATCGCTTATACTCTGGCGTTCCAGTCGTCGTCAGTGCAGCAAATACAGCAGCAACGTCGATTGGGCCAATCGTTGCAAAGAAAGTTGCCAAAGCTAAGCTCGCAGTTTCAATCATTCAATTATCACTAAATTGTTTTCCATCTAATACCTGCCTCAACCACACGCCGAAGCGTGTGTCAGCTGTAGGTTATTGTTAGGCAACGTTTTTCGGGACAGCATTTTCAACCAGATTGAAGTACGCATGAGGGTAGTCCGGCTCACGCTTTTGAAACGACAGAATAGAAGAATTCTGAATCACACCACCATCAATATTGATCGCCTGTCGAATAGTCTCATTTTTTTGCCAACTCTCACGGCCCGCCAGTACAGTCGGCAAATAAACAATCAGAGCAGCAGAAATTGATCGCGTTGCGCTTTCCCAGAGATAGCTAGGGGTATGATCCACAGCATAGTAATCTACGGTTTCATACTTAAACATTGGATTCTTGAATGTCGTTGGTTTTGCAAAAAAGAATCCCATTCCCTCGTCGCAACTAACATCAATAATTAAGCTATTAGGCTTGAGACATGCACTTTCTGCTTCGGTAACAAAGTCGGTAGGATTTTCTGTATCTTGAAAGGTGCCGTTTACAATGATATCTGCTTCACTAATCAGATCAGTCAGCGGCCGCGCGGTTCCATCGTGCTCCATCACCATCATGCGTGACTCGCTCTCGCTACCTGTTCGAATTCTGACATAGTTACAGTCGAGTACTTCTTCGCGCACCTCGTCTTCAGGGCGCTGAATACAGATGGTGATATCTCTAAAACCATGCGCCTTGAGAGCGTATATCGCACCACGGCTGACTGCACCAAAACCGAAAATGATTGTTTTGCGTTGATTGCCGTAATGCCCATCGATACCTTTAAGCTGTAAGGAATGTATTACCGCGCAATAACCAGCCATTTCGTTATTTTTATAGAATGTATGACGACCCATGTGTCCGTTAGGAGACCAAATAAACATATCCTCGAAGGCAATAAGCGTCTGTTTACGATCGAGCGCCGCCTGAGTTATGTCCCGTTGCTGCACACAATGCACATAACCCCAAAGTGTTCCGCCTTCGCGAAGTTCCTGTAAATCAGCTAATACTGGCTTGGCAATGATAACCGTGCCAATGTCCGCCAGTAATTCGTGGCGCGTGGCAATGCCACCCGTCAGAGCGGCAATTTCTGAATCTGTGATACCAAATGGTGCGCCATACCCCTCCTCAAATATTAACTGACGGCGAAGTACTTCTGGAATGCGCGGCAAATGCCCTGGATGGATTGGAAACCGTCGTTCATCTTCTTTTTTTGAAGTCCCAATGACGCCTACTCTTGATGTATTCATGTCGTCGTTTCCTTGTTATTAAAAATTTAATAGGTGTGACTTCATGAACGAATGATCAGTTTCGCCAATAGGCCTGTTTCTTTTGTTCTGCTCTGTCGCAAGCGTTCCAGAGTTTCAGTAAACGAAGCTCTGAAGTAAACGGGAGAGGTATCAATTATTTCGGGGTAAGTTCAGTCTCAGCGAGTGGCAACAAGCGTTCTTGACTTGCTTATAGGCTTTTTCATTAATTCGCTTAAACCAGTTATTTGTGACAAGCAAAAAACATAAGACTGTTAATGCTAGTTGAAGTATAGCCTAGTTAATGGGATCAGAGCAGTATTCTGTTAATATAAGAAACAAAGTGACCAGAACGTACAAAGCGCGTTAAGTGAATACTGAACGAAACGCTTCGCGATTCTATAATGTGCTCCACCCCCCTCCAATTATTCAAGCGATTAAAGAACTTATCGACTTTGATTTATAGTTTTTTTAATGCATCAATAATTGCTTGTGGTTCCATACGTTTTTTATAATCTACATCAGCGTGTACCGCTCTTATTATACTTTTTTTATCAATCACAAAAGTCCCGGGGACAGGCAGAACATTTCGGCCTTTGCCATTAAAACTTTCAATATCAAGTCCAAGTTTTTTATAAACCCTGACCAGTTCTGAATCCATTTTATAAAACAATTTATATTGTTTCATGACTTTACTATCTAAATCGCTTAACACTTCAAAAGTATATTTATCCTTTTCAATCTGTCCTTTGGACTTATCTGGCGTTTGTGGCGTCACCAGTATAAGTTGTGCCCCATACTTTTTAAAATAAGGCATGCTTTTATGTAAAGTGTGCAACTGTAAATTACAGTAAGGACACCAGGCTCCCCGATAAAAACTGAGTATGACGGGGCCATTTTTAAGTGCCGCAGAGAGTTTAACATTCTGACCAAAGGCATTTTTTAGTGTGAAATCAGGCGCTTTTTCACCAACTTTTAATCCGGGAGAAGGCATGCTTTTAGCTAAATCTTCACCCGACTTTTTCATCGTTGCCTTGTCACTTTTGCTAAATCCCCCTCCTTTTTTATTTTGCTTACGCTGCATCTTAAATTGATCAAGCGCTTTCTGATAACTCGGTACAGGTTCAAGAGCCTGAACCTCAAATATAGGTAAAAAAAACAACGAGAGAGAGACGAGCATAAATAACTTTCTAATGGCCAGCATATAGTACATTCCTTGTGAGGTTTAAATTAATCAGAGTGTAGAATGAAAACAAGAATATTCCAGTTTTATTTATTTTTACTTTTTATCAATTAAAAGGTTCTAATCCCAAATATTTTTTCAGCAACCTCTTCAACGATTTGGCAAACAATTCAAACCTGCCTGTAGGTATTACACTTTTCACACAACTCAACGCGAAACGTTCCCTGCGGTCTGACATCCAGTCCTGCTTGTAAGAATCGTTACCCGTCAGAAAGTCAATCTCCTTCACCTCATCAATATCGATCACGTACTCCATCAGGAAACTGGTCAATATTGAACCCGGTGAATACTGCTTCCATGCTTCATCATACGATAGCCTGAATATGTTCGCTTTGCCATGCAAGACAAACCAGAGTTGTGCAGCAACGGGCTTACTTTTGACGTAAATAATCGCGAGCCTTGACCAACCCTGTTTCGAAAAGTCCACCACAATGCCATCCAGAAAATCGACATACTGTTCAGTTGCCTTCCAGCTAGAGTTGTAGACCGCATAATAATCAGACATGCTTCGCGGCACTTCGTCTCCAGTAAAAAGACGAATGTCGTAACCGTGTTCACGTTCAAGTTTACGCTTCTTACGAGCGATAGTATTACGTAGTTTGGCAGGACGAGTGGCCATATAGTCCTGATATGACGGCCTCTGCACACGATAAATCCAGTTATACTGCCGAAAAATGCGATCAAATCTAAATCCGGCCACTTCCATGCTCCGTTGAAAGTCGTTTAAGTTGCTGTCATTGTCGGCAACCGGCTCCAGTAGAAATGCTTTAATCGGCAACTGGCTTAAACCCTGACTCAGGCAAGCGAAAACCTTTTGTTGAACCTCAAGCTGATCATTGTCGGTAAGTAATAGGCTATAAAGTGAAGTATATCGGTGCTTGAGAGAGTACCAGGTTTTTCCAACACACTTCATCAGAGGTAGGATTGCCATCACTTTGTTCTCATCCACAACGCAAGCCAACATCATAGATTCATCATCATCAAGTGCAACGGCAGTCAGGTTTTCAAACCACGGGCGTGAAAAAAAGAGACTGTCTTCTTCCCCCTGCGCAAAAAGTGCATTAGCACTCTCTGGTAGTTGGTCCCACTCGGTGTAACATACGAACTTCATCGACAATCTCTAGAAAAGGGTTCTGGCTCCATTTATTGTTGTTTAATTTAGTAACATTGTAAAATTAACCAACTCGCATCAAAGTTAAATGTTTTTGCATCCTGTTCTCGAATCCAAAAATAAAGCATGCCACCATCACCCCACATAAGCTCCAAATCATCATCAGTATCCACTTGTAATAGTAATCTCCAGTCTTTTGCGCCAGCTTTCAACGCTTTAACACGAGGATCTTCATACCCCTCAGGACTCCCACAGTTAACACCATTAGATGCAAGCTGCGATTCTAATTCCATGCCATTACTTTGAACTGGTGAAGGAAAACCGCCAATTTGATGTTGAGGATTATGTTCATCATAAGAATTTTTATATTCAATATAGGCATCGAATTGTTCATCTGAGAAGTTTAATGCCTCCACCGCTTCACTATCATAGGCAGGAAGAATAGAGATACGCATTGGTGAAAGAAAACTATGTTGTAATTGATAATCCTTATCTAAATCTTTTGGAAAACCAATTTCAGTTAATGCTTTTGATTCATAAATAACTTTCCAGTGTCCTTTATCTTTTGGATCAAATCCCCAAACCATATCATCCATTTCATAAAAAAAGAGTAACGAGCCTGTATTTGGTAACCAATCTATTGAAAATTCTGGCATTAGCTCAGCTAAATCAAGCTGAGCAATAAACGCCATCGGTTTATTATCAACATAAGGCCATTCAAATGATTCAATATTAACTCTTGGCTTACCACCAATTTGTGAATTTTTTACATCTGAGGTCTTAATTAAACGTATACAAGGCTTAGCTAAAGGCTTAATTGTAGATTGCAGCTCATCCCAAATTTTCCTGTAATCCACATCGGGAACTGGATTTATTTTTGGCTGCTTAGAAAAAAGTTTTTTCAAAAACCCCATGGTAATAATCCTTGTATATAAATTTTATATCTAAAAATAATGCGTCATATTTATTACTTTAATTCCCAGGCATTCTTTGTTCAACAACCTGTTTAAGTTCTACCAAGTCAGAAACATCATCCTTTTTAAGAATAAAAGCAAATACCTGATCAAGTTGAAGTACAAATGTCTGTTTAGTTTCTAAAGTGCCGGTTACCAATGACCAGTTTATATGCATGCTGTAATTTTTACCGCTTGCTTCAATACCTTTATCTGTAAATATGTAATGATGTTTACCTAATGCCAGACCATCATCATCAAATTTAATGGTATCTGAAATACGCACATTTCGATAAAGAAACTCTAAAAAAACAAATAAAGAAAATAGACTAATAATGATAAAAGCCGGCCAGTTAAAGCTGCTTTCATAAAGCACTAATAAAATGGCAAAACCTACATAAACTAATACGATAACCAAACGTTCCAGCATTGTATATTTTCTAGGTTTCCGTTTTTGCAGTTGTTTTTCATGCATTGCAAAATACTCTCTAAACAACGGCATATCAATTACTGTATCCAGTTCTATTGGATTCATAAAATTTCCTTATCAAACTTATTAAGTTCCATTAAACACGATTAATTTCAACTTTTCTTCTTTTAAATTATCTAAAATTATTACAAGCATAAAAAAGAGACAATAAACATCCCTTTTTCAGTTTTTATTATTTAAGACCGCTTACTTTTTCTTAGACGCTCGTCTCTCTGAACGCTTCAATCGTGAAAACAAACGTCTCACCATATCACCAAACAATTCTATTTGAGTTGTATGATAGGGGGCTGTCTCCTGTTATTCTATTCTGTCCCATTTATTAATCTATTTCTTATTTTTAATAACAGATTTAATCATCTTGCCAAAGTTTTTATCTTTTTGTCTTTTTTCAAAATAGGACATGTCATTGAATGCTGATTCATTTTTCATTTTTAAGTAATTTTGGTATCTCTTTTCAGACAACTCACCCTGACTAATTGCAAAGAGAATAGCACAGCCTTTTTCATTAACATGTGTACAGTTATTAAACTTGCAGTTCATCGCTAGTTCAACAATATCAGAGAACGTTTCATCAATACCTGCATCGACAGCAATATTGCCCAGCTCTCGCATTCCCGGAGTATCTATTAACATTGCACCATTTTCTAACTGTATAAGTTCACGACTTGTCGTCGTGTGTCTTCCTTTACTCTCTTTTTTACTCACCGATTTAGTTTCAAAGCGTGCATCACCAAGAATACTATTGAGCAATGTTGTTTTACCGACACCCGATGAACCGAGTAAGCAATAAGTAAAACCCGATACAAGCAATGCCTTAATACTATCGATATTTTCACCACTCTCATTACTAAAGGGCAGCACTGTTGTTTGCGGTGAGATATCTTTGACTCTTTCTATTTTTTTCTCAATGTCATCTTCGGATACAAGATCACACTTACTCAATAAAATAATCGGATTAATTTTGGCTTCATTGATCATGACCAAATAGCGTTCTAATCGTCTAAGGTTAAAATTATAATCAAGCGATTGAACGATAAACGCAGAATCAATGTTTGTCGCGATCAACTGTAAGTTGAAGGTTTTTCCAGACGTTTTTCTGTGAATAATTGTTTTACGAGGAAGAATATCGTGGATAATGGCATGGGTGTCATCGTCATAAAAATCGACATAAACCCAGTCACCCGTCGTCGGTAAATCTGCAGCGGAATCTGCAGTATAAACAAGCTTTCCGGTTAATTCTGCAAAGACATCGCCATGCCCTTTCGTGATCATGTAACTATCTTTATGTACCGAGACCACCCGCGCAATTTCATGTAGCCCTAACTTGTCAGGCTCAATATGAGCTTGAAACCAGTCATTGAATCCAAGATGTTGTAAGTTTTTCATTATTACTTATATCACGGAACACAATGTGAGCTAAACAAATTAATTGAAACTATGCACTTTTATTTTTAATCTATATTAGAAACAATTGTGCTCTGGTCTTGATTATTTTCATCATTTAATTCTAGTGATTCATTGATATGTAAAATATGACATTGAATATCAAGCGCTTCTACATTTTTCTTAAATTTTATTTCATTAGCAGTGTTATATTTTTTGTAAAAAATGCAGGACAATTATAATGGCACGGAATGACTAGCTTTGGTTTTATTATTTTTATTGCCTGTAAAGCTTCTGCCTCATTCATGGTGTTATGAATTAAGTTTCCGCCAATAGGATCATTAAAACATCTGGCTCACTGATTTTTTCCATTCCTTTTCTTGCAATAAGGTATCACCAGGATTAACTAATCGTTTTCCATCAATCTTTATGACAAAACCAATGGCACCCCAGCCGACTCTTTCATTTGGGCCGGGTTTCACTGTTTTAGAAAATGATCCAAATTTTAAAATTCTGCGTAAAGGCTAACCCTTTATCACGCGGACCAAGCATCAACGTTTTCCCATTCACATCTTTTAGCATGGTTTTGTTACAGATGACTGGCGCATTGGAAACGTTCGCTACTCTATCGGCGTGCCAGTAATGATCAGGATCACCATGCGTAATAAAAATATGAGTAATTGTTTCCCATTCGGATTTTGGGATAAGTGATGTGAATCTGAACCAGTAAAAAAATTATGCACCAGGATCAATTGCGATTTTCTTGTCAACTGATTCGATATTGAAAGTGTAGTAGTATCCTTACGATTATGCGGTTAGCTTTAATATTGAATAAGCAATAACAACAATTGCAATAACGGCCATTACTATATAAAACGGAAAAAATAGTCGCTGCTCTTTTTCAGAGCCAACTCTAACACCTTCATGTTTAAATGATAGATTCTTCGCCGCTTCTCTACCTGAAGTATCCAGATATATCGCTCCGGCTAACAATGACATTATGGGCCACCATGCATGGTTAATAATCATAAGGATTCCTGCTAAGGGTAACCATCCAAGAGTTACAAGATCCCAGTAAGCAGCATAAAGTTCAGACCGCTGCAATAAAGGATCTGAATTTTCAGTTTTTTCTTGAATACCAAGACGTTGTGCTAATGAAAAATTAAACGATGAAATCATTTGAGCAACATAGAGTGTGCCGCCAAAGAGTAATAGAACCCATCCTATTGTTATTTGTACTATCATATTTATCAGTATCCTATAGAGATTGATTCAGATATTACATAAACATTCATGCAGACTTCTCTTTTATCAACAAATAAGCTAACCCAAACATCCATATATAAAAGGTATATGCGACGATTCTTTCGGTTAAACCCATCACTTCAATTCCATTAACAAGCACAACAGGAGTTGTGATACCGGTAATAATAATGACTGTCAAACACAGGAAGGTAAAAGTTGAAAAATATTTCCAGTTATAAGAACGCTTCAACCCAACTGCAAGTAACGGCATTAAAATAAATGTTGATACAACAGAGGCACCAAGCAAGATCAAGTGCATAACGCCCGGAAAAGTCGGTTCTGTCCCAATGGGATCCATAGGGAAGATACTACTCGACATAACATAATTAATTCCAATAACCAATAATAAAATTCCACCCATAAAAACAGATTTTGATTGTTTATAAGGATGCTGAATGATTATTCCAATAGCAAAAAGAATAATCATTACGGCATGAAGAAATAAAAATGAACTCAGAAATATTCTGTCTTCAGCACCAGACTGGATTAATTCACTAACTGCATTTGTAATATAATTGTATTCAGGTGTAATGGTATCGCCGATGAAATCACCAGGCAGATAAAAAATACCCGCACCATACCCTGCGTAATAAAGAAGTCTTTTCTCCATACTTCTTTCTTCCTTATATTAAAATTAAATCACTCCAATCCTTTTAAATTTTATTAATTTTTTACGAAAGAAAATAAAGGTATAATAACAAAAACTTCACTGTAATTTGCCATCATGCCTTGCTCATTTTCCTTAAGCTTCGATACCCTTTGATTCTAAAAACGAATCCGGGACATCATGTTTTTTTCTGCCTGCAATGGCAAAATAATAAAGAGGCTCACCGTCAATAGATAACCTGTGCCGATAGCGTTCAATGTAATAAACATCAAGATATTTTGAGAAGGTTAGCTCTCTTATCATTTTAGAGAAACCAGAGTCATCTCTTGTGTCAAAGAAACTGTCTTTAATATTAAACGCAACCCAACCTTCACTTTTGATAATATTAAATGCTTCAATGAAAGCTCTCACAGGAATATCGCCAAAACCAAGTGCCGCAACCGTGACCATGCAGTCACATTGCCATGAAACAATGTCTTCTTTTTTATCCGCATCCAGCGAAGTGAAATCTTCAACATAGTAGGCATCATAAATACCCGGTCTGTCTCGAATAGTCGCGTCGTATGCTTCATCAATAATATCTACGCCGACTAAACGTGAGACACCATGTTTTTTCAGCTCCTCACCCATCATGCCATTGCCGGCACCTAAATCTAAAACACGAAGTTCAGAAAAATTATCATCAGACTGCCTGACTGCGGCTTCAAGTATAGACGTGACTTTAACTGGGGATGAGCATTTAAGACGGTCGTAAAATAATTGTTCATACAACCCTGGTATTTGATAAATTTCATCATAGTCGTGAAATCTAATTTTTCTTTGTTTACTTGATTCCTGAAGATAAAAATAGGATTGGTCTTGGTCTAAATCTGATGATTCTGCTTTTGGGAACTGTATACGATGTCTTTTCTGCATTATTTCCTCGCTGAGGGTTAAAATTATTTAGTGCAAAGTGATGTCTCAGGGTAACATTTTCAAAGAGGGACATGGGGAAATGCCAGACAATCAGCTGATAAAATGCCTGTTTTTGTTGAAAAATGGCTAAATAGTTAAATATAAATCGATTATTTGAAAAATTATTTTTTGAGTTTTATATAATAAAATAAAGAATTAAAGAATCAGAGCTCTTTAATTTGTTTGTTAATAGAATAACTATATTAACAATAATAACTCTGCAACCAGAACAAACAAAGTCAGTTAAGGACGTTCTTGAAGTGAATTAAAGGGGCAGAAGTGATTAAAAATAAATCACTCCGACCCCATTAATCCGGTTACGTACTGATGCTTACGAAAACCGGTTTAACTACTAGAGTTAGACTGGTGACACCTTATTAGCGCACGGCCCTTTTTGGCCTTCCCCAACTTCATACTCCACTTTCTGACCATCACTCAGGGTTGCATAGTCACCGCCAGCCTGAATTTCAGAATGATGAACAAACAGATCCTTGCCACCATCATCTGGAGTAATGAAACCAAAACCTTTATCCGCGCTGAACCATTTTACTGTACCTGTACTCATGTCGTATTTTCCTTTGTGTATTTAATATTCATTAACTTCGATTATTTTTCTATGAGTCGCCGGTTGTTATCCCTTTATCGTCGTCACCGGGTATAGGTTGAACGTCCTGTGGCTCACTATTGTCTGCCCCTGCTTTTAGCAAGCGCTTCTCTTCCTTCTTTTTCTTTTTGGCGATTTCTTTCTGGCGCTTTTCAAAAGCGTAATTGGGTTTAGCCACTCGTATTCTCCTCTACATAATTCCAGGATTAGAGCCGTTACTATACGGTATTTTTCAACCGATTTCGCTCTGCATAGCATCGACAATATCCAAAGTCACAAGAGTGTACTGGATCGATAGCGAACGTTCACCATAAGATAATTAGAGTCAGAGTGCATTTGTTTCTAATATTAGAGAAATCTGTGCTCTGCCCCCCTTTATTTGCTCCTGTTATGAGAGAGTTCATTCCCTTATTATTTCTGTTCCCAAATATATTAATTAAATTGGTTAATATTAAATCACTCCGGCCCCTTTAGTTGACCCCTTTAATTGTGGAACACGTCAGCAATCACAGCTATCATTTTTGGACTATCCCACTCGCGTGCCCCACGAATTTTTTTCAATACGCGGCCATCAGCGTTGACTAAAAGCGTCAGCGGAATCGTTTTCGCACCCAGCATATTTTCCAGTAACAGTTTGTGGTCGATAAAATTCTCAAAAGTAATGCCTGCCTGTTTGATGAGGGCGACGGCCTTATTCCGATAGTCATCTGTTGAAATCCCGATAATGTTAAAGTCTTTTCCATTATATCGCTGTGCAAGTCGCTCCAATGAACCCATCTCGGCCCGACAGGGACCGCACCAGCTAGCCCAAATATTGATGATGAGTGGCTTGCCCTTAAAAGCAGAAAACATTTTCGTTTTCCCATTCAGTCCATCCAATGTCGCCTCGCTCAAGTAACTGCCGATCGCGACCTCACCGGGTCTGCCGGCAAGGGTAGTCGTGCTGGGTTTGATTATCTCTTGCTGTTTGATTTGTTCATGTGGTGTAGAAGATGCAGAAGTGGTTTTATCTGTAATAAAACGGTTTGTAACATAGAGGACAGCAAAACCACGCCCTAAGGATTTACTGTGAAAGTTTTGCATAGGCATCATTGTTGAAAATGAGATCATGTCACCCTTGTTTATTGGTGTGACAGGCCCTGCGGCCCAGACTTTCTCTTTATCTGTATCAACCTCAACATAGGTGAAACTGTCAGTCGTAATAACATCGGTTACTTTGCCAGCGAGTTTTGCCGGATCATTTTGTCGTACTACTTCACTCGACTTCTCTTGCGCAGCATAGACTGTATTTATTACGCCTATGTTAAACAAATAAAGAGAAAAACAGGCAAATAGTGCTATTGAAAAATGGGTGAGACGTTTCATTATGTCATTACTCGCAGTTTAAACAATTGGGGACAGAACCTAATATTTTATAGTATCTGGAAAAACGGTGCTTTGACCGTTTTTTCAGATTATTGAAAGCTCATGTTAGTAGTATCATGGATAAAATGGAGTTATTTTCCACTAAACCGCGTAAAACCGAATTAAACAGCCTCTGGCTATTATTTCTATAGTGCAATCAGGTTCACAATATTATAAATTAAGCATATATTTATAAAGACATTAACAGGCGCAATCTAGTATTCTTTATATGTAAAATAGCTAAACTAAAATTATTAATTACACAAAGGAGATGTTTCATGAAATCACTATTTATGCTGCTTGCATTAGTCAGCACATCAATAATAACTACACCAAGTTTTGCCGCAGATAATATGCGTAAAGTCGTTATACAAGTAAGTACTGATGACGCAAGAACACAAAAAATCGCAATAAATAATGCGATAAATGCACAAAAATTATATGGAATCGATAATGTAGTGGTAGAAGTCGTTGCTTATGGCCCTGGCTTAAGTATTCTTACTCCTAAAAGCAAACAAGCGTCACGTGTAAAAAGTCTTGCACTGCAAGATATTACCTTTAGTGCTTGTGGCAACACTATTAGAGCAGTAGAAAAAAGGAAAGGTAAAAAAGTGAAGCTCACCGAAGGTGTAAAAGTTGTTCCATCTGGTATAGGGCGAATTATTGATTTACAAGGTAAAGGTTACGCTTACATTCGTCCATAATAAGTTTTTCTTCTCTCCCTTTGTTATTTAACTACATACGAGAAAAAGGGGTCGGAGTGATTAAAATTAAATCACTCCGACCCCTTTAAATCGTGTGTCGGTTAGGGGGTCACCAGCATATATCCCGACTTTTGGAAATCGGTGACAGCGCCAATTCCCGTCGTCACCATGCGGCTGAAGGGAAGCAGGTCTTTCGCTTGATATCCCTTCATCTTCATAGCGACATGACATTCGTACATTTTCACACCGCGCTTGTGAAGCATTCGCAAAATAGCGCTGTTCGGATTACCATTGGAATGTGGTTGTTTGACTTTCTGATCATACGCCGTGTCATTCAACATAAACTGGGCGCCCTCCCCCCGGAATACCATCACGACATTATAGTCCTTGCCACTTTTCATATTGAGCGAGGCATACTGATCCAGGAGCATTTTGGTTCCCAGGACTTGCTTGCTGATGCCTCTGGGCGTCATGCCATTTGAATTAACCTGAATCACTATCTTAAGTCCAGTACGATGGACGATCTGCTCCGGCGGCAGAGTATTTTCCGCCACGCCAGCCGCCAAAACCGCCTGCGGCGCACCCAACCCCAAGAACATCGACAACCCAACGAACACCACAGCGGCAAACCTGGTTTTTCTCATCATTTCGTTCTTCCTTTATTTTTCAGTTAATAGACTTACTTACCCAAAAGCGTCACATTCCGCCCCAGAGAATCTTGTACGCAATATTAGCGTTTACTTATAGACTAAAAGTAGCCCATTAAGTTCAGGAAATACTCGAAAAAGTGCAGTGGGGTTCGTGCAGCGACAAGAAAATGAATCTGTGGGTGCCTATGATTTCTTGCAGTTAACGCGGTTAAAGCAATAATTACCAGAGATTAAATGTAGAGTCTGGCAAGTTAATAGGAATAGTAGATTCTTCAATAATAAATTGACCATCTATATCATTAGTCATTTTATAGTAATGGTTTTCCTTCACGTTGTAGGAAATAGGGGTCGGAGTGATTTAAATAAAATCACTCCGACCCCTTTCCCTTTAATTTTGCTCTCTGACTCTGTTTGTTGCTGTTATTTCTTTCATTCCGACCCTTTTAATTTTAATGTTTTATTAATTTAAACCAGTTTGATCCATCGGCAAATGTTTTCCTGGTATCGTAAGCAAGGCGATGTGTACCGTGACAGCGAGCACAAGCGAGTACAGCTAATGAGCCCAAGTTTTTTCCTTGCTCCTTGAGTGTGCCTGTTCTTAAACTTTTATCCAGGTTTGTTATCGTTTTTTTAATTAGGTTGTCGGGGTATACCGGGGTATCTTTTTTATGACAAGTTGAACAGCTTTTACCTAGCTCATTGATACCTTTTTTTAAGTCTGATAAGGATGATAACGCAACATCTTTCATTTTATCTTTAGAGGCTATTTTAATCGTGTTTACATATTTTATAAGTTGTTTCATGTGTTTTTTATATGAAGTAGCTGAGTTGATCTCCATCGAGGTAAAATCAGGAGCACGGTACATAGTTGCAGTAATAATACGATAATCGGTGTGACAAGAATCACAGCTTTTATTTAAATTATCGAGTGCTTGAGAAACATCTTTATTACGTTTGTTTCTAATACTGTCTTGTAAATGGGTAATGGCTTCTGTGTCCAGTTTGCTCTTCCATTCTGGAACCATCTCACCGATTTTCAAGTAATGCTCACTTAATTGCGTTGCCCATTTCCCCATATTTTTTGCATCGTTATTATCAGAATATAATTTTACTGCCTGTATTTCGCGTCGCAGTTTAAACATATTGTGCAGCCAAACCTGTCGTTTATTTTCTGGTTTGTACCATTGCGCAAGTGATGCAGGTGGATTTTTTATCACGATCACTTTATTTTTATGACTGTAGATAAGACCAGCAATAATCACAATAAGCAGGCACTGAAGAAAAACAAAGTGAGTCCATCGCATTTGAATTATCTCTCTTTTATGTGTGGTTCATGAAACCTAATGTTTATGAATGTTCTTTAGCTAACTTTTTCATATTAAACTGCATCAGCTAATTCTATTTGTAAATTGTAAGACTTGACCGTGTGTTTTCTGTTTTTTTCTAATCCGGCCCCCAAAGCAGCTCATCAAGATCCTTATCGTCGTCAGAAAATACAGGCATAGCTTTTTCGTTAGTAAACTGTACACCCTCTTCTTCCAGCAGGCAGCGCTGCTTTTTATAAGCTTCGCTACCCACCTCAAAAGCAAGCGTACGATCAGACCTAACAACTCGATACCATGGCAATGGTTCGGTAGATCGGCTCATCGCCTTACTCACCATGCGCGCATGACGTGGGTAACCTGCTGCTCGTGCTACTTCGCCATAGCCCATAACTCGGCCATTGCTAATACTGGAAACCACTTTCCAGATTGCCGTATCGAATTTATCTTGAGAACTAGCCATATAATAATCTTTCCGAGTAAAGAGGTGGCAGAGATCAGTTGAGGTATTCATTTTATTTATTAATAGCAATACCATTCAAAATCATATCACCCATACTACTTACCATGATCTCGATTGCCTTTTTATCATCACTCAACTCGCCAAGTTGTCCTGCTGTAATGAGCATTGAAAAACCATGAGCCAAAGACCATACAAATAAAGCCAATTCCTGAGATTCTTTTTCTATATAGAGTCCAGCCAATTGCCCGTTTTGGATGATTTTTAGCAAGCCATTAAATGCCCGTTCTGATTCTTCATTTAGCGTTCCCTCATAACAAAGTTTATTAAGTCCTCCGCCAAATATTAAATTTGTCATCTGTGGATGTTGTATTGCCAAAGAAACATAAGCCTTTGCAGAAGATGACAGCTGTTTGACAGGATCATCAGGCTGTTCTGTCACACACTTTTCCATTTCATCAGCCAAACGACCATACCCCACTATTGCTAAGCCAGCCAATAACGCATTTTTATCCGAAAAATGTCGATAAGGAGCAGAATGACTAACTCCCGCAACCTTTGCAACTTCTCGTAAACTCACTGCGCCAACGCCCTTTTGCTCTAACAACTGCTCCGCTGCTAACAATAATGAGTTCCTTAAATCCCCGTGGTGATATGTTTTTTTAGATTTAGCCATTTATCCACCTTAACAAATAACAAGATTATTGACTAATGTTGACAACGTCAACTTTGACACCTAAACTCACCTTACTTAATGTAGACAACGTAAACATAAAGGGATGATTATGAACGCACAACAAAAAATAAAGACAAGTATTGGTCTTAAACTACTTTTTGTATTTTTTATACTCGTTGGACTAATTGCAACTTTAGGCCATTATTTTGCACCCCGCCCAAGTGCCACAGCGAGTCCAATTGAATTCCTACCCGTTGGTCCAGAATGGTTTTTAGAACAACTGCCGCGCTATGAGTTATTGCCAATGACCACTTTTTTACATTTAGTGCCGGCGGCGTTGTTCATGTTAATGCTCGGTTTTCAACTTTCAAAAGCATTTCGTGAAAAGCATCCTAAGATACATCGTATTTCAGGATATACGATAAGTATTCTTGCTCTTACCTTTACTTTTACGGGGTTTATTTTAGGGTTAAAAATTCCATTCGGTGGAAATATTGAGATTATCACTTCCAGCATGGTTGCAGTCATTTTTCTCTATACTTTATATAAAGGAATACTTTATGCCAGAAAGAAAAAAATTGAACAACACCGCGTATGGATGCTCCGAATGGTCGCCGTTTCATTCGCACCATTAACGATGAGACTCATTATGATACCAATAGGGTTCATGCAAACAATAGAAATGAAATCCATATTTGGTTTGTTAATGATAATGAGTGCAGTAATTAATTTGATAATACTAGAAATATTTATTTTAAAAAGAACTCATAAATTAAATCTTGAATTCAATAATCTTAAAAAAACAGAGGTAGCAAACAAATGAGCATCTCAGCAGAACATATATTTACAATAGTTAACACGCTCATTTTACCTGCATGGTTAATGTTAATGTTTGCGCCGCAATGGAAGTGGACAAGAAAAATAGTTCTGTCAGGATGTTACCCTTTAGTATTCGCAATGATTTATTTACTTTTAATCACCTTTAATTTTGATCCAAGCAACTTCAACTTCAATAGCTTAGAAAATGTTAAGCATGTTTTTACAAACGATTATTTTCTTTTAGCCGGTTGGGTACATTATTTAGCATTTGATTTGTTAATCGGATCATGGATTATAATGGACAGTAAAGAACAAAAAATTAACTCAAAAATATTAATACCTATACTGGCATTTACATTTTATTTAGGACCAATTGGTTATTTATTTTATAGAACATACAAATTTATTCTAAGTAAATATTAATTTTAAGGATTTAAATCATTCTGAGATTTAAATAGATTAGTTCCCTTAAATAATTTTATTGAATTTTTTATTCGTAAAGTGAAACTTATCAAAACGAGGAAGGTCTCAACCGCATAAAAGGAGAACATAATGACAAAAAATGTAAGTAATTTGTGGAAAAATAATCGATTTTTTATTGTTTTTATTTTTCTCATGGTCATATTCAGGACATCAGTAGCTGACTGGAATACCGTTCCCACCGGTTCAATGAAACCAACTATTCTTGAAGGTGATCGTATATGGGTAAACAAAATCGCGTACGATCTTAATATTCCATTCACACACATCTCATTAAATCACTTTAATGATCCTAAACGAGGCGACATTGTTATTTTTGATTAGGCTGTTTCTGAAAAAAGACTCGTTAAAAGAGTAATCGGTATACCAGGAGACACCATCAGCATGGTGAATAATGTAATTATTCTAAATGGTAATCCACTTGATTATAAAATCATTCAACAAGATCAGGAAAAAGTTATCGTTCAAGAAAAAAATAATGAATCAGTACATCACATCCGACTCAATATAGGATTAATAAATCGAGCGAGTAATTTTAATAACATAACAATCCCAGAAAAACTTTATCTGGTATTAGGCGACAACCGAAATAACAGTGCAGATTCAAGATTTATTGGATTAATACCAAGAAAAGAAATCATTGGCCGTGCTAAACACGTTGTTATGTCTTTAAATTATGACAATTATTATTTACCAAGAACAAACCGTTTTTTACATAAGCTTTAATGCAGAAGTAGAAAACAACACTCCAATTATTACAATTAACATGAAGAGGTATTTATGCAGTACCTCTTCACCTTAATTACTTTTTAATTCTCTACCACCCTAAAACCAGTAACGATTTATACACTAACATACCGCCGCTTATTACCAGCAGGATACTAATGCCTAAATTAAACTGCTTCTGATTTATCTTTATATGAAGATGATGCCCTATCCAAAGCCCTAAAAAAAGAACCGGCCAAAGTATCACCACAAGAATTAATACTTGTTCTGTATAAAGACCACTTACCGCATAACCCGCAATCCTCGCCCCGCCATCAATAAGAAATATCGTTGCAATAGTCGCGCGAAATGGACCTTTAGTTAATTGTCGTAGTTTGAGATAAACAACATAGAATGGCCCACCAGTAGAGAACAGCGCACCGACCATACCACCAAAAGCACCAGCGGGAATTGCCCAGTACCGCGAGCCCGTTTTACTCTGATGTGGTAACAGACTATAAATAGCATAGAGCACCACAAACAATCCCAGAGCAAGCGTCAAAACCTCGGCCTGTATATTCACTAATAACCACACAGCAATGGCAATGCCTAAAAAGGAGAAGGGAATTAACGGCAAAATATCTGACCACTGCGCTTCACGACGTAAACGATAGCTTTGATAAATCGTACCGGTATAACTCAAAAGAGCAAAGATAGGGACAATTAATTGAAGAGGGAAAAAAAAGGCCATGAGCGGAATAGCGATAAGCCCCGACCCAAAGCCCGACAATCCTTTAACGGTATAGGCAATAGTAATGACCACGACAGCAAATACAATCTGTAACAGCGATAGATCAATAATTTCTAACACTCAACACAACTCATAGATAAATTAAAAAAGATGCTGATTATAAGCTAGGTAGCACTATCTCTATAGAGTATTTGTTAAATGTACCGTCCCTTTTAATTTATTATCTCAAATATCTATCGAGATTTAATTATTCCCAATGCATAGCGACGGGCTTCCTGGTCGAAAGTAAGGTAAAATCACCTTTCAATACTATTAGGTCATTTATATGCAGCTCAGAGAAATTAATAAGATTCGTTATAGCAAGCATTACAAAATAATATTTGCCAGCATCGCATTTGTTCTTCTAATTATTGCACCTGGGACTTCTGCATTATTTATTTCCCTTTTTAGTAACCCGGAAGGTTCATATTTTTTTCACAATCTGGCAGGTGTCGTCGTTGGAGTGGCTATCGTCGCTTATGCACTCTATAAATTTCGTCAGCATCCTTATATGTATGAAGTGATCTATGTCTGGGATTTAAAACAACAGCTAAATCGAATACGTCGTAAACAACGCAAGATAGAAGCCGCAATTGAACATAATGATAAAGATGCCATGATCATCATGAATTTTATGCTCCATGGTTCGAAACAACTTTATGAATTAGACGATAACACCATTACGATGGAAGACTTGCTGAGAAAAATTCAGATTCATGATAAACGTATGGATGCGGCAGGAATGAGTTCATCCACAGACTCATATAACCCTGCCATGTTAAAACAGTTTTAAATGAATTGTTATATTTGTTCCAGTAATTGGTGTCAGAGAGATTTTGCTTAATCCTGAAGAATCTTTTACCATGTATATGTAAATATTATACTACTGCAATCATGAGTGTAGCGTGCATACGTTTTTTAAACGGCCACTCTCAGACATTCAATCAAGCAAAGCGTCCATTAATGCTTATATTCGGTATCTAAAGCTTTTAATACGTCACTGACGCATTGGACTGACCTCCATTTGTATTGAGATAAACTTTCTCAAACTCATATATCTGAAACACATACCCTGGGCTGCAAAGCATCAAGGAATAGGAAATATACCAATGGAAATACCTGTACTCATTTCTTTCTCTCTCTATCTGCTCGTCATGATCGGCATAGGTATCTATTTTTATTTTAAGACCGATAGTCTAAGTGATTATGTACTTGGAGGCCGAGGACTCGGACCTGGAGTGACCGCACTCAGCGCAGGTGCATCAGATATGAGCGGCTGGCTTTTGCTCGGACTTCCCGGGTTGATGTACAGTGATGGCTTGGTTGGCAGCTGGATTGCAATCGGGCTAATCATCGGGGCCTTTCTCAATTGGCATTACGTTGCAAAAGCGTTGCGCATCTATACTCATCGCCTGAGTGACTCCATCACCATACCGGATTATTTCTCGAACCGTTTTGAATACAAAGGAAATATACTGCGTGTTGTTACCGCCGTTGTAATTTTAGTTTTTTATACGTTGTATACTTCTTCCGGGCTTGTCGGAGGCGCGAAACTTTTTGAAGCGGCATTCGATCTTGATTACTCTACAGCCTTGCTGATCGGAAGTTTTGTCATCGTCTCCTATACTTTTTTAGGTGGCTACAATGCCGTTAGCTGGACGGACTTTATCCAGGGTATTCTTATGATGCTTGCCCTGGTCATCACCCCTCTTGTTGTTATTTATCATATTGGGGGAGTAACTGAAGGCATAAGGCTTATCTCATCCGTTGATCCTGCAAGACTGGATCTGTTTAACAGTGCTTCTTTCATCGGGATACTCTCTTTAATGGCGTGGGGTCTGGGTTATTTCGGGCAGCCGCATATTCTTGTGCGTTTTATGTCGATCCGTCATGAGGACGAAATGCATCGAGCGAAACTGGTTGGGATGACCTGGATGATTCTCTCTGTCATTGGTTCTTTGGCCGTGGGCTTTTTCGGTTTTGCTTATGTCTTAGCCGAAGGTATAAATCTTAACGATAGTGAAAAGATCTTTATCACACTCTCACAACTTCTTTTCAATCCCTGGATCGCAGGCTTCTTACTTGCCGCCATACTTGCTGCCATTATGAGTACTATCGACTCGCAGCTGCTTGTCTCTTCCTCCGTACTTACACGTGATATCTATCACGCCATTCTTCGCAAAGATGCGTCTAACAAAGAATTAGTCTGGATAGGTCGCGCAACAGTTATCATCATAGCGATTATCGCCTGGTACATTTCGACCGACAAAGATTCCAGTGTTCTGCAACTCGTTGCTTATGCCTGGGCAGGATTCGGCGCAGCCTTCGGCCCACTGGTCATCCTCTCTCTTTATAAGCGAAACATCACTCGGTTGGGCGCGCTAGCCGGAATGATAACCGGTTCAATAACGGTCATTGTCTGGAAGCCGCTTGAAGGTGGACTTTTTGATCTGTATGAATTGCTTCCAGGGTTTGTCTTTGCCTGGTTGGCCATCATACTGTTTAGTAAAATAGGAGCACAAAGTTCAGGTGACACCTTAAAAACGTTTGATGAAGTACATCTAAGTCTTAAGAAGGATTAAAAAAATGGGTTGAAGTGATTAAAATTAAATCACTTCGCCCCCTTTAATTGCCTTTAATTCTTTAATTGTTCAACAAAAACCCAACACTCACAGACAAAGCTCTTGCTAGATTATCCAAATCTTCCAGATCAATAACTCCTAATCCCAATTCCAATGCACAAACGATGGTTATGGTGAGATTACTTTTATTTGCAAGATCTTGCATGCTCCATTGTCGTTTAGTTCGCAAGGCATACACATTTGTCGCGAGAATTTCACGAGTACTCATTGCCTTTGAAATAGACATCATATGAACATCAGGATGGCCTAAACGTTCATCTCGGTGAATACTAAGCTGGTGATTAGCCGCGATGCCCACTCTCACCTCATCACCTAAAACCCGTTTTATTTTTATTTCAATCGGGCCATGAGAAAACAACTCCCCAATCGGAGTCGCAAAATCTATCCCCTCCTGAGGCTGAATGGTAATAGACTGACCTGTTTTGCGAGTAAGATAAAGCATGTCTGACCTCTCCCTGGTTCACTAAATTATGATTTCAAACGTACAATAACATAATAGTCGAATTTGGACTATTCGAATTTAGACTTTAAATTGCATGAACAGCTTAAATGATAGAAAACCCATGCAAAAATCGATTCACTCACAAACATATGCCGTTTTTTTAAAACACCTTTATGAAACAAGAGAAAAGGCCGGAATAACACAGGAAGAATTAGCAGAGCGTCTAGGCGTTACTCAGTCTTTCGTAAGTAAATGTGAACGCGGCGAGCGGCGAATTGATATAGTAGAATTACGCGAATTTTGTATGGCAATGAATACAACAATGGAAAAATTTATTCGCCAACTTGATAAAAAACTAAATTAATCACAGCAGCAACAATACTAGTAAATAACGTAGGGAGTATCATCAGACTTTGGCCTTAAAACTTGCATACTGACAAACCCTATTTGGGTGTCAATTTGACCTTCCTTAAATCGTTTTTCAAATTCATCATTAAAAGCGGGTTTGAGAAATACTCTATTTGCAACGATAAAGCTCATCATGTTCTCCAATTAATATAATAATTTTACTTATTTATAAAATGCTTCAACCGTTCCTTTTAACTTAATCAGAAGCGGTTGTCCTCGACGGTCCAACGCTTTAGGAGAAGGAATTTTTACCCACCCTTCACTGATGCAATATTCCTCGACATTGGTATGCTCTTTGCCGTTCAACAAAATACCAATAGTGTGCTCGAAAATGTCTGCATCATGATGTGGGCTACGGGGATCACCAGAAAGGCGATCCGGTAAAGCGGGTAGTGATTTAGCATCGTTCATATTAGTAACCTGAATTAGATAAAAAGTGCGCTATTGTAGGCAAAATAGACCCCGTGCTCAAGAATTACACTAAAGTAATCTTCCATTGAGCTTACCAATAATTTCGAGTGTTAAAGGGCTCTCGGTAACTGCTCCTGCGTTACTCTATCTCCTGCGTCCATGCAGTCGTGCCCCCTTTAATTACCATCTACTGTTATTTTTTTAGGATGGTTAATAAATAATCCATCCGCCCCTTTTATACTATATTCATTTTACAGAAAATATTGGAACGCAACCATGTAACTCCACCCATTTTGCTTTGTTGTCCGTATAGACTTGAACTTGGGGTTTGATTTCATTTATATAATTACTCACTATACCTAGTGGCACCAATTTGTGATTTTTAAAATGATTGCCATTAATACCAAATACTCCTGTGCCACAAGTTGTACAGAAACTCTTACTCGACAAATTATTTAATTTAAATTTCTTTATGTGTTCATTCCCGTCGTCAATACTGAACTGGTCATTATTTATAGCTACCCAGGTACTATAATCGCTGCCATTCATTTTTCTGCAACTTTCGCAATGACATTGAACCACCCTAGTAACAGGTAAAGAAAACGATAATTTAACATTACCACAACAACATGTAGCTTTAATGATATCCATATTATTACTCCTATTAAGTTAAGTTTGTATTTTAATTAGGAATTAATATATGATAAAGGTCATATTAAGATTATTAGGACTTGAATATGCCCTACACTAAAGAGCATAAAGATCAGACAAGAACGTTGATACTAGGGAGTGCATTCGAACTATTTACTGCGAACGGATTTGATCAGGTCACAGTAAATGAAATAATGGAAAACTGTAATCTTACTCGAGGCGCATTTTATGCTCATTTTTCTAGCAAATCTTCCTTATACAGTGAATCAATTACATTTACTGCTGTCACCAGCAGGCTAACAGAGCCTAAACCAAAAAACATTTCAGAAAAAAAATGGTTACGCCAATTACTTGATGGTTACCTTAGTATTGAACATGTGAAAGGTGAGAGAGCTTGCCCCCTTGCATTCTTAGCAACAGATGTCGTTACGAGAGATATGGATGCAAAATTAGCTTACTCAAAAGCGTACGCTGGTTTTAATAAAATAATAATGACTTATGCAAATTGCTATACAACTTGCGATGAAGATGAAATATTATCTTTAACTGCAATGATTATAGGAGCAGTTGCAATATCAAGAACGATGAAAAGCCAAAAAGATATTAAAAAAATATTGTCATCTTGTAGGCGAGAAGCAGGAATAAAACTGGGTGGAATATAGCGATTAAACGACCTTTTTGATTGCCTTATTATTTGTTTACGCATCACCATTTACATACAATTCAGAAAACTGCTTATTATAAAAATGGGTCAGAGTGATTAAAATTAAATCACTCCAACCCCTTTAATTATTCGAGGTACTTGATAAATACTTAAATAGTTAATAATTTTAACTACATATTTTTCTTGTTCTTCTTTTCTCCTTGTTTTTTAGAAAAACTATTATATTTTTTTACTACATCTTTGTTATTAGATTGCAATTGAACGACTCCAGTTACTTGTGTTGTAACGCTTTTATTTTTATCTCTTGAAGAAGCTGAAGACATTTTCGCAGCGTTATCACCAGGATTTATTGATGTGAAATCGCTTGAATCATTAACTTTATCTTCTGTGCTTCTTACTTCAGTATTAACGTTAGGATTAGCAAGAGTTCTTTGATTCTCAGCAATAACAATATTTGTAAATATAAGTAAAGATACTGAAGCAAAGATCATTTTAAAGTATTTCATAGTATTCATTCGCCTCTTTAAGATACAGTTAATGTTAATAATGTTAATGATTCAATACTTTTATCATAATAGAAAGAATCAGGACCAACATCCCAAACTACTTTTACATCATATAAACCGGTAACAACATCAAACAAATGCATTGAACCTGATGGTACAATTTGAGAATCAATTTGGTTTTCTCTCCAAACGGATGAAGTAGATGGAGAAAGATAAAGACCAATTATTTTTGCATCAACCGTCCCATTAACTATCTTCAATGATCCTGTATACCCAGAATCCGTTGAAATCACAGTAACTATACTCCCTTCAAACACAGGAACATCATAAATATATGTGGAGTAGGTACTATACAGTCCTTTAACAAGTGCTCGTGCATCATAAGTACCTATTGGTACTGATGTGATGTCAAAAGATAAACCCGCGAGTAAAGGTGATGATAATTGGTTAGCTCCCCATGTCGATTGATCGAAGGGTGAAAAATTAAATTCACGTATGGATAACGAGCTATTATCGTTTTCTAACTGTACGGTACCGGTTGAATAAGTAGAATCGTGACCACCACCACAAGCAGTCACAAAGCTGATCAGTAATGAAATTAATAATAGACGTATATGAATATTCATATCGGTAGCTCCTTATATTTCCCGCACTTCATATCTTGTTTTGTATATTAGCCTGGGATACCTGAACGTAACCTGAATAGAATATGGATATATGATTTTATTTGTCACCTATTATTTTTTATGGACTGGGATTGGGATGTTCGGTATGAATTTTCTCAATGCCCTCTAATACTTCATCCGCTAACTGTAAATTTAAACTATCTATATTACTTTTTAACTGTGTCATGTTCGTGGCACCAATAATATTACTGGTCAAAAATGGACGGGTGTTAACATAAGCGAGCGCCATTTGTGCAGGATCAAGATCATGCTCTCTGGCCAGAGCAACATATTTTTCAGTCGCAGCAACCGCTTGTTGATTTGTATAGCGTGAGTAATCTGGCCATAAGGTGATACGTGCATCAGCCGGTTGTGCCTGGTTTAAATACTTTCCGGATAAGGTGCCAAAGCCGAGCGGTGAGTAAGCCAGTAAACCACAGCCTTCACGGTAAGAAATTTCGGCTAAGCCGATTTCATAACTGCGATTCAATAACGAATAGGGATTTTGTACGCTCACAATTTTTGGCAGGTTAAGTTCAACGGCGGTATTGATAAAAGACATCACTCCCCACGGTGTTTCATTCGACAAACCGATATGCCGTATTTTACCGGCAATAACCTGTTCATTTAAGGCTTCAAGCGTTTCCCGAATTGAGGTAAAAGAATCTGCTTCTGCAACATAGCCCAATTTACCAAAGAAATTGGTTTTTCTTTCTGGCCAATGCAGTTGATATAAATCAATGTAATCGGTATTTAAACGTTTAAGACTATTATTCAGAGCGGTAGTGATATGATGTTGATTAAATTTCGACTTACCATCCCTAATATGATCAACCCAGCCTTCTCCGGGGCCCGCGATTTTTGAAGTAAGAATAAACTGATCACGGTTATTACGTTGTTTAATCCAGTTACCAATAATTGTTTCGGTTGAACCATAGGTTTCGCTATTCGGCGGAATAGAATAAAGCTCGGCTGTATCTATAAAGTTAATACCTGCATCCAGCGCATAATCCAGCTGTTCAAAGGCTTCACTCTCAGTATTCTGTTCACCCCATGTCATTGTGCCTAAACACAGGGCACTCACATCAATAGCGGTATTTCCAAGTTCTCGATATTTCATACTTAACCCACATACATTTTTCAATAATTAGCAATACTAAACAGTATAAATCAATTAATTCTATCCGCGGTCGTTTTTTAATCCCTCCGTTCCCTTTTAACATTAATCCAAATATCTATCGAGTTTCATTTATTCCCAATGAATAGCGACGGGCTTCCTGGTCATAAGTAAGGTAAAATTATCTTTCATTACAATTAGGCCATTTATATGCAGCTTAGAGAGATTAATAAGATTCGTTATAGCAAGCATTACAAAATAATATTTGCCAGCATCGCATTTGTTCTTTTAATTATCGCACCCGGGACTTCTGCATTATTTATTTCCCTTTTTAGTAACCCGGAAGGTTCATATTTTTTTCAAAATCTGGCAGGTGTCGTCGTTGGCGTGGCTATCGTCGCTGTTGTACTCTATAAATTTCGTCAGCATCCTTATATGTATGAAGTGATCTATGTCCGGGATTTAAAACAACAGCTAAATCGAATACGTCGCAAACAACGCAAGATAGAAGCCGCAATTGAACATAATGATAAAGATGCCATGATCATCATGAATTTTATGCTCCATGGTTCAAAACAACTTTATGAACTGGACGATAACACCATTACGATGGAAGATTTGCTGAAAAAAATCCAGATCCATGATGAACGTATGGAAGCGGCAGGATTGAGTTCATCCACAGACTCATATAACCCTGCCATGTTAGAACGGTTTTAAATGACTTGTTCTATTTGTTCCAATAATTAGATCAGGGAGCAATACGCCCCCTTCAATTTTACTTATTTATAAAATGCTTCAACCGTTCCTTTTAACTTAAGCAGAAGCGGTTGTCCTCGTCGGTCCAACGCTTTAGGAGAAGGAATTTTTACCCAACCTTCACTGATGCAATATTCCTCGACATCGGTACGCTCTTTACCGTTCAGCAGAATACCAATAGTGTGCTCGAAAATTTCTGCATCATGATGTGGGCTACGGGGATCACCCGAAAGGCGATCCGGTAAAGCGGGTAGCGATTTAGCATCGTTCATGTAAGTAACCTGAATTAAATAAAAAGTGCGCTATTGTAGGTAATATAGACCTGGTGCTCAAGAACTGCACTAGAGTTACGAGAGGAAAAAGGGAGGCTGTCCCTTATTATTGGGCGAGTAGCTTGTCCAGCTTACCACTGCTATCCAACACTTTCAGATCATCCAGACCACCAATATGGTGATTATTAATAAATATTTGAGGCACAGACTTCTGACTACAACGTTCGATCATCACATTTTTTTCAAGTGGCATTAGATCAAGCAGGTACTCCTCATAATCAATGCCCTTCGCTTGCATAAACTCTCTGGCACCCATGCAGTGTCTGCAGGAACTGGTAGCGTACATTTCAACTTTGGTTGTCATATTCTTTTTTTTACCTTCTAACGATTAAGATAAGGGGCTTTAGTGTAAAAGGGTCATACCCCATTTTTTATTTAAATTGATTAAGAAATTTTTTGTAGTCACCTTTGTTCCAGGCGCGCCCGCCTAAAGCCTGATAACGTAACATCCCCTTAGGATCGACGAAAAACGTAGAGGGTAAACCTCGCGGTTGCCAGCGTTCAGTCACCAACCCATCAGTATCCATCAACGGCACAATATCGGAAGCAATACTACCGAGGAAACTAAAAACCGCATCTTCCGTTTCAGCTGTGTTGACGATCGCAAATTTCAAACGGCTATCTTTGTATTCACGAAGCGTTGCCTGAATAGTGGGCATCTCTTTGCGACAAGGCGCACACCAGCTTGCCCAGAAGTGCACAAAGACCCAATGTCCATTTAACCTTGACAGATCAAAAGGATTCCCATTCATATCATTGAGCATTAACGCAGGCGCCTCTCGCGCATCAATGCGAATAATACCGTTTGGCAGCGTCTCTGCAAAAACAAAGGTATTAGCAGAAAACAGTAAAATAAGGAGTGAAACAATCATGTTCTTCATTTTTGTACCGCACCTTTACAATAAATGTCGTTTAATTTAACGGTTTTCATTTTACCTTTTTTATTTTCACCTCTGGCAAAATTTAACGTCAGTGAAAAAGGATGCGTTTGCATAGGGAGAGTGATATTACCACTCACACTTTCGCCTGGCCGGGCATCTCTTGTTTCAGGAAAGAGCGTCCAACTAAACGTTGAACGATAAGCCTGTTTAAGTTTCATTTCATCCCACTGTTTATTCCAGTAGGATTGTTTATAGTGCGGAATGGTTTTACCGTTTTTGTGAAACAACCAGTTATCAAGTTCAAACCATAATATATCATCGCTTTTATTTTTAAGAATAAGCGTCACATAACAGGATTGAACAGCGCGCTATCGCCGCTTTAGGAAACTCACGCCCCTCGTAAAAAGCAGCAACTTGTCCCGCAGATCGATAAATAAACCGAAGATAAATCTCCTCGTCTTCATAAACGTTTTTTTTGTTTTCTGCCGCCATCAAGGGGGCACCGGGAAGTAATACCAGAAACAGCAAAACAATATCGGTAATAGAACAAGTAGGATGAAGGTATGTTTTTTTAAAGAGAGATGTTGTCATAAGGTTCTGTGTTTAGAGGTCTGTTACAACCGTAAAATTTTATAATCTAATTGAAACACAAGAGGAAGAGTCACAGCAACCGCTTTACCGAGATAGATAAGATGACATTTTCTTAGTTATCGTAATTAATAAGGGTCAGATTTGATTTAGGTTCCATTAAATCAAGTCCGCCCCCTGTACTGCTGTGCAAGAAAGGTCTGCTCCGCAACTATTCAAGGGAACTGTTCAAGTATTCTAATCCTATCAATTGATTTTAAAGTCAGGATTTTTTGACTTTTAAAAAGCTACTATCCTCCGGGTATGAAAAATCGATCCAAAAATCGGAACCTTTGCCTTCGCGGCTATGAAAATCTATCGTTCCATTCATCATCTCAACCAGCCTTTTAGTTATGCTAAGACCAATACCCGTTCCCTCTATCATTCCCCCTTCATGACCCAATCGATTAAACGGTGTAAATACATTAATTTGTTCTGATGCTTTTATACCATATCCAGTATCAGATACTTTAAACCTAATGATATTCATTGGTAGTAAATCGCATGTTAAAGTAACTAAGCTACCATTAGCGCTATATTTTATTGCATTACTTAACAGGTTCAACATGACTTGTTTAAAACGTGTCTGATCAATGCTTATTTCAGGAAGTGATATGCCAGTGGTTTTATTCTCTAATTTAATATTTTTAATGCTAGCCATGAGATAAACGTTTTTAACGCACTCATCCAGTAAGTTCACCGGGTTAGTTAATTCAAATAAAATATCTATATTATCAGATTCAATTTTGGATAAGTCCAATATACCCTCTACGAGTTCCAACAAGTGCCTGCCAGCCCGAAGAATATCTTTGACTGAATCGTTTTGGTTTGAGGTTAAAGTATCAGCATCAAGTTCAAGGAGTTGTGAAAACCCAAGAATAGCATTAAGCGGCGTGCGCAATTCATGGCTCATTGACATCATAAATTTAGTCTTTGCCGCACTTGCCACTTTTGTCTTTTCTAATGATTTTAATAGTATTAGGTCGTTTTCTTTTCGTTGGGTTATATCGCGTGCAATTAAGACATAGCGTGGCTCTTCATTCTCAGGATTTATATATTGAAGAATGATTTTTACAGGTATTCGTCTACCACTTCTATGATTGAATATTGTTTCAATGTGAGTTGCGTGTTCAATATTTGTTCTAATTATATTTATTAAATTAGTAAAATTTTCTTCACCGAAATCAAGACAAATATCACCGGGTGTCATTGTCATTAGCTCTTCAACACTATAACCAAGTAATTTAGCTGCACCGGTATTAGCATAAAAAAACTGATAACCATCAGGATTAAACATAACAACCGCATCTAGTGAAAGATCTAATGTGGTTTTTAGTTGTAACAATTCAGTTAAAGATAGATTAAGATGCTCTTGCATTATATTTAACGCATCAGCAATTCCAGATATTTCATCTGATTTATGGCCGGAATTAATTTGATTCATATCAATCCGTTTGTCTAAATTTCTGATATCGTGTTGCTGGACAAAATTAAATATCTGATTCAATCTGCGAAACACTAATCGGTCAAATAGAAAATACATAAATATTACAACTAAAAAAGTTTTAATTGCATTTGATCCAAGTAAAACCCAGGTACGATTTATTAATTTCCTATATACTCCTGATAAATCAGCTTCAATAAAAGTCGTACCAATGTTTAGTAGCTTGCCATCATATTCATAGTGTAATGGGAAAGAACTACGTACAACATTTTCCGTTAATTTCTTACCGCTGGAAAAATAAAGTTTAGAGTCTACAACTACCTCAATATATTCAATATCCGGCAAAGCATTTATACCCTCGAGAATCGCTAGCAGCTGTTTTTTATCATCTAGCCAAACTGAATTTGTAATACCGTGAATGTAACCTGTTTTAATGTTTTTAATATTATTATTTACATTGGTTATCTTTTCATTATATTCAAAATACAATTGTGTTAGTGTGATAAATAAAGTGATCAGTGAACTAAATAGAATGATATATAAAATTAATCTAGCAGATGTTCGACTACGTTTAGTTATTTTAGCAACCATTTATGTATCTGCACCTTTATTATTTATTTAAATACTTTGATAAGGTTTCATCCTTTATTCGTTGATAAGTTCCATCAAGTTTAAGCTCTTCAAGCACTTTCGTTATTTTGGGGACTAAATCGGCATGTTTTTTGTTCATATATAGAAACATATCTTTCTCGGCGATGGGGGAACCGATTAAATGAGCTTGTGCATTTAAATGTTTATTCCACCAGCTTCCTCTATAGTATTCAAACAAGATCAGGTCACTACGTCTATTCATTAGTAACTTAAATAATTGTTCTGGCCCGCTAACTTTGGATATTTTCCTGGCCTTAACATTCTTTTCATATAAGACCCAGCCTCTTATCATTCCAACTGAATAAGGTTTAAAACTCTCCCAGTTAGCCACTTTAATTTTTTTATCAAGACTATAGGCGACAAATTTAAACTTTACGATAGGGCTTGGTACTCTAATCAGGTTTTTAAACTTTTTATCAATTCCTTTGGTTCGAGCAATAACTCCTGCATCGATCCCTTTACTCGCATTAATAAGTGATCGACTTGAAGGTAGGCGTAGTACTTTGGCATCAATATCGAGTCGAGAAAATATTTCTTTTACAAGCACACCGTAAAAACCTCCACCATCAGCAGTAATAAAGGGTTCTGCGGTACCGGAATTAAGGGTTAGCTTTGTTTCAGCAAATGATGATGAGATACCAAACAAAAATAAGAGCAAGACGCTTAACAAATAAAATCTATAATCGTGTTTACTGAAAGGTATTTTCATAACATATATCCTTGCTATTACTAATGTTAATTTATGTTCGTTTAAAATGTATAATGAGGATAGAAGCCATCGTTGATAAAGTCCAATTAAAGATTTCAACTGTAAATAAATGTAAATTTCTCTGCGTGTTTACCTTGTGTTTCAGTATAAGTTTTTTCGTTTATTTGAACGACCACAAGAAAATGGATAACTTAACCTTCTGATCTCTTCATGCGTTTTCTTTGTTACATTACTGCTCTTTCATTTTATCGTTACCACATAAATAATAAATGTAATAGAACATTAATTTCTGATATTTTTGAAACAATGTATGACTGATGTTGATCATTTAATGATACAGGATGATTTATTCGTGTGTACTATGTACAAATGTTATATTTATACCAGAACAAAAAATAAATAAATTATAGTCAGCAATGTAATAACAACTCAATAAAATAAATTTTAGCGTTTTTTTGTGGCTAAATTCTTTAATTTGCGTACCTAACCCTATGTTTCTTTTTCTGACAACATCAGGGTTAGATAAGCGACAGTGATAATGTGGTTTACATTTTATGGCTTACTTGAAGCATCAGCAGGATCCTTACCTGCTGCTATTTCATCTAAATTTAAAGCACCATCTTCGTCTCTATCAATTGCAAATCTAATACCTGATCCAGGTGGTACGCATGTATAGGTAATATCCCCCTTGGATTGTAATGCAAGAGATCGTAAATTTGAATCTGAAATATTAGGTACATTTGCTATGCTGGATTTGAAGTTGCCTGCACCCACATATAAATAACCTTTATTTATATTTTGTCTTGCAACTAGATCACAGCGTTCTAAGTCTGCTTGCTGAATGAGTAAATCTATTCGTGCAGCAACAGCATTGGCATTGTTGGAATTTAACGTAACCTGTTGTCCAACAATTGGGTAAAAGTTAGTATCAAATGCTAACATTAAATGTTCCATATTTTTTCGTTGCACATCACCAATTACTCTATCGGGGTCATAACCACCAGGATTGCCGGGATCATTCGGGCCATTTTGTCCGGGTAAACGAAAGATGAATCCTTTGCCACTTTGCTGCAGGAAGACGGTTCCTCGGCTGCCATCATGTTGTAATCCAAAGCCGCGGATTTGATCGCCCATATGTTGATTTGGTTGGCCGGGTACATCAGGAATAAGTTGGGGAATATTCGGAAAACCAAACATGCCTATTTTTTGATAAATATTGCGCAGGTGTGGCACTTTTAATCCCTGCTTGGATAGCCGAGTCAGGGAGTAAAAACCATTGGTACCAAAAAAACCAGGCTTGGTAACGCCGAATTCTGCATTGGCTTGTCGATCAAGCGTATGGCATTCTGCACAACCAAAGCCCGTATCCGATTTCGGACCGTTAAACCGATCTAAAGCTTCTTGCTGACCAAGTGTTAACGAATTATCCAGATTTCGTACGGGGTTTGGCGGATACATGATTTGTAACGCAAACTGGGTAAAAGCATCCATCTCTGCGCTAGTCAGCGGATTTTTTCTACCAACCAGGCCAACAAATGCTCGATTAAATTGTTTAAATGCAAACTGTTCATCAAATTGACCACCATCAGGCTGTATGTTGTTGTCAATACCTGCATTGGTACGATCGCCACGCCAGTGCATTGGCCCATGGTTTGCCATACCACGCAGACTTTGCGTTGTCATTGGTCCTTTCATAGCCGCAAACTCGTGTTTGACATTCACACCGAGTGATTCAGCTGTGTTTCGAAATAAACCCGGCATCGGTGCGCTGGTTGCATCCGGATCACCTAAGTCCCAGGCAAGTTGATCCAAATCGCCAAAAATATGACAGCTTGCACAAGAAGAATCCCCACGACTTGAAGTATACGAAGCATCATATAAAAATGGTCGACCCTGTTTAATGCTTTCAGGCTCGGGATTGTACATTGCAATATGGCTGATCTCTGTTTTTGTTCTGGTATTGATGATAGATATTGAATTGTCGAATCTTGTTAATACATATAAACGTTTATTTTTTTCATCCAGTGCGAGGCCACTGGGTCCGCCACCACTGACTTTTATTTGATTCGCGAGAGAAGGTGTAAATGTGTCATCTTCCAGCTTTTTAGTGTCGTAAATACCAATTTTGTTAGAACCAAATGCGGCTACATATAATGTCTTTCCATCATCAGTTATTGCCATGTCAGTTGGTGTTGACAGACTTAATTGATTTTCAGTATTAGGAAGTGCTGCACAACATTCACTATAATCAATATGTTTATTCAAATGCCGATGTTCAACATTGAGTTTATCAATTATTGAAATTCGGTTTTTAACAAATTGACCTCTAACGGTTTGTCCGGCAAAAACACCATGCCCTTCAAATCGTTTTTCATTATGCGAATCAAGATTAGTAACATAAACTTTTTTATTAACCGGATTGACGATCATATTAAACAAAACAGAACCGACTTGACTAATAGATTGTTTATTGGAACTGACTAATACAGGTGGATTGGCCTTAGCATCGACAACAAATACATCTTTGTCTGGTAAAGAGAATTTGACATAGTCATCCCAACTACGCCCGGTTTCATCGACCCAATGTAAACCATTAAATTTAACAATTAATCCCGATTCGGGTTGTGCCTCGAGTAAGAAATTGGTGATTGGTGCCGGTGCCCCACCATTTTCAGTGACTATGCTATGCCATATCGTGGTCGTTTGGGTCCCCGATTTAAAGCCCGCAGCATAAACATACTTGCCATCATTTGAAACAGCCAATGCGCGAGGTGTGTCTGTAAATAAGTTAATTATGGTCAGTGGTTCACCTTCTAAAGTGGAACCAGGATTTTCACGATCAAAAACCCATACATCAGCCCGACCTATGCCTGGTGTTGTAAACTGAGGATCATAAGGTACATTTTGTCCACGGTGTGCTGTCGTGATAAAGGCACGTTCCCTATTTTTACCTGCAAAGACTATATCTCTTGGCTCGTCACCTACCAGAAGCGTTTTTATAACCCGTTCTTTTCCTTCTTCAAGACTAACAATACTGACACTATCCGATAGGTGATTTACAACCCATGCTTCAGATGTGTTAGGTATAGCAATGGAGACGGGTTCCATGCCAACAGGAACAGACAATTGAAATTGTAAACCTTGAGCTGTGACATTAAAAATCTCTAGTGTACCGTCAGGTGTATTGAGAGCATATAGTTTATCTTTTTTTGCTGATAGTGCTAATGGTCGAACTTGGCCTGACTCAAATAACGAATATGATTTTTTAGACGCAAAAGATAACGTTCCTGATAAAGTGAAGATGACTAATATTGATAAGATAGATTTAAATATGCCTTGAATAGAAGTTAATGGTGTCACTATAATTCTCCAGTACGTTATTCACTAATAATGTTATAAAAATATAAAAACTACATATTTTTTAAATATTTTTCTTTACTTTATTGAGTATAAATAAATTATTCAAAAGTATCAGATGATTAGACATCAACTATTATTAATGATAGACAGAAATTGTCCTTAACGCTATTTATTAAATAAATTCTACAACGTCTAGGTATTAACCCTTAATAGACATAGAAAACTTGACATAATTTACTTGTAAAAATTTAGAAATAATCTAAAACTCAAGCCTAGCATCATTTTAATGCTCGTCTTAAAGTAAAATAAGATGACTTAAAAAATATCAGCTATAACATTAACAAGTAAAGAACAGATTTCAGAAAACAATGAACGCTAACTATAAGATATAATTTGTGGCTGAAATTAATTGTTATAGCAAAATGATAGCGATGAGGCACTAAAAATCACAGGATATAATTGTGCACTGACCCTAAATACCCGGTTTGAACTGCGCGCGCTATCGCCGCTTTAGGAAACTCACGCCCATCGTAAAAAGCAGCAACTTATTCCGCAGAGCGATAAATAAACCGAAGAGAGATCTCCTCGTCTTCATAAATGTCTTTTTTCTTTTCTGCCGCTATCAAGGGTGCGCTGGGGAGAAATAGCAGAAGAAGTAATAGCAGTAGTAATGCCAGAAACAGAAAAACAATATCGGTAGTAGAGCAAGTAGGATGAAGGTATGTTTTTTTAAAAAGAGATACTGTCATATTATTCGCTTAAATCAGAAACCTGAGGGAGGGGTATTCCCAGTAACTTATTTTTCATTTTTGCCGGAGAGGTCTTACCGATCATTGTGAGTAGTACAGACTCATCGACAAACTTTGAACTTATGATTCCAATTTTTGTTTTATCAACATAAACATCAATATTATCTGGAGTGATATAGTAATAAACGGATTCCCCCTTATTAACTCCAGGCATTTTTTTAGAAATTCCTTAACATCTTTTACTTGTCGATCACAGTCCCGGAGACAAGAACTCGCAACATCTTCAGTCCAGGCGTCAACAAGCTTTTCTTTTGAAACATCCATAAGAAATTCCATTTTCACTAGTTTTTTTCTTTGTTGGAGACAATTTTCTCGTAATTGCTATTCTTTTCTTCGAGGTAGAGAAAAATTTTATAAACTTCAACATTAAACCAGGTCGCAGTTTTAATATTCTGTCCATTTAAAATAAATTTAGTGCCATTAAATTCGAATGCGGATACTGTTTTCGTCATTACTATAAGCAGCAAAAAAACGAAAAACAGCAAAAACGAGGTCAGACTTATTTTTCTGTTGTTTATATTAATTAATTCCATAATATATTCCAGCCTCTTTTATTTGTTCTGTTTCTTTTTTAACACAAGAGGAAGAGTTACAGCAACCGCTTTACCGGGATAGATAAGATTGCATATTTTTTAAAATAAGGCTCAGATTTGATTTAGCCCCTTTACAGCCTTTACTGTTAAGCTAACTCGTTATAGATGGTATATTTACCCCCCCCCCCAAAAAAACAAGGAGACAGTCATATGGAAAAGAAGATAGGATTAGTCATTCTCGCACTGACTGCAATATCAATGAGGTTTAAATAATGAAAGCACTCGAAACCAGAATACCACCACCCGTTATTGCCCTAACCTTCGCCACATTGATTTGGTGGATGTCCCGTTATCTGCCCGAATTTATGCCTAAGATGGTTATAGTGAGCTTGCTAGTGGCTATTGGAGCGATCTTTGATCTCTCTGGGTTGTTAACATTTCTCAGAGCGAAGACAACGGTGAATCCAATGAAACCTCACACATCCTCTGCTCTGGTGAAGACAGGAATCTATAAAATTACCCGTAATCCCATGTATGTTGGCCTGGCTTTTGTCTTAAGTGGCTGGTGTATTTACCTGAATTCTCCCACTGCACTTATTGGCGTGGCTGGATTCATTCTTTATATCCACGCTTTGCAGATATTACCGGAGGAGCGAATGCTTATTACCTTGTTTGGCGAGGAGTACATGGAATATCAATCCACAGTTCGCCGCTGGTTGTGAAAGCAGATACCGTTTAAGCTAAAAATAAATAGTATTTCTATTTTCACTCTGACCCCCAAATATATTTATCTATTTTTCTTGTTCTTCTTTTCTCCTTGTTTTTTAGAAAAACTATTATATTTTTTTACTACATCTTTGTTATTAGATTGCAATTGAACGACTCCAGTTACTTGTGTTGTAACGCTTTTATTTTTATCTCTTGAAGAAGCTGAAGACATTTTCGCAGCGTTATCACCAGGATTTATTGATGTGAAATCGCTTGAATCATTAACTTTATCTTCTGTGCTTCTTACTTCAGTATTAACGTTAGGATTAGCAAGAGTTCTTTGATTCTCAGCAATAACAATATTTGTAAATATAAGTAAAGATACTGAAGCAAAGATCATTTTAAAGTATTTCATAGTATTCATTCGCCTCTTTAAGATACAGTTAATGTTAATAATGTTAATGATTCAATACTTTTATCATAATAGAAAGAATCAGGACCAACATCCCAAACTACTTTTACATCATATAAACCGGTAACAACATCAAACAAATGCATTGAACCTGATGGTACAATTTGAGAATCAATTTGGTTTTCTCTCCAAACGGATGAAGTAGATGGAGAAAGATAAAGACCAATTATTTTTGCATCAACCGTCCCATTAACTATCTTCAATGATCCTGTATACCCAGAATCCGTTGAAATCACAGTAACTATACTCCCTTCAAACACAGGAACATCATAAATATATGTGGAGTAGGTACTATACAGTCCTTTAACAAGTGCTCGTGCATCATAAGTACCTATTGGTACTGATGTGATGTCAAAAGATAAACCCGCGAGTAAAGGTGATGATAATTGGTTAGCTCCCCATGTCGATTGATCGAAGGGTGAAAAATTAAATTCACGTATGGATAACGAGCTATTATCGTTTTCTAACTGTACGGTACCGGTTGAATAAGTAGAATCGTGACCACCACCACAAGCAGTCACAAAGCTGATCAGTAATGAAATTAATAATAGACGTATATGAATATTCATATCGGTAGCTCCTTATATTTCCCGCACTTCATATCTTGTTTTGTATATTAGCCTGGGATACCTGAACGTAACCTGAATAGAATATGGATATATGATTTTATTTGTCACCTATTATTTTTTATGGACTGGGATTGGGATGTTCGGTATGAATTTTCTCAATGCCCTCTAATACTTCATCCGCTAACTGTAAATTTAAACTATCTATATTACTTTTTAACTGTGTCATGTTCGTGGCACCAATAATATTACTGGTCAAAAATGGACGGGTGTTAACATAAGCGAGCGCCATTTGTGCAGGATCAAGATCATGCTCTCTGGCCAGAGCAACATATTTTTCAGTCGCAGCAACCGCTTGTTGATTTGTATAGCGTGAGTAATCTGGCCATAAGGTGATACGTGCATCAGCCGGTTGTGCCTGGTTTAAATACTTTCCGGATAAGGTGCCAAAGCCGAGCGGTGAGTAAGCCAGTAAACCACAGCCTTCACGGTAAGAAATTTCGGCTAAGCCGATTTCATAACTGCGATTCAATAACGAATAGGGATTTTGTACGCTCACAATTTTTGGCAGGTTAAGTTCAACGGCGGTATTGATAAAAGACATCACTCCCCACGGTGTTTCATTCGACAAACCGATATGCCGTATTTTACCGGCAATAACCTGTTCATTTAAGGCTTCAAGCGTTTCCCGAATTGAGGTAAAAGAATCTGCTTCTGCAACATAGCCCAATTTACCAAAGAAATTGGTTTTTCTTTCTGGCCAATGCAGTTGATATAAATCAATGTAATCGGTATTTAAACGTTTAAGACTATTATTCAGAGCGGTAGTGATATGATGTTGATTAAATTTCGACTTACCATCCCTAATATGATCAACCCAGCCTTCTCCGGGGCCCGCGATTTTTGAAGTAAGAATAAACTGATCACGGTTATTACGTTGTTTAATCCAGTTACCAATAATTGTTTCGGTTGAACCATAGGTTTCGCTATTCGGCGGAATAGAATAAAGCTCGGCTGTATCTATAAAGTTAATACCTGCATCCAGCGCATAATCCAGCTGTTCAAAGGCTTCACTCTCAGTATTCTGTTCACCCCATGTCATTGTGCCTAAACACAGGGCACTCACATCAATAGCGGTATTTCCAAGTTCTCGATATTTCATACTTAACCCACATACATTTTTCAATAATTAGCAATACTAAACAGTATAAATCAATTAATTCTATCCGCGGTCGTTTTTTAATCCCTCCGTTCCCTTTTAACATTAATCCAAATATCTATCGAGTTTCATTTATTCCCAATGAATAGCGACGGGCTTCCTGGTCATAAGTAAGGTAAAATTATCTTTCATTACAATTAGGCCATTTATATGCAGCTTAGAGAGATTAATAAGATTCGTTATAGCAAGCATTACAAAATAATATTTGCCAGCATCGCATTTGTTCTTTTAATTATCGCACCCGGGACTTCTGCATTATTTATTTCCCTTTTTAGTAACCCGGAAGGTTCATATTTTTTTCAAAATCTGGCAGGTGTCGTCGTTGGCGTGGCTATCGTCGCTGTTGTACTCTATAAATTTCGTCAGCATCCTTATATGTATGAAGTGATCTATGTCCGGGATTTAAAACAACAGCTAAATCGAATACGTCGCAAACAACGCAAGATAGAAGCCGCAATTGAACATAATGATAAAGATGCCATGATCATCATGAATTTTATGCTCCATGGTTCAAAACAACTTTATGAACTGGACGATAACACCATTACGATGGAAGATTTGCTGAAAAAAATCCAGATCCATGATGAACGTATGGAAGCGGCAGGATTGAGTTCATCCACAGACTCATATAACCCTGCCATGTTAGAACGGTTTTAAATGACTTGTTCTATTTGTTCCAATAATTAGATCAGGGAGCAATACGCCCCCTTCAATTTTACTTATTTATAAAATGCTTCAACCGTTCCTTTTAACTTAAGCAGAAGCGGTTGTCCTCGTCGGTCCAACGCTTTAGGAGAAGGAATTTTTACCCAACCTTCACTGATGCAATATTCCTCGACATCGGTACGCTCTTTACCGTTCAGCAGAATACCAATAGTGTGCTCGAAAATTTCTGCATCATGATGTGGGCTACGGGGATCACCCGAAAGGCGATCCGGTAAAGCGGGTAGCGATTTAGCATCGTTCATGTTAGTAACCTAAATTAGATATAAAGTGCGTTATTGTAGGCAATATAGACCTCGTGCTCAAGAATCACATTAGAGTTAAGAAGCGTTGTTGAGTGACTGGTGAATGTTAAGAATTTATTATTCTATTATTTGCAGCAGTTAACTCTCTCAGTAAACACCAGGCATCAACCGATAGCGCACGCGTTGTGCATAGTCTTGATAGCCCGGTAACTCTTCCTGTAACGTCCGGTCTTCAAGACCTGTTCTAATTACCGAAATGATGGTTGCCACCGCCGCTGGTATCAGTGTCCATACCGAGCTCAGCGCAAGAACAATACCGAACAGTGCAAGAATATTTCCAGCATAACCCGGATGCCGAACAAACCGGTATGGGCCGGTATCACACACAACATGCCCTCGTTCCGTTTGAATACGCACCACGCTGGAGAAAAAACGGTTCTCGGCAAAAGCCCATGCAGCGAAGGCGTAACCGAACGCGATCAATATAAATCCAATTACAGTTAACCATAGTGGAAATTCAAAAGACCAGTTAAAGCGATGGTCCAGCCCTGCCACAAGAACTATAGGATAACTGATACTCACCGCCATCAGTGGAGCAAGCACTTTATCCCAGGCTTTTGCGTTTTGGATATTTTCAATATTTTGTCGTTCAGCCGTCAATCCGGGATGTCGCTGTTCCGCCCATATCCGTCCCCCAATACCCGCGGCTAAAATCAGCAGGGAATAGACCCACGCCTGCCACCAACCGAGATCCCAGGCGCAGAAAAATAAAATCAGCGGAATAAGGAGATACACCAAAACTAATCTAAACCACTGGCGAGGAGATACTGTTTGAGATGCTTCTTTACAAACCGTCTTTGTAGACATGTCATTCCCCAAATAAAAACGGAATTGAGTGTATTTCTTACATAGTTAAAGGGCTCTGCCCCTGATGGCTCCCCACATAATTTCGATCTAAATCAATGACTTACGGCACAATAAAAATAGTAACATCGAAAGTTATATTTTTTAGAATGAGTAGTGTGCAAAATATATCTTATATAAAGCACCCAATGCCTTTATTCATAACTGAACTTAATTTTATAGGTATGCTGTAATTCAAACGATATCATAACTCATTGATTCTGAGCACTTTTTTGTGGGGATCCCTCAGGCTCTGCCCCCTTTAATTGGTTAGTAACCAATTAAATTTAGGATCATGGAATCTTCCAATCTTATAGCGTGTTCGTATGTTGTATAGTTCTTTGCAGTATTGAAGAACATGCTCATATATTTCACGAGTAAAAAACTGATCGAACGCACCATTGATATGTGTTCCAATAAACCAGCTTATGGGAAAAGCCTGTATAAATAAGTCGTTAGCAAATTTTGGTATAAAGGCATCCTTGAGTTCCAGCTTAGGAAGCACAAACCAGATAATCCTCTGGCCGTCTCGATCAAATTGCTTATAGTCAAAAAACACCAGTGAATCATTGTTATGCCATTCAGCTAATAGTCTATTTTTGTTATTAGGGTTAATAGCATAAGTTGGGATTTTTGTTTTTAATTTAAACTGCTGGCAAGCAAGTTGGAAAGCTGGTCGTTGTCCGTTTTGCGCCTAGTACCATCAATCACCCATGCAATCTTTTTATAGAAAGTGTTTCTGGATTTGCGCTCTACCTCATCCATAGGTGAATGCTGAATTTCAATAGTCCAGCCATGCGGTGTTGTTACATCGGCTATGTGTATTTCACCTGTAGCTTCATCTTTATGTACAACCTCCTGCCATTCAATTTCAAAGCAGTTTTTCCATTCACGATGCCATGCAGTTTCATTTTCCCACCAAAGATCACAATTCTGTTTACTTTTATGTGCCCAGTGATCCACTTTCGTTTTACAAATCCTGGCAATCATTTCTGACCCACAGGCTGCGCATGTGCCTTTAGCTCCTTTTGTAGCTTCAGTTTTGTCGTCATTAATAAGTGCGAATTTCATTTTCTATCAACTCAACTTTAATAAATGACAGTTAAATAACACGTCGCGCGTTTTTAATTAGAGTGATTGAAATTAAATCACTCCGACCCTGAGTGATCCCCACGAAATTAGTCCCACCACTGGCGTTGTTGTAAAACATTAAGCTGCTCCCATGCGGATAATATATCGTCAGATGACAAACGAATTTTTGTTTCAGAAACCATCTGCAACCCAATAAAAATAATCGATAATACTTTTT
>Ga0316204_10001664_pt1 | contig 57264 bp, 44 predicted proteins | sample 6monrhotite_MG_2_FD_205661 | JGI IMG/M metagenome (GOLD analysis project Ga0316204, IMG submission 205661) | Microbial mat bacterial communities from mineral coupon in-situ incubated in ocean water Damariscotta River, Maine, United States -... | ecosystem: Environmental > Aquatic > Marine >...
AGTGTTTTTATTGAAATCATCTCACCTTAACCTTTAGACAAAATATATTTCCTATAATAAGCATCACAACTTGGGCTTGTCCAACATTGGATTAAGTCGCGGCTGCGCGCGACCTATCCTATTTTGTCAGATGTTGTATAAAACGAATGCAACTAAAAAGCGGGTTAAACCCAAAGTTAATTTCTAAAGTTGGATAATTATATTGCCATATTTTTTTGGTCAAAATATTTTCTTTGAAATATGGGGGTAGCTATGTATTCTTATCAATCGTACTATCACGACTTTGCCGTTGTTAAGACTCTCCTCGAGTGCCAAATTAGCATGCGCAATTTAAAAGCATAGGAACTAGAGAGCGATTGATTGAGATAAGATCTATTGGAATTACTCACTCAAGTTTTTTAAGTATGCTCTATAATTTTCAAAATTTAGAGCGCAACCAGCAATAAAATTATCTGTACCCATTATCCTTCAAGATGCATGATTCAGCAAGGCTATAAGTAACCATCTTCTTCGTTATAAAATCTTCAATTAGAATGACTAATCCAAAGATTTTATGCCTCGAATATGGTTACTTATAGCCTTGCCCTAGGGGGGGCTCAGCTAGAAAATTTGCACTAGGTTACAATTTTTGGAAAGGACTAGTCATTCCCTGCAAGTTGCGCCTCGCCTAAGAGCGCCTACTGTTGGTGTTCGAATTTCCTAGCTGAACACTGAAACTTGCATCTTGAAGGATAATGGGTATATATAGCCTAAATAGACTTGATCTTGGTTATCATTTATTGGAGAGAGGTTTTTCTGAAGTGAAAATTTCCCCATACCTGCCAATAAGCAATTCCAAGAAATTGAAGTATAGTACTTGCACATATCAAGTTGCCGTAGTGAGCTCTCTATGTTTTGCCCATTTTTCCAGCAAGTTAACATTGCTTGTAGGTTCGATGAAATATTAGGATTATTACGATTTTCACACCAATACTCAGTGTCATTTCTTGAATTTGTCTTATAGTATAGAACGATATAATCTTGTATTCCTTCGAAGTTTGAGTTGATTCGCTGATTAAACGTTTTATGGTGTTTATTGGTAAAGTTTCCAATCATAAATGCCTGAATGAATTATTCTATTGAAGAATGTACAAACTGTAGCGCTGATGCCAACAATTGGGCATCGCTGAATTCTTCGATCATGCCCAGCCTAATCAAAGTGGACACCCATATATTTTTTGCGGAAACTTAAATTGGATGTTTTAGACTATGATTTTAGGGCTGAATTATTTATTGGAGAGCATTAAAATGCTCTAGCCTTTTAAGAGTGGGCGATGGAGCAGAAAATGTTGCCGTAATGAGGCATTTTGCACTGAATTTAGACAAGCTGCATCCTCAAAAAAATAGTATGAGAGGTGAACTAAAGCGGGCTGGGTGGAGTGATGATTTCCGCTCTGAATTCATATTTAGTCAAAATTAGTACAAAGTATGCGGTTGCCCTAACCTGAGCATACACTTTATAACATATATGTTGACCTAAAAGGTCGATAACATATATTATCCACAATGGCAGATCTGATCTTATTATGTTTTTCGATAAGTGAAGACCAAGATAACCGGACTATGTGAAGATAATGCGTAGCCGAATAGAACAGTAAATTATAAATAACAATCCATGACAACCAGGGAGAAGAAAATTGAGTAATTTAAATAAACGCAATCCAATTGCGAAGGCGATAAAGATTGCCTTGTTCGCGACTGTGGCTGTTTCAACTTTATCCATTTCGTCGGTTTTTTCAGCTGAAGAAGAAGTAGAGCAAGAGGAGCATAAAGTCATTGTTACAGGGTCAAGACTTAAGCGAACCGACGTTGAAGGTCCTGCTCCGATCACGGTGATAACATCAGAAGATATTGAAGCAAATGGTTTTACGACGGCATTTGAGGCACTAAAATCGTTAACGATTGTTAATGGTGGCAATCAAGGTGCTCAAGACGCGGGGACCTTTACTCAGGGAGCAGACTCCATTAATTTGCGAGCTATTGGTCCAGGGCGAACATTGACACTAATTAATGGTCGAAGAGTAGCTGATTATCCGTTACCGTTTAATGGTCAAAGTAATATTGTTAATGTGGCAAATGTACCTGCCGTGATGATTGAGCGTATTGAAATATTGCCCTCAGGTGCATCGGCTATTTACGGCTCAGATGCGATGGCAGGGGTTGTCAATATTATCTTAAAAGATGAAGTTGACGGAACACACTTTTCGGTAAGAGCTGGCGATACTTATGATGGTGGTGGTGAAAGTTATCGACTTGAATTTGTTGATGGTATAGAAACGGAAAATTTAAACCTCGTTTACGGAGTCGAGTATTTCAAAAGAACGCCTATTTTTGCTCGAAAAAGAGATTACATTGATTCGGTGAATGATAATCCTGATGTAATCAATGGTATTGCAGCTGCCGTTAATAGTCGTTCTTTTTTAATTCTTGACCCGTTCGATGGTAATGGTGATGGCTTTACCTATATTGACCCAGGCGCGGCGACTTGCGACCCTCTTTCTAATCTTGTGGGTGGAACTATTGAGTACTCTTTGCGTCCTGGTGTTGGGCGATATTGTGGTACTGGGCATAATGCGGGTTATGCCACCATACGAAATGCAAAAGAAAATGTAACAGCTTATCTAAATATGAGTTATCAACTCAATTCATCGCATGAATTGTATTCAACGTTTGTTTATAACGATACTAAAACAGATTTTGATACAGGTGTTAACTTTTGGCAGGGGGATTCTGGCGGCGACGGAAATACCTTTGGTGCTGATTACTTTCTAAATCAGGCGGGTCCTGACGCTTTTGGTATCGGAGGTCAAGTCGAACTTTGGCAGCGTATATTTACCCCAGAAGAAGTATCAGATAATGGCAATCATTTTAAAGAGGAAGCATTCGATTTTACTCTTGGAGCTCGCGGCGAATTCTTCGGAGGGTTTGATTACGATGTAACTTTCACGCTATCTCAATATGATACCAAACGAGAACGACGTTTGATTCTTCAGCAAGAAGCAGATGATTTTTTCTTTGGTGAAGTGGTAGGTCAATCTGTCGATTTCGGTTTTGGTGTTTGGAATATTTTTGACGCTCCTCATTCCAATATGTATCGTCAGTTAACTCATGCACAATTTGAATCAATTAGTAGTGTTGATACAACCAACGCAGATTCCCAGAATATGACTTTTTCAGCAGTATTTACGAATGAAGAAATCTTCGAAATGCCAGCAGGATATGCTGGACTTGCGGTTGTAGTAGAAGCGGCTAGCCAAGAATACGATGTAACGCTCGACCCACGGTTACTCAGTGGTACCTTTTTTGGTTTTACTGGATCTGGTGGAGGTGGTGAGCGTGATCGTACTGCGATTGGATTTGAACTACAACTGCCAATCATTGAAGATCTTTCAATAAATTTAGCGTCTCGATTTGATAATTACGATGATGAAACCAATGTTGATGGTGCAGCAACTTACAACGTGGGTATAGAATACCGACCGTTTGATAATTTATTATTACGAGGAACTTTCGCAACTAACTTTAGAGCACCTGACATGCACTACGTGTACGCGGATCCGAATGGTTTTTTTACATCGGTCAACGATGAATACTTGTGTCGAAGAGATGATCTTGCGAATGTGACGACATCGAGTGGTACCTCAAATTTTACCAATTGTACTCTTAATGTTGGAGTAGGTGGTGGTCCAGGGATCGACGGTAGAATCGGTATTGAAGGTGCTCGCGAAGGTTCATTGTTTTTAGAGGAAGAAGAAGGCGAATCAACAACAATCGGATTTGTTTACAATATTATGGATGAAATGAGTCTCTCGATTGACTATTATCAAATCACTATTGAAAATGGTGTTCGTGATTTGAGTCTTGCTGGTCTGGTTACACTTGAAGCTAATTGTCGATTGGGACAGAATTTTGCAGGTACTGAAACATTCGATATCAATTCTCCAAGATGCCAAAACGCAATTGCTTCTATTACTCGTAACCCAGTAAGCGTTTCGCCATTTTCAGAAATAATTGACATTGTTACTACGGGTCCTATCAATGCTGCGTTACGCGAAGTGACGGGTTATGATTTATCGTTTAATTATTCGCTAATCACCGAATCAATGGGTGGTTTTAATTTCGACCTTAATTATAATATTACCGATAAAGACGAGTCTCAGCAGTCTCCTGGTGATGACGTTCTCGACCGACGTTCAAGCCTGCAAGTATTTGACTTAAGAAGCTCGACAACACTTTCGACCTCATGGGTGTACGAGGACTTTGGAATGACTTGGTTTGCAAGGCGCACTGGCTCACTCCCAAATTGGGCTGAAACAGGTCGTTGCTGTGAGCGAACGCTTCATAACTTATCAGCAACTTACCAAGTCACTGATGGGTTAAGAGTGGGAGTATTTATCAACAACGTGTTAGATGAAAACCCGCAGGTTGATTCAACTTTCAATTCATACCCTTATTACGATACTGGACTGAGCGATGCCTACGGACGAGAGTACAGCTTACAGTTTGACTATAAAATAGAGGAATAAAAAACTTTATTACGATTAACAACGACCAAGCTCGCTTGGTCGTTGTTAAAAATAACAAAAGTATTTTTACTTAATCGAATATTAAAAATCGTCTTTACTAATCTAGATATTAAAGACGAATTAACGGAGAAATATAGAATGAAAATTAAATCAATTGTAATGGCTGTGATAGCAGCCTCTACTTTTGCTGCTGGAGCGACAACTGTCATTAAGCCGGGTATGCTAAAAGAAGTAGCAGGTATTAGTAAGGCGTCAGCCAGTGCTCAAAAATCAAAAGTTAAGCTTACGACTTTGCAAGATAAAACTAGCCAGGCTAGTTATTTTAAAGCAAATAAACATGAAGGTGTCAAACGTTACATAGTCCGCTTGAGTGATAGTTCTGTTGCTTCTTACAAAGGCAATGTTGCAGGGTATGAGAAAACCAACAGCGCAGCAAAGAAAAACGGATTAAACAATGTAAAGTTTAATCCTAAAAGCACTGTTTCTCTGAAATATGTTAGTTACTTAGAGCAGAAACAATCGGAGTTATTATCAGAAGTATCTTCCAATTTAGGTTTTAATATGCCTAATTTAATGAGTTATAAGTATGCCATCAATGGTATGTTGACTGAACTGACTTTTGAACAAGCTAAAGCGGTTGGTAATCTCCCGAGCGTAAAGTTTATTGAACAGGAACAAATCTTCCAGCTTGAAACTGACACGGGGCCTGGTGTAATTGGTGCCCCTGCAGTATGGGACGGAACAGCAGGCAGCGTAGCTTACCAAGGTGAAGGACTTATTATTGGTAATATCGATTCTGGTATAAACACCGATCATCCTTCATTTGCAGCGACAGGTGATGATGGTTATACCGTTGTAAATCCTTTAGGCGATGGCGTTTATCTCGGTGATTGTGTTGCTGATCCTACTTTGTGTAACTCGAAACTGATCGGTGTTCGTAGTTTCGCTGACCTTACGGCTGCATATGCAACATTTCCACCTGCCAATCAACGACCAGCTAACGGTGAAGATTACGGCGGTCACGGTTCACATACCGCGAGTACTGCAGCGGGCAATAAATTGAACGATGTTAATGTTTCTATACCTTACGCTTATGGTGGTGAAGTTAATGACGGTTATCCAACTGGTTATGTCACTCCTCAAATGTCGGGTGTAGCGCCGCACGCAAATATCATTTCATATCAAATTTGTTATCCGGGTTCCAGTGGTGATACTTATAGTGGTTGTTTTGGCTCTTTAGCTATAGCATCGATAGAACAAGCTATATTAGATGGCGTAGATGTTCTTAATTATTCTATTAGTAGCTCTACTCAATCGCCTTGGGATGATGCTACTGATGTAGCTTTCCTTAGCGCTAACGCTGCAGGTATTTTTGTTGCAACTTCAGCCGGTAATTCTGGGCCTGGTGTAAGCACAACAAGTAAAGCGTCTCCATGGTATACCTCTGTTGGTGCAACAACTACAGGTCAAGGTGGAACCGATTTCTTTGGTGGAGTGGTTTCAATAGGAAAAACTGTTGGTACGTTTACTGGCGGTGATACTACTGTGCCAGCTGAGATGACTGGTGGTGGCGCTAACGGCGCATTTACTGGTGATATCGTTTATGCTGGTGATTTTACAAATAGCAACGACCCCACAGGTGACCCAGCTCAGTGCCTTGAAGACTTTCCTGCTGCAACATTTACCGCCACTCAAATTGTTGTTTGTGACCGTGGTGCTATTGCTCGTGTTGAAAAAGCAGAAAACGTAGCTGCTGGCGGGGCAGGTGGTTTTATATTAGTTAATGCTAATGCTGATCAAACCCTTGCCGAAGATTTTTATGAGATTCCTGGTATTCAAATTAATTTTGATGACGGTGTGGCGTTAAAAACTTGGTTAGCTACTGGTACAGATCATGTTGGAACTATTGGTGCCGCTACTTATGAGCGTTTGGTCAATACTGTAGATGTGATGGCGTCTTTCTCTTCACGAGGACCTAATTTATTCGCCGGTAGTATAACTCCAAGTATTGCTGCACCTGGCGCGGCCATTTTAGGAGCCTATGCTGACGACCAACCATTTAATGATGCTAACGGTCCTTCTTCATCGGATTTTAACATTATTAGTGGTACGTCAATGGCTTCGCCTCATATTGCAGGCGCTGCAGCACTGGTAATGCAAGCTAATCCAACATGGAATCCTGATCAAGTTCGCTCTGCATTAATGATGACGGCTTCTACCAGTGTTACAAAAGAAGACGGGGAAACACCAGCTGACGCTTTTGACATGGGCGCTGGACGTGTACAAGTCGACCTTGCAATCAATGCTGGTTTAGTTATGTCTGAGTCAGAAGCTAATTATGAGGTAGCTGACCCAGCATTAGGAGGAGACCCTACGACTCTTAACACACCAAGTTTGGCTGATTATGCCTGTGCTTTTTCGTGTAGTTGGACGAGAACTTTTACAATTATTACCGATGGTACATACAGCTTGTCTTCAAGTTCAGCCGCCTTAACAATGGACACAACTACAATTACTGGTGTTGCCGGTGATAATGTTTCTGTTACCTTTACCCTAGATGTTTCAACTTCAACTGATGGAGAATTTGTTTTTGACCAGGTAACGATTACTTCCGCGGAACAACCAACTTTACACCTTCCTGTTGCTGTCAGAGTCGAAGTGGGCTCTATACCGGACGATGTTCACTTGACTGTAGGACGTAACAACGGCTCTTGGAATGTTTCTGGTCTAACGACTATTGCTACTAATGAATTGGAATTTGTTGTTGATGGTGTCTTTGACAACAACGCAGTTGGTTTATCAGAAGTTGTTCCTTTTGAAATCGCTCAAGATCCAACTAACGGTAGTGGTAGCGAACTTCTCGATATTGAATTGGGCGGTCTTTTTCACTTTCCAGTAACTGTTGGTGTCAATACTGCTTCATTTACTTCAACTATTTCAGAAGCAACTGCGACTGACTTTGATCTCTGGATTTTGTTCGATAGTGATGATAATGGTTCTTTTGAAACCGTTGCAGACCGTCAAGCTGACGGGGATACTAATGAGTCGGTAACACTTACATCTCCAGCTGCAGGATCTTATTTAGTGGTTGTGCAAAACTGGGGTGCTAGCGCTGCTGCAAAAGATACAGGCATATTAACCGTTAACGTTGTTCCAGTAACTGATCCATTACCGGGTTTAACGGTTATTGCTCCAACATCAAATGACGGTGCTGTTGATATCCGTTTGGCTTGGGATATCGATATGGTGGAAGGTGATTCTTATAGAGCTGATGTTTCGGCTTTTGTAGGAACGTCAAGAGTGGGTACCTTTAATGTACTCTTGGACCGTGTGGGAGACGATTTTATCGCCACAAATAATAGATCTTTGGTTTCACGTGGTGAAAGAATCGAATACACCCTTAGACTAAACTCTTCACCCTATCAAGAAGCGATTGACTACTCTGTGGCAATTGATATGCCTGATAACATGACTATATTAGACGGCTCGGTATCAGGTGGTGGTGTTATCACGTTAAATGGAGAGCAAGGGTTTAACTGGGCAACATCTAGCATTGTGCCAGTGTCAGAATACATTGCGACTGATAGTGCAAATGATGCTTCTTGTGCTGACGCGGCTTTTGGTGGTTATTTCAATTTGGCAGATGCCAATGGTCCTGGAACTTTCGCGCCAATCGATTTTGAAGGTGATTCGGTTAGTACAACCTTATTTGCTGAAATCAATGTTCCTCTATATGGTGTAGACCACGACGGTATTACCATTACTGATGATGGATTTGCTTTCTTGTCAGGTTCTTCAGGCAACACCCCTTGGATTAATGCTCCAATTCCAACTGAGTCAGCGCCTAATGATATGATTGCTATGTTATGGATGGATCTTGAAGTCTTTAATACGGGAGACCGAGGGGTTCGGGTTGCTACTTTGGGTGGTAATGATTTTATGATCGATTTTGATGAAATAGGTGCCTTTGATGATGACACTCAAAGCTTCAGTTATAATCTGTTCGTATATCCTGACGCAACCGATGCTGCTGGAGATTTTGAATTTGTTGTGGCTTATTCAGATACTCAGGTCGGTGATTTTAGCTCTGCCGTTGCTGGAATTGAAAATATTGATGGAACTGCAGGAACCGATACAAGTTCATTGGTTGCGCCTGATGTTCAGATTTGCTATGACCTCAACACTGTAACATCAGATCCTGTAGAAGTTAAATTTACTGTAGTCACTCAACCTGGATACGCTGGTCAAACAGCTGCACCTGACGTGACTGTAACTTCATCTATGGTTAGTACGGAAGATCTAGTATTCCGAGCTGATCCTGTTGCATTTGCTAACGTAGCTCCAGTCGCTAATGCTGGTTCTGATATGACTTATGATCGCGCCACTCCTCCTACACTGGTAATACTTTCCGCTGCAGGCAGTACGGATTTGGATGGTGATACTTTGTCATATAGTTGGGAGCAAAGTGATGGAGATTCAGTGGTTCTTACCGCCGGTTTAGCGGGAGATCCCAATATAGCAGACGCTCACTTTAACTTTGCAAGTGCCGAAAACGGTGTTTATCGATTTAGAGTGACAGTCTCCGATGGCAATTTATCTTCTACTGATGAAGTGTCTATTACCATTGAAGGAAAAGACAAAAGTGGTGGCGACGGTAGCATGGGAATGCTATTGCTATTAATTGCTGGCTCTCTGTTTATCAGAAGAAAGCTTAAGAAATAATTTACTGTAAAGTAAATTTAAAAGAGCCGTGCATGTTGCGCGGCTTTTTTTTTAAGATATTTATAGGTGCACGATAAAACAAGCTAGCCGTCTCATAGAGCCAGCGATGCACCCTTATAGGTATTAGAACGTGGATATTTAGTTTATGGCTCCTGTGACAAGTTCTGTGTAACGGTCATTGTTTAAATTTCTTGAAAAGGTTCTAAATTCCTATTTTTAGAGGTGTCCTTAAATAAATATTTGAAATAATTCGATTGGTGAACTACCTCCTACGATAAACCCCATCAAAAACCACCAGCCAAGTCTTACCCTGGTCGTTGGTGGTTTCCCATTTTTGGTTAACTTGTTTATTTTCAAGTAATCTCCATGTGATTCGATTGGTTTGATCTGACAAAACCATCGAACCGTTTTTATATTCACCATTTAGATAAAGTGGTTGTCCTTGGTTATCTATCCATGTTTGATGCCATTTTTTTGTTTTTTTGTCGTAAAAATTGATGCTGTTACCCGTGTATCCAGTAGCCGTTGAATATCTTTCATGAATTGAACAGCCATCGTTAGATTTTGTAATGGAGCTTTTTGATGGTGGTGTTTTTTGTTTTGCAGATGTGACTTCCCATTCGCCTATCCAGAAATCGAAAGTCCGGTATTCAATTGAACTACAGGGTTTTTGCTTTGTCTTTTCCGCAAAAGATTGCTGGTTAAATAAGGTGGCTAACAATAGACTGGCGACAATAACGGTTGGTTTTATCTTCATTTTATTTCCTCGGTAGCAGCTAAAAAGCTTACACATTTTGACAAAACTTGATTAAACGAACCTGAATGTAGCAAATTTTGCTCGTAAATTAAATTAGTTCTACTACAATTAAAATTAGCTTATATCATGCGATCTTTCGAGACACTAGCTTCAACTGGTAAATAAACGATTTAAAGGAATAATTAAACTCAATGACAGATTTACCAACATCACTCTCATACTACGGTAGCTGTCGAGGCGTCATACAGATCCTTGAACATCAATCATTACCACTATTTCAAGCGAATGATATGCGAGATCCGTTTTTGCCTACTAGGTTGACTGAATTGAATTTTGATTGTCAGGCTTTGTTTGAGCGTTCGGTTAAATACATGACCTCGGCAATTTTGGGTAAAGCTGCACCTAGAGGTAATCCTAATCATCCATTGCAAAAGGCGATCAGGCGATGGAGAGGAGAAAACCGCTTTAGTGATGAGGCTGAAATTAGGGATTCGTTAGTAGGGTTATTACCTGCGATGGTTGAAAAATCATTCAATGACGCGAAAGAAATTCATCAGAATTGGCACGAATTTATTCAAAATAAGCGATTGTTGCCTTTTTTTGAGAGCTCTACCAACGCTGATTTGTGGCAGCTGGAAGCGGAGCGTTATTCTGGAGTGGTTATAAAATTTAATTGTGCGGATGATTCACTTTTTGAGCAATGTTTACCGGTTCATTATAGTAAACAACCACCTAAAACAGTCAGTATTGAGTCGTGTGTAGAATTAATGGTGGGTGAACTTAACCAAATACCGACTGATTTTATGGAGTTGATTCTCACCCAAAATTACCAATACCGAACTCAAAAGGAGTGGCGGCTGGTTACGGACATGTCTTCAGAAGAAGAGTTTCGGTTAAGCTTTCCTAGCGAACTCATTCAGAGTATTTACATCGGCGCTTCTGTTCCTTTGGTTAAAAAAGAACAAATTATTTCTTTGGCTAAGCATCTGGGAGACAAAATACACGTTTACCAGGCCCTTTGTTCCGATAATAGTTACGAATTTCGCTTTGAAAAGCAAAATAATGACACCGACACTGGACACTGATTAAGACACGTCTCTCGTTTAAACCTGTCCTTCGTTAAACCCTATCTCTCGTATTCTAGTCCTACCCTTATATCGTCATAAATTTAGAGATAACTTATACTTTGCAACTATGGCGAGCAATCGATATGATCGTTTGTTCACTTAGCGTTCAATTGTTTCCGAGTAATTTTTTATGTCCAGCAAACCTCGAATATTGCTATTATCCGGTTATGATGCTGCGAGTCACCGTCATTGGCGTAATGTTTTAGTGGGCGGTTTATCACAGTATCATTGGACAGAAGTTGCGTTGCCAGACCGATATTTTGCTTGGCGGGTAAGGGGTAACGCTTTAACTTTTGCACATTTGCACAAGGAGATATTAGGTCAAAGTTATGACTGCTTGATTGCGACATCCATGGTGGATTTGGCGACTCTAAGAGGTTTTATGCCTCAATTAGCGAGTATTCCTAATATACTTTATTTTCATGAAAATCAATTTGAATACCCGATAGCCCCAACAGTTGATGATTTAAAAAACATTGTCGGTGCTCAATTAACTTCGATTTATGCTTTGTTATGCGCTGATCAAGTTCTATTTAACTCTGAATTTAATCAAAAGACTTTCTTTAGTGGGGCGCAGCAATTGCTAAAAAAACTTCCAGACGGTATTCCCAAAAAGCTGCTAAACGATATAGAATCACAAACTCAAGTTTTACCGGTACCAATTTGCTCTACAAACGATAGTCAAGACGCTAGTTTATCTCATACAAACCAGCCTATTGAAATTGTTTGGAATCATCGCTGGGAATACGACAAACAACCCGAAGTCTTTTTTGATGCGATGAAACAACTTAAACACAGTGGTTTTAAGTTTAAAATGCATGTCGTTGGTCAGTCGTTTCGACAAAAGCCAGATTGTTTTGACAGCGCTCAGATTTATTTTTTTGATGAGATATCAACGTGGGGATATCAATCTAAACAAAACTATCAAGAAATTTTGACACGTGCTGATGTCGTTATATCAACCGCAGCGCATGATTTTCAGGGATTAAGTATGCTTGAGGCGATTGCCTGTGATTGTGTTCCGATCGCGCCAAACCGGGTGGCTTATCCGGAATATATTCGTCATGAGAATCTTTATAAGGTGGGAGACCAAATAGACGAAGCGAACTCTGTATTTGAAAAAATAATTGATGTACATCATCGTTTGCAAAATATTAGCGAAACTGAAAAATCGAAACAAATACAACAGCAAAAAATAAACGGCTACTTTGATAAGCATTTGCTGATAAAATACGCGCAAACTATATCATCGGTAATTGAGCAGTATCGAAAACAGCCTCATTGATAGTTAAGTTACGAGTACACAGAATTTAGATGTACCAATATAACCATAAAGAATTTATCGTCGCGTTGGAAGACCAATCGCTACCGGACGAGCTTTTTACGCACGAAGGTCATTTGCGAGCAGCGTGGATTTACCTTTGTGACAATGAACCTCAGCAAGCTGCAAAAAAATGCTGCACAGCGATTAAGGATTATGCAGAGAGTTTAGGTGCGACGGATAAATTTAATTTAACGATTTCTATGGCTTTGATGGAAATTGTGGCAGTTCGATTGTCACGGTCTAATTCTTTATTTGGTCAAGGCGGCGATAGTAACTGGAGGTCTTTTAAGCAACAAAACAGTGATTTGTTTGACAATGCATTGGCTATTTTATTCAAATATTACGATAAAGAAGTTTTGTTTTCAGAGAAAGCCAGGCACGAATTTTTACCACCTAAAGTAGCGTTTGATTGTTAATGAGTGATCCAGTTAAAAAATATTTTCTCGCCCCCAAATATTGGTTAACTCAGCTAAGTTTGCTGATTTTAAAATTGATCGCAAAATTGCCCGCTAGTTGGCGAAGAAATCTCGGTCATGCTTTAGGTTTTTTGATACGAAAGTTGGCTAAAAAACGTCGCCGTATAGCAAAAATTAATCTTGATTTATGTTTTCCCGAACTAGACGCGAAGCAATCAGAAGAATTACTTAAAAAAAATCTTAACGCCACAGGAGTGGGATTAGTTGAGACCGCGAGTTGTTGGTATAGTGACTTAAAAAAGCAACAAAGTAACACCACTATAACAGGTCAAGAGCATTTGGATGCGGCTTTAAAAAAAGGCAAAGGCGTCATTCTTTTGAGTTTTCATATGACAAGTTTGGAAGTGGGTGGATGTCTGTTGGGTGCTCATTATGATTTCTTTGCGATGTATAAGCCAAATAAAAATCCGTTATTCGAAAAAGCCATGTGCGATGGTCGTAACCGTCATTTAGCTGGATTGCTTGAGCGAGATAACGTAAGGGGAACTGTAAAAACGCTACGAAAAAATAAAATAGTTTGGTATGCAGCCGATCAAAATTACGGAGGAAAAACCACCGTATTCGTGCCATTTTTTGGTATTCAAACGGCTACTATCACCGCGACCACTAAATTAGCCAAAATGACTGGTGCTGCAGTTGTACCTTTTACCCAGAGGCGATTGGATGATGATGACAGCTATCAGCTAACTTTGTATCCACAATTTGAACCATTCCCGAGTGAGAGTGAGGTTGATGATGCGGCACAAATTAATCATTTTCTTGAGGATTATTTAAAACAGTATCCAGTGGATTATATGTGGTTGCATCAAAGATTTAGAAATCGACCGAAGGGTGAAAAAGCGATTTATTAATCTGAATTAAGTCAATTTTTGATGGGTTCGACTGAGTGTGCACGTTGAAGTAAAAACAACAATATTAACAACATCAGCTGCTAAAATAAGGTACAATTCGTGCCTTTGAAAAATCATGTAATAAAGCCGAGCAATTTCGGTTTAGCGGTATCAGCAAAACTATGTCTTACACTCAGTACATCCGTAATTTCTCTATTATTGCCCATATCGATCACGGTAAATCGACCTTATCTGATCGTTTAATTCAATATTGCGGTGGTTTGACTGAGAGAGAAATGTCAGCGCAAGTCCTTGATTCGATGGATATTGAGCGTGAAAGGGGCATTACTATTAAAGCGCAAAGTGTGACTTTACAGTATAAAGCCAAAGATGGTCACCAATATCAACTGAATTTTATTGATACCCCCGGTCATGTGGATTTTTCATACGAAGTTTCTCGTTCGCTAGCCGCCTGTGAAGGCGCTTTATTAGTAGTCGATGCCGGGCAGGGAGTCGAAGCGCAAACGCTGGCTAATTGTTACACTGCCATTGAATACGATCTCGAAGTTATCCCTGTTTTAAATAAAATTGACCTTCCGCAAGCTGATCCAGACCGAGTGGCACAGGAAATTGAAGATATTATTGGTTTAGAAGCTATGGATGCGGTGCAATGTAGTGCTAAAACGGGTGTTGGTATCGAAGATTTGTTAGAAGATTTAGTCGCCAAGATCCCACCTCCAGTTGGTGATCCAAAGGCACCTCTAAAAGCATTGATTATCGACTCGTGGTTTGATAATTATCTAGGTGTGGTGTCTCTGGTCAGAGTGGTCGAAGGTACCTTAAGAAAAGGCGATAAAATGCAAGCAATGACGATCGGTAAGCAGCATCTCGTTGATTTTGTTGGGATTTTTACGCCGAAGCGGAGAGATTTACCTGAATTAAAAGCCGGTGAAGTAGGGTATGTGATAGCTGGTATTAAAGACATCCATGGCGCACCGGTGGGAGATACCATTACTTTGATGAAAGATGGTGCGAGCGAAGCGCTTGAAGGTTTTAAACAGGTAAAACCTCAAGTCTACGCAGGCATGTTTCCCATCGCATCAGACGACTATGAATCATTTCGAGATGCACTCAACAAGCTTAGCTTGAATGACGCATCGTTGTTTTTCGAGCCGGAAAATTCACAGGCACTAGGTTTTGGCTTTCGTTGTGGTTTTCTTGGAATGTTACATATGGAAATCATTCAAGAGCGTTTAGAGCGGGAATATGATTTAGACTTGATCACCACTGCTCCAACGGTTGTTTATGAAATATTGAACACTAAAAACGAACTGATCTACGTCGATAATCCTTCTAAATTACCGGATGCCAGTCACATTGAAGAACTTAGAGAGCCAATTGCCGAGGTTAATATTTTAGTGCCCCAGGAGCATTTAGGTAACGTTATTACTCTGTGCGTGGAAAGACGCGGAATTCAAACAAAGATGGAGTACATGGGGATTCAAGTTGCTTTGAGTTATGAAATTCCAATGAATGAAGTGGTACTTGATTTCTTTGATCGATTAAAATCAGTGAGTCGTGGTTATGCGTCGTTAGATTACGGTTTTACACGTTTCCAAGCGGCGGATTTAATTAAACTCGACGTATTGATTAATGGTGAAACGGTGGATGCCTTAGCGATCATTGTACATCGAGAGCAGGCGAAGCATCGTGGTCGGGATCTAGTTGAAAAAATGAAAGAACTGATCCCGAGGCAAATGTTTGAAGTGGCTATACAGGCAGCGATCGGCTCGCATATTATCTCAAGAGCCACCGTTAAAGCGTTACGCAAAAATGTTATCGCTAAGTGTTATGGTGGTGATGTCAGTCGTAAACGTAAGTTACTAGAAAAGCAAAAAGCCGGTAAGAAACGCATGAAAAGTGTGGGTAGAGTAGATATCCCGCAAGAAGCATTCTTGGCCGTGCTCAAAATTAACGATTAAAACGGATTCTACAGGTTGAATTATAGAATCCTGCAAATAGGATATAAACAGGAAAACAAATGAGTAGTTCATACGGAATAATTTTAGTGGCGCTGATGTTTCTATCGGGGATCATTTGGCTCATCGATTCATTAACGGCAGGCAAAAAGCGTAAAGCTGCGGTTAAAGCCTTGTATGACAAAATGCTCAAACCACCTCAAGAAGCGATTGAATCAGTCTCTAAAGAGCCAATTCACGTAGATTATGCCAAGTCTTTTTTCCCAATTTTGTTTTTTATTGTGGTATTACGTTCATTTTTGTATGAACCTTTTCAGATACCTTCCGCCTCAATGAAACCGACTTTAACCGAAGGTGATTTCATCCTTGTCAACAAATACGATTATGGATTAAGGCTACCTATTACCTCTAAAAAAGTGATAGAGATCGGTCTGCCAGCCAGGGGGGACGTGGCGGTTTTTCGATCGCCGGATACTGGAGAAGATTACATTAAGCGGGTTATTGGGTTACCTGGTGATACAGTTATCTATACTCGTGAAAAGGAGCTTTATCTCATTCCATATTGTGCGGCTGATATCCCGAAAGAAGATTGTCCTAAAAAAACACATATTGTAAAGAAAGCCGTTCCAGGAGCTGGCTATATTGATAGAAATCCTGATACTGGAATAGGACTCGTTAATATCGAGTATGTCGAAGAACTTGGCGGTGTCAGTCATGGTATCCTAAACAATCCCAATAGACCGCAATATACAAGGCAGGGGAGACATGAAGACTCTCAATTTAAAGTCCCGCTTGGTACCTATTTCGTATTGGGGGATAATCGAGATAACAGTAAAGATAGCCGTTACTGGAGCACCACCCATTTTGTACCGGAGGAAAATCTGGTTGGTCACGCAGTGAGTATTTGGATACATTTTGATTTTGGGATCAAGAATAGATTTTTTAGTTGGGTACCTACCAACGTTGATTTTAGTAGAGTTGGAGAGATTAAATAGTTAAATTTGTGCTAGTATTGGCATAGTTAGAAATAACGTAGATAGAAATAATATAGTTTGAAATATTTTATAAGTGATTGAAATGGGTTGAGGAACTGTATGAATAGTAAATACCAAAATGGTGCGACCATGTGGGGTTGGTTGGGTATATTAATAATGGTAGGATTTTTAGCAATGCAAGCATTTCAGGTTGTTCCTATTTACTTTGAACATCGGATCGTTCGATCTGCGTTACAAGATATTGTTGATAGCAGAGAATTTGTGGATATGACGAATAAATCAATCATGCGAACCGTTTCTAGCAGGTTGACGATTAATAACGTGAGATCGATCAGTTCAGATGCTTTTAAAGCGATGCGAGATCGAACTGGCGATAAATATATTTTGGTAAAGTATGAAGTAAAAGTACCGATTGTAAGTAATTTGTCAGCGATTGTTGAATTTAACGAAGAGATTAGAAAGTCAAGATGACAGTTAGTCACTTTTGTAACTAGATCATCCCGATAGGAAGCGAATATCAGTCTCAAATTAATTACTACTACCCATTAATAAGAGTTATAAATTAAATCATTCAATGCAAACCAAACCAAACCTTGATTTGTTGCAAAAAACAATCAATTACCAATTCACTGAAATATCATTGCTAAAACAAGCGTTAACTCATCGAAGTGCCTACCACAAACATAATGAACGATTAGAATTTCTCGGAGATGCCGTTTTAGGAAGTGTTATAGCGAAAGAGATCTACGATAAATTTCCAAAAGCGGACGAAGGACAATTGAGTCGACTTCGTTCTTTTTTAGTGAAAGAAAAAGCGTTATCAGAATTGGCCACTGAATTAAATTTCAGTCAGTTTTTAATCCTCGGTAGTGGTGAACTGAAAAGCGGTGGGTTTAGACGAGCTTCTATTTTATCTGATACGTTTGAGGCAATTATTGGTGCCGTTTTGTTAGATAGTAATTATCAAACGACCGAAGAATATATTATAAATTTATATCAAGAAAAATTGGATGCGCTTTCATTATCGATGGCGGATAAAGATCCCAAAACAAAATTACAAGAATGGCTTCAAGCCCGAGGTCACGACACACCAATTTATGACGTGAGCCGTTCGTCGGGCAAAGATCATGCAAAAACTTACTGGGTTAAATGCCATTTGGACTATCAGGATATTCAAGTAGAAGGTTATGGCGGAAGCCGACGTAAAGCGGAACAAGATGCAGCGTGTAAAGCGATGAAACAAATAAAAATAGAAAGTTAACGATAATTAATGAAAGATAAATAAAGACAATGGCTTCAAAAAAAAATAAGACGGTTATAAAAAAACAACCAAAACGTTGTGGTTTCGTTGCATTTGTCGGTCGACCTAATGTAGGAAAGTCGACGCTGTTAAATCATTTACTCGGTCAAAAACTCAGTATCACCTCTCGCAAACCGCAAACAACGCGGCATCGAATTATGGGGATCGATACCATGGGTTCCACTCAAATGATCTATGTTGATACGCCTGGAATACATAAGAATGAAGCTCGGGCAATTAACCGACTAATGAATAGAGCGGCATCCAGTTCGATTGCGGATGTTGATGTGGTTGTTTTTATTGTAGAGCCAGAACGTTGGACGGAAGATGACGAATTGGTCTTAGAGCATATCAAAAAAACGGACAAACCGATTATTTTATTTGTCAATAAAATCGATCAAATCAAAGAAAAAGAAAAACTCTTGCCCTTTTTACAAACATTGTCAGCAAAACATAATTTTCAACATTTGATCCCTGGTGCCGCTTTGCAAGGTGAGCAAATCGATGAGTTAAAAAAATTGTTAGTGAGTTATATGCCTGAAGGGGACTATATTTTTCCGGAAGAGTACTATACTGATAGAAGCGAGCGATTTCTGGCGGCGGAAATTATCCGAGAAAAATTAATCCGGCAATTAGGCGATGAGTTACCTTACTCGATTACTGTAGAAATAGAGCAATTTAAACTGGATGAAGCAGGTTTACTAAGAATTAGCGGATTGATATTAGTAGAGCGCAATGGGCAAAAATCAATTGTGATAGGGAAAGGTGGAAGTCGCTTAAAAAAAGTTGGTACGGACGCAAGAAAAGACATGAGTCAGATTTTTGGTGAGAAAATATTTTTAGAACTTTGGGTAAAAGTCAAAGATGGTTGGGCTGATGATGAACGTGCACTTCGCTCGTTAGGGTTTGATGAACATTCTAATTAAATAATGGTTGGTTTAAATGGCAAAAGAATCAGTCGTTGGATACATTCTACATACCAGAGCATTTAAAGAAACAAGCTTATTGATAGATTTGTTTAGTCGAGAACAAGGTCGATTTAGCCTTTTAGCTAAAGGTGTAAAAAGAAAGAACTCTCAGGCTCAACGGGCTATTTTACAACCGTTTAATTTATTAAATATTGAATATACTGGTCGCAGCGAGCTTAAAACTTTATGTTATTCTGAACTTGTCTCTAATCCAACAAGATTGCCTAATAGAGCATTGGCTTGTGGTTATTACATGAATGAACTGCTATCAAGATCTGTGCAAGAGTGGCAAGAATTTTGTCAACTATTCCAGCTCTACCACGAAAGTATTCAAGTCTTGATTAACTGTGAAGATTTTGCACCAACTTTGAGGGATTTTGAAGTGAGTTTACTCGATGAGTTGGGTGTTGCGCCTCAATGGTTTACCGATATTCATGGTGGCGATATTTGTCGGGATTCGATTTATCATTTTATACCAGAGCAAGGATTTGAGTTAGTTATACTCAAGCAGCAAAATAATGAGTTTGGTCTTTCGCACAAAGGTTTTATTGGTGAAGCGATATTGTCTTTGGGTGGTAAATGCTATAACGCTAAAACACAGAAAATATGTCAACAGATTACACAATTGCTTTTACGCCAAATTATAGGTGATAGACCGTTAGAAAGTAGAAAATTATGGCTGTAACTTTTAACTTACATTAATCAGTTGAATCACGAGAAATAGCACCAGTCTACACTACGTCTGGCTATATGAAAAATTAACTCATCACCGTCAAGGTGACCATGCAATTTTTCATTACGCTAATCGCGGCGTGGTCTAGCACTCTTTCCACGAATCCAACTGATTATTTTAAGTTTAACAATGAGATAACTAAGTGAAAAATGTAATGTTTAGGATTGGTCGGTGAGTATTTTTGGAATTGGTATCGATATCGTGCAGATCGACCGTATTGAATCTTCGATCGAACGATTTGGAATTACCTTCGTAAAAAAAATACTCCATGATAATGAATTTGAAAAATTTTCGAAATTGAAATATCAAGGACGTTATTTGGCCAAAAGATTTGCGGCAAAAGAATCATTTGCTAAAGCACTAGGGACAGGAATTGTCGAAGGGGTGAGCCTACCAAAAATTGAGGTGGTTAACACTGAAATAGGAAAGCCCCATCTAATTTTGCACGATGCGATACAGGAAAAGTTAGATATGCTTGGAATTCGATCAGTTTATCTTAGTATTAGTGATGAAAAAGATTATGCGATCGCGCAAGTCATACTGGAAAAATAGACCTGTATTAGAAAAATGACTTATCGGTTAAAGTGAATTTTGTTGGTCAATGCATCACTCATTAAAATAAAAAAATAGAGGATTACATATGAAAGTTGACCAATCAGATACAGAAGCTGAATTTCAACCGGTTAGTAATTTGTATAAAAATTATGTGTTGTTGATGCTGACCAGCGTTTATATTTTTAATTTTATTGATCGACAAATTGTGGTCGTTTTACAAGAATCCATTAAAAGCGATTTGGGTTTATCCGATACCCAACTTGGATTGTTATCAGGGTTTTCGTTTGCTATTTTTTACGTTTTATTAGGTATTCCAATTGCGAGAGTCGCTGACAAAAGTAATCGAAAAAACATCGTAGCCGGATCATTGGCTGTATGGAGCGCGATGACCGCTGTTTGTGGATTAGCACAAAATTTCTATCATCTACTACTAGCCAGAATTGGCGTTGGTGTCGGTGAAGCTGGGTGTAGCCCTGCGGCTCATGCGATGATTTCGGATTATTTTTCTTCAAAAAAACGAGCGACAGCTTTATCAGTTTATTCGATGGGGATCTATGTTGGAATTTTATTTGGATTTTCTCTTGGCGGTTGGTTAGATTCTGTTTATGGTTGGCGAGTCGCTTTTTTCTCTCTAGGTTTACCAGGAGTCTTGTTTGCGCTTATTTTTCTTTTCAGCGTCAAGGAACCAAAGCGTAAGCACGTTGTGACTGAATCGGATCATAAATCCGAAGGGATATTTCAAGTACTCATCTATTTGTTTTCTAAAAAATCATTTCTATTTCTTTCTGTGGCAGTCGGTTTACATACCTTTAGCACTTATGCGTTGGGTAATTGGTTACCATCATTTTTAGAAAGGGTGCACGGGCTTTCTAAAAGCGAAATCGGATTGTATGCAGGCGTTATTATTGGTATTGCTGGCGCTTTTGGTACGTTGCTAGGCGGTTATTTAGCCGATCGATTAGGGCGTCAAAATAAGACATGGTATATGAAAGTTTCCGCCTACAGTGCACTGTTGGCGATCCCATTTTTATTGATTTATTATTTTCATTCATCGGTAAGCCTTATTTTAATGGCACTTTTTATTGCTTACGCATGCATTAGTACTTTTCTTGGACCATCCATCGCGATTACTCATTCTTTGGTTCCACCACATATGAGAGCTTTTTCTTCAGCCATTTTGTTTTTAGTGCTTAATTTCATTGGTTTGGGTTTGGGGCCGTTAACGGTGGGAATTATTTCCGATTATTTACAACCGACACTTCAAGAACAGTCATTGCGTTGGGCGTTGGCTTCCACTTTGTTTGCCAGTGTTGTTGCAATAGGAATGTTTTTCAAAGCCGCGCAATATATTGAGAATGATTTAAAAGAAGAGCTCTGTGAATAGGGTAGTGGTGGAATATGGTATTTTTGCTGGATTCAGTGTAAAAAAACTGGCACATTAATCGTCACTTGAGAAGTAATTTTTGAGTCATTTCCAATAATAGGCTAGAATAGCAAAATAGCCGTAATATCAAATAGTTACGTTTGATCTACGATAAACTTAGTATCAATCGATAAAAAGAAGGAATAGGTCAATTAAAACCTTGTTTTCTCAAGGCGCATCTCACTCCACTCGTCTGTTTATTGTGGTGGTACTGTCGTGTATTTTGATGTTTGTCGATCATTATCAAAAGCATCTTCAAGGCTTTAGAAGCGCGCTAGGTACGCTGGTTACGCCTATTATCTATTTGGCAGATATTCCTCGTAAGTTTTTTTCCTGGGGCGGCGAATCGTTAGTCAGTCGCTCACAACTTCGTAAGGAAAATCAAAAACTTACTGAAGAGTCGAACATTCTTAAAACGCAGCTTCAAAAGTATATTGCACTACAAACAGAAAACGCCAGATTAAGGAATTTGCTCGGTACAGAAAATAAAACTTTAGAACGCAGATTACTCGCGGAGATCATTCAAGTAGATAGCAATCCGTTTGCATTAGAGTTCATTATTAACAAAGGGTCGCTCAGTGGCGTTCATGTAGGGCAAACGGTTATCGATGCCTATGGGATCGTTGGTCAGGTGATCACTGTGTACGCGTGGACTTCCAGAGTATTAATGATCTCGGATGCGAGCCATGGAATTCCGGTTCGTGTGGCGCGAAATAACGTGCGCTCAATTGCTGCTGGTAGTGGTCAAATCAATCAACTATTTTTGAAAAACGTTACTGATACAACCGACATTAAAGTCGGTGATACGCTTATTAGTTCTGGTCTTGGGCAGAAATTTCCGGTTGGTTATCCTGTGGGTGTTATCACCAAAGTAGAGCATGATCCCGGTAAAGCTTACGCAATTATTCTAGCCAAGCCGACAGCACGGCTCGAACGACTGGCTTCTGTTTTGCTTGTTTGGACAGAAAATTCAGATCCCGGTGAGTCAGATCCCGGTGATACAGATGGTTAAAACTGAGTCAAAGGGTACATTGGTTATAATCGTTTCTTTTGCCGCAGCTATGCTGATGAATGTTTTGCCATTGCCCCAAGTAATTAATGATTTTAAGCCAGATTGGGTGGCTCTGGTCTTAGTCTACTGGGTGATGGCAGTTCCGAACCGTGTTGGAGTTTTTTCTGGTTGGATTGTCGGACTGTTTGTTGATGTCTTATCCGGCACACTCTTCGGTATACATGCGATGACATTTGCGCTCATTGCTTACTTGATTCAGATGACTTTCCATCGCCTCAGATTATTTCCACGATGGAAGCAGTCCATTAATATCGCGGTCGTTATTGGAATTCAAATGCTGTTGGCGCTGATTCTCAGAAGTTTAGTTCAGCCTGTATCGGCAAGTTTTATTTATTGGATGCCGCTAGTTGGCGCATTGCTCTTCTGGCCATGGGTTTTTGTTATATTGCGTGATGTAAGGCGTCGATTTTGTAAATGACAAGTTTTTACGGTGAAGGATTTTTTGGATGTTAGTTGGAACCTTTATTGTTTCTAAAGACCTAAGTTACCGTTTTGTGTACTTGTTCTGCGGACAAATTATAAGACGGTATTTACATAACGCGCTATGAAAATTATTTAAGAACCAAATTGGAACAAATGCATATTTATCTAGCTTCAAAATCACCGCGTAGACAATCTTTACTAGAGCAGATTGGCGTTTCGTTTGATCTAATTGATGTAGAAATTGATGAATCGACCCTAAATGGTGAATTGCCGCTTGATTACGTCATGAGAATGGCGAATGAAAAAGTTAAAGCGGGCTGGTTAAACATGGGTAAAAAGAGTGATGTTCCTTTGCTTGCAGCAGATACCAGTGTCGTTTTAGAGAATAGGATTTTGGGTAAACCCATCGATAAACGTGATGCATTTAATATGCTTTCCTTACTTTCCGGGAAAACTCATCAGGTCATCACTTGCGTATCAGTTAAAAATGGCGTTAAGCAGGAAATGACCACGTCGATTACTGATGTGACTTTTTGCGATTTATCCGAGCAACAAATCGAGTTTTATATTGATACGGGTGATTGTTTAGATAAGGCTGGTAGTTATGGTATTCAGGGATATGCAGCACGGTTTATCAAGATGATTTCCGGTAGTTATTCCGGCGTTGTTGGATTACCCTTATTTGAGACAGCTAATTTATTGGAAGGATTTAAAAATTAAGAAGCTTGATAATTAATAGATTTGATGTATTTGAAACTTTAAAAACCTTAAAATTTGACTGAAAATATGAAAGAAGAAATACTTTTTAATGTAACCCCACAAGAAAGTCGTGTCGCCGTTCTTGGAAATGGAATGTTACAAGAATTATTTATAGAGCGATCGTCTAGCCGCGGTCTAGTCGGCAATATTTATCGGGGAAAAGTCATTCGTGTATTGCCGGGAATGCAAGCGGCTTTTATTAATATTGGTCGGGAGCGCTCGGCATTTTTGCATGCGGCTGAAATCCTACCAGCTATTTCTGAAGATGAGGCTGATGATAAAATACCAGCGCCGGATATCACAGAATTATTGCACGATGGTCAAACCGTTACTGTACAAGTTATTAAAGATGAATTAGGAAGTAAAGGGGCAAGGTTAACCACTCATCTCACTATCCCTTCCCGCTATTTAGTTCTAATGCCAGACAATGGACACATTGGTGTTTCACAACGTATAGAAAATGAGCAAGAAAGACAAAGGTTAAAGGATATTTTGAAACAAGATGAAGCAGATGTTTCTGGTTACATTGTAAGAACAGTTGCCGAGGGTGCCAGTAAAGAAGAATTGATCAGAGATGCGGAGTTTCTTTCAAAATTATGGAAACGAATTCGACTCAAAATTCAAAAAGTCAAAGCGCCTTCATTAGTGCATGAAGATTTAGATCTAGCATTACGCTTTGTGAGAGATCTGGTGCCGTCAGATGTTGAAAAGATCCGTATCGATTCAGAAACAGTTCATCACCGTTTGTTAGAATTTCTAAATGATTTTATTCCAAGTTTGAGTCAATGTTTAGAATTGTATACCGGCGAGCGACCGCTCTTTGATATGTATAATGTTGAAGATGACATTGAAAAATCTTTGCAAAGAAAAGTGCAACTTAAATCTGGTGGTTACCTCATTATTGAACAAACAGAAGCAATGGTGACGATCGATGTGAACACTGGCGCTTTTGTTGGATACCGCAATCTTGAAGATACAATTTTTAAAACTAACCTAGAAGCCGCTTCTGCGCTTGCAAGGCAATTAAGATTAAGAAACTTAGGTGGAATGGTGATCATCGATTTTATCGATATGAATGAAGAAGAACACAAACGTCAGGTGTTACGTACACTTGAAAAAGCCCTGGGTAAAGATCATGCGAAAACCGATATTTCAGAAGTATCGACACTCGGTTTAGTGCAGATGACCCGTAAGAGGAACCGTGAAAGCTTGGAGCATATATTATGCGAAGCCTGCCCGACTTGTGATAGCCGGGGTAGTATTAAAACCGCGCAAACCATTTGTTATGAAATTTTGAGGGAACTCTATCGTTCCGCTAAAGCTTATGAAGCAAAAAAATATTTAGTGCTTGCCTCTCAAGATGTTGTCGACAGAATGTTGGATGAAGAGACTAATCATCTGGCAGAGTTAGAATCCATGATTAATAAGCCTGTTAGATTTCAGGCTGAACCGCTTTACACTCAAGAACAGTTTGATGTGGTTTTAATTTGAGTATGAATACACCTCATCCCAAGCAAACAAAACGAGGAATAGTTGCCCGGATTTTTAGCTATTGTATTAATAAACTTTGGTTATTGCTTGCAAGCCTAATTATTTTAACTGCTTTAATACACGTATTGCTTGGTTTTTTTATCCCTGAAATAGATCGCTATCGAGACGAAATTGTAGAGTGGGTTGAACAAACTTATGATATCAATGTAGACGTCGAAAAAATTTCAGCAGAGTGGACTAATCAAGGTCCAGTTATAGCGCTTTACAATTTTAAAATAAAATCTGATGATGACTTATATAACATCGTGGAAATAGGAGACGTGTCGCTTTATTTTGATATGATAGCTTCTCTTTGGGATGGACGATTTTCGACACAAGAAATCATTGTTAATAAAGCTAACTTGAAATTTTACCTTGATAAAAAGTTGAGTATTAATCTAAATACCCCTCCCCTAAAAACTTCGTCAATCAATATTGGAGAAACCAGCCAGAAATTAATAGACTTACTTTTTTCACAAAAGCAAATATCAATAAAAAATTCTACGCTTAAACTCTATACTCTTGAAGGTGCAGAATTTGAGTATCAGGTCGATCGAATAAAAGTGGAAAAATTCAATAATAATCACCAACTGTCCGGAAAATTAAATTACGGAAATACAGGTGAAATAACATTGGTTACAGAGCTGTTTGGCGATCCAAAAGAAGATAGCAGTTTTTCAGATATATATGTCAGTGGTTCTAATATAAATATCGCAGATATACCATGGCTCAATAGTTACCCGGTGTCTAGACCAAGTTCAGGTGAATTGTCCTGGCAATTTTGGGGTACATGGCGTGAAAAACATTGGCAAAGTGTTAAAGCCTTAGTAAATTTAAAAGACGCCAATTGGTCTGAATCAAATGAAAAAATGACCGCTGAAGAAACGATAGATAATGAATTGACTGCCATGATGTCCTGGCAACAGGAGCAAGCTGATAAAGGTTATTTATCGGTTCATCATTTATCGGTAAGAACACCTTCGGCGAATGAAACTTCCCTAGCGGAAATTTTTGTCAGGTATCATCGAGCGAATAGTGATGTTCTTTCCTGGGATTTTAGCACGCAGGAATTTTCACTAGGCGCTGTTGCTGACTATTTAGCTAATATTTTTGACGAAACTCTAGCTAATACAAAATTTTTGAAGGGATCAAAATTTTCCGTTACTCTTGATCGGTTAAATGCTTCGATTATTGAACAGAATAATGTTTGGAATATGTCAAAGTTCGATTTTGAGTTTTCAAAACTTAGTTATGAACGTTGGAATTCAATTCCTAGAGCGAACGGCCTGACTGGTATCGTTAGCGTTACGCCTCAGGGAGGTAAAGGAGTTTTAAGCGCGAGTGATATTAATCTAGATTTCGGTGAACTATTTCGACATAAAATAAAAGCTGAAAAATTGGTTTCAAATTTTGACTGGACTTTTTCCGATGAAAATCAACTCCGTTTAAATATTAATCACTTTAATTTATCCAATCCCGATCTTACCATTCAAGCTAAGGCTGCGTATTTCTTTCAAGATAAATTACCCATATTATCTTTATATGCTGAATTGATTGACGTAAATGCGGTTAATAAATCCCGGTATCTGCCTTCCGGGATAATGACTAAAAACTTAGTTAATTATTTAGATAATGGTGTTAAATCCGGAAATTTACCGCTGATAAAGTCAATTGTTCGAGGGCCATTAAATGAATTTCCGTTTGCGAATACCCGTGGAATATTTGTTGCTTATGGAGAACTGAAAAATGCAGTTTATCAATATTTGCCCGATTGGCCTAGTGCAAAAGAATTAAATGCGAAGTTGCTTTTTGAAGGTAACAGTATGGATATAGTAGCCAGCCACGCTAAATCTGAGAAAAATATAGTACTTGGAGCAAGAGCTATTACAAAAGATTTTTCTGTTGAGAAGCCATTGCTGAAGTTATCTTTCGATGTTGCTAGTAAAGACAATTCGGGACGAAATTTTATTAGTAAAACACCGATAAATTTTATTTCAGACACGTTAGAAACCATTGACTATCAGGGTAACATGAAAACACATATTGACTTGGATGTGCCGCTATCTGGTCACGGAGATATCAAACTTAATGGTGCAGTGAAGCTTGATCCAAAAACTTCGAAAATCCATACATCGGTTATTAATGTTAGCAAAGCAAGCGGAACGGTTAAATTTACGGAAAAAGGAGTTTCCAAAAGTGATCTCAGTGTTTTTTATTTAGGAAAAGAATTACAAGTTGAATTACGAGGTAAAGAAAAACCAACGTCTCCGAGCGTGAGTTTGGATGTTAAAGGGATCTTGCCCGCAGAAGCTATTTCACATTTTATTGGAGAGCGCTGGCGACAATATTTTGAAGGCGAGGCAACGTTTTCTTCATTTATTCAATTTTCCCCTGTCGACGAGCCCGAAATTACACGAGTATTATTTCAGTCTGATTTTTATGGAATATCTTTTGATTTTCCAGATAAGTTCAAAAAGAAAGCTCAACAAAAGGAAGAGTTGTTTCTTACTTTAGAATTGGGAACTAACAACAAAGGTGAGGTGAGATGGCGCGATTTGGATGGGAAATGGTATTGGAATAATCTGTCTGATAAAGGTCAGGAGAAGATTGATTATGGTGGGGATTTTTTTATTAATCAGCCAGTTAAATATCTGAAGAACATTAATCCAAATTTACGCGTGTCGGCTGACATTGAAACGGCTGATTTGCAGGAATGGCTTTTATTTATTGATCGACTAAGTCATTACGAGAAAGCTATCCCAGATAAGAAAAAAACTGATCAAGAACTGATTTTTGAATCGATTAGCGCAAATATTAAACAACTCAATACACCAGTGGTCACTCTCATCGATAGTCAACTACACATTAACAAAATGTTCAACAAACCATGGCAGGTTAAAGTAACAGGAAAGCAGGGAAATATTGACATGGTTTTAAATCCCGATTTACCTTGGATGGTTTCTCTTACAGACATCGATATGGATTTAAATGAAGATTTATTCAAAGCGCAAGCGGATGAAATTAACAAAGAAAATAAACAACAATCTTATCCGGTAATCAACCATGTGGCTCTTTTACCTAAAGATATAGTCGATATGGATATAACTTGTAAAGGTTGTATTATACAGGGAGTTGATTACGGCGATCTTTTAATGAAATTACGATCATTCGATGACAAAGTCGAATTTGCAACAACAGTAGTGAAAGTTAAGCAACATGATCTTTCGCTGTCAGGTAGTTGGCAAGTTGATAAGCAGCAAAAAAATAAAACACATATTGAATACGAATTAGCGACTGTAAACGCTGGAGAATTATTAAAAAATTGGGATTTAGATGTGGGTGTAAAAGATAGTTCAGGTGTTTTGAGCGCGAAAATGTCGTGGAATGATAAGCCATGGAGTTTAGACTATAGGGAAATAGAAGGAGAAGCCCAATTACATTTAGGGAAAGGTTATTTAAGTGAGATCAATGATGGAGATGGTCGATTATTTTCTCTATTTAATCTTCAATCACTTGTTCGTAAGCTAACTTTTGATTTCAAAGATGTTTTTCAAAAGGGATTCTTTTATGATTCGATAACCGGCACATTTCAACTGCATAATGGGATCTTATCGACAGACAATGTTGAAATAATGGGAAATGTGGCTGACGTCAAACTGTTCGGAGAAACTAATGTAAAAACAGAACAAATTGAGCAGATCGCGGTGGTTACACCGCATCTTACATCGAGCCTACCTGTTTTGGCGGCGTGGGCTATTGAACCGACAACAGGGCTTATTGTTTTTCTTTTAGATAAGATTATGGAGCCAGCAATTGAGGTCGCCACACGAATTGATTATCGCATTCATGGAAATTACGATAAAGTGATTGTTGATAAATTAAAAATGTCTAAGAAAAAAATTAAAGTCGAGTATGAGTCAGAAGTTTTACCAGAAGAGAAACCTGAAACAGACCCCAATACGAAAGAAAAACAACCAAGTGTAGAACCTATAGACAAGAAATAATCATCAATAGATATTAACATAAAAGATTAACATAAAAGATCAACGGACTTTAGTTATGCTGCATAGTCGATTAAAAATATCTGCGATACAAATGGTGTCCAGTGCCAATTTTCTGGAAAATTTACAGCAGGCTGAAAATTTTATTATGAGCGCTGCAAGTGATGGCGTAAATATCATTGTGTTGCCGGAATATTTTGCGTTAATGGGATTAAAGGAAACGGACAAATTAGAATTTGTAGAAGACCATTTGGATGGGAAAATTCAGTCTCAATTAAGCCATTTAGCAAAAAGACTAAACCTTTGGATTATCTCAGGAACACATCCCATAAGGTCTGAAGAGTCGGGGCGTCCTTACGGACGTTGTTATGTTTTTGACAGTCAAGGTAAAGTCGTCACTTGGTATGATAAAATCCATCTTTTTGACGTGAATGTCGGTGATAACAAAGGTCGTTATTCTGAATCAAAATACACCAAAGCTGGTGAGAAGGTGGTTAGTTTTGAAACACCTTGGGGGCGAGTGGGTTTGGCTGTTTGTTATGATCTTCGTTTTCCGGAGTTATTCAGACAATTATCTGATTCAGGTTGCGAGATAGTTGTTTTGCCCGCTGCATTTACGCGTAAGACAGGTGAAGCTCATTGGGATATACTAATCAAAGCCCGTGCCGTTGAAAACCTTTGTTATTTTATTGCTTCAGCGCAGGGTGGTTTACATGAAAATGGTCGAGAAACCTGGGGGCATTCTATGATTGTTTCGCCTTGGGGAGAAGTGTTAGGCGAGCTATCAACAGGAAGCGGTTTTGTAACAGCAACGTTAGATCGACAAAAGCTGTTAGATATTCGAAAAGAATTTCCGGTGTTGGCGCATAAAAAGCTATAATATTCCTTAGTCGTCATTTTACTGCAACATTTTGCAGAGCAATCATTTTTTGTAAAACAGCTTGAGTGGATAATTATATGTCACAAACTTTGACCGCTACATCCAAAGAGTTTCTTGATGAAGGTGGACTGGATTCAAACGATCTTATTATGACTTTAGAGTCAATGATGTCTCATCAAATCGATTTTGCTGAGATGTATTTCCAAAGCAGTCGCCATGAATCCTGGGTGCTCGAAGACGGTATTGTTAAAGATGCGAGTTTTAGCAGCGATAAAGGCGTTGGAATAAGAGCCTTAAATGGCGACAAAACAGGCTTTGCCTATTCAGAAGAAATTATATTACCGGCTTTACAACAAGCGGCAAATGCTTCTCGGTCGATTGCAATTGTGGGTGGTCAGAACAGTGTCAAGTTAGCTCCCTTATCAGGACAAGTCGCCAAATATTCTGAAGACGATCCTCTCATGAGTTTAACCGAATCAGAAAAACTCGCTATATTACATCGACTCGACAAATTAGCTAGAAAAGTTGATCCTGCGGTACGGGAAGTCATCGCATCGTTATCTGGCGTTTATGAAAAAATATTAGTTTGTGCATCTGATGGTACTTATGCAAGTGATCTCCGTCCACTGATCCGTGCGAATGTAACGGTGATTGTTGACAAAAATGGTAAAACTGAGCGAGGCAGTGCTGGCGCTGGGGGGCGGGATAGTTATCGTATTTTAACGGATGAGTTGTTGCAGCAATTAGCTATAGATGCTGTTCATCAGGCGCTGATTAATTTAGAAGCTATTCCTGCGCCAGCGGGACTAATGCCGGTGGTACTTGGTTCCGGTTGGCCTGCCGTTTTATTACATGAAGCGATTGGGCATGGATTGGAAGGCGATTTCAATCGTAAGGGCTCTTCAGCATTTAGTGACAAAATTGGTCAGCGAGTCGCTTCGTCGTTATGCACGATTGTTGACGACGGTACCATTCAAGGGCGACGGGGTTCACTCAGTATCGATGACGAAGGCACGCCTTCTGAATCAACCACTCTTATTGAAAATGGCATTCTTATCGGATATATGCAAGACAAAAAAAATGCGCGACTTATGCAACAAACTTCGACAGGGAACGGGCGTCGCGAATCTTATTCTTGTTTACCTATGCCAAGAATGACTAACACTTATATGCTCGCAGGAGAAAGTGAAAAACAAGATATCATTAAGTCGGTTAAGAAGGGATTATATGCGCCGAACTTTGGCGGCGGTCAAGTGGATATAACATCAGGGAAATTCGTATTTTCAACCAGTGAGGCTTATTTAATTGAGGATGGGAAAATTACCGCACCAGTAAAGGGGGCAACGTTGATCGGTAATGGTCCTGATGTGTTAACCAAAGTCAGCATGGTTGGAAATGATATGGCGCTTGATAAAGGCGTTGGAGTTTGTGGTAAAGCAGGACAAAGCGTACCAGTTGGTGTTGGTCAGCCAACTCTAAAAATCGATGAATTAACGGTTGGCGGAACTAATTAATGGCGATTAAAAAATTCAATCGTAAAGAGCACGATCCAGATTACTTTAGTAAAACCCAGCAAAAAAATGAGGCGCTTGCACTCAAGTTATTTGGTATGGAATTAGTCGAGTTAAGCGCGGTCAAAATGACACAATTACCGATTTCTGAAGTGACATTAAAAAGTCTTTTAGATTATCAAAAAATTACTACCAATCTGGCGAGGAAACGCCATCTTATGTTTATTGGTAAATGTTTAAGACAGGAGAATGAAGACGCGATTCGAGAATACCTTGCCAGCCAGTTGAACAATGAATTAAAAAAGAAAGCAGAAAAAGAACTCGAAGATAAAAATGCCAGCAACAGTATTATTGAACAATTAATAGAGTTTGGTGACAGTAAAACAGAAGAACTTGTATCACAATATCCGAGGATGGAACGTCAAACATTGAAGCAGATTTTGAGAAGTATTCACAAAGCAAAAGATGCACAAAAAAAACGTCAAGCAACAGATAAACTGAAGAACTATTTAAGTCAACACTTATCCTTATTAGGAATATCATGAATCAACATTCAAATCTTAACCAATCAGCTAATTTGCGGTCGTCCGCTGATGAAATGAATATCAAACAGGAAATCGAAATTTTTGAATCAACTTGTGGAGAGCTTGTTGACTATGCAAAAAAGAAAGGAGCGAGCCAAGTTGAAGTGGGAGTCAGCAAAGATATCGGGTTAAGCGTATCAGTTCGAAATAGAGAAATAGAAACACTTGAATATAACCGAGACAATAGCTTTGGTATTACTGTCTATTTAGGTCTGCAAAAAGGCGTTGCAGCGACCAGCGACTTGTCTACCAATGCATTGCGTAATGCAGTTGATGCGGCTCTTAATATAGCAAAGTACACGCAGGCTGATCCTTGCGCCGGACTCGCAGACAAGAAGTTAATGGCGACAAATCCAGTGGAGCTTGATTTAGACCATCCAATGGGGATCGATGCCGATAGAGCGAAACAACTTGCGCTTGAATGTGAAGTGTATGGTCTTGACTCTAGCGATAAAATTTCCAATAGCGAAGGTGCGTCCTTTAGTAGTCATCGTAATATTCGCTTTTATACTAATTCTCACGGATTTAAAGCGGCTACGCCATCGACTCGTCATAGCTTAAGTTGTGTGTTGCTCGCGGAAGACCGTTTAGGCAAACAACGGGATCACTGGTATACCATTAGTCGCGATGCACAGTTATTAGAGAGTGGTCAGCTAGTTGGAGAAAAGGCTGCTGAGAGAACACTGGCGAGACTCAATGCAAGACAAATCAAAACCCAAAAAGCCAAAATATTGTTTATGCCTGACATGTCCCGCTCTCTCATAGGTAATTTCAAAGCGGCTATAAGCGGAACCAATATTTATCGTAAATCGTCTTTTTTGTTGGATAGTTTAAACAAAAACATATTTCCAGAATTTATATCAATGCAGGAAAAACCTTTTATAAAAAAAGGACTAGCAAGTGCGTGGCATGATAATGAAGGTGTTGCGACTAAAGAACAATTTATTGTTGAAAATGGCACTGTAAATACATTTCTACTAGATAGTTATTCTGCTCGAAAACTAAACATGCAACCAACTGGGCATAGTGGTGGCGTGCATAATTTACATGTCTCTGATAGTGATTTAAATTTTGAACAATTAGTCAAACAAATGCATAAAGGTTTGATTGTAACTGAAATGATGGGGCAGGGCGTGAATATGATCACCGGAGATTATTCCAGAGGCGTATCAGGTTTTTGGGTTGAAAATGGTGAGGTTCAATTTTTTGTTCAGGAAATAACCATTGCTGGAAACTTGAAAGACATGTTCGCCAATGTCATCGCAATTGGTAATGATCATGATCACCGCAGCAATATTTTGACTGGCTCTTGGTTGTTACCGGAAATGATGATTGCCGGTGGGTGATTTTTATCAGCTGTTGGGGGGCAGTCACTCATCACTTACAAAAGTATAGGTTGTATCACGACTGCAACGAAAATCAAAAACAATATTAAATTTAGATTGAATCTGAATCAATTCTCAAACTGAACTTCCAATCTAAAAGTAACCCCTGGGATCAGCTCTCTATCAATAGATTCAGGTGTCCTGTCATATCTAATTTCTGGTTCAATTTCAAAAAACAACCAATCGATCGATGTTTTTTTCCGGTAACGAATGGATAGTCTATAGCTTTCGACATCGTATTCATGTTCGGTGTCACCTTTGATTCGTAACTCATACGCCATCCAATTATCCGCCGAAAGTTGGTTAACTAAGGTGAATTTATTCCTCCACTCATTTCCCAAACTTCTTTCTGCACGTCGAATCGAATACTTCCAACGAAATAGATTTCTGTCGTCAATAACGTGATTTAATTCCAACTGAGTAGACACTCCAAAGCCATACTGATCTTCCCAAAACAAATAATTAAAATTTCGTATCGCCAGCGATTTACTTTCGATTAATGACACACTTTGTCTTATGAAAGCGAATGAATCGAAAGATGAATCGATACCAACACGAAAGTCGAATTTTGAGTCTGCCAAAGAGCCTGTTTGGTAGTTAAGAGCAGCGGATAATTTTTCATCATTTTCTTCCGCAATGGTATCGTTCTCATTTTCTTCGGAATCAAAACCTTCGTTTGAATCGGTTCTACTGGTCGAGAATAGCAAACTGGTCGTTTCACTAAGCTGAGGCAAATGAACTTTGGCTTTTATTCTAGGATTATATTTTAGGCTTTCATTTTTTCTAAGGGTCAGGTTATTGACTAAGCGCAAATAGTCATAACTTGCTGATTCCAATTCTTCTTTTCGACCAAAAAAGGTATCTATCCAATTCGCAAAATTAACCGCACTTTCGTAGATGACCTCTTTTGATTCTTCAATTGCGGAGCTTGGTTTTGAGGTTATTTTCGGTTCTAGTTTGGGCTCATTGGCAGGCGGCGTTATTTCTGATCGAGCACTAGTATTTTTTTGATTTTCTGCGGAGCGTGTTTTGTCATCTTGAGATAGTGCTGCCTTAGATTGTGTCAACAGGCAGATTATTGCCAAGGTGCAGAGGAAATAACGATTTATCATATTAACGATCACTGTAATATTTATATTCGGCTATTATATTCCGTTATGTTTTAAATGTTATCACTATATCTTGTCTTTTTGATACTATACCTATACTAGTGAAAACTAGTCAATCAAAGCATTATCTTATATCCGGGAAACATTGATATGAATCTAGAGCAGTACTTTAACCAGTTCCGTGAAAACGTGATAGGTATCGATCTTGAACATGATGGAAACAAGGTTATTTATGCTGATTGGACAGCTAGCGGTCGACTTTATCAACCGATAGAAGCCTTCATGAGTAACAGAGTTGGTCCGCTGGTCGCTAATACACATACTGAAGCCAGTTTTACCGGCTGTGCTATGACTAATCTGTATCACCAAGCTCAACAAATCATAAAAAAACACGTGAATGCCAACAAAGACGATGTGTTGATATGCGCGGGTGCAGGAATGACATCGGTTGTTAATAAGTTTCAACGAATACTTGGTCTCAAAGTACCGGAAAAATGGGCGGATCGATTTGAAATATATGAAAATGAAAAACCAGTAGTTTTCATCACCCACATGGAGCACCACTCTAACCAAACCACCTGGGAAGAGTGTGCTGCAACCGTCGTTAGAATTCCAGAAGATGATACCGGGTTGCCGGATGCAAATGAGCTTGACCAGTTGCTGAAAAAATATCAAAATCGCCCTATTCGAATTGGTGCATTCACTGCGTGCAGTAATGTGACGGGCATAAAAATAGACTATAAAAATTTAGCAAAAATAATGCATCAAAATGACGGTTATTGCTTTATTGATTTTGCGGCTTCCGCACCTTATGTTGATATTGACATGCATCCAGCTGATCCTTTGGAGCGATTAGACGCCATCATGTTCTCGCCTCACAAATTTTTGGGGGGGCCGGGGAGTACAGGGGTATTAATTTTTAATAAACAACTATATAACAATAAAATACCAGATCACCCGGGAGGCGGTACTGTCACTTGGACCAATCCCTGGGGCAAACACCACTTTTTTGATGATATTGAAGTTCGTGAAGATGGGGGAACGCCGGGATTTTTACAAACGATCCGTGCAGCTTTGTCTATCAAACTTAAAGAACAAATGGGAACAGAGAGAATTCGACTCAGAGAAAAGGAATTGGTCGACGTTTTATGTGAGGAACTTAGCCAAATTCCTTCGCTCAAAATACTGCATAATCAACACAGAAATCGTTTGTGCGTGATTTCGCTATACGTTCCAAACATTCATTTTAATTTGATTGTTAGATTGCTCAGTGACCGTTTTGGTGTTCAAACAAGAGGTGGATGTTCGTGCGCCGGAACTTATGGTCACATCTTATTAGGCGTTGATGAAAAAACCTCACAAGAGATTACTTGTCAAATTGATGAAGGCAATTTGAGCCGAAAACCGGGTTGGGTAAGGATCTCTTTGCATCCGACATCGACTGACGACGAAGCAAGATTTATAGCCCATTCGCTCGCTCAAATCGTGGAAAATATCGGGGAATGGGAATTGGACTATCATTTTGAACCGTCGATTGGTGATTATTTTCCTAACAAAGAAGAAACATTGGTACTGAGTTTGGATGAATTTTAACTACTTTATTAGCTCTTGAAATGCTTTGAGACGCAATGGACAGATTTTGGCCCTGTTTTAACCACAAACGTGACATTTTAATAGGATAAGATACACTAGGTTGATACCCTGTGAGATGCTGATAGCGGTGAAAAGTTGATAGTAGTACCTATAATAAGATAGAGGTACCCATAATAAGAAGGATATGTCATGAAAACACGTTTGTTAATTAGTTTATTATTTTGTTCCATATTTATATTTGGCTGTGATGAATCCAGCCAAGATAGTGGCGGTGATCGCCGAAATACGACAAATAATCAATCAACTCCTTCCAGTGTACAATCATCAGAGTCCAATGATTTTGACCTGGCTAAACAAAAAGTAGCTTATGAATTAACCCGTTTCGAGGTGCTTGATATTAGTGAAAGCCCCTATGACAGCGGTCCGGCGATAGCGGTGTCATTTTCTGTTCCACTCGATACAAGTAAAAATATCCAAGATAGTTTACAAGTTTTAGATGATAAGAATAATATTGTTGCTGGCGCTTGGGTTGTAAATAGCGGAAAAACACGCGCCTATTTCCAATATATTGAACCTAGTCACAAATACAAAGTACACGTCGACTCCTCTATTCAGTCAATTAACGGTCAGCAATTGGCTAAAAATAGTCAACTGTCTATAGAAACTGGTTATTTAGAAAACAGCGTAAAATTTACTAACAAAGGTAATGTATTACCCTCAAAACTAACTCGAGGTTTGCCAGTCGAGTCTGTTAATATTAAAGAAGTTGATATCAATTTTCATCGGATTTTTGAAGAAAAAATTCCCCAAGTAATAAGAGAACGCCTAGATGGATATTCATATTATGTCCAAGGTATTCCCCAATATTCAGAGCTTGCTTATACAGCCCGTTACACTCTTGATTATGATAAAAATAAAAAGCGAACCACTATTTTACCGATCCACAAAGTAGCAGAATTGCAAAAACCAGGTTTTTATATTGCTGTGATGAAACCAGCGGGAGAATATCCTTACGAAAATCAAATTACTTCCTTTTATATTTCCAACCTTGCATTACATGTTACTGAATTCGAAAGTGCCAATACTAATCGGATACGCGTTCATAGTTTGAGTATTGATAAGGGGGAAACATTAACAAATGTTGAACTAAATGTAATCAATAACGATGGCAAAACTCTCGCACAAGCGAATACGGACTCGAGTGGTAATCACATTTTCACAAACGTTGGGGATGCGGTTGTTATAGGGCGAATAAAGAATGATTTCGCGGTCATTTCTTTAGCGTCACCAGCTTTAGATTTGTCAGAGCAAATTTCAATTACCCGACGTCAACAAGAACAGGAATTATTTCTATATGGTCCTCGTGATTTATACCGTCCTGGAGAAGCGATTCATATTAATGGCATATTGAGAGATCATGATGGGAAAGAACTTCCATCGGTACCTTTAGAAGCGAAACTATTAAGACCCGACGGGCGAGTGGCCAGTACTTTTAGTTGGCATCCAAAATTGGTTGGATTTTACGAGAAAGAAATTAATGTCAGCAAAAGCGATCCAACAGGCGAGTGGACATTAGAAGTTCTTCATCCGAGCAAATCAAAATTTCAATACGTTTTTTCCGTTGAAGAATTTCTGCCAGAAAGAATGAAACTCGAATTAACTAGCGAGCACGATGTATTTGTTAGTCCATCGACCAATATTGAAATCATAGGGCAGGGAGATTATCTATATGGTGCACCGGCAGCCGATAATAAAATCGCTGCGAGATTGACGGTGAAACCGAATCATTTTCCACTCGAACAGTTAAAAGACTTTTATTTTGGTCGTGTAACCAGCCAGAACGATATTCGTGAAACTAATTTAGATGACCAAAATCTTAATAAAAAAGGAGAGGTTCGTTGGTTATTGCCCAATCTTTGGCAAGATACTGCTTTTCCGACCCAAGTTATTCTGGAAGCCAGTTTGTTCGAATCTGGTGGACGACCAGTGACTCGGCGTACCAAACAAAATATTTGGGTAGGTGAAAACCAAATTGGTTTAAGACCGGTTTATCAAGACGAAATTGTCAAGCCATTTGGGCAGGCAGAGTTTGAGTTAGTCAACGCGAACAAAGACGCTTCACTAAAAACCATCGGCGAGTTAGAAATCAGTTTGATACGGGAAGATACTAATTATTACTGGCGAGCAAGAGAGCAAGGTTGGGATTACGGAATTAACCAAAAAGAAAGTCGGGTCTATAGTCGGATCATTAAAGAAACACAAGATCGAGTCAGTATTCAATTACCAGTTGATTATGGAAGTTACCGGGTTGAAATTAAAGACACGGAAGGTCAGTTAAAAAACAGTTACCAATTTTTTGCTGGCTGGCACTGGGATAATGCAGGCGAATCCGGTGTGTCTGGCGCGCGCCCAGACAAAGTTAGAATTCAGTTTGATCAAGAGAGTTACATGGCTAACCAAACAGCTAAAGTGACTTTAATTTCCCCGCATTTAGGCAAAGCGCTTTTACGAGTCGAGTCAGATAAAATTTTATGGGAAAAACAAATAGAGTTGGATTCTTTAGAGCAGCAAATAGAGTTGCCGATTTCTGCCGATTGGTCTCGTCATGATCTCTATTTCACAGCGATGGTTATTTCACCTTCTGAAAGCACAAATACTTCAATGGAATTACCTAAGCGGGCACTTGGCGTTCAAGGAATAATGCTCAATCGAAACGATCGAAAATTGTCGGTGACTATAGACTCTCCAGAAATAGTGGAGCCGGAACAAACAATTAACATAAAATTATCTTTAGAAAATAAAAACAATAATCAACAAAAAACATGGGTAACATTGGCTGCTGTAGATACTGGTGTACTCAGTTTATCTGGATATAAAACCCCAGATCCATTTGAATGGTTTTATGGGCAGAGAGCTTACCAAGGAAGTATTCGCGATAGCTTCACTCATTTGATTAAAAATAAAGATGGCAGCCTAGGGGTTGAAAGGTTTGGTGGTGATGCAGAACTAACTCGTGGTGGCGAGCAACCTGCAACAGATGTTCAAATTGTTTCACTTTTTTCTGAGGCGGTTGAGTTTGATGCTAATGGTCAAGCGAGCGTTTCCTTAGATTTACCGAATTTCAACGGTGAATTGCGACTGATGGCGATTGCGTTTTCTGGCGATCAATTTGCTAACCAGGAAAGCTTTATGAAGGTGAGGGCACCACTAGTTGCAGAAATGTCTTTGCCAAGGTTTCTTGCTAAAAAAGATCGTACAAAGATCGCATTTGATTTGCAAAATTTATCTGGCGATGCGCAGTCGCTAACTGCAAACATTCAGTTCAGTGGAGCGATAACTTCAGATAGTCAGTCACTTTCTCTTGATCTTAAGGATGGAGACAAGCATATCCAAAAATTTGCGATTGTTGCAACGGGTATCGGTGAAGGAAATATCGACTTACAGCTTATCGATCAACAGGGGCAAGTGAAACTAAAACGAAGCTGGAAATTGAATGTTCGTCCGGCTTATCCAGCCGAGTTTGTTCGACATCGAAAAGTACTACAAAAGGGTGAGAGCTTTACGCTTGCTAATAATTTGATTAAAGATTTCGATGAGGGATCATTACAGGCAAAAATATTATTGTCTTCAACGCCACCGTTAAACAGTGAAAGCCATTTACAGGGGCTTTTACAATATCCTTACGGTTGTTTAGAGCAAACATCCAGTAGAGCGTGGCCTTTACTCAGTTATCAGTCCTTTAGCCAACCAATAAAATTGGATAAGCAGGGACAAAAAGTTTTGAAGGAAAGAAACAAACATATTGACGCAGCGATTCAGCGAATTAATGGGATGCAAAGAGGTGATGGGAGCTTTGGTCTTTGGAGTAATCAAAGCCCTGAAAATCACTGGCTGACGGTTTATGCCCTCGACTTTTTATTACAAGCGAAAGCGTCGGGTTATTCGGTACCAGTATCAGTTTTAGAAAATGCCTTGGCTCGAATAAAACATTACGTTGGCTCAACTCAGCCAAGTTATTCAGAGCAAAGTCATTATTCGGAAGACAGCCAACATTATGGACTGGCATTTCGCTCTTATGCGGCTTACTTACTGTCAAAAAACAATCAGTTGACTCTCGGTGAGATACGTCAAATTGAAACTAAGTTATCTAAGCATGCTAAATCGCCGTTGCCACTCGCTCATCTTGCAATCGCTTTTGAAAATAGCGGTGATAATAAAACAGCGATGAAGTTATGGAACAAAGCGATCAAATTTAAGAAATACGCGCTCCGATATTCTGGTGATTATGGCAGCTTGTTGAGAGATACGGCATGGCTGATGATGTTAGCGACTGAGAGCAAACTTGATTTGGATTATCAAGATTTGATTTTTAATGTTAATGATGAGATGTTAAATAAACAATGGTTCAGTACGCAAGAGCGTTTTGCTATTTATCGTTTAGCACTGGCGCTGGATAAAGCTTCTCAACCAGACTGGGCGGTTAAAATGACATCAAAAGCGGGACTTAATCTGCCAATAGCTAATCAAAAAACTTATAGTCAATGGTTAACTTCGCAAGTATTTAAAGATGCAACTAATATGAACTTAACCGAAGGAAAAAGCCTTTTTGTTGATTTACAATTAGTAGGTTATCCACTGGTCGCGCCTAAAAAGCAAAGTGATGGAATCAGCAGCGAAAAGCATTACTATAATCTTAAAGGTAAGCGAATTTCGTTGAACAAAGTTAAGAGCGGAGACTATGTAATAACTAGGATCGATGTCGGAACTTCAAAACGACTTCCTGATGCATTGTTAGTTGATTTGTTACCTGCCGGTTTTGAATTAGAAAATCCTGGATTGGAATTTTCTCAAGATATATCTGAAGTCAAAATCGACGGTAATTATATTTATGAATGGAATTATCAAACAGAGGCAATGCATAAAGAATATCGCGACGATCGTTTTGTCGCTGCGCTTTCTTTGCATGCCAACCAATCTGCGGTGGTCTTTTATTTAATGCGCGCGGTTAATCCTGGCGTTTATCAAATACCACCAACTCAAGTTGAAGATATGTACCGTCCTTATTTACGTAGTTTGTCAGCACCAAAAAGCCCGGTGACGGTAACAGAAAGATAGAAGTATCTCTGAAACATATTTGCAGACTTATATTTAGTTTCTACTAACATAAGTCTGCAAATAATCTAACCAAACAATACAAACCAATCAGAAAATAGCTTATTAAAAATTCGATGTTGATCAAGTTCCGTAAACAGATTTATTTATGTCTAATTATTTTGGCTACTGGTTTTGTCTTTTTTTCGATATTGGATTTTTTCTATCCTATGCCAAACGCAACGGAACTGAAAAAATTCTCTCAGGTTGTAGTTGATAAACACGGGCGACCGTTAAGAGCCTTTGCTGATCAACAAGGCGTTTGGCGCTATCCGACAAGCTATTCTAAGGTGTCAAGTAATTACATTGAAGCTTTGATCAATTATGAAGATCGTGCATATTGGCAGCACCGAGGCATTAATCCTTTTTCACTATTTAGGGCTGTGGGACAATTGCTTGTAAACGGTCGAGCGATATCTGGCGGCTCGACCATAACCATGCAAGTTGCTAGAATTTTAGAGCCACATAGCAAAACCGTACCGGGTAAACTGTGGCAAATGTTTCGGGCATTTCAATTAGAGTATCACTTAGATAAAAAGCAAATTCTAGAACTTTATTTCAACTACGCGCCGTTTGGCGGACCGGTGGAAGGGATCGAAGCGGCGACTTATACTTATCTTGGAAAATCCGCCAGTGTTCTTACTGACGCTGAAGCTGCATTGATGGCTGTTTTGCCACAATCGCCCAGTCGATTTCGACCAGATCGACATGCGACAAGAGCTGAAAAAGCGCGGAATAAAGTTCTCAATCGATTAGAAGAATATAAAGTATGGTCCAAAGAAAAAGTGATTCAGGCAAAGCAAGAATCAGTTTTTGCCGAATTTAATAGCCGACCGTTGATTGCACCATTATTAGCAAGGAGTTTGGTAAAAAAACATCCTGATAAACAAGTAATTGTTACTAATATTGATCTTGATTTACAACTACAAATGGCTGGTCAAGTAAAAGATTATTTGGGGCGTTTTTCAGAATCTACATCGGCATCGGCACTGCTTATTGATAACCAATCTTTGGAGGTTTTAGCCTACGTTGGTACCGGTGATTTTGCCAATAAAAAACGTTTTGGTCATATTGATATGAATCAGGCTATCCGCTCACCTGGCTCAACTTTAAAACCTTTTATTTATGCGATGGCAATGGATAAACAATTGATCCATTCGCAATCATTATTACAAGACGTTCCGCTTAACTTTGGTTTGTATTCGCCAAAAAATTTCACCCGAAAGTTTTCAGGTCCTGTCAGTACTTCCAAAGCATTACAACAAAGCTTAAATATTCCAGCGGTTCAAGTATTAAGTCATTTAGGCACAGAAAATTTTGTGGGACAAATGGAAAATGCGGGACTGAAGTTTTATTTCACAGAGAAGTCAAAACCAAGCTTATCAATTGCACTCGGTGGTGCGGGTGTAAAATTGGAAGATTTGGTTTCGGTTTATCGCGCTTTGGCGAGTGATGGACTTGCAGGGAAATTAAGATATTTGAAAGAAACAGTCAAACAAGAAAGTTATTTGATCTCTAAAGAGTCTGCATGGATTGTTGGTAATATTTTATCTAAAGTTCCGCTGATAAGCAGTAGACCTTCTGTTTTTAATAGAGGAGTCACTAAAAATAATAACCAATGGCTAGCGCATAAAACAGGCACTAGCTACGGCTATCGGGATGCATGGATGGTCGCTGTTAGTGCTAACCATACTTTAGCTGTTTGGATTGGTAAACCCGATGGTACGCCCTCTCCAGGTGAATTTGGTCGCAAGACTGCCGCACCATTAGTTAGAAAAATTTTGTCATCTTTGCCTAAAGGAAATCGACAACCACCCAAACGTCCTGATGCCGTTAGTTTACAGGTTATTTGCTGGCCGTTGGGAATGATGAAATCCAGCCAAAAAAATGAGCATTGTTTGCAAGACAAGAGCGCATGGCTTATTGATCAGGTGGCTCCTTTGACCCTAACTGAGCAAAACTTTTGGAATGGAAATCCTATGTCAATTGAAATCGACCCTGTCAGCCAGCAACGTGTTTATGCCGCCTGTTTTAGTGGAGAAAAGCAAAGCAGAAGTATTGCGCTTTGGCCTTCGAGATTGGAACTTTGGTTGCCAAACAAATGGCGCTCTGATCGATTATTACCTGTTATTCATCCACAGTGTAGACAAAAAATTGATGTTGCTAAGCAATTAACAATTATCGGTTTAGATAACGATAGCAGGATTAGTCAACCACCCAATGCAAAAACTGAGTTTACTATTAGTTTGAGTGTTTCGGCGGCGAAGGGCGATATTACTTGGCTTAAAAATGGCGAGTATGTAGGAGTTTCAAAGTCGGGTGAAAGTTTTCCTATCTCAAATTTTGAAAAAGGACTTCAAAGAATTATGGTATTTGATCAAAATGGTAACAGTGGAGCGGTTGAGTTTGAGTTATTGTGAAACTCAGAATTTATTTTTCTTTATCTTCAACTCAAATGTATTAGTTGTATGACTTCAAACTCAGCCTGACAGTTACTAATACTAGTTTCGATACCATCGTACCTTGAGCAATAATATTAAGGAGCTGAAAAGTTCGATTTGTGGACGTTAAACGACTTTTATGATTGGTCTGCAAACGGTCAAAAGCGGAAGTTCAGCGCCCGCAGCAGACGCGCGTTTTTTGCGTTGTTTTGCCAGTGCTTGTTAAGTTTTTTACACGGAAAAAGCTATTTTATTTTTATCTAAATCTCGCGCATATGCAGAAAATTTAGACCCTCGTTGACTTGGCTCGCCCTCACAAGTGCCGCCCAATTCAATAACCTTTTTATGAAGCCTTTTTACTTCTTCGGCAGAACCAACATTAAAACCAATCATTGTTCCATTTCCATTACTTGCGGGTTCCTCATTAAAGGGTTTAGCTATTGCAAATGCAAAATCTTCACACTGCCAGAAGGTCATTCTTTCAGTTGATAAAACTTGGTTAAGCTCTGTTTGTTCGAAAAGTGAATCATAGAATTTAATCGATGCTTCCATGTTGTTTGTTCCAAGAACGCAATAGTCCATTTTCATAATTTAATATCTCCTACTGAATAGAAGGCAGATTATATCTTCACTCTACTGACAGCAGTATGTCAGCAGTGTTATGAGAACTAACATATATTGAATGGCACTATCGCCGAAAGCGCTCGTTTAACGCTTCACACTGAAGACGGCGCGTTTTTTGTGCCGCTCTTTCAGCTGTTTTTTTTGTTAAGTATTTTTATCATTTTGTCTAGCATTATTTATAGCCGACTGCAGCTGAACGACTAGGGCTTCAACTTCATCTATGCTCATTTCGATCTCAGTGTTTGCAGTAATGAAATCGTCTTGAAAGTTTTCGTCATCAATATCCAAAGTCTTAAGATCAACATCGGCATCAACACCCCATGTTTCGATATTAACGTAACCATTATGGATATTGGGGCTGATTTCAATGTACCCTTTACGATATTCAATATTATCGCATTTTAATTTCATACTTTCACGACCTGCAATATTTCCCACGTTTCATCTTTTTCAAAGGAATGTTTAACCAGTCTTATTTTGTAGCCCTTTGCAAATTTGTATTGTGACTGCCTGAGGCTATAAAAGTTTGCGCCACCTTCATAATCAGGATCTTCAAATTGAACCGGATCATCTTCCCAGTTACATAGTTCACAGATGGTAAAAGTTTCTGGAGGTTTCAAATCCAAAGTTTTGAAGCCACAACATACACATGTATATTTCATGTGGTACTCAAGCTCATACGATACTTAACGCTTATTCATTGCTGTAAATCTCATTAATGTTCAAACGAGCGTTTGGCTGAATTCCGCTTTTTTAATAGTTATCAGACACTTACCTATCTTCAGCTTCAAGTCAACTGCGGATTTAATAAGATTTAAAAATTCAAAGCGCCTCAATTACAAAAATGCCTATCCGTATTGGATTAAACACTTTATTCACTTCAACAGACTGTGACATCCTAAATATAGCTAAAAGGACTAAATTTTAAACGTCCCCTTTAAGATATTTACGGTCATTGGACAACTTTTATAGCTGGTCTCCATACAGTCAAAAGCGGAAGTTCAACAACACTATAAAAGGCCCCTTATTGCTTTTGTTTTTCGAACCCCAGTATTTTGCTCTGCTTTCGTAAGCGTCTTTAAACTGAGTCAGAGATATAGGAATGGATAAAGTGCAAAATAAATCTGGTTAGGTTTTAGTTTAACGAATAGCACTATAAACAACCAAAAAAAGAAATAATAACTGCGAAACTACAAACAAAAGCTCCATCTGTGGCGATATTTTGTTGTTATATTTCAAGGCAGACTTAAATGCAGAAATTATTTTTTTACCTTTTTTTATCTCAGCATAGGCAAGTGAGCCCGTATAAATCAGCACGCATCCCAGAAATGAATATAGTGCTATAGTATATATAACTTCTGGCATCTCCCTGATGCTACTCAAAATACTCCCAGAACCTTGAACCCAAGCCCCTGTTGATAGTCCGATGACAAAAATGACCGCCCCTACAATAAGAATAAGTTTGAGTATATTTGTAATTAGAATAATCATGCATTAAAACCTAACTGTTGAGCTCAGCGGCGAACGCAGGCTGGCAAGGCTTCTGCTCTGCAAAAGACGTGACAGACAAGTGCGTCTGATGGAGTGATTTGTTATGTTTTTTATCCTTCATAAACATAATTATGTTGCAACAAATAAGTTAGCTAAAAAATAGTAACTCCACAAACAAAAACATATTTGTGATAATAGAAATAATGGTTTTGCACACAATGCTATTTTTGAACTTGATGCATCACTAAAAACTGCATTTATAATAGCAGGCGGTTCATTTTTCTTAAATACGTTTGCAATTAACGCAAACGCACCAAAAATAAGTAACAAAGCTAGAGATCCAAAAGCCACCCGGGAAGGAATAAATAAAAGTACTGTGCTTGCAATATTTGCTGAATCCTCACTCACAAAAAAGAGTGTAAAAAATAAGATTACAAGACCAAAGAGTAAGCAGCCTAGTGTGATTTTTAAGATTCTATTCATATTATCCATAAACATAATAGCTTATTCTGTTCAGTAAACCACAAGTAATGGGATGAACTACTGAGCAAGAATTTTTAATGGTTTAAAATCAACAGTTTATAGGTGCGTGCTTTTTTTGCAAGCGTAATTACTTTTTTTACATTGAATATTGTTCGGTCTCAATATGAGATTAACATATGAAATCAGATCATAGTTATAGATAACTCAAAGCGTAGTATGCAACACTCACTCAATAGACACCTGTATGAGTATGTATTTTATCCACATTTGGAGTGAAAATAGTTTAAGCCTTCCTTACGCTAAACTTACACCAGCGGGTTTGTCCCTCTGCAATCGCAATGTCTCCTTTAAGATCAGGCTGTGTGAAAACGTAACCTTTTAAATTTAGAACGCGTCACTACGTGAATATTTAAAAAAAATCAGAGTTAAATCCCCTACCACATTCAATCTCAGGCGTATTTTCGAACGAAAACTTCTGCAAATATTCGCCCAGTTTTGTTTTCACACAGTCTGAAATATTAGCGGTCTCTGGTGCCCATGCCCTACAAGTTATAGATATGTCCGATACTAAATCATATTGGACACAGGTAGTAAATATAAGACACCTGTAATAGCTTATTTGTTTTCTCACTAGAAAAATAATAACCAGCGATTAATGTTAATCAGGGAGATCACGTCATCTGAAATAGTTATTCAAAAATAATAAAGCGCTCCAGTTTTATAGAGTAACTTAACCGTTGCTCCTCACCAGCTTTGTAGAAAGCCAGTTCACCGGCAACAAACACCGTTTTTCCTTTGTCAAGCTGATTTACTTCCTCTATTAGTTTTGGCTTGAAAACAGAGATGTTAAAAAATTTAGTTTTACTGTTGGTAACATTAACCGCTAGAGAAAAACGAAAGAATTCAAAATCGTTTGTTTTAGTGATTTTTTCTGGCGTTTTTGTCAGCCGCCCAATGATCTCACAGGATAGCAATCCTTTTGACGCTGCAGGGGTCTGTACCACTCTTTGCGAATCAATCGAGATAGGCGCAAAAGTGTAGCCTTCAAATTTCGGCGACGAATCAATTAACCCCCCTGTATTTCAAACCAACTATCTATCGGGTTTTGTTTTACTATCGTTTCAGCTTTATCTCCACTGATCCGAACGGCAATAAAGTGCTCATTGTTTTTAATAGAAGTTAAAAAGACAGCCGTTAAAACAGCAATATTGCTTGAGGTATAATGCAAAATATCCAACTTGACGAGCCTTCCAACCAAAAGAGCATTCGCTCTGAAATAATCTTTAGATTGTTCGCTCATTAACATTTCCCCTTCTCTTCAAGGTATTGCTTAAAACCTGGTTTTTCTAGATAGTATTCACCTTTGCTAATTAAGCTAATTAACTGTTTCGACGCTAAACGCGTAAGTGAACGCTGAACATTCGCCGGAATTCCTTTCACTGTTGTTTCTTTTTCTACTTTTGATAGAAAGACCTTAGAAAATATATTTTCTTTGTCGGTTATTGCTATATAAACTAACTTATCAATGGGTTTAAGTTGCTTAGCCAACTTATCAAAACCCTCTACTTTTTCAATTAATTTCAAGATGTAATCAAGCGATTCATTAAAGTTAGTACCATAAGAAAGCAAATAACCAACAAACTTAATCATCCAATATGGCGATTTATCAAATTTTTCGAAAGCATTTGAAAGCTCTTTAAAATCGACCGAAACACCAAATTCGTTATCCATCTTGTTCACAAGAAAATGAATAAAATCACTTCCTAGATCTGGAAAAGGCACTCTCTCAACGAAGTGATAAAACGGCGCTTGAGATTCATTTAACAAAAGATCCATATAGTGCCGACTAGAGCCGGTAAATATAGCCTTTACCGCACCTTGCCGCTTATCGAGCATTGTACGTAAAGCGTACGTCAAAGGTTCAAATACGTTCGAAGTGGCGAGATGTTGCACCTCATCCACTATCAACAATATCGTTTTTTTTCCTGCTTGAATAATTAGCTCATTAAGCAGCTGCTCTAATAACATTAACTCCTTACTAGAAGCTTTAATTGGAGAGTCGGCAAACTCTATTTCCATCTTCCCCAGCAGCTCATTACTGATGGTTGTTTTTTTGATTTCCGCATTAAGCAAGCGTCCAATTGCAGACTTTTTTGAAAGTGTACTTAACGCTTCTTGAAAAGCTAAAATCAATCCCTCGTGAGGCGCATTTGTATTTTGCCATAAGTTTGCATAAATCGGAATATATTTACGCTTTAGTGACATTGGAGCCAGATCTTGCAACATAAAAAAAGTTTTTCCTTTACGACGAGCCTCAATTACTGCGAGATTAGAAAATAAGCCCGTCGAGAAAATATCTAGATATTTTTCGGCTAATTCAGGTCTTGAAAAGTTCCAGTTGGCCATTAGTCTACCTTAAACTACACACATTTATACTGCATTTAGGTAATTATACACAACATGAATAATCATGTATAATATTAAATCATGTTCTTTAGAAAAGACTTGTTTGGATCTGTTCTGGTATCTCAAAATTAGCATCTTTCAACAAAGCTAGAAAGTGAGCTTTAATCGCATTATATGTCAAATCTTCGCATCCGGCATGATAGAAAAAAATACTTTTATAGCCTGTGCTCGTGTAACCCTCCCAACCGACTGATAGCGCGAAAAAATCTATATGGGCTAAAAATGTTTCGCCGAACTTTTGCCATCTTAGGTTAACTTGTAAGGCACATTCTCACCCGCTAAAATTGAACTTAAACTGTTTACAAGCATCCGATCCAAGTTCGTTTGAGTCGTAAGTTTTATAGGGCAATATACAATTATTTATCATCGTGCCCTCCGTTATTAATTTATTCATTAGCGTTATCCCAATTTAATTAGTTGCCCATTTTCCAAAACTAAGAGTGATACTTTTCTAGTTTCACTAGGTATTTTGAAGCTAACAAGTCTGCTTTTGTCTTTGCAATAAGGTTTTCATTTTTTGCTAATCGTTCAAGCAGCTTTTGTTTTTCATTTTCTAATTCAGCTAACCATTGTTTTGTTTTATCAGCGTCCGAATTTGTATCATTATATTGGGCTTTAAAAACAATAGACTCCTCCGGCAAAGTGCTATCTTCTGCATATTGCATACAAGCCAATTCAAAACCTTCGACAGCGATATTTTTAACAATACCAACCAACATAGAACACACATATTCAACGGTACCCACTTTATGATCGTAAGCTGTAAGCTCAATATCAAAAACATCACCTTCAAACCTGGAGACTTGGATCTTTGCGAATGTGTTTTTAAAATGTTTTTTAAGGATGTTTCTAAGCTTTTCAACGCTCATACTAACGCCCTTCTTGATTTCTATTCTACTTACAATTTCAACACCGTAATAATTCATTTGTTTTCTCCTATTAAATTCGCTCAAGGGGTGTGTTTTAGCGCTGTTTTGCGCGTCTCACATGCTCCGGCGACGATGACAATCAGGCTGTTGGGGAAGAGTCATAAAAAATCGAGACAGGGGGAACCACCCGGGTTGCAGCGATCGAACGAAGAGAGAGTTAGTGAAACTAGGGGGATGTCGCTATTTTGTTTACTCTGGGCGAGCTAAATCGCCTAAGTCTTTTAGTCTTTTAAGAAGGCGAGTCTGTTTGTCTTTTTAAACAGGGGATGTGCACTAAACCCCAAACCGGCTTGAATTTGAAATAGCCTAGCATTAGGAGAAAATGGATTCGATTACGATGAGTATGAAGACGTCTAACTGTTGCAAGTTCGTCATCCGTAAAGTCAAAGAATTGCTCGCGGTCACGCTCACTAAATTGCGGTATTCTATAGACCTCCTGTACTTCGGTTTGGGATAAGATGGAAAGGCGTTTGGTTTGTAATTTCATGAATCCTCCGACAAAAGAGAGAATTGTATCAAAGTAAAATTGATTAAATATAGAACAATTATTAGGGGAAAATGCGCTTGGTTATTTGGTCACCAGCTCTAGAGAACTTGCTGTTCGTGGCTTACAGCGGTTTTTGATACATTTGGAGGGGATCCCGCTAGAAGGCCTTTTCACTTTTGAAAGCATGCAGGAAGCCAAACGCTTCTATGAAGTTTTGCCTAAACGGCTTGCCAAGTTCGGTCTTGAAATGCACACGGAAAAATCATCGATTATTCCTGCAGGTCATGCCGCAGCATCGCGAGCACATAGAGCAAAAAGCCGTTTACCTACTTTCAATTTTCTGGGATTTGCCTGCTACTGGGGTGTATCGCGTCGTGGATACTGGACACTGAGATTTACCAGTCGTCGAGACCGCTTTGCGTCAAAACTCAAAGGCATGAAAGATTTTCTTAGGAAGAATCTTATCACCAGCGATACACCGGCAGTTATTAAGTCGGTCATTCGTGTTGTCAGGGGATGGGTGAACTATCACTACATATCCTATAACAGGCGAAGAGTGATTAGCTTCATTGAGAGTTGTAAACGTCTTTTACTACGATGGTTCAATCGTCGTGGTGGAAAGAAGCGTATGACATGGCAAAAGTTTACTCAAATTCTTGAGATTTATCGCTTCCCGCGAAAAGAGGATTTTAAAACTTTTTCGGTGCTCTAATGTTCACTGAACTGGCTGGGGAGCCTGTTTACTTTGGGAGCCGGATGCGGTAGTTCCGCACGTCCGGTTCTGAGAGAGGGTTCGGTCGGAGTAATCTGACCGTTCTACTCGACCTAAACCCCTAATAAACGCCATCAAACCATAAAATCCACCCCCAAAAAATAACCATTTTTTATGGATAGGATTAACTTTGTGCTTATCTTTATTTTGTTTTACCGTTTTTTTAAACTGCTTGAGATCGGTTTCCCCCCTTTTCAGTCGAAATATAGTTATGTTTAATGGCCAAAAATACAAGCAGAAAGCTCAGAATAAACAGCGGAACAGCCGCCAAAACTAAAGGGTAGATAATCTCCATTTTGACCTCAAAAATAAATTTCTTGCCGTTGAAAGACAATGATATCACTATCATTGCTCAAATTAACCTGTATTTCATAAAGGATCGCTGCTAACATCGGCTACTTACATAAGTAGTAGTAATTTTGTATTTATAATAAGTACCACAGGTAACTATTCATCTCTAATGATTCTCTACATAGCCGAAAAACCTAGCCTTGGCCGTGCGCTTGCAGAAGCGTTACCGAAACCTCACAAAAAGCAAGATGGCTTTATTCTGTTGGCTAATGGCGATGTAGTCAGTTGGTGTATTGGACATATGCTTGAACAAGCCGAACCGGATGCTTACGATGACGCTTATAAAAAGTGGCGGCTTGAGCACTTACCGATCACGCCAGATGTTTGGAAACTAGTGCCTAAAACTCAAACCCGCAAGCAATTAGCTGTTTTACGTAAATTGGTCAAAGAGTCGACACAAATCGTTCATGTTGGTGATCCAGACCGGGAAGGCCAATTGCTAGTGGATGAAGTCATCAACTATTTTAAAGTGTCTGCCCGAAAAAAGAAAACCGTGCAGCGTTGTTTGATAAGCGACTTAAACTTACCTGCGGTTACGCGCGCGCTTAATACTTTGCGGAGTAATAAAGAATTTATTCCTTTGTCAACATCGGCCTTAGCGCGTTCGCGGGCGGATTGGCTTTATGGTATGAATATGACAAGACTTTGTACTATTCAAGGTTCTAAAGCCGGTTACAACGGAGTTCTGTCGGTGGGACGCGTGCAAACGCCACTGTTAGGATTGGTAGTAACACGGGATTTAGAGATAGAGAACTTTATTAGTAAAAACTATTATCAGGTTTGGGCACATCTAACAACTTCTCAGAATGAAGCATTTAAAGCCAAATGGATACCGAGTGAGACTTGCTTTCCCTATCAAGATGCTCAAGGACGAGTGTTGTCTCGCCACTTAGCTGAAAATGTTGCGCGTCGTATAAAAAGTCAACCTGCGACAGTTTTAAGTTTCATTCAAAAACGAAAGCAGCAGCCAGCGCCTTTACCCTATAATCTATCATCGTTGCAAATAGATGCGGCGAAACGATTTTTTATGAGCGCTAAACAAGTATTGGATACTTGTCAGAGTTTGTATGAAAAACATAAGCTCATTACTTATCCAAGATCTGATTGTCGTTTTTTACCGATTGAACATCTAAAACAAGCAAGCTCCGTAACCTCAGCTATTTCGTTTGTTTGCAGTCTGTTATCCATCTCGGTTTCAGAAGCAGACCTGTCTCTTGTAAGCAAAGCCTGGAATGACAAAAAAATTCAAGCGCACCATGCGATTATTCCAACCGCTAGAAAACTCGATGCCACTCGACTTAATCCTTTTGAAGCGAATATTTACCAGTTGATAGCCCGTCAGTACTTAGTCCAATTCTATCCCGCCTACCAATTTGAAGAAAAACAAATGACTCTCGAAATAGCTGGTGGTCATTTCATCGCCAAAGCCAAACAACCGTTAGAAATGGGTTGGAAAAAGCTTTTTGAGAAAAAGAAAAGCGCTGATAGCAAAAAAAATGATCGTGGTTCAAATGATTATTCAGAATTACAAGAGTCAGAACTGCAAAATCCAGAATTACAAAAATCACTGCCGTCGCTAAATAAAGACGATAGTTTAACTTGTGAAGACGCTAGTCTTTTGGATAAACAAACAACACCCCCAAAATACTTTACTGATGCAACACTACTCGCGGCAATGACAGGTATTGGTCGCTATGTGAAAGAACCAGAAATCAGGAAAATATTAAGAGAAACCGATGGACTCGGAACCGAAGCGACACGGGCTGGTATTATCGAATTGCTTTTTAATCGCCAATACTTAAAGCGTGAGAGTAAACAAATCGTATCAACTCTAATCGGGAAAAAATTGATTAGTAGCTTACCAGAGACAGCAACACTTCCAGATATGACCGCGGAATGGGAATCACAATTATCGGCAATCAGTCAGAGTCAGATGAGTTATCAAGATTTTATGGGTGGATTGTTAGGGCGATTAAATGAATTGATACCATTGGTGGATTCTGGTGGGTTTGTAGCCCTAAAAGGCGAAGGTAAAAGAAAGATATTCAAAAATAAAAAGTACAACAAGAAGAAAACTAAAAAATGACTTTTTCAGCACGACTAATAATTAAGACTGTTCTGTGGCAGCTACCGCCCTTTAATTCTAGGTTATATTGAAATTTGGCTTTAGCACTATAAGTCGTTTATGTTTTGTAAAAATCACTCTGCACAAATTATTGTAAGTGTTTTTTCTTTACCTTCAGTTATAATCTCCCTATGCCAACTCTCCCCATCAATGATGTTCTACCGGACATCAAAGACCAATTAACCACTCATAATCGTCTTGTACTGCAAGCGCCTCCGGGCGCGGGAAAAACGACTGCCGTACCCATCGCCTTGCTCGACCAGAACTGGTTAGGTGATAGACAGATTATTATGCTCGAACCTCGTCGACTTGCTGCACGCAATGCGGCGGCACGCATGGCTTTTTTACTCAATGAAAAAGTCGGTGAAACCGTGGGTTACCAGATTCGTCAGGACAAGTGTTTTAGTGATAAAACAAAAATACTGGTGGTCACAGAAGGTATTTTAACGCGTAAATTACAGGCTGATCCGGAGCTTAAAAAAACGGCGCTGGTTATTTTTGATGAATTTCATGAACGTAACCTGCATGCAGATCTATCACTGGCACTGTGTTTACAAAGCCAGCAGATTTTACGCGATGATTTAAAAATTCTGGTGATGTCTGCGACACTAAATACTGATGCTGTTGCTACCCTGCTGGATAACGCACCTATCATTCAGAGCGAAGGTCGCAGCTTTCCTGTCGAGAACAAATATCTTGATAAAGTTATCCGCCAGCACAACACCAACCCACAACAGCAACTGATTATAAATTTGACTAATACCGTCAAAAAATTCATTCATGAACACGAAGGCAACTGTTTGGTATTTTTACCTGGTGTTAAAGAAATTAACCAGCTATCCAGACAGATAAAACAAATAATAGAGAACGAATCTATCACCAACATTTTGATTGCACCGCTACATGGAAGTTTAAATAAACAGCAACAAGATTTGGCTATCGCATCACCCAAAGAGACAGAGTCAGATACAGGTGCAGGTACAGGTAAAAATAAAGAAAAAGCCATGCGTAAAATTGTTCTGGCTACCAACATCGCGGAAACCAGCATCACCATTGAAGGTATTAGTTGCGTGATTGATTCGGGACTGGAGCGCATGTTGGATTACAGTCCAGCCTCGGGCATGAACCGACTCAACACCCAGTTAATTTCACAAGACTCAGCCGAGCAACGCAGTGGACGCGCTGGAAGATTATCCGTTGGAATTTGTTACCGATTGTGGACGGCAGAGCAGCAACCTCGCTTACTCAAACATGCATCGGCTGAAATTTTAAACAGCGATCTGTCATCGTTGGTGCTGGAACTTGCCAACTGGGGCGTGACTGATGTTAATGAATTGCAGTGGATGGATCTGCCGCCAATCAGTGCCACCGAACAAGCAAAAACATTGCTGCAACAACTCAGCGCCATAGATGATCAAGGCAAAATTAATGCGCACGGCCGTGACATGCTGAAACTGGGTACGCATCCACGCTTAGCGCACATGATGTTGACTGCACTTAAACTTGATCAGGCTTATCACGCCTGTTTAATCGCCAGCCTACTCACCGAAAAAGATTTATACCAGGCTAGTGCCGATAAAAGTGCTGACATTCACGACAGGCTTAATCTTCTTATGAATGGACGATCAAATCAACACGGCATAAATAACCAGCAATGCAAACGCATCATACAAACAGCCGATGATTTTTTTAAGCGAGTTAAACGTTGCAGCCAATCGATGTTCAACAGGGCAACGTTAAACAAAGAGACGCCAGACAATAACTTTAGCGGCGTGCTTCTAGCCTACGCTTACCCCGACAGAATCGCCAAAAGACGTAGCGGTAACGAAGCGCGTTATTTACTCAGTAACGGAAAAGGCGCGGTTATTCCGTCCTATTTACAACATCATCACCATGAGTATCTTGTGGTCGCCAACCTTGATGCCAAGCAGAGTGAAGCCTTTATTTATCTAGCAGCAGATATTAGTGCTGAACAGTTGCAGGAATATTTTATTGATAACATACAGCAGGAAGAAGCTGTTGAATGGAACGAAAGCGCACAACGTGTCGAAGCAAAACAGACCAAGCGCATTGGCAAAATAATTCTTCAGGAATCAAACCTGCACGATGTAAAAAATATAAAAACCCAGGATGCGATAAAAGGGTGCCTGATGCAGGCAGTCAGAAATACCAAACTAGAATGCCTAAACTGGGGCGGGAAGGCTGACAGCCTAAAACAACGCGTGCAATTTATTAACTACCATCTTAATAATAATCCTGCGTTTAAAAAACAGTTTGCTGACCAGCCTTTTCCCGATTTTTCAGAACAGGCGTTGAGCGACACCCTTAATGAATGGTTACAACCATACTTAAGTAATGAAAATAGCCTCAAGCAATGTTTAAAACTGGATTGTCATAGCCTGCTTTTGAATCAGCTCAGCTGGGAACAACAACAACTGATAAAGCAATTAGCTCCGATGAGAATCAACGTACCCAGCGGTTCTTCAGTGAACATTGATTACAGCGACCCGGTGCAACCCGTGCTTGCCGTTAGGCTCCAAGAAGTTTTTGGTTTATACGACACACCCACCCTGTTAAAGGGTCAGTGCAAACTGATGATACATTTATTATCACCTGCGCGTAAGCCAATGCAGATAACACAAGATTTAAACAGCTTCTGGAAAACCACTTATCACGATGTAAAAAAAGAACTACGTGGAAAATACAAACGACACTACTGGCCAGACGATCCATTCACCGCACAGGCAACCAGCAAAACCAAAAAACAAATGAATCGTGGGTAGGGGTGGGCGGAGTTACCTTGTGCCAGATGTTGTAGCATATTTATATAATGTTGGCTTAGAAATCCCCATCATTTGGCAAATCTGCATTATCGTATGTTTTTTCTCGTCATATAACTTAACCACCAAAGCCTGCTTATCTTTATCAAGCGATTTGGGTCTACCTCCTTTGCGGCCTCGCGCTCTTGCAGCCTGGAGTCCAGCATGAGTTCTTTCACGGATCAGGTTACGTTCAAATTCAGCAAGTGCGCCGAAGATATGAAAAATGAGCTTGCCTGAACTTGATGATGTATCGATAGCTTCTTGTAAATTTTTCAACCCAATGCCTTTTGATTCCAGCAGCGTCACCATTTCAATCAAGTCTTTCAGTGATCGGCTTAAACGATCCGTATGCCCGGTGGTGAGGGCTTTCTATTACCCATAAAGTTTACCATATATTCAAGCCCCCTTAATTATATCAAAAAATTTCTGTAATCCTCTCCATATATGGGTAATACCAGGACGTCCATCACCTTTCCTAGCTAAAAAACCACCAAGCTGTGCTATCCATATTATAATTTGTT
>Ga0316204_10001665_pt1 | contig 57257 bp, 73 predicted proteins | sample 6monrhotite_MG_2_FD_205661 | JGI IMG/M metagenome (GOLD analysis project Ga0316204, IMG submission 205661) | Microbial mat bacterial communities from mineral coupon in-situ incubated in ocean water Damariscotta River, Maine, United States -... | ecosystem: Environmental > Aquatic > Marine >...
GTTCTAGCGTCCTTCTGTCAATATCAATTCGCTTTACTAGCGGCATTATTCTTTCTGTTCCAATAGGGATAAACATTCGGTGGGGTAACATGTCGTAAAGTACATTAGAAGCTAACGGAAATGTCATGCCATCACTCTGCTCAATAGGGCCACTCCATACAATTGTAATAGTTACCCCTGTTCTCTCAATCCAATTTCCGAACATATCCCCTTCAGGTTTCAACAAATTCATCCCTGCATCACTTGCACCAGGATTGTCGTAAGCAGGAATAAACTTTTTTGATTCTATCATTGATAATGCAGAGGCGATGTCAGTAATATGCTTGAGGCGCACTGTACATGTATTGCCCATTTACCAATTCCTGCTTTTATATTCCAATACCTGAATATTTTGGTTTATTGAGTGACATAACTGTAAGTAACCCTGAATTGCATCATGCATCTCATGCCTGTGGTTTTATCTTTTCCCGAACACCGAATTTGATAAGTCTCATTAATTTTTTTGCTCTCATCCCACAAAAATGTTGATCGTTTGTTACACCTAGAATCAGAACATTTAATTGCACTGTGGACTGTTGGATTTAATACGCTATTTCGTGGTGTATCGTTAGTGAATTGCTCTATTATATTAAGCTGTGTTTGTTTCATAATTTATTCCAACTCTACTGTGTAAATAATTGACTGGTGATCGGAATATACTGCCGGTATTGATATATCTTCAAAATTACCGCCAGTTAGACCATCAGAAACAAGTATGTAATCAATTAGGTTACATTTTTTCTTATACATATAACTACAATCATGTTTGTCTGAAGGTTCATAAAGACCTGTTTTCAAAAGCTCTATTAAAGGCGGCGTTCCCTTTTTGGAGTTCAGATCACCTAAAACTACTAAATGATTTGCTTCCCCTCGTAGAGCGTTAATTCCTTTCACAATAGCCTTTGCTTGATGTAGTCGCTTAGCATCGTTGTTTCCAGCCATTGAAATGAGATGCGCTGCTACTACAAAGTACGTAGAACCACCTTCATTTAGAGTTGCACCAACTACTTTACTCGGACGAACACGTTTTCCCCCATTCATGGAGTAATAGTCTTTGAAGTTGTTAACGCCCGAAAAAGACATTGTGGTTAGAATAGCGACATCTTGACCAGTATAATTGTCTCGACCTTTTTTACATATATGCTGCCAATCATCACCCAAAGAATCGCTAATATCTTTTGCAATGTGACAACCTTCAATTTCCACTAAACCAACGATATCAGCATTGTTATTTTTTATAAGTGATACCCAGTATTTAACCTCTGCTTTATAGATTTTAGATGTAATAACATTGTCCACAACCTGACCTTCATTTTCACCATCATCATCCCAAAGAAATTCGGTGTTAATTTCCATTATCGTGAGGGCATGGGCAAGCGGGGTAACTAAAAAAAACGTTATCAGTACTAAACGTATAAAAGTAGTCATTTTTCTCTCCTTGATTTTATAAAAGGATGGCGGAACGACCGGTTATTAACTCCAGCATACCGAACTAATGGTGGTCGCCAATGACACGTTCCAATGTTTTTGATTATCAATTTAACTCTAATATCAACGCACACAAATTGTAGCATACACAAAAATCAAATAAATCGAGTTGGATAGGTCTTAATATGTGTCACGGTATGACCAGTGGTTTTGCCATTTTTATATTCCAATCATCAGCATCATCACCTACATAATCAATTAGTTCTTTGCAGTATTGAAGGCCACAATTACGGCTTTCAAAGACGTAAACCACATTACAAAAATTATGAATACTGGGAATAGCATTAGCAATAGAACTAAAGTTTTTTCTACAACAAAAAAATAAGCCAACGATACGAAGAAAATAATCATTGCAAAATACATAATCGACGCAATTGCGATACTTTTTGTAAATTTGTGCAATGATTCTTTGAGTATCAATAAATAATGCGACTTTAATTGGTTAAAATACATTTCAACGCCAAAGTTTCCATACGCACAAATAAAAGCCCCAATTACTATAGTTAATAATATTGTATGTTCCATTTATAATCTCCAATTTTTAAATTAGTCGTTCGCAAATGTTTTTATTGATTATTTCACTCAGTGCATCAGTATAAAGCTCGGCACAATATTCCAATATTCCTGTTCGCTTTTTATTCAGAGCCCTTTCATCGAAATGATTATTTTTATATCCTAGGAGTTGACTCGTAGAAAACAATTATTAAGTTTAAGTGCATTCCTTATTCTCTTAATAAGGATATACCTTGTTTTTCTCTCGATACCTTTTTTAACGAAATATGGTAAATACCAACATTTATCAGCGCAATATTGTTCTAGCGTCCTTCTGTCAATATCAATTCGCTTTACTAGCGGCATTATTCTTTCTGTTCCAATAGGGATAAACATTCGGTGGGGTAACATGTCGTAAAGTACATTAGAAGCTAACGGAAATGTCATACCATCACTCTGCTCAATAGGGCCACTCCATACAATTGTAATAGTTACCCCTGTTCTCTCAATCCAATTTCCGAACATATCTCCTTCAGGTTTCAACAAATTCATCCCTGCATCACTTGCACTAGGATTGTCGTAAGCAGGAATAAACTTTTTTGATTCTATCATTGATAATGCAGAGGCGATGTCAGTAATATGCTTGAGGCGCACTGTACATATATTGTCCATTCACCAATTCCCGCTTTTAGTTTCCAATCATTATTCTTTCTTTTCGGTATGGTCACTCGCTAACTCGCGTTCAATCTGTTCGATGCTAGGTAGTCTGGTTTGCAGCTCAACAGGCAAGGACTCAAGAAGCTTGTACTCGGCGATGCCCATCGGTTGTGACTTATCGCTCAATGCATATTCGGCTACGATCTTGTTTTTGCTCTTACAGAGTAACAGGCCGATTGTGGCGTGATCATGTTCATCCTTAACTTGCCGGTCAACTGAGGTTAAATAGAACCCAAGCTGCCCCAAATGCTCGGGCTTGAACTTGCCACCTTTAAGCTCGATTACCACATAGCAACGCAATTTAAGATGATAAAATAAAAGATCGATGAAAAATTCGTCACCACCCACGTTTAGTAACACCTGTCTTCCGACGAAGGCAAAGCCTGCGCCTAGCTCCAGAAGAAACTCTGTCACATGCTTCACTAACGTGTGTTCGATCTCACGTTCCTGTGCCTCGTTGGTCAGACCTAGAAAATCAAAACGATAAGGATCTTTCAGCGATTCCTGAGCCAGATCAGACTGTGTACGAGGCAGGCTCGTCGAAAAGTTGGTGATCGCTTTGCCACTGCGCTCCATTAGGCGGGATTCTATCTGCATGACTAGCACGTTTCTCGACCAATTGTGTTCGATAGCTTGTGCAGCATACCAGCGGCGACTTTCTGAACTATCCAGTTTGTCCAGTAAAGCCAATTGGTGGTACCACGGCAATTGTGCAAGCACTCCTTGCACAAATTCAGCCTCCGGCCACGCATCAACAAAAGCACGCATATACTTGAGATTTCGGGGGGAAAACCCTTTCATTTCTGGAAAGGCTGATCGTAGGTCAAGTGACAATCGATCGATAACTTTAGAACCCCAACCCTGTTGTGCTTGGCGTACCAAAATATCACTCCCGATTTGCCAATATAACAAAACCAGCTCTCGATTGACTGCTAGTGATGCCTTTTGCTGTGCTTGGTGGATACGATCTTTGAGTTCGCTCAGCCAGTCCATGTATCCCGCAGGGGGCTGACTTAGACGAATGGGTTTTTCACTCACAATGTCACCTCAATTACCTGCTCGACTACTCCAATTTTCATTAATTGCCTCCTGTGTGTACCAATCGCGAGCTTGACAACTTTCAGCGCGTATTAAAGTGCGGATATGGAACCAACTCAATTCGCTACGCACTGCGTGGCGATTTAAGAATAGTTGATAAAACTGACGCATATTCTCTAGGTTACTGACACTAAAACCTTTTCCTAATTCAGCGGTTAGGCGAAGCGAGAGTTTTTAATTGTTGTTGTCCGTGTACAGCTCGGCTATCCCCAGCTTGATCCTCATCGATAATCATACAACCAATATCCCAATAAGTTTGAACCATCGTAGTATTGATTGACGTAATTGAATGCGAGCATTAACGACAACTTCACGTTTTCGGTCAAATAATTTTGAGTCTGAAAGAGGTTTATTCATTTAAATCTGGCTCATCAGGAAATACTGATAACGGTATGCTGCTAATAACCTGATCAATGATCCAATATTCCAAATTTTTGATTCAAGCCAAGACTAAGTCCGGCTGCCTAAAGTTATATACTTCCCCATCAAAACTAACAGAAATCTTTAACTCACCATCACCCATCTCTTTAACTTTCCAGACTTGACCAATAAAATCAAATCGGTCGCTTTTTTCTTTAATGACAATGACATCCTCACCCAACTTCAACTCACTTTTACTAATCATATTAATTCCAATTATTCTTGCGTCCAATCTTCTATATGAAGACCAATAACTCGCTCAAATTCTTTAGTGTTGTTAGTAACTAAAACACAACCGCTTGATATAGCGTGACCTGCAATTGAAGTGTCATTCGCACCAATAGGTGTACCTTTGTCACTTAAGTCTTTTTTAATGGCAGTTGTGGCTTCAACAGCTTCTCTATCCCAAGACAATACACTGTCAATGCGTGACATAAATTCATTAACAATAATGTTGTGCTTAGGTGATGCTTTTTTGCCAATAGCACCAAAGCGCATTTCAGCGTAGGTAATTGCTGAAACAACAATGCGGTCTTTATTTTCAACATGAGCCTGAAGTATTTTTAATAAATGAAACGGTCGCTCACGCATAATGAAAGAACAAATGTTGGTATCTAACATATAGGCTTTCTTCAAAGCACAACCCGACCATCTTCAACAACATCAGTACGGTCAACCATAAAGTCATCATCAGCTTTATTCACTTCAGAAAAGCTTGTCCATGATTTACGTTTTGGCGTTAACACAATAGAATCACCATCACGCGTGATCTCAACCTCGTTGATCCCTTCAAACTCCAAATTTTTTGGTATCCTTACCGCTTGGCTTTTGCCATTTGTGAACAATGATGCTGTTGCCATCTTGAAATACCTATATATGTCTTGTATATGCTTAGTTTACTTGTTTTATTGTATATGTCAAGCATATACAAGTTAATGTCCCGTTGTTTTAATCCTAGAATATACCTGATTTAAAGCATCGCCGAGTTTAAGTAAGTCCCCGTTAATCTTGTCCAAAACCACTTGTCGTGAACTTAAACCAAAAGCATCTACTATTTGCCCTATATCGGCATTGTTACGCGCTAAATTAACAATGAGTGAATCGTAAAATGTCTTTGGAGTAGCCCAATCTAATCCAGCGTTACCTAATAATCTATTCACTTTGTTTCTGAGGTTAGTTGGCTGCTTATTAATACCTTTTTTTACCGGTCTCTCACTCATAGCAAATTCAGAAAATCGGTCATTTAACAAAACTGGAGCCTTACTACTTAACCCCATATAAGTGTTTAAATTGTGCCTATAATCACTTGGTAAGTCTTGCTCTACATACCAGATAAGATACTTTTCTAGTGACTGACAAAAGACCTCTGGCACTTCAATAACGCGCTCTTTGTTAGCTCTTGTATATGAAGCTGGTAGAGTCCATTTTTTATAGACATCGCCATGTTCATTAACGATGTTGTGAACTTTGAGTAGATTATGCTCAGTCAAACTTAGCGTGAGGTAAGTTAGCTGTGTAATCAAATACCTATCTTTCAACTCAAATTTTCCGTAACAAGAATGATTGAAAAGGGCTTGAATATCATCATCAGTGAACACTTGATATAGGCTCATCTATATTATTGCATTTAACTTTATATTGAATAATGCAATATAGTTTACGCGTTTTTGACTAAAAACCAAGCTAATAATGGGTTTATATCTACCTATATTGGAATAATTCCTTGGACAAGCATGTGGCTAGGCAATGCATTATTCGCATTTATTACTGTATTATCCTATTTATTAATAGTGTTTCGTATTTATTTATGGAATTAACAACACTAATAGAAAATCGGTATCCATCAAGATCAAATTACATTACTAAAAATGCGGCGCAACCGGATGGATAAGCATAGACTAGTGGCTCTCCAAAAATGTCTAATTGATCGATTCGCACGGCAAGCGCCACTTGGTAAAGTCTGGATTGATCCTGAGTTGATTGATTGTCCACTACCGACACAGCAAAGAAGTGCCTCTGAAGGATTGTTTAACGTCGCACGGGGTACCCATTTACCCGTTGGCGATAAAGAAACCCTTCGTTTCTTTATCTATTGGAAAGGACAAGATATCGATTTGAGTGCGAGTTTTCATGACGTTAATTTTAATCTCATTGAACATGTGAGTTATACCCAGTTAAGATCGAAAGGGTTTCAAGCTTACCATAGTGGCGACATTACCCATGCGCCAAATGGGGCGAGTGAATTCATTGATATAAACATCCCAGCCGCAGTTAGCAGCGGCGCGCGATACGTTGCGATGAATGTCATGGTTTATTCTGGACCTTCGTTCGCAGAGCATGAAGTTTGTTATGCAGGGTGGATGACTCGATCAGCACCTAACAGTAATGAAGTCTTCGATGCTGCTACGGTTGAGCAAAAGATCGATGTGAAAGCGAGTTGTAAAAATATCGTTCCAATCATGTTTGATCTTGTGACTAAAAAAGCGATTTGGGTAGATTTAGCCACTTCGAGTCGCACTCGCTCAGGAGGGAACAACGTTGAGTCAAACGCGGCTTCGATTGAAGAAAAACTGGAAGCAATAGTGGTCAGCCAAAACAAATTGTCACTCTATGAGCTATTCGAACTTCATACCTTTGGGCGAGGAGAGTTGGTGGATTCCATCGAGAAAGCAGAGACTGTTTTTTCGATTTCACAAGGAATTACCCCTTATAATATTAACCAAATAAATGCTGAGTTTATCGCTTAGCTAACAAATTAAAATAGGAAAAAAATGACGAGGGGGAATGCTCAAATATTCCCCTTGTCAACTAATCAAAATAACATGAAAGAATTAGAAAAATATAAATATTTCTTGATCATTGATCTCGAAGCGACTTGTTGCGATCAAAAGACCATACCAAGAAATGAAATGGAGACGATTGAAATTGGTGCGGTTCTTGTTGAGTCGACAAATCTCTCTGTCGTTGATGAATATATGACTTTTATAAAGCCTGTTCGAAATCCGAAGTTAACGCCATTTTGTACAAAGCTAACCAGTATTAAACAATCTGATGTGGATGACGCGTCAACCTACCCGATCGCAATAAAACATTTTAAAGATTGGTTATATCAGTATGATCAGTTTTTGTTCTGCTCTTGGGGGGATTATGATAAGTCTCAATTGGAACAAGATAGTCAGTATCATAGCGTTCCTTATCCTATTGGTGCGGAGCATGTGAACATTAAAAAAATGTTTTCGAGTACGCAGCAACTTAAAAAAAATTTGGAATGGCTGGCGCTCTTAAGAAAGCAGCGCTACCACTTGATGGTAAACATCATAGAGGGATCGATGATGCTAGAAACATGGTGAAGCTAATGCCATACATTGTTGGTCGAAAGTGTTTATAAAATTATTTGTTTGCGGTAATAGCTATTTGTTCTTAAGTTGGTAGTCTTATCTTATTGCTTTTAACTGTTGATGCAATTAGAATGATTAGCATTATTAGCACAAAGGAAAACATTTTGTTTCAAACTTCTTTTTTTCAACAGCTCAATTATCTGTCTGTGGGGATCATCTCTACGTGGATACGTGTGCCTAGTTGTTTAGAATATAAGGCGATATCGTTATCGGGTAGACATCCTAGGTAAACTAACTTCTAATTATTGGGAGTTAACCGCTTCCAAAGTTTGAAATTAGAAATTTATAAGATAATCTAAATTATTTAAAACGTCGGAAGCTTAATAAGCAACCGGCGTTTTTTTATGCCTGAAATAAATCGGTTTTAAAAAGGAATATAAAAATATTAACAACGATAGAAAGTAAAAAGACTGATTAATGTTGTTCAGTTTAGTGACCAAAATACTGAATATTTGTAGATATTATACGAAGGGTAGAGGGTGTCTGGAATGTCATGCAACTTATTGATATTATTGTATAAAAATTAAAATAGAAGTTGACAATCTCTTGGTGAAGCGTGTTTAATAGCGTCACTTTAAAAGAGAAAAAATTTAGCAAAACTTAAACTTAAAAGAGACAGATTAATGAGATACGAAACTACACAGCAAAATAAAAACAGAAGCGATCGTTTGGTCGACTGTTTGGCTGTGCTCAGTTGGTTTAGTTACTCAATACATCTGTTGGGTAGTTCAACAAATGGATCAATGATTAATGAAGAGCATTCGTTATTGATCTAGCCCGCTTCCTTATTTGGAAGCGCAGGCTTCCGGATAAGAAGAATTCAAATTAAACCTGCATTCTTAAAAGCCGCAAGCCTAAAAACTTAGCGGCTTTTTTCGTTTTAGAACAATCAAATCCGCTGGAAATACTTTAGTCATTATTGGTGTGGCCATAGCTTAATTGGTAAAGCCTCGGGTTGTGATCTCGAAAAATGTCGGTTCGACGCCGACTGGTCACCCCAATGATGATTGTTGAGAAATAGATAAAGCCCAAGTGGTGGAATTAGGCATACACGGCGGATTTAGAATCCGTATTTTGAGAGTTCGAGTCTCTCTTTGGGTACCAATTGTTTTAAACGCGCTGGTGATGGAATGGGCATACATACGGGGTTTAAGTCTCCGGTTTTGAGAGTTCGAATCTCTCTCGGCGCACCAAATTAGGAAGTTGAAACTCTGAGTGGGTCAGAGTCCTGGTCTTGAAAACCAGTGGAACCTTAATTGGTTTGGGGATCATGCCCTCCGGCTTCCGCCAGTTTAACTGGAGAGTGATCCGTGATGGTGATCGGCATCGTTTGCTAAACGAATGGAAGGCAAATGTCTTTAAGGTTCGACTCCTTTTCTCTCCGCCAAATTTTAAAGATAAACGTAACAACTAAAAGGAAAAAAATTGACGATAAAAACTAAAGTTTTAGCGTAGTAGGTTTTGAAATTGAATGGGTCTGTTTCAAATAATATGAAGATAATTCACTGAATGTTGGGTGAAGGGCTAGACTCAACCTGAAATCATGTAAGTTGTTGAAATAAATAAATAAAATGTAAAATAAACGGTTGACGAATAAAAATTAAGGTGTTTAAATACGCATCAAGAAATGAGCGAGAAGCTTGATGAGCAAGAACAACAGAGTTGAATGGTTTGAAAAAAATGAATAATAAACAACGGATAAAACAACCAGAAAATATATGGCAGGATACGGTTTGTTATGCCATTTTTGTGGGCGGAATTGAAGACAAATATATAAATTAAGTTTCGAATGTTTTTCGAGACTTATGAAGGGTCTCGAAGGGTAAATTAAAAACCTAGTTGAGACTATTCTTAACTAGGTTTTTTTTTGGAATTTAAAAATGTATTGGTATAAATTGTTTGGAATACGAGCGGCGTAACTGCCGCAGATAAATATTAAAAGATTATCGCGGCTAAAAATAATAGCAGCGTAGTTTAAGGGTAAAACAGCGGGTTTATACTCCGTAGCAACAGATAATTGGCTGATCCGAGTTCGAATCTCGGCGCTGCTACCAAATTGAAAATAAGTAAATTGGATACATATGAAAACGATCATTGAAAAACAAATTCAGATCACCAAACCGACGCGATGTTGGTGCGGTGATGTGCGTCCCGAACAAGGGATAAATGATCGCAATAATTATTTTGGTGCCAGAGGTGCATCGATGTAACTCAACAAGTTTTAACTTGAGAGTTACGAAAAGTTTCTCTTGAGTTTTGAATAAAAACCCGAGAGATAAAATCCTCGGGTTTTTTTATGTCCATGGATGGACGAAATGTCACAAATAGCCATTGAAGGCGGTGTGACGATGCCTCAATTGTGGGCGACGCTCATTAACAAATCTGGTTTTTGCAAAAAAGTACGAGCGGTCTGTTTGATGCTCGTAAGATTTATTAAAAAGTATGGCGGGAGATGCGGATCTCAATCGGGCTGTAAACCCGACGCGCAAGCATACCTGGTTCGACTCCAGGGTCATACACCAAGCAGGCATAGCTCAGAGGCAGAGCAATTGGCTTCCACCCAGTGTGCGGGATTTCGAAATTCCCTGTCTGCTCCAATTTTTTAGCGGGTTAGTGTAGTGGTTAACATAAAGGGTTCATATCCCTTTGATCGACAGTTCGGTCCTGTCACCCGCAACCATTTTATGTAGCAATGTAGCTCAGTTGGCAGAGCGCACCCTTCATACGGGTGAGTGGACTGGTTCGAATCCAGTCATTGCTACCAAAATTATCTGGGATTAGCTCAGTCTGGTCAGAGTCCTCCGTTTGGAGCGGAGATGTCGAAGGTTCAAATCCTTCATCCCAGACCAAATAGTTTTATAAGAGTTTAGGTGCCATGGTATATCGGCGATTATGTTCGGTTGTTGCATCAAGCACCTACTTTTGGCAGCCGTACGAGGCGGGTTCGATCCCCGCTGGCACCGCCAAATAATGGGGATTTAGTTTAATGGTAAAACGGCGGCTTCCAAGACCGCATTTGAGGGTTCGACTCCTTCAATCCCTGCCAAAATATTGGGGAAGTAGCTCAATTGGGAGAGCAAAAGCTTTGCAAGTTTTCGGTTGTGAGTTCGAATCTCATCTTCTCCACCAAATTTAGGGTGTATAGCTCAATGGTAGAGCGACTGCCTGTTAAGCAGTTGGTTGAAAGTTCGAATCTTTCTATACCCGCCAATTGGCATTGCGATGGTGAAGTTGATCGAGGCTTTACCCTACAGACCCATCACGGTGAAAGTCCGACTCGATCGTTTATTTACCCCCAGATAGCTCATTCGGTAGAGCACACGCCTGATAAGCGTGAGGTGGCTGGATCGTAACCAGCTCTGGGGACCAGATTAATTAGCACTTTAGCTCAATTGGTAGAGCGCCTGTTTTACATACAGGAGGTCGACTGTTCGATTCAGTCAAGTGCTACCAAATTTTGGATCGCTAGCTCAATCGCGTAGTAGCATCCGCCTTTTAAGCGGAAGGTTGAGGGTTCGAATCCCTCGCGATCCACCAAATATAGACCGTCAGGAGAATGAGATGTACAACTTAAAAGAAATGCTAAAAGGTAAAAAAGTTCACTTCGTCAAATACAGGAAAGGTGAACTCATTTACTCAACGGAATGCGGTTTCGAATTTCCGATTTCAGTTGATGATACAGGTGATGGAACGTTTTTGGCTAAAGATAACGCCATGACGTTTATGCGATGGGTTCGCATACAAATTGCGTCAATTGAACAAGGAAGGAGGCAACAAGCTTTATGAATGACACACGAGTATACAAGCGGTCAAAGTAGCCAGACTTTCAATCTGGTCTAATACAGTTCGCGGGTTCGAATCCCGTCTCGTGTACCAATTGGTTGGTTATCGTCCGATGGGCGATAACTAGCACGTCCGAAGTTAGGATAGCTTCAACCGATTTATTTGCCTTTGTAGCTGAGTAGGATTAGCGCAAGATTGAAGATCTTGAGAGGTTGGTTCGAATCCAACTGGAGGCACCACAATTTCTACCCTTGTAGCTCAGTGGGTCAGAGCGCTGGTTTACGAAACCAGAACGCGCAAGTTCAAATCTTGCCAAGGGTGCCAAACGATTATTTTAGCTTCGTAGTGTAGTTGGTAACACACAAGACTTTGACTCTTGGATCACAGGTTCAAATCCTGTCGAAGCTGCCAATTTTGCCGGTTTAACTGAGATGGTTTAGTAATTGCCTTGTAAGCAATAAACATAGGTTCGAGTCCTATAACCGGCTCCAATAATTTCACAAGAAAAAACTTTTCAAGGGCGGTGGCAGAGTGGTAATGCGTTGGATTGCAAATCCAAATTTCACCGGTTCAAATCCGGTTCGCCCTTCCAATATTTTGATTTCTACACATTACGCTCGTAGCTCATTTGGATAGAGCATCTGCCTTCTAAGCAGACGGTAATAGGTTCGAATCCTATCGGGCGTGCCAATTATTTAGGTACATTTTTTGCGAAAATGAATTCGTAATTTTTTAACTTTAACAAGGGGAATTGAGATGCAAGCTCAGATCTTGCGGTTAAACAAAGCGGGACAGGCTACGGAGTGGATCGATCTTGAAACCGCTGCGTGTTTGTATGCTAAAGATCAAATCGTTTGGACTTATGGAGAAACATCCGTTCGTCTAAATGGTGGGCGATCGCGTGCCACCGGTAAACGCACTGTACTCGATATGTCGCCGGTGATCGCTACAGATGGCCGAATACACGCAAGAGATCTTAGAACCCCGCACCTGTGCAATCATTCATTATTTAGACGAGATGGTCATCTATGTCTGTATTGTGGGAATTCGTTTAGCCGTTCTGAGCTGACGTGCGACCATGTGATGCCAAGGGCAAGGGGAGGACGTGATCTTTGGACAAACTGTGTTTCGGCCTGTAAACCTTGCAATAATCGCAAGGGATGTCGAACACCTGAAGAAGCGAATATGAAGTTGCTGGCGATCCCTTTTCGCCCGAACAAATCTGAATATTTAGCGCTTGCAAATCGAAATTTATTGGCTGATCAAATGGAATTCTTATCCAAAGGATTTTCAAAGAATATGCGATGATCCTCTGGTGGTGTTAACCTCAGAATAGGTGAAGAGAGTTTTTTGGGTACCTAGCGATTAACGGCTTGCTATTTCAGCGAGCGCTGGACTAATTATCGTGAGTACATCATCGTTGTAATAAATAAGATCTTTGTCGATCAGCCGAGAAATAGTTCGAGTCATCGAGCCGGACGCGATCCCCGAGCTCTTAACAAAGGCACTCGATAACGCTTCTTTGGTCGGCTTTAAAGCCAGGGCTTTCAGCACCTTTTTTTCATTATTTTTTAGATCTAAGATCATTTTTTTATTTCTGGACAGCTCTTCATCAACAATTTTTTCCCAAGCGTTTTCCGCTAAATCTAAAGTTGGTTTTTTGTCTTCGATCCAGAGTTCGGAAAAAAGATAATTTAGATAGTAAGGGTGTCGCTGTGTTGTCTCAATAACGTAATCGAAAATGTCTTGGTTAATATCGGTTTCCCATCTTGCTTTCCATAGTCGAGTGATATGTTCGAAATAACATGATTTGGCGATCCGTTCGATTTTAAACTGATAGGTGTGTTTATAGAGAGGTCGATCAAGGTCACCCAATGCTTGTTGCATCAAGCCTCTCTCAGAACCGCAAAATACATACGTGACGTTGGTGGCGAGTTCCAAGTTATGTCTGATCACACCTTCAATATCAAAGGTATTATTGTCTACTTTACTTAACTGTTGAAATTCATCGATCATAAATATGACTCGAATATTATGTTCTTTGGCTATTTCGTTCAGCTTTGACAAAGCGAGATCCAGCATTTCTAGCGATGGCTCTTTACCAAACCGCATTGACACGCTCCCTTTCTCAATCGAGAAGCTAGGGGCAAACCGATTAAACATTTCGGTCAATTTGCCAGCAACAACACCGATCTGATCTGTTTTTTTTGCTGGTTTTGCCTTATTCAGTGTTTCAATGATTAATTTTGATGCGCTATTGCAGAGCTTCTCAATAACTGAACTTTTGTCGCTGACAAAGGCTAAATCCTCTCTCGTGAAAGCGAATTTTTCTGTGTTTTTGCTTAAATCGTCCAGTGTTACGAGTAATAGTGATGATTTTCCGTGACGTCGGTGAGCTTGTAGCCATACATGCTGACCTGTTATAAGTAATTTTTTAAGTTTTTTTCTTTCTTGCACACGATTACAAAAGGCGCTACCAGAGGCTATTCGTAGAGGGAAATCATTATAAGTGGTCATGAGTGAGCCTTTAAACTATTGCTAATGACATAAATAATATCATACAAAATCGATAATACAAATATGATAATACAAAAACGATTATCTAAACGCGAGCGCGAGCATGGTTGGCGTATGAGCATTATCAAAAAAAGCTTGAATAACCACTTGTATAAGTAGTAGTATTGTTAGCCCCCTACTAATTTCATCTAGAGCAACGAGCTAGCTTGAGTATTTGTCATGCCATCTTCAAAATCGATTACTAAACTGCTAGGCAGCGGTAACATCTGGCAAGGATCACTGAGGCGAACAGTGACTAATGCGGTAAGTACTGGTTATAAGGTGCTTGACGAGAATTTATTTTATTCAGGTTGGCCGCAAGGAGGGGTCTCAGAGCTACTTTCAAGTCAGAGTGGTGGCGGGGAAATTCGATTATTATCACCACTACTGAGCCGTCTCAGTCAACAAACCGGGCAGATCTGTTGGGTGAACCCTCCTTTCGTGCCTTATGCTCCAGCGCTCGCTTTAAATGGGATCGATTTAAGAAAGTTAGTGGTAGTAACCCCTAAGATCCCAAAAGCGCTCATCTGGTCTGCTATTCAAGCCATGGCATCAAATGCCTGTTCAGCGGTACTTGTTTGGTTACCCAAAAAAGAAATGACGAAGGAAATACGGCAGTTAAATCTAGCCGCTAAAAAAGGGAATTGTTGGGGGGTCGTGTTGAGAGATAGTTGTTTCGCCGAGCATACATCGCCATCAGCTTTGAGAATCAAGATGAAAAACATCAAAAATAAATATCAACTTTCGATCATCAAACAACCTGGCGGATGGAGTGGTCAGAAAGTCTGTCTCGACCTTTTTCCGGAGCGAGCGAATTGGACTAATGCGAAGATTGATTCTTGGTCAACCTTCTCACCAATCGTAAACAAAAGCGAAAACGGTCATACCATTTTAAAAGAACACCCCCCAGAGCTTCTGCCTAGTCGTTTACGCGCGATCAAGTTATCAGAAACTCAGGAAGGGCGTTAAAGCCTTCGAAATCTATTGTTATGTGGCTTGCCATTCGATTACCGCAGTTATCACTTGAAGCGCTTCTGATAAATGAAAGTGCGCAGGAAAAACCGCAAGGTGTGATCAATCAAAATCGCATGATTTGTTTGAATTCCTATGCACTCGATAGTGGCGTTAATTTAGATCAATCAACGAGCAGTGCTTATGCCATGTGCGAGCGGATCGAATTATTCGAGCGAAATATAAGACTGGAAATTCAGCTTAAGACAGCTATAGCCATCTTGTTGTATCAATACTCATCATCAATAGTGATCTCAGAAAATGAGCTGTTGTGGATGGAGATCGGTCGAAGCTTAAAGCTGTATGCTGGCTTGAACAATCTCTTAGCTGTGATCAGAAACGATTTAGATCAAGAGTCGATCACTTATCGACTCGCTATTGGTCCGACTTCTGTATCCGCAGAAATTTTATCATTTTTAGATTTCGATTATTCGCTTGACTGTTTTAACCAGGAGCGCTTGAGTTTTGATCTGACGCGTTTCGAAAAACAACTGAGCGTACTGCCGGTGGCGTTGATGAATGTTCCCTTGAAAAGTATTCAAAAAATACAGTCGGTCGGGATAAAAACGATCGGTGAATTGGTTGAGCTTTCAAATGGCGCACTTAGAAAACGGTTTGGATCAATACTGAGTGATTACTTGTTAAAGCTCCAAGGAAAATTGTCTGATCCAAAAATAGTCTTCATCCCTCCAGAGAGTTTTTATCAGAAATTAGAATTTAATGAAGTCATTCATTATCGCCAAGGATTATTGTTTCCAATTAAGCGCTTGCTTAAAGAGCTTTGCCGCTTCCTAATTATCAAGCAAAAAACTAGTCAAACGATTGTTTGGAAGCTGTTTGATAGTGAGAAAAATAACATTGAATTTAGTGTATTAGTTTCAGAGAACCAAATTAGCGAGACAATATTTTTAGAGTTAACCCAATTGACTTTAGAGCACCACAGTCTTCAAGCGCCCATTGAGGCGATTTCATTGAGCGCGAGCAAATTATGTGAATTAACCACTCAGACTGACGATTTATTTGGGGGTGTAGAGTTATTCAAACAAGACAGTAATTTTCTTCATCGTATTAACGCAAAACTGGGAGAAAATAGTTGCTACACCCTTCAACAGCTACCTGAGCCTGTTCCAGAATTGGCACAAAAACATTATTACTCTCCGCATATAGTAAAGAAGAAAGAGCGTCATAACAAATCTGATCGGCGCATGGATGAGCAATCGGCTCGACCCTGTTGGCTATTTGAAATACCACAACCCATGAGTGTCAGTGGCGATCGATATTTTTGGCGAGGAGAGCTAACACTCATTTCATCCTGTGAGCGGATCACTCATCACTGGTGGCAAGAAAAAATTGCGCGTGATTATTTTTTCGCGGAGCATGAAAACGGAAATATTTATTGGGTGTATGAAGATAAACTAACTCATCAATGGTTTGTTCAAGGTCTTTACAGTTAAGTGGTTTGTGATGAATTATTTTGAACTGAACATAAGCACTAATTTTACCTTTTTAAAAGGTGCATCTCATCCCAGTGAATTGGTTATTGAGGCCGCTAGACTAGGTTATGATGGCATTGCCATTACTGATGAGTGCAGTCTAGCGGGGATCGTGCGTGCGCATGTTGAGGCTAAAAAACAATCGCTCCAGTTGTTGATCGGCTCTCGAATTAAATTTGAAGGGGTGTCAAACGATCCATTGGAATTGATTTTAATATGTCCGTGCCGAATTTCCTATGCTGAATTATCTACCTTGATCACGATCGCCAGGCGCAGGGCAAAGAAGGGGAGCTATGTGGCTCAACTGGAAGATCTGGAGCGATTGATTTCTCTTTGTTTGGCTATTTGGCTGCCGCCAGTGGATCAACAACAAGCGATCAAACAACTCAATCAAATAGTCAAACTATTTCCAGAGCGATTGTGGATAGGGTACTCACGTTTATTACGCGCGAACGATCATCAACGTTATCAAGAATGTCTGCAGCTCGCTCGACTTTTTAATCTACCGATGGTGGCACAAAACCAAGTTTTAATGCATGTGAAAAAACGGTTAAAACTGCAACATTGTTTGACCGCTATTTCTCATAATCAAACGGTGCAGACTCTAGGAAATAGATTGATCAGTAATGCAGAGCAGCACCTTCGATCGCTTGATCAACTGGCTAGTTTATATCCGAAAGCGCTTTTAGATGAAACCTTAACGATCGCCTCACGATGTCACTTTTCTCTCGATGAATTGCGTTATGAGTATCCAGATGAAGTCCTACCAAAAAACCGATCGCCAACCACTTACTTAAGAGAGCTCGTTTTCCAAGGTGCCAGAAGACGGTATCCAAAAGGTATAAAGCAAACAGTAAAAATACAAATCGAACACGAATTAAATTTGATAAAAAAATTGTCATATGAGCATTATTTTTTAACGGTTTTTGATATTGTGCATTTCGCAAAAAGTCATCACATACTTTGCCAAGGAAGAGGCTCGGCGGCGAATTCGGCAGTTTGCTTTTGTTTAAACATCACGGAAGTCGATCCAGAATGTAGTAATTTATTATTTGAGCGTTTTATATCTTTGGAAAGGAAAGAGCCTCCAGACATTGATGTTGATTTTGAACATCACCGGCGAGAGGAAGTGATCCAATATATTTACAAAAAATATTCAAGAGAAAGGGCGGCACTCGCCGCCACCGTGATCACTTACCGTATGAAGAGTGCCATTCGTGATGTGGGAAAAGCACTGGGAATTGATCTGACAATTGTCGAATATCTTTCAGGCTCACTTGCATGGTGGGATAAACCAGAGTCGCTGCAAAGTTATTTTAAGAAGGCTAATTTATCCTTGGATGGATTGTTGGCGAATGACTACTATGAATTGGTGTTAACGATCTTAGGCTTCCCTAGACACCTCTCTCAACACGTCGGTGGCTTCATCATCACAAAAGGCGCGATGTCCTCACTGGTACCGGTTGAAAATGCGAGCATGCCCGATCGAACGGTCATACAGTGGGATAAATATGATATTGAGGCGCTGAAATTAATGAAAATAGACATTCTAGGGTTGGGAATGTTAACCATGCTCAGAAAGTGCCTACAGATGATCTCAAAATATTCTGATCTACAATACTTATCGGATATACCAAAAGACGATCCCGCCACCTATGAAATGCTCTGCAATGCCGATACCGTTGGTGTGTTTCAAATTGAATCACGCGCTCAAATGAGTATGCTCCCTCGACTTAGACCGCGATGTTTTTACGATCTGGTCATTCAAATAGCTATCGTTCGTCCTGGACCCATTCAAGGGAAAATGGTGCATCCCTATTTAAAGCGCCGGAATGGTACCGAAGCCGCTACTTATCCAAATGATGAGATCAAAAAAGTACTGGAAAGAACGCTTGGGGTTCCCATTTTTCAAGAGCAGGTGATCAAGCTGGCGATGGTGGCGGCGGGTTTTAGTGGGGGGCAGGCTGATCAATTAAGAAGAGCGATGGCAAGCTGGGGACGCGATGGTGAATTGCTGCAGTTCGAAGAGAATTTGATCGGCGGCATGCAAGAGCGAGGATATTCAAAAGAATTTGCCAATCGGCTTTTTGAGCAGCTCAAAGGATTTGGTAGTTATGGGTTTCCTGAATCCCATTCAGCGAGTTTCGCGCTACTTGCCTATTTTTCAGCGTGGCTTAAACGACATCATGGAGCCGCTTTTTACTGCGCATTGTTAAATAGCCTTCCCATGGGTTTTTACAGTGCCTCACAGTTAGTTCAGGATGCTCGTCGCCACCATATTAATGTTCTACCGGTTAATATAGACGAAAGCCTCTGGCAGTCCACGATCGGCTCTGAATTGCCTCAACCATTGACTATTCAACTAGGATTACATTTAGTTAAAGGTTTTAGTGAGCAAGCAGCGCAGAGGTTAATTGAAGCGCGTACCAATCAAGCATTTACTAACATCAAAGATCTTGTTTATCGGGCGAATTTAAGAGCAAATGAAAAAGATGCTTTGGTGAAAGCTAACACAATGCCAAGGCTTGCGAGCAATCGTCATCAGGCTCAGTGGCAGTCTCTTGCGATCGAGGAGAGTAAGGAATTGTTGGTTGAACTTGACGCGCTTGAAGCGCCTAGCTCGAACGCGCAGGAAGCGATCAGAGCGCCCACCGTGATTGAAGACATGGTAGCGGACTATCACTCAACCGGTCTCACCTTAAATCAGCATCCGATCGCGATCATGAGAGAAAAGCGATTGATTGAGTCATGCAAACAGGCCATCAATTTAGGCGATCTTCGTCATGGTCAATTTGTTAAAGTGGCGGGTGTGGTGACTTGTCGGCAAAGACCAGGTACGGCTGCAGGGGTGCTTTTTATCACCCTGGAAGATGAAACGGGAAACATGAATATTATTGTTTGGAAAAATACCCTCGAAAAATTTAGAAAGCCGATCTTAGGCAGTCGGATACTTTTCGTCAAAGGGAAAATAGAAAGAGAGCGTTCAGTGGTGCATATTGTTGCTGGGCATATTCTTGATATTAGCGATCGACTACAGGATTTTGGAAGGGGATCGCGAGATTTTCATTAAGTCACTGCTTTTCTTGTATAACGCTCGGCAAGATCTGAATCAACTCTTCGTCAAAAGGTTTCATAAGATCGGTTAAATATTTTATATCAAGAGTAAACCACCGCTCTATGTCATTGGGCGCGATGAGCAAAGGCATTCTCGAATGGATCGCGCCGCATTTTTGGTTCGGACTGGTCGTCAAGGTGACGAGTTCATGTTCAGTAGTCGTTTGATAGTAGATCCCTGCCATGAAAAAAGGCTCGGTGTTGGTATGCTGAAATAAATATTTTTGTTTCGTTTTATTTTCTGCTGTTTTCCATTCATACCAACCTGAGCAAGGTACAAGGCAACGCGCTTTATAAAACGCATTTCGAAAGGTTCTTTTTGTGGTGGCGGTTTCGCTTCGAGCATTAATAATGAGTTGTTTACTCCAATCGGGTTTGATCCCCCATTTCGAGTCTAGTTGTTGGTATCCATTGCTATTATGAATAATTGTGGAAACCAGTTGAGAGGGGCATAGGTTAGTATTCGTATCGGTCGAAAAATCCATACCTAAAAAACCACAAATTTGTTGAACTAGCGGATCATCGATCACATTCAGTCGACCACACATTTTATTGTTTCCATCTAGAGTAAAGTTATTTCAATTTTGGACGTTTTTTCTTTTCTTTGCGCTTCTAATTGCATTATGTTTGTTGCAATCGGCTCAGACAACCTGCTCTCATTGTTACTGGAGAGCACGAGTGAAGGAGATTCAAAGTTCATGATTGTTCAAGCATAGACAATAATTCGTCCTTTCCTATTCTCTTTAGAAATTTTGACAGTTTACCAATTGTTGGGTTGCCAAATATGCTATATAAACTCAAATAATGTTTAATAATTGACTCTACTTTATCTGTTCCTTGATTAGGAATAAATAAATCAGTTCTAGTAAGTTCAAACCAAATTTTTTTCATTTTTTCATTTTCCGTCTCAAGTCTTTTTACGCTATGCGTTGGTTTAAATGGAATAGGACTAGAAATCGGATTATCTATCATGCTTTCAATTAAAGGAGCGATTTCTGGGAAGTCGGTTTTCAAGCAAAAAAGTAAATCTCTTGCTAAATGGCTGTCTAAAAAAGCGGCGAGTTCAGGGGTTTTATTATGAAGTTTGCTTATCATTCTTTTTAAGAAAAATACTGGCAACCTCCAGCTACAATCCTCTTCAAAGCAATAGAAATTATTATAAATAATGCCTAGTGTGAGAACCTCATTGGGTAAATGTTGCTTGGCGAAATCGCTTGTTATCATGTGTCCGCCGTGTGCTGCGGTACTGACAATGTAATAAACATCTCCTAAAGCCTTGAATTCCTGTATTTGCCCCCAAGGAGAGTCGGAAAGCTTCTTTCGGTTATTATTTATGTCAATTATTTTTCTACAACCTGGACATCTGTAAGCGGAGTAGTTGAATGGTTTTTGTTCGAGGTAAACGACCTGGTATTTATATTCTCTATATAACTTATGCCGATCCGCACCAGATAAAAACAGCAAGCTTTTCCCGCACTCACATTTACTTTTTGTTTTAGCCACTTCTATTTTGTCTGCTATTATTAACTATGAGGTGTTGAGTATAATAGCATATTATCGAAAAGACTTTTATGAAGTTAAATATTTCATTTACCGTTCATAGATCGCTATAAATGCCAAGTTCTTGTTGTTAGGCTGGTCATTGATCCCACCTGCTCAAAACAGCATTTCGGATGTCGGTGATGACTTGGCTTGTTTTGCCTGTTTCAATATCAGGGTGTTTTTGTTTCGGGTAGTGGGTCGCCTCAATATGCTTCATAAGATTTTCACTTAAGAACCGGCTTTTTCCACCGTAGACATGTTTATCACCATATTTTTGTTGCTCGGGTACCCAGTACTTTAATGGTTGAATAAGATGGAGCTCATTTTTGGCGCGCGTGATCGCAACATTAAATAACCGCCGCTCTTCCTCGACCGCTCGTTTATCGCCGATCGCATATTCACTCGGAAAATTTCCATCAGCAACATTGAGCACATGGACATTATTCCACTCTTGACCTTTGGCGCTATGTACCGTGGACAAGATCAGGAAATCATCATCAACATGAGCGGGACCAGCGAGATCGCCCGATGCTTGAGGAGGATCTAAAGTGAGCTCACTCAGAAATCTTTCTCGCGAACTAAACTGTTGTGAGATCTGAACGAGTTGTTCGATGTCTCCGAAGCGAGCAAAGTGATCGTCATAATTTATTTCGAGCAATGGTTTAAAAACCGACGCCACCTGATCAACCTGATCGCTCCAAGGGATAGTGTTAGAGTGAATTGCCAGTAACGTTTTTGTAAGCAGAGCCCAATGCTCTTGCGCGGCTTCAGGTAGTTTGAAATTCAAAAAACTCGAAAGCTCAAATTGATTGACTTCTAAGTGGTTAAATACCTTCTCGGCTATTTTCGGACCAATAGCAGGCAGAAGTTTCAAAACGCGAAACGCTGCTAACTTAAATTTCGGATTATCGGCCCAGCGCAGGATGCTCAGGAGATCTTTTACGTGAGCGGCCTCAAGAAACTTGAGACCTCCGTGCTTAACGAAAGGGATATCGCGCCGCGCCAACTCCAGCTCAAGTTTTCCGCTGTGATAGCCAGAACGAAATAATACCGCTTGTTGCTTTAGCTCAACGCCAGCCTCTCTTGCTGAAAGTACATTTTTGACGATGTATTCGGCCTGTTTAGTATCATCTTCAACTGTCACTAGTTGCGGTTTCAACCCTGATTGACGGTCACTATGAAGCGCGACTTTATAGCCTTCAAGACCTTCAGAGAGTAGCGCATTCGAAAGATCAAGAATGTGTTGGTGTGAGCGGTAATTTTCGGTCAAACTGATCACTTTGGCGGGTGGCGAAAAAAGCTCAGGAAAACCTAAAATATTATCCACAGTGGCGGAGCGGAACCCGTAAATAGATTGCGCATCGTCACCGACAACCGTTAAACCCCCTCCTGTGGGAAAGAGGCTGGTGAGTATCCCGGCCTGTAATAAATTCGTGTCTTGATATTCATCCACAAGAATATGGTCGAATTTTGCTCTAACGTCTTTGGCTATTTCAGGGACTTGAGCCATGTGGAAGCAATACAGGAGGAGGTCGTCATAATCGAGGCAAATTTGATCAAGTTTTGCTTTGGCATAGGTTGCAAAAAGGGTGGTGAGTTCCTCTTCCCACTCGCTGCAGTATGGGAAATATTTATCGAGAACCTCACTCAATTTTTTTTTGCGAATTAATACAGCGCGAATAAATATTGAGGCAGGTATTTTTCTTTGGGAATCGTTTTTTCAGCGAGCTATATTTAAGATCATGACGGATCAGATCAATCAGATCGGCTGAATCGCTTCGATCCATGATCACAAAATCAGACGCTAACCCGATCGCTGAAGCATTGGCTCGAAGCAATCGATTGGCAATTGAATGAAAAGTTCCCAGCCAGCTTAGTTTTGCGTTTGAAATATTGCCAGAACGTTTGTTTTGTTGCTGTCGAACGATGAGGTTTGCTCGGGACGATAATTCGCTTGCCGCACGCCTCGCGAAGGTCAATAGCAAGATCCGATCGGGACTTACGCCATTTAAAATAAGCTCAGCTGTGCGATAGGCAATCGTGTTTGTTTTACCCGTTCCCGCCCCGGCCAAGACTAGAAGAGGCGGACTGAGTTGATTGGTGTTTTCTATCCCATACCGGACAGCGGCAATTTGGTTAGCATTAAGAAAATTTGACGATCCCAAGGATCACCCCCGACTTTTGGCTAGTATGTATCACTATACATAGTGCCTGTATAAGTAGCTATGTTGGCAGTGTAGCATACAGAAGGTTAAGATGAAACGTGCTTCCACTCTACTTAATGTCTGCTTTCGACCAATAGCGGACTTTAACGCCCGGCTCACCGAGCAAATTTTTGATGGCGGCTTTTGTGCGTGTTTTTGCACAAAAGGTGACAGCGGAAATTTGTCCGGTGCAGCCGCTTGTTATGAGTTGATATCATGCTTACTCCGAAATTCCTTATCAAGCTCCTCGCGCCGAAGATCGACTTCTTTACAAAATTCTTTTTGATTACGGAGCCAACTTTTCCCTCGCTCTTTAGCTAGCCATTTTAGTGTTTCGGCTGAGGATGCATGGCCTCCTTTCCATGTATTTATTTCTCTTAGAACTAAAGCGAGATTCCTTGGCCAATTCGTGCCTCCTTTATAAATAGACTGAATGTGATCTATAACATAGTTTTTCGGGCTTTTTAGTAGTGGTTCTCCAGAGAGGTAGCAACGACCTTGCTGGATTTCATACAGTTTAGCTAGAACACTTTTATCATGAAAACCGCCAGCTTCTTCTAATCTAATTCGGCGTACATCATCTTTTCTTATGTTTCTGGCACTACTTTGAACCCTCAAGGCTATTGCTTTGGCAATCTCCATATCAGAAAAGTAAAACTGGTATACATCAGCAATATCTGGTTCGTTATCCCATTCACAAAACATGTTCAGATCTAAGGCGGTCCTGTCTATTCGGTCAGCAGCTTCACATATTTCTTTCCAGCATGGCTTGCTTACGTAGACAGGATCTACAATTTCAACAACCCACTCTAATTGTGTGCCGTATTTTTCTCCCCAAACATTCGACTCATGGCCGTACTGTTGAAGCCACGAAACGCGCATTTGCAAATGATCATCTTCAAAGTATTGCTCTAAATTTTTACTACTCATTAGATTATCTTCTAATTCTAGCTGGGAATCCAAATTCGGCTAGACACATAACGCCAAGCGCAAACGAAAAATACGAGCGAGTTAGCGAGTAATTTTTCGTTTTGCCGCTTCTTGTTATGCTCTTTAACCATAGCTCAGCAAGAAACTGTTGTTTTAGTTTTGTCATTTGAAAGAAGAGTAAATCTTGTTAGAAATTCATTCTCCAATAATCCTAATTCACTTTTATTTAAGCTAGGCCAAACTTTTTTAGCAAAATTGTTAGTATTAAAAATCTTAGTGTAAGTTTTTTTAACCACCTCGCAGGTACTTTTATTAATATCCTTTAGCTCGCCTATATATTTGACATTCAAGTAAATTTTATTTCTAAGCTCTTCGACGCTAATTGCTCTTACTGTAAGGCTTGTGCCATTAACCTTACTACCTTTTAAATTGTCCGTAAGAAGGTAGGCGTAGAACTCTAAATGGACAATACCAACTTGATATTGACTTGCAGGCTTTTCTTTAAGCCTGTTAAGTACTTCATCCGCATATAAGTCGCTGGATAAAAATATTAATATAAAAATTATCTTATTCATTGCTTAGTCCCTATATTGGTATTTGAAATTATCTGTTTAGCAAATGATCTGTTTTTAATTTTTAAATCTAGCCCTTTAAATATCTTAGTATTTCATCAGCTTTATTCTCGTAATAAACTTCTTTATTTTCTGGATTGATTATCACCGTATGTACTACGAAACCAACATTAGATAAATTAGCCAATGTTTCAGAAAAGCTAGGTTCCATTTCATCTTTAGATGGAAAGTTCAAAACTAAATAATTATATTTTTCAGCAAGAAGAGTAAATTTTAGCTCCATAAATTCAGGTTTTAGAGAAAATACAATCCCTTTTTTTCATTAAGTGTGAAATCCTGTTCTCTATCTGTCAATCCAAATTTCGACTTAAAACAATTATTTATTGTTTTGCTTTTATCTAAGCACTGATCACCAACTACCAATACAGCTTGCTTCACCTTAACCTCCCTAGAACATAAACGCAAAAATAACAGGCAAAAAATTGTTGGCTAAAATAGCGATGAAGGAGTAAAAGCAAGTTTATTTGTCCTTGTTAATTTTATTGTTATATTTCACCTTCGACTTCAGCTAGATAATTTTTCATTTCTTCTTTATGGAATTTTCTAACGTCATCCTCACAACGGTGACAAGCAAAATATTTAATTGCCTCTACGCTTCCTGTAACGAAACTATCACAATTCTCACAATCTAAAGCAGTCCAGCCACGATCTTCGCATTCGAAACAAACCCACATACCTTCCAATTTTAATACAGTTGCTTGACCTAGTTGACAGTTGTGGCAATAAGCTAATGGCTCACTTCCATCATCATAACGAGCCTCTGGATCTTGGTCTTTATATATTTCGGTATATTTCTGTAGTGCATACTCAGAAGTTAACTCTGTCTGACAAGAAGTGCACTTATGATCTTTAGCCGTAAAATACTCAACTTCTGTTTTACAGTTTGAACATGGTATTGATGTCGTAATTTTTTTTAACTTTAAATCTTTCACATCACATACTAAGCACTCGATATCTTCTCCACCCCAACTATGTGACTTAAGTACTTTAGCTGATAGTAATCCACATGAAGTACAATCAACTATGTTATGTCCTTTTTTCTTTTCTATCTCAATCTCTGGCTGAATTTGAGTAAATCTAGCTTTAAGATACTCATTATTCAATTTTACTTTTACATGTATTTTTTCTATCGAGTCTTGATAACTAGTAAATATATCAGACCAATTATGGGTCAATAGCTCGTGTAAATGAAGTGAGCTTACGGCAGCATAGCTCAACTTCAACGCTGTAATCTGGTTTACTAGTTACGAACTCACTGGAGGACGTAACATGTCAAATCACGAAACACTTCAAACCGCTGTCATTGCTTTTGAGCAATGGCGAAATACACGGACTCATCGAGCCGCGAAAACGCCAATCTCCCTGCGCCAACATGCGGTTAAGCTACTCCCTCATTATCCGATCAGTCAAATCATTCAAGCGCTTAAACTAAGTCACAGCCAATTAAAATTTTGGGCTAATGGTTCTAGCAAAATGTTGCACCAGCCTCAATTTGTCGCACTGCCTGAAACAAATGAGGCAATGAACCGATCTTCATTAACTCTCGAATGGCAATTTGCTGATGGTGTTCAATGTCGATTGAGCGGCGAATTTTCGGCAGCTCTGCTCAACACTTTCGTGCAAACCTTAAGCGCTCAAAATGGCGGTAAAGCATGATCCAACTGCATGCCAACACGGCCATTTTACTGGCCACTCAGCCCGCCGATTTTCGCAAAGGAATAGACGGTATGCAGGCGCTTTGTCAGAGTGAGCTGAACTGTCAGTCTCGCTCCGGCACCCTGTTTGTGTTTATCAACCGCAGTAAAACCATGGTTCGAGCATTGGTTTATGATGGCACCGGTTTCTGGCTGATGACAAAACGTTTATCAAAAGGAAAATTTCAGGGCTGGCCATCAAATGAACGAGCAGTCAGTTCATTCAACGCGAAGCAGCTGCGAGGTTTGTTAATGGGATCAGTTCAGTGTGGCGACTGGAAAAAAATGAGTGAGCCACCAAAAGTAGGTGCTTTAGGCAAAATAAAATAATTTATTTTTATTTATTTTGAACTTTTTTGCGAAACGACGATCAGATCTCTCAGTAGTTTCTGATCCTGTTTTTTTAACTGTAAAGGGGCCAACCATTGACCAAAAACTTTAACGATCTAGAAGCAAAAGAGTTTGATGCTTTGATCCAGCGAGTCCTTGATGCTAAAGAGCACGATCTGGCTTTAAGCAGCGATGATTGCCAGCTATTGCTGGATGCTTTACTAACGCTGGCCAGTATGCAGGAGCGGCTTAGCAATAAAGATATTACCATTTCTAAATTACGCAAATTAACGGGCATAGTGGCCTCTTCTGAAACACTCACCGGTCAGATTGGTCGCTCATCGAGCGCCAGCGATCAAAAGAAATCTCGCCAGAAAAAACCAAAAACACAAAAAACAAAACTCAAGCCAGAAGTAAAATATCATTCGCTCGACGAACTCAGCAAAGGTTCACAGTGCCCTGAATGTGAAGTGGGTAAGCTCTATAAATATGAACCAGCAACATTACTTCGGATCGCCGGACAAAGTCCCTTTGTTCCTACCCAACATGTGATGGAGCGACTACGCTGCAATACCTGCGGTGCTTATTTTACCGCCCCAACGCCAGAGGATATTTTAGCGGATGGGATGAGCAATCAAAAGTATGGATACAGTGCTCGCAGTTTAATGGGGATCTACAAATATTACGCGGGCTCGCCTTTTTATCGTCAGGGAAGTTTGCAAGATTTACTGGGAGTATCAATCACGGCTTCGACGATTTTTGACCAAACGGAGCATTTATCAAACGCGCTCTTTCCCGTCTTTAAACAACTCCTTCGGCATGCCGCCGATGCGAAACATTATTATATGGACGACACGACTCATCGTATTTTAGATCAAAAGCCTGTCATGAAAAAACAACGCAACGGCAAAAAAGAACGACTTCGAAGTGGTGTTTACACGTCAGGTGTGATCGCCACGAGCTTAGGCGATCACCGGATTGTTTTATTTGAAACTAACATCGGTCATGCGGGTGAATTTATCGACAGTATTTTAAGTCAACGAGATCCCAGCAGACCACCGCCGTTGATCATGAGTGATGCATTAGCCAGCAATCGTCCCACGGTAGTGCTGTCGAAACAATCGTTGTGCAATAGTCATGGGCGGCGGCAATTTTTTGATCTACTCAGTCATTTTACCGATGAAGTTGAGGAGGTACTGTGTCTGTACGGTCAGATCTGGGTGCTCGAAGATGAAACGATTGAACAACAACTGTCATTGGCAGAGCGCCTTGCTTACCATCAAAAACATTCGTTGCCGATCATGGCGAGGATCAAGCGATGGGGAGAGGAGGCTCTGCAAAATGAAACGGTGGAAGCTAATAGCGGTTTAGGCAAAGCGATCGGTTATTTTATTAAACATTATGAGGGGCTTGTGAGCTTTTGCAAAATTGAAGGCGCGCAACTGGATAATAATTTGATGGAAGCACAGCTCAAACTCGTGGTGCGCGATCGAAAAAATGCGATGTTTCATAAAACTTTATCAGGTGCGGCCATTGGGGATGTGATCACTTCAATGATTGCCACTGCGAACCAAGCGAATATCAACGTGTTTGACTATTTTAATTGCTTGCAGCGGGAAAATGAACGTGTGATTGCCGATCCAGAATATTACCTGCCTTGGAATTTTCAGAAAAATCTTATTGAGAGTTAGCTTTAACGGGTTAACTCTTGCTCTGCCTATTTAGGTATCTTTGTCACGCTATGCTCTCGTAAGCTCACAAATGAAACCATGATCCCCAATGCTCAATTACTACTTTTGCCTCTTTACCTGCAAACGATGTGTGAGCAAAATGGACAATTTGATTTCGATGCTCACCTAATGCTTTAAAATTATCCATGGCTTCTTTTTTTATTTTGTCTCCACATATATTTTTCAAACGAGTGTGTGCTTGCTCTAGATAAACAGAGTGGAAGTCTCCACTTTCAAATTTTTGTTTAACTGCTGATTCTGGCTTTGAGATAATAAGTGACCAATGCTCCTTCATTAATCGAGCCTTAAAAAACAGTTCAATCGCAGTGTAAAGGTCAATTAGAGAGCTTTTAGGAGATGTAGATAAGTTACTAACTGAAGAGTTAAGAAAAATAATTCCATTATTAACTACAGCATCAAACCAGCCATCAACATCATTTTTGTTTTGCTTAATATAGTTTGCCACAGATGTCTCCAAAAGAAATATAACGCCTCATTAAGGGGCAAAAAACTGTTGGCTAAAATGTTGAAGAAATAAAACAGCCAACTGTTTTATCCTTTTGAATGACTTACTATATTTTTATTTAAACCCAGCAATTATTTTAATATCGTTATCATTAAGGAAAAATATCGGGGCTTCCAAAGCATCAGTAGAACTAGTCATTACGGACAAGCCTGCATATAGTCCTTTAGACAACTTAAAATCATTATTTTCAGGTATTATAAATGGCTGAACATAATGAAACCCGTTTTGTTTATAAAAGTCAAATTTACTTTCAGAACATATCAAATTAACGCTACTTCCTGAGTCAGTTAAACTTTTTAGAATGTTAGTACCTAATCCATTTTTTCTATATTGCTCATAGACAAAAATTTTATGTAAATAAGTAGCACTGTGATTAGGATGAACGAATAACAGAGCAAAGCCATATAAAGTTTCATCTTCGTGCTGTATAGCAACTTTAAGATGTCCAGCCTTGTAGCATTCTTTTAAAACGTCAATAATATAATTTATTGCCGAGTTCTTTTTTTCTTCGTCGAAATCCATTAAAAATGAAATCATAACAGTCGAAGTCATTATGTCACTTAGCATTCCTTCGGCTTCTATTTTGAATATTTCATCTAAGAAAAATTCAGGTTTAATATCCATAACTAAATCCTTTTTTGGGCACCCAAGTTTAAAAAAATACAACTGCATATACGCAGTTTGCGTATTCGCGCCCATGGTGAACACCGAATGGCGCTCATCGTGAACACCAATTGGCGCTGATGATGAACACCAAATGGCGGCTGAACGTGAACACTTTTGCGTTTTAGCGCCACTTATTAGCCTGCCTAAGTAAACCTTCCTCCCATTGATTTCTTTCAATGCTAATCTTCCTCTTTTTAACCAAGGGAAAGATCATGCCAACCATGAGAATATCAATGAAAAAACTAAGAGAAATACTTCGTCTTACACTGCAATCAGAGTTATCGATCCGAGCCATTAAACAGATCTTAAACTTAAGTATCGGTGCAATCCAAAATGTCGTCAGTCAGGCTCGCGCTCTAAAATTAACCTGGGAGAAAGTAGAGTCACTTGATGAGCGCCAGTTAACTGAGTTGTTTTATCCCTCTAAAAAGGTCATTCCATCTTCACTGTGTGAAGTCCCCTGTTGGAATGTGATCCATAAAGATCTGAGTCGCAAGGGAGTGACCAGGCAATTATTGTGGGAAGAATATGCTGAAGAAAACCCCGAAAATCATTTCAGTTATTCGCGGTTTTGTCGACATTATACGAGCTGGTTGAAAAAGCAAAAACGCTCAATGCGACAAGTCCATAAAGTGGGCGAAAAACTGTTTGTTGATTACGCTGGACAAACCATGCCGATCGTTAATCAAGCGACTGGCGAAATCGATCGCGTCGAAATTTTTGTGGCGGTACTGGGTGCGTCTAATTATATTTTTGCAGAAGCTACTCGCAGTCAAAAGCTGATCGATTGGACTGGCAGTCACGTGCGAGCATTTGAGTTTTTTGGCGGCGTGCCCGAACTACTTATTCCCGACAATTTAAAAAGTGCCACCAATCAAGCGTGTCGTTATGATCCTGAATTAAATTCATCCTATCAACAACTCGCAGCGCATTATGGAGCGGTGATCATTCCGGCAAGACCAAGAAAGCCCAAGGACACCAAAAGTAGGCGCTCTTAGGCGAATCTAAAGCTGAAATCGGTGTTCAAATTATTGAACGGTGGATCTTGGCGAGGCTCAGGCACCACACTTTTTTCTCGTTAACTGAACTGAATATTTGTATTCAATCACTGCTTGAAGAAGTCAATAATAAACCCTATCAAAAACTAAAAGGCACTCGCAAAGAATGGTTCGAATCAATGGACAAACCGGTATTGTCACCACTGCCTAAACACCCTTATGAATATACTGAAATTAAGTTGGTTAAAGTCAACATTGATTACCATGTGCAATTTGATGAGCACTGCTATTCGGTACCCCATCATCTAGTGGGAGAGCGCATTGAAACGCACGCTAAGGCGAATAGTGTTGCGTTTTACTTTCGTGGCAAACGCGTGAGCAGTCATGCTCGAAAACATTTTCCAGGGATGACAACCACGCCAGAGCATATGCCAGAACGTCATCAAAAACACCTTCAGTGGACACCAGAAAAGTTAATGAATTGGGCGCAATCAATCGGTGATGAAGTGCTTCAATGGGTGAAGTCTTTACTGGCTCAAAAAGATCATCCTGAACAAGCTTATCGGGTTTGCTTAGGGCTATTAAACTTGTCGAAAACATTTGATGAAGCTCGGCTAAATAATGCTTGCTTAGTGGCTAATCAGAAAAAACTTTATCGGCTTAAGCAGGTTAAAAACATTCTACAAAGTAATCTTGATCAACTCGTTAAAAGCGAGCAAAAACAATTGCCACTACTCCCTCAAACTCACAAAAATATTCGCGGCCCAAAAAGCTTTCACTAAAAGGACATCAATATGTTTGAACAAATTATGACACAACTTAGACAACTTAAATTAACTGGCATGGCGCGAGCGTTTGGACGCCAAAATGAGCAGCCTGGTACCTATGATGGTTTATCATTTTCTGAACGTTTACAATTATTGATCGATAGTGAGTCGACTGAGCGAGACGATCGAAAACAACAGCGATTATTAAAAGCAGCCAAGTTTAAAATCATGGCTAGCGCGAAAGAAATCGACTATCAACATAAACGTGATCTTAAGCGAGATCTGATGGCTAATTTATTACAGTGTGACTGGCTCAATAAATCGCAAAATTTACTGTTAACAGGCCCTTGTGGCAGCGGTAAAACTTACATCGCTTGCGCCCTTGGTCATGAAGCTTGCATGAAAGGTAAGAGCGTCAAATATTTTAGACTCTCTCGATTATTGTTGGCTCTTTCTCAAGCGAAAGCCGACGGTAGTTATTCAAAAATGCTCACCACTCTCGCTAAACTGGATTGCCTCATTTTAGATGACTGGGGATTAGAGCCGCTCGAAGCGCCGCAACGAAATGACTTAATGGAAATTATGGATGATCGTCATGGCTCAGGTTCCACCATGATTTTAAGTCAACTACCGACCATCGAATGGTATCAATCGATTGGTGATAATACACTCGCTGACGCCATTTTAGATCGCGTCATGCACAATGCACATCGGATCGAATTGAGAGGTGAATCGATGCGAAAACGCGATAAAGTTTGACTGATGGTGAACACTTAGTGTAAAAATGACCTGAGCCCAATGGGTCGAAGGTCAGGTGTTCACGATGGCCGCCATTTGGTGTTCACGTTCGCGAGAATACGCACAGTTAATAAAAGGCCATTTAATCGTATTTATTTCATAAAATCAATCGCGTAGTACCAATTGGTTAAGTTTTGGTCGGATAAAATCGACATTAAAGCTATATATAATACCTGGATTGAAAATATAAAACCCTTTAAATGTCCGCTTTAAGATCAGCCTGTGTGAAAACCCAATAATGAACTATTTCTGTTAGCCTCAAGCTCTTTTGGAGCACTTCAACTCGTCGTTAAACTTATTTTGTTTGAAACAATTTTATTATGCCATATTTCAATATGATCTTAATCGCCTTAGAAGAGCTCTAATAGACTCTTTTTAAGTCGTTTTTAAAGCTGGGCAATACTCGCCTAAGCTTGCATGGCAAGTTGCAGAGGTTTGACACCAAAAATATTAATCATTCGTGTCAAATTATACGCCAATACGTGCAAGCTCATTTCAGTTTTGACATTTTTTAAAGTCTTGGTTTGGAAGTGAGTGGCACCCATTCTTGATTTTATCGTTCCGTATGGATGCTCCACAGTACTTTGTCTAAGATTCATTGCGTTCGGCATCGATTGTAATTGACTCTCCATTTCATCGAGTCGCTCTTCATGCTCCCAACGCTTAACTCGTCGTGCTTTGCCTGTTGTGCACTGTCCTTTTTTCGAACAATCTTTGCAAACCATAATAGAGACATAACCTCGCATGGTTTTACCTCGTTCATCACTGGTGAAACTATAAGGGATTTCTCTATTGTTAGGACAAATATACACATCCTTTTCTTGACTATAAACAAAATCATTTTTGGTAAACATTTTACGTTTTTTAGAACCGGATGTTTGGGTTTTGGGTACGATTGGCGTCATTCCTGCGTCTTGTACACGCTTTATTTCATTAGCACTGTAGTAACCTTTATCAGCCAGCACGGTGAACTCTTTTCGTTTCAAAACAGTCTGTGTTTCTTTGGCGATTTTACTGAGTTCAGCTCTATCCACCACTGCATTTGTTACGTAATGACTTACTATTAAATGATGTTTTGTATCAACTGCCGTTTGAACATTGTAACCAATTATTCTTCCAATACTATTCGACTTCATTGCTCGACAATCTGGATCGGTTAAAGAAACCTGACTCGTCTCACCACTCATTATTTGTGACTCAATATCTTTCAACGTCTTAAGGTGCTTTTTTATCCTCACTAACTTTTCATTCAAAGACACCGAATCACTTGAGTCGGTTTTTTTGTCGAGCTCATCTAACTTAGTAAGATAGTTTTCAACATGTTTTTCTGCTATTTCTATGCGCCGCTTTATACTGGTTTTTGTATAATTTCGACGCTTATTATTAACGCCTTTACACTTGCTTCCATCAACCGCAATAACAGCATCGCTGAATAAATCCAGTTTACGACAAAGCTCAATAAAATTTCGGCAGACATTTTTTATGGCCATGCTATGATCTTTTCTGAAGTCGGCAATGGTTTTAAAATCAGGTGTTAATCGGCTCATCAACCACATGAGCTCAACATTGCGATGCGTTTCTTTTTCTAGTCGTCGGCTTGTTTGAACTCGATTAAGATAACCGTAGATATAGAGTTTTAGCATTATTGAAGGGTGGTAAGAAGGTCTGCCTGTATGCTTGGGGATAACCCCTGCGAATCCGAGTGAAGACAAGTCAAGTGAATCAACAAATACATCGATAACTCTTATTTCGTTTTCTTCGCTAATATAATCATCCAATAATTCTGGAAATAAGGTGCCTTGACTTCGATTTTCACCTTGAATAAAACGTTTCATAAGACGTCCGATAGCTGAAGTTCCGTAAGATCATTAGATCACAAATCAACACAAAAATCGATCGTTTTCTTTTCACACAGCCTGAGATAAAAGCAGACACTCAACTCCTCAGACTATACCACGCCCCCCGCCCTTTACCATACTCGTGATCAACATACTATCCCAAGGGCAAATCCTGGAGAAGGAAATGTTGGTGGGCTGATATATACAGGGTTTGGTTTGCCTGTATGTTGCAAAGTGTTGCCTGCATGTTGCAATTGACAGTTAACTTATTGTCCCTACATTGAAGAGAGCGTATAACTTCACATTATTGTTACTGGAGTATACTAACTTGGCTTGCTCATTCTCGATCCTTAGAGGTTAATATGTTTAAAAAAATCGTCCAGAAAATCAAACGAAAAGAGAAAACTAAAATTGCTCAGTTGGTACAGTCACCAAAAGACAAGGCTATTATAGTTAACCTAGCGATGGGTGAAGAAGCGATCATTACTGGAACAATGGCGGGGTGTTGTTCGGTAGTGGTTCAGTGGGGTCATTTTGTCAATGCAAGTGGATATCGGTATATGCGAGGTCATCATGGCGGCGGTGGACCTGGTGCAATCAATTGGGAGTTATTGTTCGATAAAGTACCGAATTCTGTGGCGACTCGAATGGTGATGAGTTGTGCCAAGATGGATTTTAAACTTTACGTGCCGAAAGTTAAGGCTGCGCTCTTAAAAAACAAAATTATAGTAACACCAAAATTTTTTGCGACAGAAAATGCATACATAGGTCGAGATAAATCGATTGTTGATTATAAAAGCTTAGATCCGGACGATTTCAAAATAAGAAAGCCTGTTGGATTCGGTTATTGATCCTTTGATCTATCCCACCGATCCTTTCTCTAAAAACTTAGGTCATTGGCGCTAACTCTAGAGGATGTTTTTGTATATCCAAGTATTCAAGGTTATCTCGACATACCCAGTCAAGCATAACTCCAGGTGGTTGTGGATCATTGGAGAATTGCCTGAGTGCTTCATTATATTCGGTATTGGAAGTTTGCGAGTTTTTTATTTGTGGCCAATTGGTTTTTATATTCGACGCATCATCTGCGCCAAATTCTGACCGATAGGAGATGACTGATTTATCCGGATTGATAATAAAGAAATGGTAGGCGCTATGTTCAATCATTGCAGATAGGACATGGTGAGCGATTGGATTACTGGGATTGATGATCGCGTGAAATATTTCGTAATCATAAAGTTGAAAACTAAACTGCGCGACTTTATAATCGTCAGTTCCTAATATTCCATGTCCCAAATTAAAACCTCTGCTTGTAACCTCTACTGGTATTTGTTTGTCAGCTTTTAAAGCGAGAAAGCCGCATGTTTTTTCATTTTCCACGATAACGCCCATTGCAAATGATGGGGTCGGTATAGAGTCTTCCATTAAATCATTGATAAATAATCGGTTGGCTGTCAGTTTTGGTGATAACCTCGTAACGTTGTTCATGTGTTATTTCCTATGCGTCAAAAGTAGTGTGCCGTCGATTACATCACTATGCTCAAAAGATTTCATGTTAAGCTAATTAGGTTATATTTAAGATCTGTTTAGCTTGTTCGAGTGTCAACCTTTCTGCCCGTTTAGGCAATGTACTTGGGTTAAACGCTGGATGTTTGAAATATGGCACTTTAACTGTATCGCCACTATTTGGGTCGCAAGAAAAGGCAACTTTTTCAGCGGTTTCCCAATCTGATAATAAGATCCCATTTGCATGAAAAACCCGCTCGATCTTTATATCAGAATCTAAAGGTTCTCTCACAATTTCATTACCAATTTTTAATAATGTGTATGGGGTGTCTTTCACGCTTTATTTCCATTTTCTATAAGTTTTTCAGCTCTAAAACCTGAGTTTAATAAGATCGTTTATCACTCACTCCCTCTGTCGATAATGCCAGACAATTGATCCAACAACAAGCAAAGACTCTTCTCCAAAACCATATCATTGTTCGAGAAGTTTGCCTAGAATAATTGAAGATCGTGAAGAGTCATATTTAGTTTGGTCGCGTTATACATTTATATTTATTTTGGGTTTTTGTATGTTGTCAATCGTTTTGGATACAGGGTACCAAGTGCGAGAGGAAAGTTAGATTCGAGTAATGCAAGAGCGGCGGCGACAGGATTAATTTTTATGTTGGTTCTCCTTTCGATCAGGTGATCCGCAATTTATATTCGACACGTCTCAAAGCCGAGTGTATTTTATGGACATTCATCTAGCATCAGAGCAACGATCGCTCGATTATCTTTCGATCGTTCAATCTTCTAAGGAAAAACGAGCCATTTAGCCAATAACACGCAAGTGTATTTTTTCAGACCCTAACGAGTACCGATCGGGATCGCGCCATTTGATTTGACGCGCCTATTCCCTGAAGTAGCGGATATATAGAGTTAGCACTTGATATTGTGGTCGGACAAATGCTAATGTGTTGCATATAACCGAATAATAGTAGTTTGCAACATTAAATGAATCGAGCTGATTTGTTAAGTCCGAGACAAATTCAAAGGCTGGGAATCAAACATCGAACCGGCTCATTCAATCCGGTAGATGAAGCTCTCATCGTCTCTTCTGGTTTTGCGTATTGGACACTTAGCGATCTCTCATTTATGAAGGTGGCGGATTTAATTTCTGAGTCTGGCATCTTAAAAATAGATGGCGAAACGCCAAGCGAATATAATGCACACGGTAAAAGGAAATATTTCTTTATTGGTCAGAAGACACATTTTCAAAAGGTTTTGGAAAAAGTGATTGAATGGCGGCTTGAAATGAATTTTGGGTTATTGGATCGAGGATTGTATAGAGGACTAAATCCAGAAAGTCGATTCTTCTTAAGATCTGACGGTAGTGATTTTGAAGTTACCTACCGAGACAAAGATAAGAAGCCAACGCTAACCCAACCAACTAAGATGCAAAGAAGATTTAGGCAGTACTTTTTAGGCGAAGGCGTTAACTATCAAACGCTCAATAATTCCTTTATTATTAATATATGGAAAGAAGCATCGCCATTCGGTCAAACTGATGCGAGAAAGCTTTTAATTCAAATGACTGGGTTGACTGCAAAAACGCTTAAGGCTAAAACCATTAGAGAACAGTTCTCAATCCAACACACACTAGAAGATTTATATAGATAACAATGACGAAAAATGAATTACAAGCTTGGCTATCTCGTTGGTCACTACAACCTATCGACGGAGCGAAAGTTTTGCGTATCGATAAATCAAAGATGAGTGAATACTTATCAGGAAAAAGAAATGTGCCAAGATACATCGCGGCACATGTAGAGACGTTTGATAAACTATCTGATGTAAAAGCAACTAAATTAATAAAAGAAAGGGTTGCTTATGTTCCCAGTGGGAACTATAATAAAAACTCTTAAGTAATAATTTAAAGGATTATATATGCTAATTTTAACTCGTCGCGTTGGCGAAACGATCATGATCGGTGATGAAGTCACAGTAACTGTTTTGGGGGCGCAAGGCAATCAGGTGCGGGTTGGCATAAACGCCCCAACTCACGTCCAAGTTCATCGTGAAGAAATTTACAACAAAATTCAACGCGAGAAAACTATTGCAGAGCCTTCTTAAAATCAATTCAAAATTATGCTCCGGCCTCGCAAATGTACGGTGATGGGATTCCTCATTTAAAGTAGAAACCAGCAGGCAAAAATGATGGATTGGATCAGATTCTATTTTTGGAAAGTGTCTCAAAGTAGAAAACTAATATTTGGGAAAATCGATATGGAAAAGTGTAAAAAAGTTAACAGTTTACTTACAAAATGCTCCGCTCTTATTTATTGCGATCAAACGCAAGACGAGTCTTGGAAAAATAGGATCGCGACAGACTTAAATACAATGTTAGCAAGAGTTGAATATTCGCTGGGAATGTCGCCTGATAAACACGAGATCGCGTTCGCTAATGCAACTTTTAATATTGTTGAAAGGGTGGCGTGTTTCGAAGGAATTTCCCCCGCCCAAGATAAATTAGCCAAACGATGAAAACGGTATTTTCGAATCGCAGTGACTTAATACGCCAAGCGTTAGTTGATGCAGTGAACTACGAATATACTTTTATCGAAGCACTTGCCGGATTCGATAAATGTGCCAAGCAAGCTAGTATAAATAAAATTGAAGAGTATTGTGAATACTACGAAAAACGATACCATGAAAAATTAGTTAGTAATTTTAATTAGAAATATAAATTATATTAATAGCCCTGAAAATTAAAAATAAGTTGAGGCTCTAATGGCATATTTAAAAACTCAAGCAATCTATGGCAAGAACGAAGTAAAAAGTGACAGTTTAAAAGTCAAGATTCATGTGAATACAACTGGAATATTTTATTGTAAAATTCCGGATATTCTTCATAATGCAATACATAGTACAAACTCGCTAAGAACATCGACCCGTAATAATAACGTTTACGGAAGTTCGCTTGAAGAGTTAACCGATGGATTAACTCTGGCATTCAGAACTTACTTAGAACCAGAAATTAAAAAAGAGCATGTGATTTTATACAATATGGAATCGCACGTTTCATTTGCAACGAACGGAGCTAACGAAATATTTCCCAACGCCGGACTCGATGGAGCTGAGTGGCAAGATTTTGATGGTAGGTATGGCAATCACCATAGCAGTAACAAATCAAAAGGTGGTTATAGCTTAACGATCGGCGCAAAAGCAATGACAAAAACTACATACAAATTTGGTGACTACGAAAAAGTTGAGTATTCTTATTACTATAAAAATAAATCTCACCATAGCATGGACAACAACCCTGCTTGTCTTCTTAATAGCTGGTGCTCTTTTGAGCTACCCGAAAGCTGCAAAGAGATCCCATACAATGACAAGGCAGCGACCTTTTTTTATAATTTAATGATGAGTATGGCAAAAATTTCTCTAACGATACAGTCACAAGTATTTGAAGAAGAAAAATTGTTGTCTCTAATTAGCCGTGGTGATAACTTACTCGGTGTAGAAAACGCTCTTAGCACTGGAAGTGTCAGCATCGATGATAAAGGGGAACAAAAAAGATGGAAGAGATCCACCTAACAAAAAAAGATTTTGAGCTTGAATGGTTTTCCGGCCAAGGTGCTGGCGGTCAACATCGAAACAAGCATCAAAATTGTTGCCGGATCATTCATATTGAAAGCGGTCTGAAAGCGCAAGGAACTGAGTCAAGGGAAAGAGTAACTAACCAGAGAGTCGCTTTTAATCGTTTAGCTAAGTTGGTCTTAGCCTTCTATTATCCCAATGATCCAAAAGAGAGAATTAATGCCACGGAAGTTATAAGAAATTATCACGGCGTTAGAAATGAAGTTTTAGATAAGAGAAGCGGCGCTAAAGAGACTTATAAAAACGTGGTTTTTGGTTCTGATTTGGGAGAGCTGATAGCTGCTCGAAGACACTCTATGATATCTGATGAATAAAATAGAACTTGGTCTACTACCTAATTTTATGCGATGGAATTTTATTTCTTAGAAGATCAATTATTACTAAAGAAGCCTTGAGGAACTAGTTAAATGTCTGCAGTGCTGAGCGTGTGTCGAACTTATAGGTATAAATTGGCTCGTAACGCTGATATTTTTGGTTCAAAGGTCTTCGCTTATTTTTGTGTAAACCCCTCGACTGCCGATGAGATGATAGACGATCAGACAGTAAAAAAATGGCTTGGATTTACCAAGATAAATGATGGCAAGGAGTTTATTGTGGGAAACCTCTTTGCTTATCGAGCGACTGACGTAACAGAGCTAGCCAATGTGGATGATCCTGTCGGTTTAGACAATGATAAATACCTTGCTGAAATTATAAAAGAAGCGGATGTTTTAGTGCCATGTTGGGGATCAAGAGAAAAGCTCCCCAATTCGTTGCATTACAGAATGGAAGAAGTCATGGATCTCTTAACTAATTCTCGGAAAACTGTGATGACATTCGGACTTACCGCTTCTAGCGATCCTAAACATCCATTGATGTTGCCGTACAGTACTGTACTGGTACCATTAAACTAATACAGGGAATAAATGATCAATCCTAATTTCGTAATTATATTTTTACTTACAGCAATTATCTGTGGTTGTGAGAATTCAACAGCATCAAATCAAACGGTTAACGACACCGTGACCGTAATTCAAGATAAAAAACTAAGTTCTCTCCATAGTGAAATACTAAGAAGTATGCAAAGTTACATGCAATCAACAAAAGTTTCTTACACTTCTGAACATATTAGATTAGTCGGAGTTATACTTACTGAACACTACCGTAAGCTTGAAAATATTAGAAATAAGAAACAAGCTCTGATGCTTGTCAAAGATACGGTGACCAAACTAAATAAGCTAAATGAGAAATCTCAAGGCGGCTTGATTGAAACAGACCAAAGAGAAATGATTGCTGAATTTATTATTGTTGCAGGTGCAAAACACAATTTAAATGAACCGAATGAAGACGTGACCGAAGCGTATAGAGACTGGTAAAGTTTTGTATTTAGTATCAACGCAACATAACTATGTGCTGAAATTTAACGTTAAATACACAAGGGAATAAATTATGACCAAGCAAGAAGGATATTACCGAGGTGACTTTTCTGGTTGTTCAGATCCATCAGCGATATTCTACTTTGATGGCGAGAAATTATGGGCTCCTGGCTCAAATAAGCCGGAAGACGAAAGCGCGTTGCTTTTTATCGATGATGAACCGTTTGACCATAGAAATGTTAATTTAGGCGGCAGTGTAAGTTCCGCTAAAGAATGGTTTAATTCGTAAATATAAATTCTAGGGGAATAATATGTCGAAGCTACTGCAACCAACCGACTTCATTCCTCTTTTAGAGGATGCTATGTCTGAAGAGGCGGTTAATCATATTTACAACTCTGTTGACCATTTGTACGGATTCGACTTTTCTCCAGAAGTGAATTCTGATAAAGAATGGATTTGCTTAATGAAAGCTAAAGAAAAAAGGTTAATTGAGTTAGAAAATATTTTGGGGGAATAGGTGTTGCTGGAGGCCTTTGAAGTACCCGATAAGGATCTAAAAAAATAAAATACTGGTTAGCGAATAAAGGACTAAAGCACATGAGTACGATTTGGGCTACTACCAACAATAAGCAAAATCAAGAAATTAGAAAATATTTTTCCAAGCACCACATTGATTTCTCTTGTCCTGGATTTTGTGATAGTCCAGAGTTTCTCTCGGTTGAGCAAAAACATCCGAAAATCCTTGAAGATTACGCCAGATATATTGACACTCAAAAATATTCTGAAGCTTATATTCACAACGCAAGAAAAAAAATAGAAGTCGTTTCAAGCGTAGTGAGACAAGCTGTTGAGATTGATGGTCGTTTGGGTGCTTGCGTGGATGCGTCAGGAATTATAGGAAGAATGCTTGACGAGCTGGGTGTGTGGAACTACGTTCCGAAAGTGACTCTAACAGTTGAATTTCCAGCAGTAAGTAATATTAGTACTCGGTATTTTTGGGTTTTGGATGAAGGTGAATTTACAGCCTCACACGCTGTCGTAGTAGCTCCCCCATTTGGATTAATCGATGTGACGATAAAGCACCAGCACTATTCTAGCGGAGAGAAAAACTACTTGCCTGAATTAGTCTTATGCGATAAATATCGAATGGATAAATGGGAGCCCGAAGATATTGCAAATGGAGAGCTTAGGCAATATCTCCGCAACAAGAAAATAGGCTTCAAACATTTTCTTAAGATTAATTTTCCGCATTTGCTTAATGTTATGAACAATTTTCCTGCAAAATCCATCACAATGGGAGGCACCAAAATTAAATATGTGACTGTTGCTATAGGTGGTTTTCAAGATAAATTACCAGATATAACAGGATATAAACCATGCGGTAGAACGGCTTTAGACTGGTTTAACAATGATGTGATCCCTAAATTATAGAATAAAACAAATACAAGGGACAAAAATAATGTTGTGTTGGTTCTATGGCAGTTACTTAAAGTGATTCACTTGTGGTGATGCACCACAGGTGATATGATTAGCTCAATCATAAATTCAAGGTTTAAAGAGTGTGAAACAAGAACCATTCCCTAGACGTATAGTTACTGGCACTGCTTTTTGTAACCGCCATGAAGAGCGAGAAATACTAACTTCATTGTTTAAGCAAGGTACGCATGTTTGGATGCAGGCACACAGGCGACATGGAAAAACGTCTCTATTGTTGCAGACCGTTGAAGACATGAAAAAAAGCAATCAAGATATTATGGTTGAAAGGTGTCACCTACTTTTTACAAGCGGAACGGAAAGCATTATAAGGCAAATACTACGTTCTGTGTCAAAACTAACAGGCTCAATCATTGAAGCGGAAGGTAGGAAAAAGAGCAAAGCAAAACATCAAACATTCCTGAACAAAGTAATGAGTCGTTTTGGGCAACTGAACCCCAAGGTTAGCTTAACGGACGGAAAACTCTCTGTATCTTTAGAGGCGGTTTATGATATTGATGCACTCGTTTTCGGATTAGAAAAACTAGATGAGTTGGCTTCTGATCAGGGCTTTAGAGTAATTCTTATTATTGATGAATTTCAAGAACTTGCGAAATCAAATAATGGTATTATGCTTGAGTCAGCTATTCGAGATAGACTTGAAACTTCTAAATCTTTAACCTTTGTTTTTTGCGGCTCTGAGAGCACACTTATGGCGCAAGCCATGACTGATTCTAAGCGACCTTTATATAATCATACCTATCCATTTGAGCTTGAAAGGATCTCAGCGAAATCTTACCTAAAACATCTGAATAAAATGGCCTTACGTAAATGGGGAAAACCGCTTAAGAATGATGTTATTGAGTTGATAATCAAATTGAGCGAACGCCACCCATACTACCTTAACAGTCTTTGTAGTGAAATTTGGTTGAGGAAAACCCAACCCAACAAAACGTCTGTGCTTAAGGCTTGGGAGAAGACGGTTTCTGCTGTAGAAAGGGAGGAAGAACTACTCTTTCTTTCACTAAAAGGAAACGAGAAAAAAATATTGTCAGCTATATCGAAAGGACTAAATACAAAGATGACGTCAGCTACTGTTAGTTCGAAAGTAGGGTTGGGATCTTCATCGATATTAAAGACGCTGAAACAGTTGACGGTAAAAGATTTAATATATCGAAAAGGTGATGAATACCACATTATCAATCCCTGTATCAAAGCGATAATAAGGAAATATTAAAAAAGGATTGTATGTTAAATATTACTAAGGAATTGACGGTGGGTCATTTTGGGCACTAACGATAATTATTCGGAAAATAAAATATTGTATGGATATATTTAAAGCTGAATCTTTGGGTGTTTCATTCTCGCTGAATGTACAAACTCCTACTGGAGCTAGCACAATACCTCTGGATTCCAGGCAGTTAACTAAACTAGAATTAGATCCTGAAAATTTCAAAGCATCTCTATTTGGCTTATCAGTAAACGAATATTATCAATGGTTGGAAAATGATGGTGCAGTAATTTGTTCTGAAATTATGTCGAAGGGAAGGAGATGTAAGAATGCAGTCGCTGGAGGAAGTCAACTAGATTCGAACATTTGGAAAGAAAGGCAAGGTGGATATTGTGTGACCCATGGCGGAACACGAAAACTTTAAATTAAATACAGAGAAAAATTTTGGAAAACGAAGCAAGAGAATATGCTATTAGAGCTCACGGTACGCAAATGTATGGTGACCACCCCTATTCGATACATTTAGATGCAGTTGCAACTTTTGCAAAGCCTTATGGTGATATTGCTACAACAATCGCTTATCTTCACGACGTTGTTGAAGACACCTATATTTCCGAACAAGATATTAGAAAAAAATTTGGTGCTTTAGTTGCAGAGTGCGTGAGTATTCTTTCTGACTCTCCTGGTGCTACAAGAAAAGAACGAAAGGCAAAAACATACAAAAAAATGAGATCGGTTAGTGGAGACGTCGAGTTGGCACTCACAGTGAAAGTCTGTGATAGATTGGCGAACGTTCTAGCGTGTAAAGCAGATGGAAAAACATCGCTACTTAATGTTTATCGCGCTGAGCACAAAACATTTCGTGGATCAGCGTTTAGGGCGGGTAGGTGTGATGAACTGTGGAAGCGGCTAGATGAAGAATTACTACAATTTATTTCAGGGGAATAATTGAATTATGACAATTGAAAATTTTATTTCGTACTTAAATGAACAGGATTTATCAGAGTTCGGCCAGTATTTTGGCACAGAAGATGAAGAGTTTCTGGTAGTAGGTTCTAGTACTCGCAATCGATTGGAGCGATATTTACCAGAAAGCGAGAATTTTACTCTAAGAGTGATTTTTACTGCGGTTGTTAGAGACTTCAAACTTCCAAGCGTTCGTTACTCATTTGTTGTAGCGATTACACTTTTCGTTCTTTTTATGGATGATAGGAATGTGACAGACAAAGTGAAGGACATTGTAACAACCGAACTCGCACTAGTGAAAAAACACTTAATGGACGACGAACGAGTTAAATACCAAAGAGATTTAGAGCTTGTCACACATAGGTGGAATGAATACCTTAGTGACCCTAGCAACTTCGTTTTATAGGCTAGCACCTTAAATAAATTCCATAATATTTTAAAAGGAAATAAAAACACATGCCAATAGATTGCGAAACTATTAATAATTCAGAACAGAGTGAGGTAAATATGCGTGGTCGCGCAAGACGTGCTTGTGTAGATATTTATCTGTCATTTGAAGCGAGTGAAGTAGATAGCATGGCCTCCCAAATTAGAGAGGCCTGGATTACTGGTAAAGCTATTTACTATAAAAACTACCCGGTCGCTAATATAAAAAAATCTATTGATAGAGAAAATAATTTGGTTGAGAGCCGGATTAATAATTTCGAAGAATAGGTCTAATGCGCGTACCTTTAATTTAATTAGACATAGAGGAATAATAAGTTGAACAATAAATTAGCAGAAGCACTAGAAGAAATCGAGAAGGAACAAGGGATAGATATTCTGCGTCAAATCCTTGCTGATTGTCTCGCCGCAACATGCCTTAGAACTTCTTCGGAGAGTTCTCAACAGATTTACGTAGAGAAAGACTTTGTATCGGCCGATATCACGATATCTATCAACAAATAGTACAGGGAAATAATAGGAATAGTTTTTAGCATATAGGTAATGGTGTAATGAATGATTTAGAGTTGGAAATAGGTGCACGTAAGAACGATATCCGTGATCTAGTAGAAAGATCGACAATTGAGAATGCTGGCTGTTATCAAGCAATTGACCAGTTAAAAGAGGCTCTTGATGACCTACGGACGGCGTTAGGAGAAATGGACTATAAACAGGTTTCAAAGATTGGGTACAAAGGAGTTTCGTCGGGTTTCGTTTTTTTACAAAGAACACTTGGGTTATTAAACAGCGTTGAAATGTCTATTTCGGAATTAATACAAGATATTGCATTGAAGACAAATAGGGCTTATGAAGATATTGAACCTGTTGTTATGCAGTTACTCAAGCGAGAGAAAAATAGACCCACGGATAAAGGTGATAGTGTTGAAGAGCTTGTCAGTCAGGGGTTGAAAGATATAGAAGCTGGACGCGTGTATCCTGTAGATACCCTGTGGGATGGTATTGATTCTGCAAAACGAAATAAGGTGGTCTATCAAAATTTAATCGAAGTCGTACCAGGTAAAAGAGGTGGTAGACCTTGCATTAAAAAAACACGAATAGCTGTATCAGATGTCTTAAATTGGTTTGCATTAGGGATGAGTCCTAAAGAAATAATAGCAGACTATCCTGAGCTTAATCAGGAACAGTTAATGGCCTGCCTACAATACGCAGCTCGTAATATCTCGAAAAATTAATGCAGGGAATAAATATGAATTTAGGCGAAATACTCATAGAACTGCAAAAAGATATCTGTGCTTCTCTATGGATTCAGCCTGCTACATTGGACGAACTATTGGATCGAGATTTTCTTTTTAATCGTTCGCCTGAAGGTATCGATAGAATGCTTTTTCAAATAGAAAATAAAGGATGGGTTTATACGCGAGGAGAAAAATTCAACACTTACAGAAAAACTGTTCTCACTGAACTTAGCGAATATGGATTAGATATTTAGGAATTAATGAAAAATGAGCAAGGGATTAATAATTAAAAAGCAATGGTTGGATAAGATATTCAACACTGGCAAGTGCTGGGAAATGCGCTCTACCCGAACAAAAATCGGCGGTCTTATCAAGTTAATCGAAGCTGGCACCGGTCGTATTGTTGGAGAAGCAATGTTAGCTGGCTGTCATGAAGTTTCAGCAAGCGTAGCTGCCCACTCCTATGAGAAACACCAAGTTGATGATTTAAGTCTTCTAACGAAATGGCGGTTTGCATGGAGGCTTTGTAATGTTAAAAAATATGATAAACCAATAGCTTACAAACACCCTCAAGGAGCAGTGATTTGGGCAAAACTTTAATATACAGGGGAATAAAGCTTTAGTTGCATATTTCAAAATAAGTAGCTTGATTTTTCTTAGTAGTAGACGCAGGATATATAATTCTTTAACGAAAAAATGATCAGAAGGATATTCAAAATGAGTACATCAACTATTAATGATAAATTCCATACAAAGAATGGTTTTGGACCTGACGATCCTAAGAATGAAATAATAAAAATATTTTTAATATTTATCAAGCCTACAGTATATTTATCTATCTTCATGTTTTCTTTGTTCGTCGTAAGTGAATTCACAAATGTGCTATTTAGTTAGTTTTTTGGCAAATATAGAAAGCAAATGAATACGGGGAATAATTCTTGAAAGCATCAGAAAAATATACGAAGGTTTTTGGCTCTATAAGTAATCTTTCACATAACGTACCTTGGACCACCGGTTTATCAAACATGGTGGAGTTTGTGGTCTGGAATACCAGTAGCGTATTGGGAGTATCAAAAAAGGAATACTGGAAACAAATAGTCAGATGGGTAAGAGCTGAAGATCTGTCGGAGTTAGAAAACGAAGATTTAGTAAAGGCTGTAGAGAAGAGACTCGACCACCTTATGCTTGAAACCGAGCAATTAGAAACATACTCAACTAAATCATCGGGTATATGTACTGCTCGTGAAGCATTGAGGCGGGTGAGGTATTTTTCAGAAGATTATCTTAATAAAGAGTTCGACATATTTTTGAGCCTTTCCAGCGATAAATACTTAGACAAATTTTACAAGCAGTTTGTCTCGTTCGACGAATGTAATACCTGGTCCACTCATGGTAACAGCGGGCTATTTGAATATAGTACTAAGCTAACAGCAATGTTTATGGACAATTTGGCGTACAATCAAAAGTCAAACTGGTTAGTCGCAAACGAGTTAAAGCTTAACGGCAAGAAAAATCCTGATCAAATTTTAAAATACAGTCTAATGTACAATTACCTGGTAGAAAATCAATTCATTAATCCGAATGCAAATTTTTTACTTTTATTCATTGGTGGTAGAGATGTACAGTACAACTTTGAATTCGAATTAGAAAAAGAGATAGAATACTGCAAAACGAAAAAACGATATGATTTGGTAACTAAGGAAATAATCGAAAGGGCCAATTGCTTGCTCGTTAAAAGCATCACCTGGATGGATATGATTGCATTTAATGAGTTATATTTAAATTATCTAGATCAAGAACAACAAGTCGAACGTAAGCTTATTATTGGTTTTAATCAAAGTCTCAAAGAGAAACCATTTATGCGAAATTAGGATTCTGCATTTGGTTAAGAAAACGCTGCGCATCAATGAAAAAGCTGCAAGTCGCTACAACATGATGAATAAGGGGAAAAACATACTAAGAGCCTCTTCTCTATTAAAAACAAATCTACAGCACACGCAGATGAATTGAAAACCAAAAGGAAAGGCTTCTATGGTTTTTGGTATCAATGAAAGTGCCCGAAATGGATTGATTGGAATATGCACACTTTAGGTATAAACGCTGAGTACTCTCTAACAGACGATGCTGTAAGTCATATTATTTACGGCGATCTGTCAGAGCGACTGTATGACGTAGAGGGAGTTCGAAATGCGGGTAGATTAACGATTTTAAAAGGAGGTTTGCATACTGTATCTGGTTGGTTAGATTTTAAGAAAAACCACCCTAAATTAAAGCACTTATTCCACTTCGACTCGAATACTGACCCTTATTGGTACTATGCAAGAGAATTACAAAACGGTGTTGTGTGCTTAAAGTTACCAAAAGAGTTATTTCAGTCCAAAGCTGCAAGAATTACTACGTTTCCCGATGAGTATTACGAGTCAGGCTATTTATGGAAAACATTATTTCCCAGAGATTTTACTATAGAAAAAATTATTGATGTAATTAATGAGGCTCTTCATAATTTAGACATAGATGAATCAAGTGACAGCCGATTGATTGGGTATGCGTTATGCGATGAACCAATGACCGCAATGCGAATTGTAATTCAAGTCAGAGAAAACAAAATCCAATCAGCCTTTCCAGCGTGGACGCAACCATCCACAGGCAATAATGGTAAACCGTACTCTCATGCTGACAATATTGGTTTTATTTGTTCTGCATCTACTTTATTTTTTGATGATAGAGAAAAACCTAACATTCAATCCTCATCAATACTTGACGAGAGCAAAGGCTTACTTTCTATCATAGGAAACACGCCTAGTGTTCTATTGTCTCGGAATGCACCTTCATCTTCTGATGACAAAGTTAAGTGGAAAAACAATAGAAGATTAGAGTTAATGAATTATGCAGGAGTAGTACCCGAAAGTGACCTAAATAAAATATTCAGTTATGTCACAGATATTGCAATTTGCAAATACAATTATGAAATCATGCTTAGCGCATATCAAGAAAATATTTTAAATATTAGCTCCTCACATGAAGCATCTAACGCCTTTTCATTTACCCAAAACATTCTCGATTGTATTGATATTCTATTTTTTTTCGACCAATTTAAAGGAAGCAACTTTTTAACTAAAGCATCTTCGCACTTGCTGCTTAATCAATTCACGTCTTCGGGTGGGTTGGATAGTCTAAATAAAAAAAGAATACATAAAAAATTCTCGAATGTGTCTCTATGCATCATGACGATAAATCGATTGTTCAATATATTGCGGATTTGTCTATTTCGCCAGTTAGGAAGGAATTATTTCAAGAGTTTAACTTGCATAGTTATTTCAAAAAGAGCTTAGATCCTAGTTCAGATGATTATATGGAATTTATGTCACTAGTAGCGTACCCAAACCTATCGTTTTCACTAACACTAGAACATTTAATAGGCTATATCAAAAATCAATTATCTATAAATTATCATGTTTACTTTGATAAAAATGAAAAAGATCGATTAGCTAAGGATATATTGGAAAACTACGGGTCAAATCATGAGGCTCTAATTTCAGACAACCTAATTTATGCTAACTGCAGCGAGTTTGATTATTTTAGTGGTGATTTTGATGTGTTAGCTGATAAGATAACTAATAGCTCAATAACGATAGATAGTGATATTATTAAGAGTATTTGTCGTGACTATTGTCGAATCCAACATACTCAAAGAGTAAATCTTGCATTTATCTTTAAAGAAGAGTTTGCATATGATATTGATTACATGAATCCACAAGATGAATTCTATTTAAAGCAGATGATTGCAAAACATGAAAGATGGTGGCTAACAACAAGTTTAGAAATGTTTTTAGATGCTGCACTTAAGATAGGCAACCAATTTAACGCTGATTCATTTATAGAAAACGTTTTAGCTTTTAAAGAATCTATTGCTGTAGAACAGCCACCATTTTTAAACAGAATACCCGATTATATTGATTCGTGGGAAAAAAACAAATTATGACTGACAGAAATAAATATACTCACGCAAAGACTAGCAAAGACGATAAAGGAGTTTTGCTCGTATGTGGTAAATGTGGAGAGTTTCTAACTCGCAGTCCTGCAATCGACTGTAATAAGACCCGAATTAATTCTGTTCCTGGCAGCTGTTTGCTCGATTGTGAGTGTCCTAACTGTAGTGAGAACAATTGTTGTCGAAGTATTGAAAAGACACTCGAATATGATGATCGGGTACATTTCACACATTCATAAAAGCTTAGGGGAATAAATTTTTATGTTGATTAAATATATTAAATCGATATTTTCTAGTAAGGAAATCACAAGCATCTCAGAGCTAAAGCAATCACTGATCAATGAACCTAATAGGCATATTACTTCTGGACCAATGAACGTTGTTGATAAAAGTCTATTTAGTAGTAAGAGAGTGATTAGCGATTTTCATGTATACATCGAAGCAAAAAAATTGGCTGGTCATGTGATGAGCTTGGAAAACGTACACATTTTTGATGGTGTAGTCACGGTACCGCATTTTTCTATACACAAAGATTTTCGTGGAAAAAGCCTTGGACAATCCTGTATTGAGAGCCTCATAAAGCTTTTGCAGGAGGAAGTTGAAATATCAATTATACGCTTTACAGAAAGACTTGGTTACCTCGACCATTATGTTAAGTTTTTTGAAGAAACATTGAGCGCAAAAAGAACATCCGCAGAAAGTGGGGTTTGGGAAGTTTATGTTTAGAGGCATTGCTTTAAATGCAGGGGAATAGTCGATGGCTATAAATAAATCAGAATATGATAACTATCTAATGGTCTTGGTAATTGAAGACGATCCAGATCGCAAATATGAAAATATGCCACCAGTGAATCCTGTTGGCCAACATGCAAACTCCATGATTGAGAGATTGTCAGAAGATGTATTAAAAGCAGGATTGAGCAATGATATGTGGTCTGAAAAAATATCTATATTTATGGCAAATGTAGTAATAGGGGCTGGAGAAGTTTCAAATCCTATGCTACCGCTACAACAATATTTTTGTGGGATTGCGAGCTTACAGAAAAAGTTATGATCATGGACGGTATTCAAGTTGACGGCACATCCAACGTTATTGATCTAGAAAATCCTGCGGCTGAAAATCTGACGGATATGGCCAAACATATTTTAGAAAGTTTTCCAATTGTAACTCCTTCTTACTGTGTTCCCTTTGTTCTGTCAGGAGAATGCGATTTCGGATGGGCTGCGATCCCTTGCACAAAATCTATTATTGATTCTTTTAAAGCAATAGGGAAAAAATACTTTGGCAAAGGCGCAACATGTATTCCATTGCCAATATCGTTTGGTAATGTTGAGACAATGCATTAATAGGGGAATAAATCAGATATGGTCAATCTATCAAAGGACAAAAAAAGAAAAAGGAAGTTGGCTTTAAGGCGAAAAGAAATGCTTACCGCCAAACAGAATGCAAACAAAGCTTATAAAAAGCGAAAAAACATTCCCGTACCTGATTTCATTATCTGTAATGAGTGTGGCGGGCATGCCTTAAAAGAAACATTTGAGATTTTGGATTCAAAAGGATTAGCGGGTATTGATCTTGTTTTGTCTGGTATCTGCAGTAAGTGTGAGCGCCCGACGATAGCTGTTGCTGGTGAGCCAGAAGCCCAGTTGGCGTGTATGGAGCTATTAAGAACAGAAATGGACATTCATGGCTCTATGGGACTTGAGCTCGCCAAAAATCCTGAGTAATAGCAACTTTATTTCCAAGCAAATTAGTCATAAATCGGTAAAATATAAACACAAACCTAATACAAGAACAACAACTAACATAGGAAACACGATGTCAATGCTTCGTTCGTTTGTTGTGCTATATACGAAATGCATTTGTTTACCAGATCTCATTATTAATGGTTGTGGCTATGATTACAGGTGGCTGGCGATATGCCATGATTATAGACGAAGTTATTATAGTAGATCCGAGTTAAAAATTGGTGATGTTTAAAACCGGTCGAATACCACATTTCTTACATCGGTTTGAGATATATCGCACAAAGGATGGGGAAATACTCGACTAGTATTGTGTTGGGAAAAAAGTAGAATACATCGCTCAAATAACAAGGAATATTTATAAGGAAATAAACATGTTAATAAAAGACCACGTATTCGAAACATTTCACAAAGGTCGGATTAAAATCAAGGCCTGCACAAGATGCGGTGAATTACGCTTGCCCAGTAATGTTAATGAGAATTGCGTTCGGCGAAAATTAAGTTTTAGTCCCATTGGAAAAGCGGGCTATGTGTTATCCGTAAAAGATGAAAACTCGGCTGAACAGGCGGCTTGAACGGATGTGTACACGAAGACTGGTGGCGGTAGTTAGAAACGAATGCCTCCTTAAAGATCTGGATGGATATGTCGTAACGATCGCATGTCGCTGTGCGAGAGATCACTTCCAAAGTGGTAATTCTTTTTCAGCAAGTGTAGAAGCGGGGATCAAGACAGCTTTTTCACTCTAGTTTTTTCCAGTGTTTCTAACATTCTACGGTTAACGTTAATTCTCAGAGTAGACTCATGACTGGGATGTATCAGTATATTGAAACACAACTAATTTATATTTATTTCGCTTCGATGATCAACATTGAATAGAGTCTTTACTATCAAGCGCTAAATTATTTCTTATCATGCTTTTTATTCTTAACAAAGCGAAAAACTACAATAACAAGGAGAGAGAAATGTCGATTCAAAATATCCGTTTTTTATTAAAAGAAATTCAAGTTTATTACGATGGTGATTTTTTTGCTGGAACGAAGGATAAGAAGCAACCCAAGAAGAATTTGAAAGACAATCTTTTAGAAGCTAGTCTGGAATATCCTCGTTCAGGAGTTCCCATCGTTACTACTGCGAAAATGCTAGATCTGCAAAGTAAGGTGGTTCACAAAGCGAACTTGAAGGATTTTTGGGATTCGGGACTCTTTAAAGAAGACATTGATGGTGAAACACGTTTTAAGTTATCGGTTTCGGATAAGGACGAAATCAGCCAATTTTCAAGGTGGTTTAGACGTATATTTAGTATTATGTTTAGCACAGCAACCGGCTCTGGGGTCAAAGCAATTAGCAATTTGTTTCAAGGCGCGGTGGCGTCTGATCTCCAATCGAAATTCAAAGACGGCATCAAGGGGGAACAAAAGGATTCGAGTATTAAACTTTTGTGCTCCTCCGATCCCATTCATATAGAACTGTCGGATAAAGGTATCGCCGCGTTTACTTTGACAGGTAAGAAAAAAGCCTCTGTCCTAAATGAAAAAGGTGAAATGGTAATTGAGCTTAAAGCGGTTAAGGATTTTGTAAAAAAGATGCGACCGAAAAAGAAACGAGGGAGTGTAGTTAGAACAAGAGAGGAAGTTTTGATGTTCGAAAAGGGTGATAAATTAGGCGAGGCAACAATCGTGTTATTTAGCTAGAAATATTTTTTTCGTTTTTTGGTGGCTCATTAAAATAAAACAACTTGTCGTTGATGTTTTATTTCAGAGTGAGATACTTTCAGCGTTTTATTTTGACATTCGGTGGGAGTGAGCTGTATCGTTTGGAGACGAATAAACTGAGCTTTTTGAGGATAAAAAAATGGAATTTTTAACACAGAATCTAGATGCGCTTTTATCGATATTTCCACAAGATGCAATGACACAAGGGGTGCTGGTCTTAGCTGTTTCGTTTCTAGCCGGAAGTGGGGTTTTTGCCTTTCGCCGTCGACAAGGAAAAAACTTACAGCCCACAGAAAAATATTTTCAATCAAAAGAATTATTATCGCCACCGAATGAGCGCCCTGCTTATAGTGATAGAATGGCCTATGTCCTTGCTGAAATGTCTGAGCTTGCCTATTACCAGTTTGAGGGTTCGAGTAGCGCGGTCGATGAAGCGGCGAATAAATTAGAGATCTTACTAAAAGAGGGTGGTCTTGATGTTAAAGAGTTCCTAGAAACCTTTTCACTCGATCTTTTAGGAACGTCAAAGCTCAGCATTAAATTTCTTGAAGGGCTATTAGAAAAATCACAATTTAAATTGTTATACCCAATTATTAATATTGGCGATACTCAAGGCTTTGCTTGTAAATACACTGGAAGTGCTAATAACCCTTATATTGTCATCGCGTTTCGAGGGACTGAAGCGAAAATTAAGGATTGGCTAACTGACGCCGATGCGATCCCCAAGGAGCTAGGAGAGGGGCTAGGAAAAGTACATAAAGGCTTTTACAACGCTTTTAATGAAAAAACGGACGCAAACGACCAAACTGTCTCGCAGATCCTTCAGCAGCTAATGAGTAGTCCTGAAGCTCAGAATGAAGAAGGGCAGAGTTTACCTCTTTTCTTTACTGGTCATTCACTCGGTGGCGCTTTGGCATTACTAGCGACTCAACAATTGGCAAAGAATATTAATGGCGCATGTTATACCTTTGGTGGACCGCGAATAGCAAATTACGAGTTTTTCGAAAAAAGGAAGACACCAGTTTATCGCGTGGTTAATTCGAGTGATATTGTGCCTCGAGTGCCGCCAGGAGCTGGTTTGGTTGTAGCCAGAAAACTAATAGAGCTATGCTCCTGGTTGACTGGTGCCCTACCGCCGGTTTCGAGGGGTTTTGACAAACTAGAAGCATGGATTGATAGATTGAGTGGATATAGACATGTGGGCGACCTTCGATATTTAACGGATGTAGCGACAGGTAAATTTGAAACAGTTAAGCTGTTAAGCAATCCACCGGCAATTGATCGCTTGTTGTGGATGTGGCAACATTTGGCATCAAGTTTTATGTTCCCTATTCGTTCTCACAAAATGGCTATTTACAGAAAAAAATTACTGTTCATTGCTAATGCGCGGAAAACCTAAAGGTTTGGTCGATTGTATAATGCGAAGAGCTTTGATTAATTGGTTACTTCAAAAACAACCGACAAGTAAAAAGGATTTAATAAAGGGATTACTTCTTCATGAAATATTTCATTCATTCACTCATTCTTTTTTCTCATCATTGCATGTAGTTCGTTTTCTATTTTTGCCAAAGGCAGTGACGGAATTTGGGTGACATCATTTGAAACCAACAGGGACGCACTGATTATACCGATTGTGCACAATGGGGGCGGTCTAGAACCACCTGATCAGGTCGAACAAGAGCATAGTAATCAAAGCGTGGTTAATAACGACACTATCCGCGTCTTTTCGCTTGTCATAGCAGGCATTATTGTTTATTTTCTTAAGTTCTACCGAAAAAAATAGGGGTTGCTCGGATGAAATATTTCTACGAAAAAAAACACTTAAATCTCTGAGGGATTTATTCCCAGCCCCTCGGGGCGAAATAGGTAAATAAAAATTGAGCCTTTAAAATACCCCGCTTTCGAGTGAAACAAGAAAGTCGAGCGGTAGCGAGAGGGCTTGCCCCGGGGATGCTTTATTTAGAGCTTAAAGTAATAATTGAGAGGAATTATAAAGGCGCTGAATTTAACGTACAGAAACTTGCAAGTGAAATGCAGTTAAACGAACGCTCTTTACATTGCCTCTGCAAAAAACATTTAGCCGTTTCTCCCAGTCAAATGATCCGAAGTTTTAAAATTAACAAAGTCAAGAGCTTATTGCTGAACGGGATCAAAAGTGAAGAGGTCGCTAAAGAAGTTGGATATAATTGTAAGAGCTCGTTTCAAGACGCTTTCAAAAAAGAAGAGGGGGGGGTTAGTCCGATCAACTTCAAACTGATTGCTATGAAGTAGTTTCATCTATTTGGACAATGAGCTTAATGAGACAATTATTACTTATTTTTTTATTGATATTTTCCAATCCTTGTTTGTCGAGTGTTGGTGGAGGGTGTCCTGGTGGCGAAAAGGAGATCTGTAATGAAAAGCAAGTCGAGACTGAGGTCATTCAGGCTAGTCGCTCGATAGTTCCACTCAATTATTTATTTGAATTAATTGTTTTGTTAGCAGCTGTTTATCTTTTCTATAAAATCAAAAACAACGATCGCGAATGAAATCACGCTCAGCACAGATCACTTACCAATTTAAAATTAACAATAGTCGTTTCCTAATTATAGTCGCGTTAAATGGAGATCGAGAAATAGAGTACGCGAAAGTCACAAAAAAAGACGTTTGCTGGGTAATAGCTGATCTTAATGTACACAATTTTGATAGCAGCATTGTCAAACAAAGGAAAATCTCCAACGGGTTTTTTAGAAACTATCAAAATCAAGGGATTGGAACTCGGTTGTTAAATAAGGTTATTACTGAAGCTAAAAAAAATAATGCGGTTAGCCTGTCTGGGGAGATGGAAGGGAAAATTAAAATGCTTTCAAAGTGGTATAAAGGCTTTGGATTTGTGATATATCCAGACAATAAAATTATACTAATACTTTAGTTATACCGCCACCTACGATCAAGAGCGGGATGGTATGCTGGAATCTCACGATTTTGATGAGTTGTCATCTATAGATCGATAAACACTTTCTACCCTATATAGACGCTGCGTATATCGATCATACTGCACCACTAAACAAAACACTGGTACATAGACCTGTCATAGCAGTGTTTAAATTCTAATACCAATTATTGCGAATAGGTTGCCTGTTTTTCGATAAATAATAGTTAATTAACTTATTGTTTTGACAGCTAGTTACGGTATCCCTGTGTGCCAAATATGGGTTTATTTAGATTTACCAAAAGATCTCTCAGGACGGACAATGAACATACCATTTCGGCATATTGGCTACGCTAAAGTTGATAATAAATCCAAATCTGTGTTATTTTTAACCGTTTTTTTGGTAAAGACTACTATATTTAACGTTAATTAAGATGTACTAGGGATTGTTTGATGTACTTTTAGGAACAAGATAAATTAATTTTTAATCAACCACAAAATAAAAGGTAAACATTATGCAAAATAATATTAATAAAATGATGTTGGCAGTTTTTGTTAGCTTATTCGCCGTGATGAAGGTTGCTGCGGGCGATATTGAAGTTTATTTTAACAACCCCGTAACAGCACCAGCAACACAAACAAACTTAGAACAAATGTAACTATTCAGCGTATTTTCACTAAAAAAATATAAATTATTGCTTGACAGGGATTTGGCGTTATTTTGCCAAAAATAAGTCAGTCTACAATAACTCATTAATTGTTGGTTTAAAAGAGCCATTTGA
>Ga0316204_10001666_pt1 | contig 57255 bp, 55 predicted proteins | sample 6monrhotite_MG_2_FD_205661 | JGI IMG/M metagenome (GOLD analysis project Ga0316204, IMG submission 205661) | Microbial mat bacterial communities from mineral coupon in-situ incubated in ocean water Damariscotta River, Maine, United States -... | ecosystem: Environmental > Aquatic > Marine >...
TGCGACTCGCCGGGTTTCCAAATGAGGAGTCTACGGTCAGGTAATGCATCATGACCTTCGCTACGCGATCATCAACCGGGGTGGTTGCTGAATAGTCAAAATAGATGGGCAGGTTTAATGTTGAATTCTGGTCACTCACGTTATCTATATCTCTTGTTAATTTATCTGGTTAAATTATTTAGTTAAATTGTTGTTTAATATCTTGCAGTACTTCAATAAATTGAATCACTTCATCACTTGTATTCTGTTCGCCTAAACTAACGCGCACAGCGCCTTTAGCTATTTCTGGTTTTACCGACATAGCCAGTAAAACATGGCTGGGATCAGTGCTTCCGCTTTCACAGGCGGAGCCACTTGAAACCGCAAAACCTTTTCTATCCAGTAACATCAACAGTGCCTCACCATCTATACCCTGTAATGCAAACATCACTGTGTTTGGTAAACGAGGCGCCTGTTGTGAAAAAACCACTACATCCTGGAGTGCACTTAACTGTTCAGTCAATTGTGTTTGAAGTTCAAACACATGCGCTTTTCTCTGCTGCAACTCCCTTGCAGCCAGTTCAGCAGCGGCCCCGAAACCCACTATTGCCAGAAGGTTTTCAGTTCCACTTCTTTTTTGTTTTTCCTGACCGCCACCCATAATAAGTGGCGCCAGATCAACACGACTTTTAACTACCAGAGCACCTGCTCCGAGCGGTCCATAGAGTTTGTGTGAAGACAAACTCATTAAGTCGAGTTTTAACTCTGAAAAATTTATCGGTAATTTACCGGCTATCTGGCAAGCATCACTGTGAAAAAACAAATCACTATTTATATCTTTTGCCTGCACAACTAGCTTACTTAAATCTTGCAAAACGCCTGTTTCATTATTTGCTGCCATCACTGACATCAACTGCGTTTGTTGCGTTAAAGCACTTTGCAACGTTTCAATGCTTACTTCACCCTGCTCATTTACAGGCACACTATCCAGTTGCCAGCCCTGCTTTTCCATTAATTTAGCAGGCTCAATTAATGATGCATGCTCAATACTACTGACTGCAAATCGTGATGGTTTACGATTTGCCAATACACCACGAATGGCAAGATTATTAGCTTCTGTACCACCAGAGGTAAATACAACTTCTTTGGGTTGTGCTCCAACCAGGTTCGCAACCTGCATTCTTGCCTGTTCCAGTGCGTCTCGGGTCAATCGCCCATAACGATGCACACTGGATGGGTTACCATATAAACCTGTCATATAAGGCATCATGACTTCAAGCACTTCAGCGTTCAGAGGTGTAGTTGCGTTATGATCCAGATAAACAGGCATCTTTAATTTCTGTAACTTATTGTTCTACTAAAATTGAGCCTAGCTTCTGATTTATATCACTTGAAGCCTGCTCATCATTCATCATACTTTCCTGACGTTTTACTACCTCAACAACATCGTTTCTTGTTTTCATTTCTGAAAGCGTGATGCCATTTAAAAAACCGTGAATTTCCTGACTTAATTCCTGCCACAGATCATGAGTTAAACACTGAAAGCTATCACCGCTACAGGTACCTTCTCCACCACAGCTGGTAGCATCATAACTTTCATCAACCGCATTTATAATTTGCGCCATTGATATTTCATCTTCAGCACGCGCTAATGAATACCCTCCGCCAGGCCCGCGGGTACTAGTGACTACACTATTACGCCGTAAACGGGAAAATAACTGCTCTAGATATGAAAGTGAAATACCCTGACGTTGAGATATATCAGCCAGGGATACAGGGCCATTTTCCTGATGGAAAGCCAAATCTAAAACAGCGGTAACCGCATAGCGGCCTTTAGTAGTGAGTCTCATTACCTAATCTCTTACCTGCATCAGCAACTAAAACCTCAGTTGCCATGATCGAGGCGCAAGTATACTCAAACCTGACTAATTTAGTCAAGTATTATACAAAAGAGCTAAGTAACTAAAATTTAAGGGTTTTCAGTGTGGACTTTCTCAGACTTTTTATCTGCTTCAGGCTGATCCTGCTCAGAATCGTGATGACTTGATTCGGTTTGAATCTCCAGATGACCCAGTTTAGGTATCTGTATGTCATCCAGCTCAGCATCCAGCGCTTTAAGTGATTTACACATGCGCTCCATTTTTTCATCCATGACATGAATATGATCTAACATGCAGTTAATGGCTGTCGCCACCGGGTCAGGCGCGTCCTGGGCAACACCGTAAGCATCGAAGCCCATTTTTTTAGCTGTTTTGGCCCTTTGAGAGTCTTTCTCATCAGCGGTTACTTCAATAACTCGACCCGGCACACCAACAACAGTCGCTCCCTCTGGTACATCTTTAGTCACTACTGCATTAGAACCAACTCGCCCACCCGCTTTAATGGTAATTGGCCCAAGCACTTTTGCACCGGCACCAATAACCACATTATTCTCTAAAGTAGGATGCCTTTTACCTTTACGCCAGGTCGTTCCACCCAGAGTAACACCGTGATACAAGGTAACGTCATCGCCAATCTCAGCTGTTTCACCAATAACAATGCCCGTACCGTGATCAATAAAAAAACGCCGGCCAATTTTTGCCCCCGGGTGTATCTCAATACCTGTATACCAACGCACTATATTTGATAGTACTCTGGCCAGCCACTTTAGATCCATTTTATACAGAGCATGTGAAGCACGATGAAAAATCAGCGCATGCACACCTGGATAGGTCGTTATAATTTCAAAAAAGGTACGCGCCGCCGGATCACGATCAAATACACTGTTTATATCTTCTTTTAGGTCTTTTATGAAGGAAGACAAAATACTCTCAATATTAGTTAAGGTTTATGCTCGTAGTTTGAAAGAAAATCACCGATGCGGTCAAGTGCCATCTGCAATTTTTCGATATTTTGTGTATACGCAAATCGAACATAGTTTTTCGCTTTAAACTCACCAAAATCAATACCGGGAGTAATCGCAACAAATGATTGATGCAATAAGTCATTACAGAACTTAAAACTATCTGCTGTAAATTTTGTAACATCAGCATAAATATAAAATGCACCACCGGGTTTAACACTAATATCAAAGCCCAGCCGTTTCAGACCCTCAAGCAAAAACTCACGTCGCTTATTCAACTCTTCTCGCTGTGCATCAAGTATTTTTAAAGTGTCATTATCAAAAGCAGATAATGCTGCATACTGAGAAATGGTGGGTGGTGCCAGGAAAAGATTCTGAGCAAGCCTATCTACGGGCTCTATAAACTCATCAGGCACAACCAGCCAACCTAACCGCCATCCCGTCATAGAGAAAAATTTGGAAAAACTATTAATAACGAAAATATGAGGACTTAGAGATGCTGCAGAAAAATCCGCCTGATCGTAAACCAGCCCCTGGTAAATTTCATCAACCAGTAAAAAACCTTTTTTCTTTTCTACTACATTGATAATTTTTTGCATTTCAACTGCGTTAATCAATGTCCCTGTAGGGTTAGAGGGTGAAGCAATTAAAACCGCCGCGGTATCTGACTGCCAGTTTTCATCGATTAATTCATGGGTTAACTGGTAATCTGACTCTACACTCACAGGTATTGATAAAGCATTAGCGTCAAGTAATCGCACAAAATGCCGGTTGCATGGATAACCCGGATCAGCCATGAGTACGCTCTGCTTCGAATTAACTAAAACCGATAAAGCCAGTTGCAAAGCACCCGAAGCGCCAGGCGTGATTATAATATTTTTCGCCGCTACAGACGCGCCTAAGCGAGACTTGTAATATTCAGAAATTTTAACTTTTAATTCAGGTAACCCAGTCGCCCCTGTATATTTTGTTTTGCCTGCCTGTATAGCTTGTATAGCCGCTACGTTAATTGATTCCGGTGTTGGAAAGTCAGGTTCCCCAACCTCAAGATGAATAACATCATGCCCCTGAGTCTCAAGCTGCTTTGCCTGTGCAAGCAGATCCATTACATAAAATGGGCTAATACCACTCATGCGACTAGCGATGTGTTTTTGCTTCATTTGTAAATACTTACTCGAATAGTTATGTAAACTGAATTATGATCAGACTCAGGTTATTAAATTAGAACTCCTGATTAATAATTGTAAATAATTAAAACAAACAATTAAATGGTATACGACATATGCGAATAATCGCATCTTTACCCCTGATAAGAAACATGAAACGACTTTTAAAATTACCATTACTGCTTCTTCTGACTATTCCGGGCCTGACTATTTCAAGTTTGGCTTTTGCGTTTCCTCAATCGAACCCGGTACCGGGTGGCATTGTACTGTTACCACTGAAACAAAACCATGTTGCCAGCTCCGCTCGTTACAAAAAGAAAAAGCTGGCTGTTGTAACAAATGAACAAACTCAATATTTATTAGTCGGTTTATCTCTCAGCACCAAACCCGGCAGCCATTCAATCAGCATTAAGAACAAACAGGGTAAAACTGAAAAGCTATCGTTTAAAGTAAAAGACAAAGTCTATAAAGCACAATACCTGACCATTAAAAACAAACGCAAAGTAAATCCTTACGAAAAAGACATGACGCGTATATTGAGTGAAAAAAAACGCAAAAAGGCAGCAAAAAAGAACTGGTTGGCAGATGCACCCGATGCCGATTTCAGTACACCCGTTGACGGGCGTATTTCCAGCATTTTTGGTTTACGTCGTTTTTTTAACGAACAAGCAAGACGCCCTCACTCTGGTCTGGATATTGCCGCGCCTCAGGGCACACCTATAAAAGCCGTTGAATCTGGCACCGTTACAGAGTCAGGTGATTTCTTTTTCAGTGGAAACATGGTTTATCTGGATCACGGTCAGGGCTTGATCAGCCTCTACGCTCATATGCACACAATAAATGTAAAACCCGGCGATAAAATTACCAAAGGCCAGATTATTGGTACAGTTGGTGAAACAGGTCGAGTGACCGGCCCCCATTTACACCTCGCGATCATTGCTAATCAGACTCTGGTAGATCCATTACTTTTTCTACCACAATTATCCAATAAAGCCGCAGAATATTATAAATCGAACTAAATAAGCCTCTAATTTGCAAAAAACACTTAAAGCGCTTGCTTAATATCTCAAATTATTGATAATTGGGCCGCATTATTTATCAAGTTATATCGTTGAGAAGAGCTTAATGGCAAAAGAAGAAGCATTACAAATGGATGGCACGGTTTTAGAGACCTTGCCAAATACTATGTTCCGTGTAGAACTTGAAAACGGTCACGTCGTGACGGCCCACATTTCAGGCCGTATGCGTAAGCACTATATTCGTATTATGACTGGCGATAAGGTAACGGTTGAAATGACACCCTATGACCTGGAAAAGGGCCGTATTGTTTACCGCGAAAAGTAAAATAACAAATTCCCAATAAAAAAGGCCGTGTAATCACTACACGGCCTTTTTTATTGGCGAAGATTTAGTCTAAACAGACCAGAAACACATTCAAGCGTATTTCTGGCACTGCTTAAATTTACTGCCCCTCTTCCACCGTTTCTTTTTCCTGAACCTCTATCTGCAGGTCATCAGTCGACTTATTAAGACTCACCTTAACCTCGCCACCTTTAGCCAGACGACCAAATAACAGCTCATCAGCCAGCACGCGTTTAAGGTGCTCCTGAATAACCCGTGCCATTGGTCTAGCACCCATTTTAGGGTCATAACCTTTCACAGCTAACCAATGACGTGCACTATTATCAACATGCATGGTCACTTTCTTCTGCTCAAGCTGATGCTCTAGTTCAATAATAAACTTATCCACCACATTGGTAATGGTACGCTCATCAAGCGGTTTGAACTGAATAATGCCATCCAGACGATTTCTGAATTCAGGCGTAAACATACGCTTTAACTCTTCCATGCCGTCTGTTTCATTATTCTGCTCAGTGAAGCCCATAGAGCGACGACTGATCATCTGCGCACCCGCATTGGTTGTCATAATTAAAACAACATTACGGAAATCCGCTTTACGACCATTCGTATCCGTGAGCGTACCGTGATCCATAACCTGCAATAACAGGTTAAATACATCCGGGTGTGCCTTTTCAATTTCATCTAATAACAACACGCAATGGGGATGTTTATTGACAGAATCGGTTAATAAACCACCCTGATCAAAACCAACATAACCCGGGGGTGCGCCAATTAAACGAGAAACTGTATGGCGCTCCATATATTCAGACATGTCAAAACGAATAAACTCTATACCCATAACCTTGGATAACTGTTTAGTCACTTCAGTTTTACCAACCCCCGTCGGCCCGGCAAACAGGAACGAGCCAACGGGCTTATCCGGGTTACCTAAACCTGAACGAGACATCTTGATGGCATCAGACATGCTATCAATGGCTTCATCCTGACCAAAAACTACCAGTTTCAAGTTGCGTTTTAAGTTCTTAAGTACGGTTGTATCGGTTGAGGACACAGTTTTTGCTGGAATACGCGCCAGCTTTGCAATAATGTTTTCAATATCGTTTACATTGATATTTTTAGACTTACCGTCTTTATTATTCATATTGCGATATGCACCCGCCTCATCGATTACATCAATCGCTTTATCAGGTAAAAAACGGTCCATCATATATCGGCTAGATAACTCAACCGCAGATTTAAGTGCATTAAGGCTGTATTTCACATTATGATGCTCTTCATAATGCGGCTTGAGGCCTCGTAAAATCTCAACCGTATCTGTAATGCTGGGCTCTTCAACATCTATCTTCTGGAAACGACGCGTTAAAGCACGGTCTTTCTCAAAAATTCCACGAAACTCCTGATAAGTCGTTGAGCCAATACATTTAAGCTCACCCGAGGCAAGCATCGGTTTAATCAGATTAGAGGCATCCATAACCCCACCTGATGCAGAGCCTGCACCGATAATGGTATGAATTTCATCAATAAATAAGATAGCACCCGGATCATCAGAGAGTTGCTTAAGCACACCTTTCAGGCGTTTTTCAAAATCACCTCGGTACTTGGTACCCGCAACTAACGCGCCCAAATCAAGGGAATAAATGGTAGAGCCATTAAGAATTTCAGGTACTTCATCATCAACTACCCTTTTAGCCAGGCCTTCAGCAATGGCGGTTTTACCGACACCTGCTTCACCCACTAACAACGGATTATTCTTACGTCGACGACATAATATCTGAACCATGCGCTCAACTTCCGCATCACGACCAATTAATGGGTCGATCTTGTTTTGCATGGCCTTAACATTGAGATTAACGGCGTATTTATCTAATGGCTGATTTTCAGTTTCACCCATATCATCAATAGACGGATCTATATCTGCAGGGCCTTCATCATCAGATATTTTAGAAATACCATGAGAAACATAATTAACAATATCGAGACGGTTTACATCTTGCTGATGTAATAAGTAAATTGCCTGGGATTCCTGTTCACCATAAATAGCAACCAGCACATTAGCCCCGGTAACTTCTTTTTTACCCGATGACTGAACATGGAATACGGCACGCTGAAGAACACGCTGAAAACCCAAAGTCGGTTGAACTTCACCAATTTGATCTTCATGAAAAACAGGGGTGTTTTCGTCCAGATACAGTGAAAGTTCACCTTTAAGGCGTAACAGATCGGCACCGCAGGCTTTCAATACTGAATTAGCACTGCTGTTATCCAGTAAAGCCAATAGCAAATGCTCTACCGTAATATACTCATGCCGCTTATTGCGAGCTTCATTAAACGCGACGTTTAGTGAAGCCTCTAGCTCCTTACTCAACATAACATCGCCTCATAGTTATGAGTGGAGAGCCAACGTCGTGGCCCGGCCACTTTTATCAAATTATAACTGGTTAAAAAACCAGACTACTTCCTGACTATTATGCGTAATGGTTACACGCTAATAGCTAAAATAAATAATTACAAAAAGTTTATGCTTCTTCCATTGTGCACATCAACGGATGCTGATGCTGCCTGGAATAGTCATTTACTTGCTCTACCTTGGTTTCCGCTATCTGATAGCTAAACTCACCACAAACAGCCTCACCTTTGGTATGCACCAATAACATAATCTGTGTAGCCTGTTCCTGGTTCATTTTGAAGAACTTGGACAGTATTTGCACCACAAATTCCATTGGTGTGTAATCATCATTTAATAATACGACCTTGTATTTCTTAGGAGGTTTCAATTTAGGTTTGGCTTCTTCTACCGCCAGACCGTCATTCAAATCCCAGTCAGATTCATGATCACTCATGCCATACTCTCATTGTAGTTCAAGCTTTTAGGGTTTTCCAAAAATAGCTCTATTTTAAATATTCGCAGTCTTTTACAAACTGCCGTAAGTGCCTACCTAAAGGCCAGATCAGCTATTTTACATGAAAATAGCAACAATTAGACACACCATTTATAGTCTCATTAAACAAAAACAGAGAAAAATTCCCTATACAATCTCTGTGTAATCCCTGTGACATCCCTGTGCAATACTAGTTCAGTCCCAGTGCAATCGCTTGAATGGGTGATTTAAAGTCACATCAATAAAGGCTATAGTATAAAAATAAGGCACTTAAATTTAACCAAAATTGCCAAAATCGGTCTGAATTATTAGTTTAAACATAAAAATGAATATAAAATTACACTTCTTAAGCATTACGTTATTACTACTCAGTATTAGTACTTATTCTCACGCTGAAACCTACGACTCATCTGCGTCTGTATTTCTATTTCAAAAACAAATGGCAAAACGTGGCAATGCTGAATCACAGTTCAAACTGGGGTTAATGTATGAAACCGGCTCAGGTGTCGACCAGAGCTCTGTATTAGCAACCAGCTGGTACAAAAAAGCTGAGCGACAAAATTACAAGCCCGCAACCAATCGCTTAACCTATCTGGAAATAAAAAAAACAGGTTTTAATGACAAACACGCTGACTGGTTAAAAGACTTAAAAAATGATGCCCGCTTCAATGAAGGTGAAGCTTTATTTTTACTCGGTCAAATGTACTCAGAAGGTACAGGTGTCAATAAAAGCCTGACCCGATCATTAAAACTACTACGCAAAGCTGCAGGTGGCAACATACCCGGCGCTGACGCTGAAATTGCCCGTGTTGAAGAAGAATTAAACCAGCTTCAAAAACAATATATTAGTAAAGAAGAAAAAGAAAAAGCCAAAGCGGCCGTTATTGTACCGGTTAAAAAAGCAGCACCAAAATCTCGCAAGCCTGTAAAAAAAGTTTCATCACCCAAGGTAAAAAAAGTACCTTCTACCAGAGTGAGTAAAACTAAAAAAACACCCGCAAAAAGAACTAAAAAATCAAATAAGTCCGTTAAAAAACAAACCACAACAAAAAACAGAACAACCGCTGGCAAACAGAAAGCACTTAAAAAATCAGTAGCAGCGCCAGCAAAAACGAAAATGATTCCTGTAAAACCCGAAATTAAAAAAGAGGAAGAACACCCAATGGACACAATATGCGGCGGACGTAACCGTTTCAGCCGAGGCTGTCGCTAAAACCAATATCTATTTCCAAGCACCAGGACAGTTATAACTCACACTTCGCATAAAGGCTAATACTTACATTTCTAATCATCTCTTTCTGTTCTATAATCCCCTATTCATATTATAAATAAATGCATAACATCCAAATTCTAGAAGGGTTTAAAACATGACGGATAAATTCAGTTTAAGCAATTCTACAACCGGCGACTCAGTCGATCTTGATCTGGTAACCGGCACTGATGGCCCTTCAGCACTTGATATTACAGCCCTCTACAAACAAAAAGGTTTGTTAGCTTACGACCCCGGGTTTGTTTCAACCGCAAGCTGCACGAGCTCAATCACTTATATAGACGGTGAAAAAGGCATACTACGTTACCGAGGTTATCCAATTGAACAACTCGCTGCTAATAGCAACTTTTTAGAAGTTGCTCATCTGTTATTGTATGGAGAACTACCTACACAAACAGAGTTACTAGAGTTTGAAAGCATTATTTCCCGTCACACAATGATTCGTGAAACCATGCGAACATTTTTTGATGGTTTTCATTATAACGCTCACCCAATGGCAATCATGATCGGTGTTACCGGCTCAATGTCTGCTTTCTACCATGACTCCCTGGATATACAGAACCCACGTCACCGTGAAATATCTGCACACAGAATGATTGCAAAAATACCTACCATTGCGGCTGCCTGTTACAAGCACAATGTTGGTGAGCCTATTATGTACCCAAGAAATGACCTGGATTATTGCGGTAATTTTTTACATATGATGTTTGCAACTCCATGTGAAGAATATGTGCCCAGCAAAACTGCAATTGAAGCCATGAATCTATTGTTTATTTTACATGCAGACCATGAACAAAATGCCAGCACATCAACCGTGCGTTTAGCGGGTAGTTCAGGCGCCAACCCGTTTGCCTGTATTGCATCTGGCATAGCCTCTTTATGGGGCCCGGCTCATGGTGGCGCGAATGAAGCAGTACTTAAAATGCTTGAAGAAATTGGTGATGTTTCAAACATTGATAAATACATTGCTAAAGCAAAAGACAAAAATGACTCGTTCCGTTTAATGGGTTTCGGGCACCGTGTTTATCGTAATTTTGACCCACGGGCTACACTAATTCGTGAGATGTGCCATAAAGTACTCGCCGAGTTATCTGATGAACACAACCCACTGCTCGAGCTTGCCAGTAAACTTGAAGAAGTGGCATTAAAAGATGAATACTTCATTGAGCGAAAATTATATCCAAATGTAGATTATTACTCGGGCATTATTTACAGAGCATTAAACATTCCCGCGAATATGTTTACTGTTATGTTTGCTATTGCCAGAACCGTTGGCTGGGTAGCTCACTGGAGTGAAATGATATCTGACCCTGCACACCGTATAGGGCGACCACGTCAGATATATGTTGGTGCAAAACAACGTGATTATGTGCCGATTGATAAACGTTAATTATTAACTGTTCCCATGCTCCACCGTGGGAATGAGAAAAGTAAATTAAGTTAAGTGACTCATACCTGAAAGTTTTAAACAATTGGACAATGGCTTAAAAATCGCTGGATTCCCGCTAAAGGCATGCGGGAATAACGAAGTCTAGACTGATTCTAAAGTAAATTCTCACCATTTTACATTTGCGTTTATTCGCGTTCATTTGCGTTTTCTTCTGCTTTTAGCTTTTAAACACTTTAAGTAAAAACCATGAAGATTAACTATCTACAAAACTGTTTCAAATGCTTATTTACAAGCACCACCATCATAACTATTTATTTCCGTTGCAGAACAGGCTACACAGGCATTTGAAAATGTTCTGTGATTACCGTCTGCCTCAAAACCACAAACCGGTTTATACTCTCTCGTGCATGCTGCCGGTTTGGGCGATACACATTGCGTTAGCTTTTTATCACCTAACGATTCATCATGTGTATGCGCACAAGAAACCAGTGATAAAAAAGCAACTGAAATAACTGCAATTTTTAACAAATATTTATTAAAAATATAAATTATATTCATAAATACAATTAGTTTACGCCCGTTGCAAATTCTAAAATCGCGGGTTTAAGTTCTGCGTTTAATTTTTTAGCAACCTGAGTCATTAAACGACTCTCAGCATCGTTATGCTGTAAAGCAGATACTTTTAAAGCCCATTGCTTACGTCCGCGAATTCGGCCATTAGCTTCAACCATTTTCACGCTCAACTTACCCCTTAACCAGTACCAGCCCTGTCTAAACCCGAGGTCCTGCACATCCAGGTTAGCAACCAGAGTAAATGCTGATGAGCCATTACCCGCTGGAAACCCAGCGTTACCCATTGCAGATTTAAGCGACTGGTTTAATTTACCGATAGGGTCATTATCAACCGCTGTGCCAATTTCTAGTGATTGCAACTTACTTTCAAGTTTGTTTTTAAGCTCTGCAAGATTCCATCTTGCAGGTGAACCTTTACCACGGGTATCAATCACTTTAAGCATTTTTTGCAATGTCTGACGCTCAAACTGTAAAGCAACCGATTTATCCAATGCCGACAATGAAAATAAAACATCAGCATTATTATTACTACGATTTAACATTACATCTGTTTCACCGTCTAAGCGCGACATTTCACTTTTAATATTATTGCCCGCCTGAACTCTGTCCAAAACCGCAAGTGAGTGATAGGTAAATAAACTTGTGTCTTTCCAGGTTTCAGCTATTCGCGCGCCATTTATAATTTTATCTGTGCGAACCTGAATCTGTTGCGCTATACGATGATTTTTTGTAAAACTTTCTGCACCATTATTAATGGACACATTGGTATCAGAACTTGTGGTAGAAGATTCTTTAATATGGGTTTCAAAAATTTTACTTAAATTACCTAGTGCTCTATTTTTAGCCAGTTCTGCGTTCGCGGCTGAACCGGTAGCGGTCATATATTTCTGATTAGGATAAAAACCCGCATCACCTTCAACCCAGTCAGGTTGTGGCTCAGCAATAATCGAGCAAGAAACCAGAAACAGGCCTGTTAACAGAGCCAATGGTATTTTTGTTTTAATATTCATGTATTAATAATTCCATTATTCAACATTTAAGTGGGTTCAGTTTTTGACCAGATCATAAACTGAACCCGCCACCAGAGACTTTAAGTCTTTGGTGCTGCAACTTCTATAACCCTTGCCGGTGAGTTCTGCTGACCACCAATCGCCTGCATATTAACCGCCGGTCCTTCTGGAGCAGTCCAACGTTTACTAACAACCGATTTAGCACCTGCTTTGATTTTAACTTTACGTTTAACCGTGTCAACTACTACACCAGTAGGGCCAATTACTTCAATTTGAACGTTGTGCTCACCCTGTGGAAGGAAAACACGTGCTAACTCAAATTCCTGAGGCAACGTATTCCAGCAACGAGTATCTGCAATTTCAGTTCCCTGATTAACCGCCATCATCGCCAGCTGCCCAAGGAAACCACCTTGATTACCCGCCTCTTCTTCCGCTTTTTTCTTAATAACCGCTCGGGCGATAGCACGGGTTGTTATTAGCGGCATATCTTCAGACAAAGATGCACGAGCCAACCCATCAATATTTGAAACAATAGATAACGGGTAGAATTTACCATCAATATTTAAACGTACTTTGTTTAACACTACCGGTGGGTTTGGATAATCAGGAACCGCTACTTTTACATTCAAAGCCAGAGTAGGTGCATAAGTTTGAAATAGTTTTTCTTCACGCTGTGGAGCCAAACCATTACCAAATACAACAATTAACTCACCCATACCTTTCGTATTCGGTGCTTTGTATTTTGACAAACCAAACTGTTTTTTATAATCTTTGTACTCACCCCATAATTTCATTCTGGCAAGCATTCTTAACAAATCATGTTTTAGCGTAGCGGGTACATCTAAGCCATGTTTTTCTTTGGTGTTTCTATAGGCATCAACTGCTTTTCTATATGAAACCGTTGCCGTATCTTCTTCACCTAACATCTCAAACATAATGCCAGAGAAATAACGCATAAACGGTGTTTCATCTTTTGGCTCACCCCATTCATCCATCTTTACCTGAGACTGAAGTAGCTCTACGCGAGATGAATCAATGTCGCCCATTGATAAATAGTTAGAAGCCATATACAAATGAACTAATACCTGCTCAAACTTATAACCCTGAAAACTAATGCTTTCATCATTGGTTATAGCGGCGCCCGCCTGTTCTGAGATAGATGTTGAATATAATTCAGAGATTTTTTCTTTAGCTAAATTAAAAGCATCATTACTGCCTTTATAATCTTTATTTAAACGTCGCAAAAGGCCTACGTTCATATTTTCCATCACACCTTCAACTTCACTTGCAAGATGCTTTTCGGCTTCAATTAAAGCAAGGTCATGACGGTTTAACTCCATCATTTGACGCATACCACGTGTTTTATCGGCTGATGTAGCACAGCCCTGTAAAGTTAAGATAGCCAGGGCAGCCAGCACAGCACCCAAACGACCGAGTAGACGAATACTCATTGGTTAATCCTCTTTTATTGTTTTAATTATTCAGGCCACTGCCTGTACATGCTAGTGCGGTGTTTAATCATTTAATTAAAAATTTTATAGTTTTATGGCTTATTTAGGTTTTTTTGCCATTTTAAAAACTAAAATACAGGTCTTCCCTGACCTTATTACTCATACCTGAATAGTGGTTATAGAGTTATAAACTCCAGCCACTCTTTTCAACAGTTTTCTTAATTTTCTTCTGTCCAACCCAAACTTTACGGTTGCTTTCTAAATCAATCAAGGTTAAATCAATCTGGTAAAAACGTGCCTGTGAACCACCTGCCGCATCAACGATTGTATTGATTGTGCCTTTAAGCATAAAGTCAGCACCGGCTTCATTACCCATTGCTTTACGTGTCGCTTCACTTGCATTTAAATCCTGATCACGACGTTCTGAACGAATCTCATCACGCTCTGATGCAGACGCAACAAATTCTACTTCACCTGAGTTAATTAACTCTTTCTCAAGGTCACGAATAAATGTGCGCGTATTAATATGCTCATGACTCAGGTTACGAACCGTGCCCACAATAACCGTTGGTGTTTTACCTTTTGAGCGATTAAATTTTGATAACCAGCGACGGCTTAAAACATCATCAATCATTTCACGTGAGACCAGTCTCGAGTCCGTGTCATTCCATTTTCCGCTTAAGTCCGTAACTTCATTACTATCAACTCGGGAAACCTTCGGGTTACAACCTGCTGTAATTGCTAAAAAAGCACTTAACGCTACCACAGGAATGACTCGACCCAGTTTTAATGACTGCATATTATTTCTCCATTATTTATATATTTTTGTTTAATCTTTTATTTAATCTTATTGCTAATCTTAAAGCGATCAGTTGAAAGTCTATGCAAAGTGTAGGCTAAGTATCTGGAAAGTGGAATGAAACGGGCTAATTTTCCCCTGAATAAATACGGGGGGGTGACAATCAGTATGTTTTATAAACTCTCAATCAAATAGCTTGTTTTTAGCATGATCTGCAACTGATTCTTTAAAAGTGAGCTATTTATACCATTATTTATCAGTAAAAACAGTCTTTTAAGCTTAAAAACTATGTTATCTTTCGGCCCATGAAATCTGTTGACACAATATTACATGCCCGCTGGATCTTACCGGTTAGCGAAGCTGATCCATTACTGCATGAGCATTGTGTTGTAATTGATGACGGGCGTATCACCGACATATTACCAAGCGCTAATGTTGCCGAGCACTATAACGCCAATATCGAAAAAACCTATGCACAGCACATGTTAATGCCCGGTTTAATTAACGCGCATACTCACAGCCCAATGAGTTTGTTTAGAGGGCTGGCTGATGATTTACCGCTGGATATCTGGTTAAACGAACATATCTGGCCTGCAGAAGCTAAATGGATCAGTGAAGAATTCGTACACGATGGTACCCAGCTCGCTATAGCAGAGATGTTACGCGCCGGCACCACCTGCTTCAATGATATGTATTTCTTTCCCGATGTGACTGCACGCCTTGCCAGAGATATTGGCATCCGTGCTTGCATCGGTTTAATCGCCATCGACTTTCCCAGTGCCTGGGCCAGCAATGCAGATGAATACATTGATAAAGGTCTTGAGTTAAGAGACCACTTTCGCAGTGATAGTTTAATTCACACACCCTTTGCACCCCATGCGCCTTTTACGGTGTCTGATGATGCATTAAGCCGCATACGTATATTAGCTGATGAAATGGACTTGCCTGTACATATGCATGTGCATGAAACAGCCGATGAAATTGAACAATCACTAAAGCAATATGGCAAGCGCCCCTTAGAAAGACTCAATGATCTGGGTCTGGTTTCACCCAATTTAATGGCCGTGCACCTGACTCAGGTAACCGACGAAGAAATTGCTCTGCTGGCAGAATCCGGCAGTCATGTTGTGCATTGCCCCGAGTCTAATTTAAAACTCGCCAGTGGCTTTTGCCCGGTTACTAAATTAATGGATGCGGGCATTAATGTCGCCCTCGGCACCGATGGCAGTGCCAGTAATAACGATTTAAATATGTTAGGTGAAATGCATACCGCCAGTTTACTGGCCAAGGGTGTTAGCCAGAACGCCAGTGCCCTCAGCGCGATGCAAACCGTACGCATGGCTACCATCAATGGCGCCAAAGCACTGGGCCTCGATCAACAAATAGGCAGTCTGAAAATCGGCAAACATGCGGATATGATTGCAGTCGATTTTTCCAGCCTGGAAATGAACCCGGTTTATGACCCGGTAGCTAACCTGATTTACAGCAGCAGTCGCGAACAGGTGAGTGATGTCTGGGTAGCCGGCCGTCACTTATTAAAAGATCGCGAATTAACCACTCTGGATGAAACTGAAATTTTACAAAAATGTCAGTTATGGAATGATAAAATAAAAGCCGCTGATTAATTTAACCACATGCCATACTTATTAAAAGAATAGACAACATAAACACCATGAACACATTAAACGTAGACCCAGCAGAAATCGCCAAATTTGAAGAACTCGCCAGTCGCTGGTGGGACCAACAGGGTGAATTCAAACCCCTGCATGAAATTAACCCCTTACGATTACACTTTATAGATGAGCGGGTTCAGTTAAATGGCAAACGTGTATTAGACGTTGGCTGTGGTGGCGGTATTTTATCTGAGAGCATGGCTAAACGCGGTGCCGATGTAACCGCCATTGATATGGGTAAAGCGCCTTTATCTGTTGCTAAACTTCACGCCATGGAAAGTGAAGTTGAGGTTAACTACCAGCAAATCACCGTAGAAGAATTAGCCGAGCAACAACCCCACTCATTTGATGCGGTTAGCTGCATGGAAATGTTAGAGCATGTGCCCGATCCCGCGTCTGTTATTAAAGCTTGCCATGCATTAGTAAAACCCGGCGGTTCGGTTTTTTTCTCAACGATTAACCGTAACCCCAAAGCCTATATGTTTGCCATCGTTGGCGCCGAGTACTTATTAAAGATGTTACCCAAAGGCACCCATGAATACGCCAAATTCATTAAACCTTCTGAGTTAGATGAATGGTCACGTCAGGCAAATTTACAGCTTAAAAACATTACGGGTTTGAGTTTTAACCCGCTCACCAATCAATACAAACTCGGCAAAGATGTAGATGTAAATTACATGTGTCATTACCTGTCACCCGCTGAATAGTCTTATATATGAGCAAAATCAATACGGTTTTATTTGATCTGGACGGCACTTTAATCGACACCGCTCCTGACATGGCAAATGCACTTAATATATTGCTGGAAGAAGAAGGTGATGCCCTGTTAAGTTTTAACTCAATTCGCCCGGTGGTTTCAAATGGCAGTGCCGCCTTAGTGCAACTAGGTTTTCCACAGCTGGAAGATCAGGCTTCTATTGATCGTTTGAAAAAACGCTATCTGGAAATTTACGAAGACAAACTGTGCATCGATTCAGTTTTATTTCCCGGCATGTTGCAACTGATCGAGCATATTGAAAGCCAGCAAATGCGTTGGGGGGTTGTCACCAATAAACCCGGCTGGTTAACCGACCCGCTCATGTCTCAAATTGGTTTAAGTGAACGAGCCGCCTGCATAATAAGTGGTGATACCACAAAGAACCGCAAACCCCACCCTGAGCCTATGTATCTGGCCTGCAAACAGGCAGACAGTAAACCTGAAAACTGTATTTATATTGGCGATGCTCTGCGAGACATTCAGGCAGGTGCAAATGCGGGCATGCGTACCGTTGTTGCTAACTATGGTTATATTGGTGATTGGGAAAACATCAGTGACTGGGGGGCGGATTATACGGTTGATAGCCCGACTGATATTTTACCGTTATTAGCATAAGCAGAATTTGCATATAACAATCAAAAAACAGGTTTAGCCCTAAATAAAAGCCATTAAGCCCACTGCTTTAGGCGTATTAACCACGCACTTGCTACGCCAGATAATTCAGACTAACTCGCTTTACGGTTTTTACGGCACTAAAACCTTAACCGCTCAAACCCATACCTATCAAGACAAACCTTAATTAAGGCTCACAACAAGTTTGATATACCGTAAGAAAAATCAACCTTTATCAAAAGAAACTTGTACTTTTCAAGACGACACGTTTATTATTCGCAAAATCCAATTTGTCATAAATTTGTAACAAACTTGCAATACAATTGTAAAAAATTTGAAAACAAATGTTCACACAAACTCAGCTCCAATAATCCAACCAGCTAACGCAACTCCGTGAGGTAAACCCCCTTGGAATTTAAAGATGTAAAACGTATAGATAATGCAATCCTCAAAGGTCGTGGTGAATCATTACGTCTGGGTATAGCGATGATATTCATTGTCGCCATTATGCTGGTTACCGGCACCACCGTGATCGGTATTGAAAATGGATTTCTGTTAGTTGCTGCCGCTATGATCGGTGGTTATATGGCTATGAACATCGGTGCCAACGATGTTGCCAATAATGTAGGCCCCGCAGTTGGCTCAAGAGCCCTTACCCTGACTGGCGCAATTGTTATCGCCGCCATATTTGAAGCAGCCGGGGCATTAATAGCCGGTGGCGATGTGGTTAGCACCATCAAAAAAGGCATTATCGACCCGAGCCTGATTGCTGATTCAAGCACCTTTATTTACCTGATGATGGCGGCCCTGTTATCCGGTGCAATCTGGTTAAACCTTGCAACCGCTGTTGGTGCACCGGTTTCAACGACTCACTCTATAGTAGGTGGTGTATTGGGTGCTGGCATAGCCGCAGGTGGTTTTGAAATCGCTAACTGGCTAAAAATGAGCCAGATAGCAGCCAGCTGGATAATATCACCATTATTAGGTGGTTTAATCGCAGCCCTGTTTCTCTACACCATAAAGCGCACCATCACCTATAAAACCGAGATGATTGAATCGGCAAAAAAGATGGTGCCGATTCTGGTTTCAATAATGGCCTGGGCTTTTTCAACCTACCTCATTTTAAAAGGTTTAAAAAAACTGGTTAAAGTTGATTTCTTAACCGCTGCAGGCATCGGCATTGCCATTGCCATCGCGATTTATTTAATCGTTAAACCGCTTATTGCTAAATCAGCTGATACACACAGCAATGACAAAGCCGGTGTGAATGAAATGTTCACTATTCCGTTAATTTTTGCCGCGGCTTTATTAAGTTTTGCACACGGCGCAAATGATGTGGCAAATGCAGTAGGCCCGCTTGCGGCGATTAACGATGCCATTATGCAAGGCGGTGTCTCCACTAAAGCATCTATACCAACCTGGGTAATGATGATTGGTGCAGTCGGTATCGCATTAGGTCTGGCATTATATGGCCCGAAACTGATTCGTACCGTGGGTACTGAAATAACCGAACTAGATCAGATGCGCGCATTCAGTATTGCTATGGCAGCCTCTATTACGGTTATTATCGCCAGCCAGTTAGGCTTACCCGTCAGCTCAACGCATATTGCCGTGGGTGGTGTGTTTGGCGTGGGCTTCTTACGTGAATATCTGAAAACCAGTCACTCAACCATGGTAGAAGAAATTAAAGCCCACCATGCTGAGCAAGATGAAGAAGTCATCGAAGCCTTTTTAGATGACTTTAAAAAAGCCCCATTAGATGAAAAGAAATTTATGCTGAACCAACTGAAAAAACATTCAGCAAAAGCCGAGTTAACTAAAAAAGAACGTAAGCAATTACGTAAGCTTTACAAACACGAGTTAGTAAAACGCTCACAGTTAGTTAAAATTGCCGCAGCCTGGGTTATTACCGTTCCGGCAACCGGTCTGATGGCCGCCATGATGTACTTCACGATTCGAGGCATTATGATCCCGTAGTATAAGGATAGTCAGAAGCCCTAACTCAGAAAAAGTACGCTGTTTAGGCACATCTTCCTCGGGGAAAGGTCGCTGCTTTTTGCGCCCTGTCCCCTGTTTTGATGCCATCAAAAGTTTTACGGTGTCGACTCGCTACTCTGTCACCTCTTGGTGGCATGGATCAAGGGGACAGGGCACCAAAAAACGGTGACCTTTCCCCCGATTTTGTCAATCTTGCGTAAGCAGGTTTTGTAGTGGCTTTATAAGCAATAGGCTGCAAAAATTCTTTTTAAACTTTTTTACTATCGTTTAAAAACTGATCACTCAATAACCACAACATATAGTGCATACCCAAACCAAGCAGCACAACATACTACCGTTCATCTAGAATTCGGCATATTTTAGAAAACGCTTGAAAACTACTCAAAGCTTGCTGTAACAAGCTTTGCCAGACTTTATACAAAATTACCCACAAGTTATCCCCATTCCAATACAAAATCTTCGTTTGAAACCACTACATCTTGTGGTATTTTATACAAAGACCACAACATAAGCATAATGACTTGCTAATACACATTTAACATTATGCGGGCAAAAAACACCCCCCACAGGTGTTTTTTGCCATGTTGGGTCCCCTTATAAAATACAAGATTAGATAGACCCGCTAAGCACAAACTGATTTAGATTGACTAAAAGATAAAATAATAAGGATAAAATGAATGAGCGCACCGCAACTGCAGGCTGTACCAAACAATATCAACGAAGTTCCTTATCAAGAAGCATCCCTGGATATCTGGGATACCAAATATAGATTAAAAACCAAAGATGGCGAAGCCGTAGATAACGACGTTGATGAAAGCTTCGCGCGTGTTGCAAAAGCCCTTTCAGATGTAGAAACCACGGATGAATTAAAGAAAGAGTGGCACGAGAAGTTTTTATGGGCGCTACGTCATGGTGCTATCCCTGCAGGCCGCATTATTTCAAATGCCGGCGCTCAAGAACACAAACCAGCCACCTCTACTATTAACTGCACTGTGTCGGGCATTATCGAAGACTCAATGGACGGCATACTTGAAAAAGTACACGAAGCCGGCCTGACTCTTAAAGCCGGTTGTGGCATTGGTTATGAGTATTCTACCCTGCGCCCTAAAGGCGGTTACGTGTCTGGTGCGGGTGCTTACACATCGGGCCCACTGTCGTTTATGGATATCTACGACAAAATGTGTTTCACGGTTTCATCTGCTGGCGGTCGTCGTGGCGCTCAAATGGCCACCTTCGATGTCGGTCATCCCGATGTATTTGATTTCATAAAAGCAAAACGTGAAGACGGTCGTTTACGTCAGTTCAATCTATCATTATTAATTACGGTAGATTTTGTAGAAGCGGTAAAAAATGACGGCGAATGGCCACTGGCTTTTCCTGTTACCTCAAAAGAATGCGCACAAGACAGCATGGACTTAACCGATGCCAGTAAATTCATCTGGCGTGAATGGCCGGTTAAAGGTGATTACGTTACTAATGACACCGGTTTAACTGCCTGCCAGATCACCCGCGTTGTGCCAGCACGTCGTTTATGGGACAGCATTATGGCTTCTACGTACGACTATGCAGAGCCCGGTTTTATTCTTATCGACAAAGTAAACGAAATGAACAACAACTGGTTCTGCGAAAACATTCGTGCAACCAACCCCTGTGGTGAGCAACCATTACCGCCTTACGGAAGCTGCCTGTTAGGTTCAGTTAACCTGACGCGTTTTGTTAAAGACCCGTTCACTAAAAAAGCAAAATTCGACTGGGATTCATATAAAGAAACCGTCAACATCTTTACCCGTATGTTAGATAACGTGGTAGAAATCAATGGCCTGCCATTACCCCAGCAACGTGCTGAAATTGAAAGCAAACGTCGTCACGGTATGGGTTATTTAGGGTTAGGCTCTACCCTGACCATGATGGGTGTGAAATACGGTTCTGATGAGTCGTTAACGTTCACTGAAAAAGTCACTAAAGAAATGGCCATGCAAGGCTGGCAAACCGGTTTAGAACTGGCAAAAGAAAAAGGCCCTGCTCCTATTATGGAACAGGACTTTGACGTAACGGCTGCCATGTTATACAAACGCCCTGAAATGATTGATGACGGTTACAAAACCGGCGACACCATTAAAGGTAAAGTATTACACGCAAAATACAGCCGCTATATGCAACGAGTTGCCACTGAAAACCCTGAGTTAACAGACGAAATGGCCGAACACGGTTGTCGTTTCACGCACCATAGTTCAATTGCACCTACAGGCACCATTTCATTATCACTGGCGAATAATGCGAGTAACGGTATTGAGCCAAGCTTTGCACACCACTATGCACGTAACGTGATTCGTGAAGGTAAAAAATCAAAAGAGAAAGTCGATGTTTTCTCGTTTGAGTTATTAGCTTACCGCGCCATGATTAACCCGAAAGCCATGCCGTTTAGCGAAAACGAAGAAGAGCAATTACCGGATTACTTCATCTCGTCTGAAGAAGTCACGCCCAAGCAGCACGTAGATATTCAGGCAGCCGCACAGTTATGGATAGATTCATCTATTTCTAAAACCGCAAACGTGCCAACAGACTATCCGTTTGAAGAGTTTAAAGACATCTACGAATATGCATACGATAAAGGTTTAAAAGGCTGCACCACATTCCGCTTTAACCCGGAAGTATTCCAGGGTGTATTAGTTAAAGAATCAGATTTAGAAAACACCACTTACCAGTTCACACTGGAAGACGGTTCAACCGTAGAACTAAAAGGTAACGAAGAAATTGATTACGACGGTGAGACACACTCAGCCGCGAATTTATTTGATGCTTTGAAAGAAGGTTATTACGGTAAGTTTTAAATCGCAAAAATTCTAAACAGAATTCGATTCGCGCCACGGAATTGGCTCAATATACAGGATGTATAAAACTAATTAGCCAGTCAGTTAACACTGACATAAAAGATAAGGCGTAGAACAACAGACAGACAGCGTGATACACAGTAAACACGTTACACCTCTGCCCTCTACGACAAAAAATAAAACATGAACACTGCAAAACAGGACAAGCCAATGGCCACAAAAATCGACAAAAAAATAGTCGCATTCAAAGTTGTCAAAGAAGAAGACGAAGTAGCTGAAGTCGCAGCGGTACCCGCGATACCCGAACGTGAAATCATGCATGAAAATGTAGAACGCCCGGATATGTTACTCGGCTCTACATACAAAATTAAAACCCCGTTATCAGAACACGCATTATATGTAACCATTAATGACGTGATTCTAAATCAGGACACCGACCACGAAGCCCGCCAGCCTTATGAGATATTCATAAACTCAAAAAGCATGGACCAGTTTCAATGGGTAGTTGCTCTTACGCGAGTTATCTCAGCAGTATTCAGAAAAGGCGGCGATGTCTGCTTCCTGGTAGAAGAACTAAAAGCGGTATTCGACCCACAGGGCGGTTACTTCAAAAAAGGCGGCAAGTTTATGCCTTCATTAGTCGCTGAAATTGGTGAATCAATAGAATCACACATGAAAATGATCGGCATGATCAAAGATGAAAGCATCAGTGAACACCAGCAACAGATCATGAATGAAAAACGCGCGGCTTATGAGCAGAAACACAGCAGTGCAGAACAAAGCTGTGATGATGATAGCAGCACTAGTTTCCCTGCGGGTTCACAGTTGTGTAAGAAGTGTAATACTAAAGCCAGCATATTGATGGATGGGTGTATGACCTGTTTGAATTGTGGTGATAGTAAGTGCGGGTAAGTTAGAAAACAAAAAGCCGGTTTAAACACCGGCTTTTATGTTTCTGGTATTAGTAAAAATTAAAACAATAAAAACTAAAACAGAGGAACAGAAAAATGACAAAACACGAACAAAAAACCTGCCCTCATTGTAAAAGCCACTTTGAATGCAAATCGGGCGACATTACAAACTGCCAGTGCGAGTCAGTCATACTCACACAGGAACACCGAGATTATATTTACAGCCAATACGACGATTGTTTGTGTGCAAGTTGCATGCGGACTATGCGTAGTCATTACAATGTTCAGCAATTTAATTTAGAGATGCAACAGTTAGTGTTAGGTAAGTAAAGAACGACCCGATAACGCTTCTTAGAAAGCGTTTTTTACGCAATAGGGAGACGTGGACATGGAAGTTAGAGATGGGTTTGTATTGGGTAATATTGGTGTAATTTTACAAACAAACCACAATAAAGAAGAATATAAACAACAACATACTCATGTCTTGTGGAGTTATACCCTATTATTGAGGTGTTATAACACCCCGTTTTTGGGGTCTATTAAGTGTTATGCATAATAAAAAACAAGGAGAAATGAGAGTGCCGCTATTAACTCAGAATCTAATTATCAGTCGTTGCCCTCATTGCTCTATAGCAAACCCCAATCTATTTAAACAAAAAAACATGCAAAAAAAAAACATGGGGTCAAGTCTTACAAATCACATAATGTAAAATGTAAGACTTGACCCCAATATAAGTGACCCCAATATACGTGCAGGGCAAGAAGCTGATGTCTATTGGGGACCAGAAGCTAACAAGGGGTATGATTATAACGACTATCAGCTGGCACGTTTCCAATGGTACTATGTCTTTGAACGTATCAACAGATCTAAACCATATTCACAACCGAGGCAGTTGAAAGTAGAAGCTAATATAGGTAAGCAGGGTTTTGATACTGATTCATGGAATATAACGTTGAATTGTCCATTTGAAATTACTAATTTTGGTGTATTCCCTCTTGCATTTTCATATCATTACGGGCCATTGAGTAATTTATCCGACTATATGATTCAAAGAAATCATTTTAAGATTGGCGCGGCTTTTTTCTTTTAATGAATACCCCCAATTATCCCGAGAATAGAATGAAAACACATAAGAAAACGTTCAATAAAAGCTTTATTATTATCTTAACAGGGTTATCAGCAATAATAATTTCATGCTCTATGTTTTATTTCGATTATAAGTCATATATAACTTATTCATTATTTTCTGCAGGATTTATTCTTGTAGGCATTGGCATTTTACTTGGCTTTTTTAAAATGATCACCGAAAATGAAAACATCAAATAATTAATCAAACGGAATCACATAAACGGGGTCAGGTCTTGCATTTTACCTATTAGTAATACAGAGTCAAAAAACAAGACCTGACCCTAATTTATTCAGTACACTTCACATATTATGCCACTAAAGCAAAACCTTGTTACAGTCAGCTGAACTTTACGTTATGCTACAAAAGTCCAAACTTAGTATAATTTTAATAATTAATTGATAAAACAAAAGGAAATTAAATGAAATATTTATTAACGTTAAGCGCGCTTTTAATGGTTACCTTTTCAGCCCATGCTGACTGGGAATTAAATAATGAAAAGACATCGGTCAATTTCATTTCGATAAAGAAATCTACTGCAGGTGAAATTCATAAATTTAATATGCTTTCTGGTTCAATCAATGAAAACAAAGTCAGAGTTTCGATCGACCTGTCCAGCGTAGAAACCAATATTCCTATAAGAAATGATCGTATGAAATCAATGTTATTTGAGGTAGTAAATTTTTCATCTGCTGAAATAACAACAACAATTGACAAAAACAAATTAGATAATTTAAAAACTGGAGAGAGTTACCAAAAAGAAATGAAGCTGCAACTTAGCCTTCATGGGAAAAACAAGGACATTTCTAGCCTTGTTCAGGTAACAAAACAATCCGATAACAGCGTTCTGGTATATTCAATTCATCCTGTAATTATAAATGCAGCTGACTATAACTTAAGCAATGGTATTGAAGAATTGAGAAAAGTAGCAAAATTACCCTCTATCAGCGCGGCCGTACCCGTTACATTCAATTTAGTTTTCAATAAAAAAGCATAACTAATCGTTACAGCTGACCCGTAACTCTCCCCGCTTTTGCGGCTCACTTCGCGTATAGTGCCACAAAAGCCATGCCATGTTACGGTCAGCTGAACTTAGCGTCAGATGTATAAAAAATTTCAAAATTATCTATTTAATGAACAACAATATTAGTTATTAAGATTATGAATTAACAAAAATCTAAATTCTTAACATTTCTTCAACTTATCTAATAGTTTATATAATGAAACAGCATAAATAAGTTACGTTTATATAATAATTTAGGAGTTTATTGATATTTATTGAATTTTAGTCAGCAGAAATTTCAATCATGGATTGAGAGAAATCTAATTTACGATTTTCAGTATTATTTAGGTAAAATAAGTTTTACAACTACTCAAGCATGGCGTTCTCTCATAACCAAGCTTTATACAAGTTTGTTTTAATTTAGTAACTGAACCAACCAGCCCTTTTAGTTTGCTTTCAAAGTTTTTACTCAGATATAACCAGTTCTCAGGTTCAATATTTAAACGGTTTAAAATAGGCGGTGTATTATTGCTTATAAAACCTCGTTTATCATCACGCATAATACGGCCGGTTTCATCTACCAGTTTTATATAATCTTTTAATAGAAATGGCAGACCTTGTGGTATTTTAGTGCGAGTATTGCCTGTGAACTTGAATAGTTTAGACGCGGGGTGTTGTTGCTTATGCTTTGCTTTTAACTGCCCTACCCTTTGTTTTATTGATATGTAGTCAGATGTTTCGGGTGTTTTTGCCATTACGGCACGTATCGGGTTTAAATCTACATAGGCCATGCACGTGAGTACTGATGCTTCATCTAATAGTGCCTGGGATTTAAATCGCCCTTCCCAGAAGCGCCCTGTGCAGTTATCTGCTTTGTTTGCATCTCTGGCTATGGTTTCATTTAACACCCACATAAACTGACTAAGACTCATTAGCTTTTTACGCCAGGTAGATACAGTCTCTTTTAATAACTTCATCTGAGATTTATGTAATGCTTGTTTCTTTACATAAGTTTGAGATATGAGAGTGCCTTTATATAACTTATGCCAACGTGAAATGACTTCATCGAACAACCAGCTCAAAGCTTTTTCTTTATTGATATGTAATACGAGGTGGTAATGATTAGACATAACAGAATACGCACAAATATCTAATGCAAAGATATCACTTAACTCGAGAATTTTATCTTCGATAAGTTTTCGTCGATATTCATAATCTTCACCTGTATTGGGATCAATGCCACACAGGTAAGCGCGGCGCACACATCGAGAGACACAATGATAATAAGGGGTTGCCTCTAGAGACACTTGAGCATAACGGGGCCTTGGCATTGAAACTCCTTGTTTATTTTTTACTCCATGTAATGAGAAAGCTACGCTTTAGAAGTATACTTGTCAAACTTGCATGAATTCTGGGGACACAATACTAAATTAGACAATCAATGGAGTCTGTCCCCATTGATCCGCACCAGCATACCGACTAATCAGCAGTTGTTTAACAACGTATACGCGTAATTTTTTATGATGTGCCGCTTCTGCCAATTGAAACTCATAATGACCAGTTGTCTCCACTACTAATCTTTCAACCTTGTAACATGAAAGACGTTTTAATATTTTTTTAATACCCTTCGTGTTATTTTTTTCTTGCCAATATATGCCATTCTGATAAATATAAATATCGAGAAAGGCTTTTCCTACATCTACAACTGATTTTCTCATATTAAGGTTTGTCATTAGGACTCATCCTTGCTAAATTCGAGCTTTCAGCTCATTCGACTGCTCGAGTTAGTAAATCGGGTCGGATCAGTGTCCACGCTTGTTTACGATCTTTTAGATCTTTAGCTCATCGGACTACTAAACCGGCAACTTGGTACGACAAGTTACGAGCTTAATTTTAATCTTTTCTTTTGGAAATTGAACCATACAAGTAGCTCAAGCAAGTCAGACAACCTTAACTTCTATGACATATTTAACGTACACTACTAATCACTACAATTATTTAGCTTTATTATTGGGTTGCAGCCCCTTGGCAAGGCATTAAGTTCCTTTGGAGATATTGGTGCACGTAAGAAGGATTGAGCAAAAAGATTTAGCGAGGGTTAGCTATATATGCATAAAAGCTTTTATGCATTCTGTCGCACCGGGTCTTTCGAATGAAGGAATTGATACATTTCGAGGGGTTGCAGCTGCAGATAGCTTTTCAAATCGGATCAAAAATGACAATACCATTCTAGTCGCCGAAGATTCTGAAAAGGTGCAAGGTGTCATTGAGTTAAAAGACGGCCGTCATGTGGCTATGCTGTTCGTAAATCCAGAATCACAAAATCAAGGGATAGGAAGAGAATTGATGTCAGAGGTAATGGTATACGCCAAAACAAAAACCATTACTGTTAGCGCATCGCTTAATTCTGTGTCAGCTTATCTTAAGTATGGTTTTGTTTGTAGTGGTGAGCCTGATGAAAAATCTGGTTTAATATACCAGCCAATGGAGCTAGAACTTAACAAATTAAGCAAGAGGACGCGTAAACAGCGCGCGCCTCTTCTTGATGCGTTAGAAATCAAGAGAAAATGAAATGGAGTTTCTAATAGATGAAGCAGATAACCTTAATATACATAGTTCGAAAATATCGAAATTATTAAATGAGGTTTATGTTGGTGGCAATTATATTGAACCCAATGTAGCTGCGAATCTATTTGAAGCTAGCGCTGTTAAAAATAGGGGTGTAATAATCTGTGCTTTAGAAAAACAGTCATTATCATTAGCTGGCTGTGTTGTTTTTGTTTCATCTAATTCACCAGCTTGCCAATTAGCAAAAGAAAACGAGTCTGAAATGCATTTATTATGCGTAAGTACTAAATTTAGAAATGAAGGTCTGGGTAAGTTACTCATTACCTCTGCAATAGATATGGCCCAAAAAAATGGACATAAAAAAATGATACTATGGACACAACAAAGCATGAAAGCTGCACAGAAACTCTATTTAAATTGTGACTTTAAATATATAAAAAATATTACTAAAAACAATCGAGAATTTTTAGTTTATGAGAAAACCCTTAATACCTAAATAAATCGCATATTATGGCGTTCAAGCAGGAAGCGAAAAACACATTGCGTTCCTTAATTAGACGTTTTTAAAAATGGGATCTGATTGATCTTACCCTAATAAAACGGACGATTTAAATGCGGGCATATTTCTCTTCATATTCTACCGGTGTAAAGTAGTTTAAAGAAGCATACCTGCGTTTTGTACTACTAATAGGACACCTGTACTACTAATATACTAATAGGACACCCATGTTAATAAGCCGCTATTAATGTTCGGCTGTGAGCGTCCTGATAAACAGTGAGTGTCCATAAACACTGTAAACTGTCTACCTAAGTCGGGATTTTTATAAACTCGGCGTTATGTGGAAAATCTAATAAACAAATAGGAGACAATATGACAGAAGCAACTAAGAAAACCGGAACTTGCCTTTGTGGCGCTGTACGTATTACTGCGAATAACCCCAGTAACAAAGTAGGCGCCTGCCATTGCGGTATGTGTCGAAAATGGGGTGGTGGACCTTATATGGAAATTGATTGTGGCACTGACGTCTCTTTCGAAGGAGAAGATTATATTACAACTTATAACTCATCGAGTTGGGCGGAACGTGGCTTCTGTAAAAAATGTGGAAGCCATTTGTTTTATCGTTTAAAAGAAAACAGGCAACATATGGTTTCTGTAGGGCTTTTTGACGATCAAGAGCATTTTGTTTTTGAAAGCCAAGTATTTATTGATAGAAAACCATCGTTTTACAGCTTCTCAAACAAAACTAATAATATGACAGAGGCTGAAATATTTGAAATGTATGGCTCATCATAAGGACAACCACATAACAAAATACACCAGCGGACGCGCCAAAGGCGCGCGCTACTGAGCATAATCTTTTTGTTTAAAATAATAACGGAGTTAAACCTTGCGTTTGTCCTGTTAGTGATACAGGGCTAAAAGACAAGATCTGACCTATTTTCTTTTCGCCTCTTTTTCAAGCTACAGCACTTTTTATTAATTCATTCAAACCCTTAAATATAGACTCGTTAATATTATGACGTTCAGCCATGTATTCAGGCGAATTAAGTTTAATAATAGATTTATTTTTATCCTTTTCCTGAATAACTAATTTTATAGGCAGCTCTAATGCAAGTGCTGGATATTTATTCATTAACTCAGTTCCGATTTTTGGGTTGCCAAACATCATCACCTCTGTTTCTGGCATATCCATTCCAATTTTTTCAGCTTCTGCCTTCTGATCAAGAATTAAAAATATTTTAAATCCTTTAAATCTTAAAATATCTTCTATACGTTGCGCAGCCGTTCTAACTGAGTGTAGCGATTGAATAGTTTCTATTTCTTGATTACTTAAATTTGTCATAAAATTTCTCACTCTAAATTATTCAAACCTGTCTAGCACTCACTAAAGTAAAACAACCTAGCCACTTTCCCCTACGAAAATCTATCTTGAGCCATTTAGGGGTTCCTATCATTTTGATTTGATCAGGCATTTCAATTTTGTCACCACCTATAGCACATGCGTCTCCACCCAGCAGCGATAGGTAACTTACTGTTAAACCATTTATGACCTTAACACTCTGTTGTGAATTTTCATCACAATTAAATACAACCTTCTTTCTGGGCATGCATCCTAAATGTGTTTGCATTTCTACATGCATATTCTGAGAATTATTCGTTATCTTTTTATGAGCGGCATTACTTAACATCACTTCCAATGTACTCATATTTATATTTACAAAGTAACGATAGGATTTTTTATTTTCAAATATCATATCTTTCGTCCCGTTATAAAATTAGAGCTGAGTAATAACTCAGCTCTAATAAAAACTACTTTACACTTACGTCATACCAGGGCGTTGGATTAATTGGGCATCTATAACGAAATCCATTTTCTGAAATATCGGCTAAAATCGTACGGGATTCGCCTGGTTCAAGGGGAAACATGTCCAGCCTTTCGTGTGTAACGCCATCCTGAAGCAGAAACCCAACCAGTTTCGGTGCCTTGTTAGTAATTACAAATCGATATTTTCCGGCTTTTAGCCCTGCCAGTGTTTCATCTGCAGCAAAGTAGCCGTTGTACTCATTGAGATTAATTGTGGTGATACCATCGACGGTTTTAGGGGTTGCTGCTTGAACGACACCTGTTGCAAACATCACAAACAATAGTGCAAATACGCTTAATATAGATTTAGTTTTCATGGGGTCTCTCCTCGAGTTATTAATACATTAAGTAGAATGTAGAGTTAACTATAAGGATTATTTCTGGACTAAATATATCTTATAAGCTAATTTATATGTCATATCGTCCAAAATAACAGGATTTTAAGATATGGATGCACTAAGTGATGTTTTACGCTTACTAAACCTAAGGGCAAGCGTGTATTTTCATAATACGTTTTGTGCGAGCTGGGCGCTGAATAGCACGGATGACTATATATCCACTTTTCACCTCATCGCGCGAGGTAGCTGTAAATTAAATATTCCTTCTTTGAATACACAAATCAGTCTTAAAAGCGGAGATTTAATTATTCTACCGCGCAATACCCCCCATTCAATCAAAGAAGATTTCACTGTAGAAGACACTAACAATAATCGCTCTACTAGCCTCATCTGCGGTTATTTCGACTTTCAGCAACAACCCCGTAACCCAGTGCTTGAGGCATTACCCGATTTTGTTCATATAAAGAGCGAAGACATGATTGAGTCCTCTCTTCTTGATGATGTACTACGATTTATGTCTTATGAGACCGATTCTTCGCTACCAGGCGCTGATGTAATTGTTGATAAGTTATCTGAAGTTCTATTTATATATGCAATTCGAACACATCTACAACAATCTGATATCAATGCCGGCTACCTTACTCTGTTAATAGATAGCAAATTAAGTAACGTGATTAAACAGATTCATGATAATCCGGGCCATCACTGGAGCGTTTCGAATCTTGCGGACCTCGCAGGAATGTCTCGATCATCTTTTGCTAATTACTTTCAGGAAATTTCTACACTGACGCCTATGCAATACGTAACCAGTTATCGCATGCATTTTTCCTGCAAAGCCCTTGAAGAGAGCACTCAATCAGTTGCACAAATAGCTGAACATGCTGGCTACACAACTGAAGCTTCTTTTAGAAAAGCATTTAAAAATTATTTTGATATCACACCTGGCGAAGTACGCAAAAAAATAAAATAACTCCGTTTGTATTTTTTGACGAAAAATGGGTCAGAGAACAATTGTTACTAATATTAGAAATCATTCTTCTCTGACACCTATTTTAACTAAAGTGGTGATAGATCAATAAATGCACATACTTGAAGTTGTACCATACTTTGAGAATCAAACAGGCAGTAACGTCCAGATCTACGATTTGATAAACAGGAGGCTGAAATGATAAATATTGAATCACTACTGGGAAGCGAAGCAGAAACCCTGCTCAGTCACACAGCCACAGCAATTCCAAAAGAAAACCTGCACCTGCCCGGCCCTGATTACATTGAGCGTGTAATGATGAATAGTGACCGTTCCCCTGCCGTGCTGCGCAACTGGCAATCAATAACGGGACACGGCCGCCTCGCAGGAACAGGATATGTTTCGTTCTTACCCGTCGATCAGGGTGTCGAACACAGCGGTGGTGCTTCGTTTGCACCTAACCCGGCATTCTTTGACCCTTCAACCATATGCGAACTCGCCATCGAAGCTGGTTGTAACGGCGTCGCTTCAAGCTACGGTGTACTTGCAAGTGTTGCACGTAAGTATGCGCACAAAATTCCATTCATCGTTAAGATTAACCATAACGAACTGCTAAGCCATCCGAATATTTTTGACCAGACACTGTTTGCAACTGTCGACCAGGCATTTGATATGGGCGCGGCCGCAGTCGGCGCAACTATCTATTATGGTGCGCCTGAGTCACGCCGACAGATTGAAGAAATCAGCGCAGCTTTCCAGCACGCACACGAACTTGGTATGGTAACGGTGCTATGGGCCTACCTACGCAATAATGCATTCAAGGTAGATGGCACAGACTACCACGCATCAGCAGACCTCAGTGGTCAGGCTAATCATCTTGCTGCAACCATCGGTGCTGACATCATCAAGCAGAAGCAAGCGGTCAATAATGGTGGCTACCCTGCTGTTGGCTTTGGCAAGACACATCCAAAAGTTTACGATGAACTCACCACCGAAAACCCGATCGACCTCACTCGTTATCAAGTAGCGAACTGTTACATGGGACGTGTTGGCATGATCAACTCTGGTGGAGCGTCAGGTGAAAATGATCTTGCACAGGCAGTACGAACAGCAGTAATCAATAAACGTGCTGGTGGTATGGGAATGATTTCCGGCCGTAAAGCATTCCAGAAACCCATCAAAGAAGGTATTGCTTTATTACAGGCAATACAGGATGTGTACCTGTCGAACAATGTCACGATTGCCTGACGCATTAAGGCTCCTTCGGGAGCCGTTTTAGTTTGTGCCGAAAGAACAAGAAACGGTGCCAGAAGTACTAATACTAACAACTAACAACCAATATACTAATAGTATACTAATAGGACACCCACTTTAATAAAACCAAAAAACCTAAATACTTCAAGTCGTCAAAGTGCAACTGGAATCGGTTGTAAGTGTTTTTTTCATCACGCTTTTCTTTACACGTTAAAAAAGAAGAAAATACAAAAAAGGGGTCAGGTCTTGCAATCATGCATTGGTTTCATGAATTTTAACCGTAAGCACAATTGCTTGATTGCAAGACCTGACCCCATTCTTATGTGTATTGTGTACCCAGAACTTTATTAGCTGCATCAAGCAATATCAGGGCTTTTGCATAGGATGGTTGAGGCATTAGATTCTCTTAATTTAAGTATATGACTTTCATAGTAACAAAAGCGGGAATATATTTTAAGCCTGTTTTAAACATATAGTTGGCTTACTTAACTGTATAATATCCAGAGCAGATAAATAGTTTATATGAGAATTTGATGATCGAGATTGGCCAGTATTATGAATTAGAAGTCGTTAAAAAGGTAGACTTTGGTTTTTACCTCGATGCCGACGAACTCAACAATGTGTTATTGCCCATTAAATATGCGCCACAAGGTCTTGCAATAGGTGACTACCTTGAGGTTTTTCTCTATCTCGACTCAGAAGGTCTGCCCATTGCCACCACTCAGGAACCATGGGCCACAGTGGGAGAATTCGCTTATTTAAACGTAGTAGATACTACACCTGTGGGTGCATTTTTAGACTGGGGTTTAGACAAAGACATATTAGTGCCGTTTGCCGAGCAACATCGAGCAATGGAAGTCAATAAATCGTATTTAGTATATATATTTATTAATGAAGCAGATGGTCGAATTATTGCATCATCTAAAATTGATAAATTTTTAGATGATGACGAACCACATACATTCAAAAAACAACAAGCGGTTGATTTGATTATTGCCAACAGTACCGAACTTGGTTACAAGGCAATTGTTAACCACAATCATTGGGGTGTACTGTATAGAAATGAAGTGTTCCAGCGTTTAAGTTTCGGACAAAGCATAAAAGGTTATATTAAACAAATTCGCCCTGATGGAAAAATTGATTTAAGTCTTCAGGGCGGGAATGAAACTCGCGAAAAAAACACGCACATTATTTTAGATTATTTAAAACGAAAAAATGGTTTTGCTCCGGTAAACGACAAAACTGATCCGGAAATAATTTTAGACCTGTTCAGCATAAGTAAAGCTGCGTTTAAAAAAGCCATAGGTGGTTTATATAAACAACGCATTATCCGCATTGAAGAAGATGGCATTCATTTAATTAAATAAACCTAATTTACAATGATACGCTGTATTCACGAGTCAATAACGCCATGACGAAAAGCACGGGGTCAGGTCTTGCAATCATCTATTCGTTTCATGAATTTTAACCGTCAGCACAATTGCAGGATTACAAGACCTGACCCCTTTCTCACCCTCACCTTCCATTTCTCACCTTTCTCATATGCATCACGTAAACATAAAATATCTTTACTACAGTTAACTGTGCGAATTAGGCCTTGACGAATTACACTGAAAACACATCATTGAGCATCTGAATACATCCTATCCAATGTAATCACGCCTATCCATTTTTAAGGAATCTGTGCAGCCATAAAAACTTAAATGTTGTTTGATTGATTAGTACCTGCATCATATCCCCTGTTTATGGCATGTTAAATCCAATAAATTACACTACACTTGATGTATATACATTAGTAATGTAATGGTTTTTTCTAATACAGAAGAACAACACAAGAACAATAGAGCGTGATTTTAGTTATGTGTAATACTGATGCATCTCCCTCCCTCCAGGCAGGATTTAATCTGAACTGGAGATAACACCATATGTGTAAATTTCGGATAATAAGCTTCCTTGTTGCTTCATCCTGCATGACTTCTAACTTACATGCAGAACAAAATTCATTTATTGAATTACTTAATATCCTGAAAAATAAGGAAGTTATTTCACAAGAAACGTTTCAACAACTTAAAGATTCTGCCCTACCGCTTAGCTCCCCAAGCCTGAATAATGACGATGTGCTGATCATGACTAAAGGCAAAGTCGAGGTTCAGTCATCCGATAGCGTTTTTTCTGCTGAAATAGGTGGTCGCTTGATGGTTGACTATGCCAGCTACCAGCAGGATCAGGTAACTCTGGGCTCCGGAACAGAATTACGCCGAGCCCGCCTTGAAATGGAAGGCACCCTGTATGAGCAATGGGGGTATGAACTGAGTGTGGATTTTGGTGATACTTCTCAGGAAGTAGACCTTAAAGATGCTTACATCTCATATAGTAGTAATTCTGACTACAGCATTCTTGTTGGACAGTTTAAAGAGCCATTCAGCCTGGAGGAATTAACCAGTTCAAAAAACATTACCTTTATGGAACGAGCATTACCGAATGAGTTCACCCCTGGACGTAATATAGGTATTGGTTTCTCTACTTCCGAAGATAACTGGAGTTTTGCTACAGGTGTATTTGGTCAAGCGGTCGATGATGGTGACAATAGTGAGAACGATGAAGGCTGGGGGCTATCAGCACGTGGCGCTTACGCACCCTGGGTATCAAAACACAATGTGTTACATCTTGGTCTTTCCATAACAAGACGAGAACCGAATGGCAGTGGAGAAATATCATTTTCCAGCCGGCCAGAATCACATGTCACTGATGTTAAATATTTGAATACTGGCGACATACAGAATGTTGAATACTATTCCGGGCTTGGAGCTGAAGTCGCGTGGGTGGCTGATTCGCTGTCTTTACAGAGTGAATACATAAACACTTCTATTTCGACTTCAACTTCTACAAATAATTATAACTTTTCAGGTTGGTACATTTTCGCAAGTTATTTTATTACCGGTGAAGCGCGTCGATATAAAGCTAAAAGCAGTAAATTTTCCGGCGTCAAGCCAATAAATAAGAGTGGTGCATGGGAGGTTGCTCTTCGCCATAGCATGGTCGATATGAATGACATCGATGTTTTTGGCGGCGAGGGAAAAAACATAACACTTGGACTGAACTGGTATGCAAATAAGAATGCTCGAGTGATGTTAAATTACATTATTGTTAACAACGATTTGAATGCAAATGATGATGGCGACGTTACTGGTAATGATGATCCACGGCTATTTCAGGCACGTTTACAACTTCATTTTTGATCACGAAGAGGTAGGAATCGATGAGTACCAGCAAGAAAATTTGGTATGATTTTCACAATATCATCCGCATAGTTTCTTTTTTATTAATCTTCGTTTCATCGCCCGTCATTTATGCTGACGAAGGTATTAAGCATGATATTGTCATTGGTCGCGTCAGTGATAACCCACAAAAGCACTATAAGAAAATGAAACCAATGGCCGACTATTTGGCTAAACACCTTAAGGATATGGGAATAAATAATGTTCGTGTTCTATTAGCCGCCAATGGTGAGCAAATGGCTCAATATATGCGGCAGGGTAAAGTTGATATAGCGACAGAGACCGCTTTTCTGGCTTCTTACTTAAGAGACAAAGCCGGTGCAGAGCCTATTTTAAAAACATGGCGAAAAGGTGCTCCAAGTTATCACACCGTATTTTTTGTGCGTAAGGATAGTGGTATTAACAATCTCATCGATTTAATGGGAAAAACAATCGCATTTGAAGAACCACGATCTACCTCAGCATATATTGTCCCTGCATCGGTATTTATTCAAAAGGGTTTTAAACTGATAGAGCTCAGTTCTCCACGAGAACAACCACCGAGTGACAAAATAGGTTACGTTTTTTCTGGTGAAGAAATCAATAGCACTATGTTAGTTCACAAACGTCTGGTTCAAGCAGCTGCCTTTAGTAATCTCGACTGGGCATCTGATGATGATTTACCTAAAGCGATACGTAACGAAATGCGAATTATTTATAAAACTAAAGAATTTCCTCGCGCCTTAGAGCTGGTAAGAAAATCTTTGAATCCTGTCATCAAGGAGCGAATTAAGTACCTACTTTTAAAGGCTAATAAAGATCCTGAAGGTGTATCCGTCCTCAGGGAATATCACTATGTAACGAAGTTTACTCGACTCGAAAAATCAGATCACGAAGGTCTGGACGAGGCCGCTAAACTTCGCGAAATAGTTAAAGATAATTTGTAAATGAAGATAAAACTACAAACACGTTATACAGCAATCATTGTAATTTTAATTATTGTGATTGTTTCTGTTTTGTCGATAGTATTAACTCAGCAATATAAATCTTCTGCACAACAGATGACTCAGGAAGGTGGAAATATTGCGGCCAGTAAATTACTGGCACAAATGGAAAAACGTGCTTCTAGCCTGGCAATGCAATTAAGTGAGAATATCGTCAACTATGTTTATCTCTATAATATGGAAGATATATTTTATGCTTTGCAAACAACACGTAACGAAGCCGACGTTCGATACGTGCACGTCTATGATAAAAACTATAATATTCTTCATGACGGAACAAAAACCATTGAGACCTATGGTGAAGAAGTAATACATAAAAATCTTGCAGAGCTGGCTTTAAGTAAGAATAAAGCCGTTACTGATATTCGAGAAAATGAGTATATCGTTACCTACCCCATACGCCTGGGAGAAGATATATTAGGTGGTGTAATAATTGTTCTTTCACTTGATAGTATTCAGCAAGATATAGAAATATTGAAGAATAGATTATCGGATATCAGTGAACAGGGACTACAAAAAAATACCTGGCTGGTTGTATTGCTAACGTTAGTACTGGTTAGCATGGGGGTGTTGATGGCTATCATTGTGGCTTCGCATTTAATAACTCCAATTAAGCAGATATCTAATTATGCCGCCCAAATAGGACATGGTAACTACGATGTCGAACTTGACATTAATCGTAATGATGAAATTGGTGACCTGATGCAGTCATTGGAAGAAATGCGCAGTAATCTGAAACGTAATACGGATGAAATACGCTACCTGGCATATCATGATAAGTTGACTAAGCTGCCCAACCGAACAATGTTCAATGAGTACCTGGACAATGCGATCGAAAGCTCTCGTCGTCACTCCAAGGTATTAGCAGTAATATTTATAGATTTAGACGATTTTAAGCGTGTCAATGACACTTTCGGTCACCAGGTAGGCGATCATGTGCTTAAGACTCAGGCGAATCGCATTATTGATTGTTTGCGCTCTGCGGATTATGTAGCTGTAACTAACGAGTCTGATGATGCGTTGGCCGCTCGGATTGGTGGCGATGAATTTATTGCGTTACTGCCTATGGAAAATGATCATACATTAGCTGCTGTCGCAGCTCGTCGACTACTCGATGAACTATCCCAACCAATCCCATTCCAAAATAACAAGTTATACGTAGGGGCCAGTATTGGTATTTCAATTTACCCCAACGATGGCAACTCAGCCGACATACTCATAAAAAATGCTGATATAGCGATGTACTATGCGAAGGATAAAGGTAAAAATCACTTTAAATATTTTACTGAATCAATGAACCAGTATGCAAAATCATGCATGCAAACTGAACTCGACCTAAGGGAAGCGATAAAGGAAAAACAACTTGAATTACATTATCAACCACAATTAGATTTATTAACTGGAAAAGTTAAAGGTGCCGAGGTACTACTTCGCTGGAACCATCCATCACATGGCATGGTTTTACCCGATGACTTTATTCAAGTAGCTGAAAATACAGGCCTCATAGTTAATATTGGTGAGACTGTACTATATGAAGCCCTGCTTCATGCTAAACATTTTCGCGAGGTATATGATGAAAACTATTTTGTTGCAGTCAATGTATCAAGCGTACAATTCCGCCACAGTAATCTGAGTAATATTGTTGAGTCGGTACTGCATAAGGTAGGAATAGATGGCAATGCATTACACATTGAAATAACAGAGTCGAGTTTAATGACTTCTGAAAAAATCGCTGACACTACTATAAATAAGTTAAATAAGATGGGAATAAAGATATTAATTGATGATTTCGGTACCGGTTATTCATCTCTTAGTTATCTGCGACGCTTTTCAGTCAGTGGGCTGAAAATTGATAAAAGTTTTATTCAGCACATGCATCTAAATCAAGAAGATAAAAAATTAACATCTGCTATTATCGCTTTAGCTCATAGCCTTGGCATAAAGGTTGTTGCTGAAGGCGTTGAACTAGTTGAGCATGAAGAATGTTTATGCGAATCTGGTTGTGATTTTGCACAAGGATTTCTTTATTCACGTGCAGTTTCTGCTGATGAATATGAGAAGCTATACACCTGTACAATCGAAGAATTAAAAAATATGAATACTACTGCTTCATAATGACGCTTGATTGATGAGTTAATGGGGTCAGGTCTTGCGTTTTGCTTATCAGTGGTAATAACTTAACTTAATTAACTTAATAGGACACCCACCTTAATAAAAACAAAAATCCTAACTACTTCAAATCTCATCAAGTTATCTAATAGTTTATTGCAGTGAACAGCCTATATGATTTACGTTTATATCGTTTTTAAGAATTCATCGAAACTTATTGAATTTTAGACAGCAGAAAACTCAATCAAAAATTGAGAGAAAATACAAACACGACACTCGTGTTAAGGAGGTAATAGTACTTATAGAACACCCACGTAATTTAAAATACAATATTTAAAACCTTAAAATCAAAAATAATTTCAACAAGATTAACGTAAACCATTGTTAAAACAAGATACCATTAAATAAAACCGCTTAACACTAAATAAGTTATTCATTAAATAATAAAGTAGTGTTAAGTTATTAAGATACCTATCACTTTAAAAAACTAAACATAAAATAAAAAATAAACATTTACTTAATAATTAATTATGTTAGTGTAACCGAAATTGAAAAAAGCACCTAAATAGAGCAAGCACAAACCTGAAGCTCTAAGACTGTACTAAGGAGCTTAGATCATAACAAATGATTAAAGGACTCCACCGTGCAGCAATCAGCATTAAACTTATGTCGCGTGTTATTTAAAACATTACATATACCCTACTACCCATTATTCTATCACTCGAAAAATTCCTTACTCTTATTTAGAAAAACAATTACTTTAGAGACAAAACTTCCTCTCACATAAAGATTTATCAAATTAATTGGTTCGGATCAATTTTATAGTTTAGATAATGTAAAACAAATCCGTCCCCTTTTATTCCGTAAGTGAAGCACCCTTTTTTCATAAAAAAGAGTTTCTCAAACACTGGAAGACTATGAGCATAATAGAATAAACAGAGATGATTCGACTTTAAAGCATATGAAAGTGATGAGAAAAGTATGAAATAAGTAGGTGAGAATTCCAATTTACACTACTCGAAACTTAGTAAAATTAGTGGACAGTCCACAGTAATTAAACACAAAACTGATCTGTCTACTACTATTTATAATTAAGAGAATAAACAGTACTAAAATTAAATTACATGGAGATAAAATGAGAACAGCACTCACATTAACATTAGCATTAGCTACGTTCAATTCATATTCAGCTGAATTAATTAATGATAAGACTTATAGAGCTAGAACTAATCTAGAGGTTACAGATAGTGCCAAACAAAAATTAAAGGTTGGTTCTCAATCAAAATTTGTAGTTCTCGTTAATGACGACAAAGATAAATACGCTATAAAATTCACTAACATTTATCAATATGGCGAAATACTCCCTCCTAAAGCACGAACTAAAGATAAAAACATAGAATATAAAAACTCTGATGTTATAAAAGGTGAAATATACTTTTTAAGTAAACAAAAAACACTTGGCGTACCAGTTGAAACCAAAGTTGAACAATCTTTTAGCGGCCTTGTAAGTGGCCCACTTGTAGTGCCTTTTAAATATAGATTAAACGATAAAAGCATTGGTGGCGATGCGACCATTGGCTACTATGCAGGGTGGGGAATAGATACAAATTTTTTCTCCTTGAGTGAAAAGTATGTAACGTTTACTCCATTTTTATCTGCTGGACTTACACAAATTTCAGTTGTAACACAACTACCTGATGGTTCGTCACAAACAGATTCTAACTCAGGTATTTCATGGGCTGGCGGTGTTCTTATATCAAATTGGGATAGCGTGAATATTGGTATAGTATATGGCCAAGATAGAATTGGAGATCAAGACTGGACACATGAAGGTGAAGGCTGGTTAAGTATTTCAGTAGGATGGCAAATATGAACACTAACAACACTAATAGGACACCCACCTTAAGAAAAGAACAAGCCGAATAAATCCGAGATATCAATACGTAGTTGTTGCGGAGCTATATAGTCACTAATTCATAAGCGATTGAACTGAAATGGTAAATAAATAGGTCAGCCACTTTAATACCCTAATGATAAAGAAATATACCCATAAAAAAAGGCCTCTAATGAGGCCTTTTTAAGAAAAATAAATCAAAATTATTTCTGTGCTCGCTTTCTATATGAAAAGCCGAACAAGGTAATTATACCTGAACCAAATAGCCATATAGCAGCTGGTACAGGCACCGTTGTCAGGTACCCTTGTAAGTTCACATCTAAACTTGCAGATGTTGATAGATATTCAGTCAGGTCAATTGTAATATTATCAGTCCAACCAATATTGAATTCGTTATTTCCAGGGTTATAAACACCATAGTCAAGTGTTGTAGAGAAAGGCCACAGCTCAAAATCATAGGTATTACTGTTATATGTGAGGTTACCCCTTAAGCTGGAAAAATCTACATCTATCATTGTGCCGTCAACAGTACCCGTTGGCGCTGGATTGCCGGTTATATCTGTTGAATAAATATTGAAATCAAAGTCAGCTGAATTAACATTCAAAATAGAACTTTGATATGTACCCATTATTATTTCAGCCGGCGGTGAAATTCCAGTAGATGCAGAAAACGTTTCACTAAATATACCGCTACCAATGGTTAAATCTGCAGCCACATTGTCAACGAACATAGTGTCAATGGCTATAGGTACCGCAGATGAATTAAAACTTATTAATAGAAAAAAACTTCCAATTATAGATTTTATCTTATTCATTTTGACCATTTCCTTATAGATAGTTAATTGTTCTTAAAAATATTATTGAGTGGCCTCTGTTGTACCACATTTAAACTAACCTAAAAGAAGCATACTTTGTGCCATTAAATAATATGCCTTAATATTCAGGTAATTAGCATATTGATATGAAATGTTCATCTGGAATACATACCAGAAGTGTAAAGCAACCTGACATGTTTAATTTGCAGTTTGTGAATCGATACTAATTGGACAACTATAAAAAAAAGCCAGTAAAAACAGAGGGTTACACAAACTAAAAGTGTATAGTTAGAGCGTGTCTCCTATTAGATGATTATTTTGGATTATACTTGTCAAACTTGGGCTGGGTGCTCAATTAAAATCCACTTAAATCAACTAATACTTTAGCCATTTTTAAATGCCGGAATCCAGCCTTTTTTAAATATTTTTTTCTTATTTAATTTTTTCTTATGTTTTTTACACCACAGCTTATCCATAAGATTAAGCGCACCATTAAGCGAGTATCCAAGATAATAGTCTGCGGCTGACTCATCTTTCCCTCTGCTCATACGAGGTTTGGCATGGCCTATTCTTTCAAGTCTCTGTTGTAGTGACGGGTAGCGATCTTTTCGCTCAATAATCTCATCACATGCCAGTTTATTTAACATATCAGGCGTAATTACTTTCAGGTTACTTCTAATCACCGTGGTCAGTTTTCTATAGGGCTGTGTAATTTCATCATTGTTTTTTAAATTCGCTTTTTCAATGGCAGGCCAGAATCGTTTTTCGAGATACCAACGACTAAAGGCATCTGCCGTTATCATTTCGCATATCACATCATGGGAATACATCTCCATTGCATAAGCATCTGCATTAAACTCATCTGACCTTGCTGCGTAAATCGAAAATTTTATATATAAAGCTGAATACATCGTATAGAACAGTTTCAGTATTACACTCTCCATTGATTTCTGCTTACTATAAATATAACTATACTGCTGCCAAATACCATTTAGCTGAAACAACCAGTTTGTCATCATATTATGTTGTTTTGAATACTGCCCTATTCGCCGGGCAAGCATATGCTCAAATTGCTCAGGAGTAAGGCAAACCATTAGGGGAAGCCCAATTACAAGTGTATTGCTAGACCATACAGGTAACATCCAACGGGGTGTCTTGACTATATCAAGCTCATAATTTGCACTGATAATAACGCGATGTATAACAGGCCGCTTAAAATGAGACGCCACCTTCTCAATCACCTCATACACTTTCGGAATTTTAGACTCTGGCATGGTAAAACCAACAGCTGGTACAGGCCGAGTTATAAACATTCGGTAACTCAGTTGAACAGATATAAGCAGCGTTAGTAACCAGACAAAAACCAAATACCAGTCAATATCACCATTAGCAACGAGAACTTCGTAAAGAGAGTTAATGCTAACGAGAGCCAGTATGGGAAACAGCAAGACAAAGGCATAACCAATAAGCGCAAACATGCCGAGGAAGACAAGATAGATTCGATGATATTTTGTAGCCAATCGCTCAATATGTTGAACAACAGTTTCTATCTTGCTCTTTAAAGTGACTATAAAATCCATCTCAAACCCTCAAAACACTAATAATCAGTAAATACAGCTAGTAACCACTGTATTTAACAACCCATAATCTTAACTAATTTGTGTTTCTGTAATTGTGTATTGGATAACACTTTTAAAATCAAAAGGACTAAATAGAACAGCCATGATAAGAATCTGCAAACAAACGATGATCAAAGATATATTACTAATACTGTTAAAAAGATGAACAACCTGGTTCATGTTAAGGGCACCCCCGTTCGTAATCTAAGAAGTTACTAGGAAGTGTTAAGGAGGTGCATAATTTAATTTTAGCTAAAATTAACAACTATAAAAAAAACAAACTAGCCACTAATAGGACACCCATGTTAAGAAGTTATAGGACACCCATGTTAAGAAGTTAGTAAAAACAGATATTTAATTAAACTAAAGTTTTATGGTTAGAGTGAGTGACCTATTAAGATTATTAAGATTCTTCCTATTAATATTTTATTAAAATTGATGGATGCCCTGATAAGAACATACTGATAATAACAATGTGAATTATCCTACAAATTTATTAGATAATAGCTGATGATATGCAGTCAGAAACTTGATATAAAATAAAGAATATATTTCCTATTAACACATGGGGAATATTTAATTATTTATATTATAGAAAGCACGTTAATGGGTCAGTTTTTTTGCTTTTCATAGAAGCTTAAGAAAAATCAAAAGAAAGGTCTTATCTGTGTTTTATTTGCATCATTAAATAATTACCATTTAAGTTTTCGTCTCAGTTTGAGTTGGTATTATGGCGTTAGCTTCTTAATCACTTAATAACAACTTGTGGAGATTAAAATCATGTTATATCACTTATATTTGATACTACGCATTTCGGTATTTGGTTTTTTGACAATTCTCGGCTCGGGATGTAGTCAACAGTCTGGCTCGTCAACTCAGAAAGTTGATTTGAAATTTACCTGGATAGAACCATCGACTATGCAAGAGCGAAAAATAACGCAACTGGAAAAATGTGTAAAAGACGAGTGCTCCCCTTTGAGGACAGAGGATTATGTAATCACATCAGGCCCAAGCACTGACAACGCTGCAGAAGTGGAAGTGTGTCAGAATGGACCCAATCCATTTATCCAAACCTGCGATGTTTATGACTGTTATGAAACCGATGTACAATCAGTTTGCGAGTTTCAGTATACCTATAATAGAAATTGCATGTCAGACAGTTGTCCAGCGGTTAATGACTAGTTATGACAATGAGTACTAATGATGGGTGTCCGAATAAGCAATTACTGGCAATACTGGGAGATGGCTTAAAAGTGAGAAATCTATTATTCTCTAACCCTAAACAACAGTTGATTTATTTTTTTATCGTTTAAGACTTTGTCACGTGCTTGGATTTAAGTTTCAATCCACCTAGCCCTGGAATCTTGCAATCAATATCGTGGTCAGCATTCTGCTCAGGATCAATCAGGCGAATGTTTTTGACCTTGGTTCCCACCTTAACCACAGATGAAGACCCCTTTATCTTTAAATCTTTTTTGACAATCACTGAGTCGCCACTATTTAGAATTTGCCCATTCATATCACGCACTAAATCTTCATTAAGCGAATCATCTTTCGGCCATTCATGCCCACAAGATGGGCAAACAAACATTTCACCATCTTCATATGTATATTCAGCGTCACATTCTGGGCATTTAGGTAAAGTCATAGTAAACCGATAGTTTGAAAACAAAGGCTATTATAACAAAATGACGTAAAGATGCCTTAACTAAGGAATAATTTACTAAGAACCTAAAGATTTTTGTTAAAGTGGCTGTCCTACTAAGTTTCTAGTAAGTTTCTTACAATTCATTGTAAAGTCGTTACCTAAACAGGCAACGACCCTTCTAAATGATTTTCTATTGCGTGACTTACTGGCAGATTTGTCTGTCATCATCAGGTAAGCTTGCCCCAAGCTGCGCTAAGCTTTCCCCCGCTTCAAATACATCACCGGCGTTACCATCTAGGGTGCCTGACTTTGTAATGACAATCAATCGATCCAACAGGTCACCCAATGGACCACGAGACATTAATTGCTTTATCGCGTCCTGACTGCGGTCGCACGAGCTTACCTTGTTTACGCGTAGGCGGAATGACGCTTCCATAAGTTGCAACGCATCGCGATATTTAGAGATGTCCAAAATTTGCCCATCATTCGACAACCCTGTCATTAGTAACTCTCCCGCTTCACGGTGCAATGCCGACATCGCTAACGCTGACGCACGAGTTGATGGAAAACGCTCGACTACTATCCCGTCCACACGCCCAATAAGCGACCTCAGCTGAACAGAAATTGCGTTGCGTGCCTGACGTTCTGAGCTGTTTGACCCCATGATTATAGCGAACGTTTCAGGCGCCGCCATTTCTGATAACAAAGGTTGCAGCGACAAGCTTTTACTGGACTTCCCGCTCACAAATGGATCAATTGCCTTATAGCCTACCAACACTTTAGAGGTAAATGGATTGTTCATTCCCTCTTCTTTGTCGTAGCTATTCGCCCTTCCGATAGCTGCTTGTACGCGCCCCAAGTGGACTAGAAATGAAACGTCATCGGTCGCCGGATCGCCCTGCGCCACATACCCTTTCGGTTTACCTTCCCACAACTTTGCGTCGGTCGTTGTTGATATACCCTGTGAACTTGAGGCTAATGTTATTTCGTTTGGTGCCTCAATTTGTGCTGTTTCGGTGTCGCAGCCAGTTACTAAAAACGCTGTTAGCAATGTCGCCAAACCAAACTTGTTAATGTTTACACATTTGATTGTTACTGAGTTCATTAAAATTTCTCCCTAAGTTTTATGAATGATGCTCTCTATTAATAAGTAAACACTGTTATACACTAATACACGCGAATTCAACTAGGTTTACAAAACCAATTGCCAAATTTACTTTTAATCCATTGTTAATAATTTTAATGGATTTCTAATATGACACCCATGTTAAGTAATTAAAATAAGTAGGGGCGGAACCATAGTTTCTAATTGTAGCGAAAACGGGGCTCTGCACCCACTTATTTTGAAATAGACTACAATAGAAGCACTCTAATAAATTTATAAAGACCTCATGAATACACCACGTCGAGAAATTACCCTACGATTTTTAGCTCAACCAACCGATGCAAATTTTGGTGGCAAGGTCCATGGCGGCTCTGCGATGAAATGGTTAGATCAGGCAGGTTATGCCTGTGCCACAGCCTGGAGTGGGAACTATTGTGTTACTGCATTTGTTGGCGACATTAATTTTCATCAACCCATTTCTGTAGGGCACTTAATTGAAGTTACTGCTAAAGTGATTCATACCGGCAACTCCAGCATACACATTGTATTAGATTTATATGCAAGTGACCCGAAGGAGTCTGAAAGACAAAAAGCCATGCATTGCATGATGGTATTTGTGGCCATAGATGATGATGGAAACTCAACCCCTGTACCCAAATGGGCGGCTGTAACAGACTCAGATAAAAAACTAGAAACCTATGCTTTACGAATTATGGAAGTGCGCAATCTTAACCGGCAAGAACTCGATGCTTTAATTGAGTAATCTGTCTAGAACACTATTAACACTATTAACACTATTAGTTTTATAATTGAAGTGAAAGACGTAGAATAAAACACCAAGCTATATTAAATATTAACTAAATAGGAAAAACACAATGAGTAAAGGTACAGTAAAGTGGTTCGATGCGGGTAAAGGTTTTGGTTTTATCACTCCAGAAGATGGAGGAAAAGATCTTTTTGTGCATCATTCTGAAATTAAGAGTGGTGACGACTATAAATCACTTAATGATGGGCAAGTGGTAGAATATGAAGAAGGGCAAGGTCAGAAAGGCCCTTGTGCTACCAATGTTGTTCCAGTTTAATCGCACTGAACAAAACACTTACAAGTAAAAATCAAAGAGGAAAAATAAGGAATTAATAGGACACCCACTTTAAGAAAACTATACATCTCCATTAACAAACCAAGGTGTGGTTTTCAATAAAGAGCTGGAAATTATCTGATCAAGCATGAACTGGGTGTCCGATTAAATTCATTTTGGCTGGTTATTAAGGCTTATGAGTCGTAGAGAATGGATATTCGAAGAATTGCACTAAAGACCTCATGGAGAGCGCTCTTTCCAACCGCTCTTATAAATATCCCTGTAGTAGGAATGATATTTCTGCTAATGGCATACCCGGTATTCAGTATATTTCCAGAAATGGAAACAACGGGGCCAGTTATTACGTATGTTTATGCATCAGCAATTTTAAGCAGCCCAAAGGCTTGGCTAGTCTTTTATTCATACTATTTTTTGCTAATTTTTATTACATCTTGTTTGGCTAACTATGTTCGTACCAAAACTCATAACAAGTAGCTCAAGCGGGACAAATTTAAGAAAAAACTTAATAAAACTAAATACTTCACGTCTCATTAAGTTATATAGTTTTCAAGTTTTATTTTGTGGGTGTCCTATTAAGTCCATTAAGTTCTAACATGTGAGCAAAAGGATTTGATGCTATTTTGGATTGACTTGAGTTATAAAGTATGTTTATATTTTTTGTGCTTGTGACATTCTGAATTTTGAGTTTAATAGCGTCATCAAACTTTGCAGATATCAAGTACCGATATAGAACTATATCTCCTGTTGCGTGCAGGGTTTGAGCAGGAGCTTAATAACCAATAGTTTGAATGGAGTCAATTATGGCAGGTTATATCAAAAGGGTGCTATTTCTAGGCACACTACTTATTACTACATTACTCATTGCGTGTTCCACTCCCGATATAAGAGCTCTGGACCCCAACAATGGTCCGCAACGTACTCTGGTTCGTGTCGATGGTGATAATTTTTTATCTTCAGTGTACTGGGATATAGACACCGCATCAGAACAGAAACTGGCGGGTGGTTTTCTTGGTAGTTATCTTTTTACTGTGCCACAGGGTGCTTCTCTGGGAAGTCATCAAGTTGGGCTTGATCGCTCAGGCGACCGCGGTGATAAGAAACCATTTAACGTTACAGCTGCGCTGCCTTTCTCCACACCCAGGCTTGATCGGGTAAGTATCGTTTACGCAGATTTTTCTCCTCCAGGCCAGGTAAATACATGGCTATATGTACAGGGTGCCAATATAGATTCAGATGCTGAGATACTCATTGATAATGTGGTCGTTCCAGCTGTTGCTCATAAAGGAATTCAGAACAATCTACTTGGCGTAAACCCGAATGATCTGGCCTACCCTATTTACCATTACCTGGCATTAATTGCTGCACCGGGATCAGTTAACCTCGGTCAAAGCGTAGATGTTCGGGTGCGCAACAGTGATGGTCAGGTATCCAACATTCGTAATTACACCTTCCCGACAAATGCCGCTTCACTGGATAGTGATGGTGATGATATTCCCGATACCTGGGAAGTGAATGGTTACGATGCTAATGGTGATGGCGTCGTAGATATTGATTTGAAAGCGCTTGGGGCTGACCCATTACGACCTGATCTGTTTGTTGAAATTGATGTGATGAATGGCTTAACCAATAATCCGAATGCCGCTGTGTGGAATGCATTTACCAGTAACTTTACCAATGCCCCCATAATCAACCCAACCACAGACAATGGTGTTAATGTCATTCTAGACACCACCGGTAGCGTGCCTTTCTGGCAAACCATAGATTTCGGCGGCACCGAAACAGCAACTCACAGACAATTTAACACCCTGAAAAATGCAAATTTTAACGATGCTACACGCGGGCGTATTTATCATTATTGTATCTGGGCCAATATGCGGCGTAATGGTAGCAGCGGTATAAGTGATGTCGACTGGACTAACGGTGGAGATGATTGCATTGTAAGTTTTGATGATTTTAATGCTGCTTTCCAGACAGCACAAAGTATGGCTGAGACTATTTTGCATGAGTTCGGCCATAATCTGAATCAACGTCATGGCGGAGTCACCCACGCACAAAATAATCCCACCTACAGCAGTGTGATGAGTTATTCCTGGCAGCTACGCACTGGACGATCAAATAACTGGCGGAGACAAAGACCAATTTACTCACCGTTTTTCTATCAAATTAATGCTGCAGTAGAAACCAATGGCGCAATTCCTGCTGGCTGGGTCGGGCCAACAATTGCTTACTCCGAAGGTATGGGTCGGGCATTGGTAGAGAACAATCTAAATGAACCAACAGGCCTCTATAATAACAATGCCGTAGACTGGAACCAGGATGGTGATACGACTGACAATTCAGCCAGTATGAGCTTGAATGGTGACGCAGACACCAGTGATACCCTGACCGATTTTTCCAACTGGCAAAATATCATTTTCAATGGCCCTAGAGTTAACGGCACCAATTAAACAAGGAGAAACAAATGAACAGAATAAAGACAAAACAAACACACTATAAGTTCATGTTGATATGCCTTGTTGCCAGCATAGTGTCACTTAGTAGTTTTCCGATCAGAGCGCAGACGGTTAAATCACTTGATCAAATTACCTCGGCTATTCAAAACCCTGAAATGAAGCAACGCTGGGAGTCTGCTCATAAGGAGGGCAAACTGCCGCCGATAAATACCCTGCCCGTTCCGGCTCAGCCAGTAACAAAACGAAAGTTCAGTAAATTTGCGGCACAGGATATAAAAATCAGGCGCCCTGTAATCGCAAAGACTGCACCTATCGACGTACAATTATTTAGCAAAGACAGTAATATTAGGCAGTATAAAGGTGATTTTCAGCTAACCGAGATCCGTGACGGTATGCTTGTTGGCAAGACCTCTGCCAGTAAAGCGGATGTTGAGCTTATCTACAAGCTACCCGATAGCAGATTAACCAAGAAGTCACTGAATAGCTCAAACCTGTATCTAGACTATTATGATGACCTTAAATATTCCGCGCTGCAACGTAGAATTATCCTCTACAATAAAGCGGACAAAACACCGCAGATTATTTCAATTTCTGAAGGCAGCAATAAACCCTATCAAAAAAACCTGCGAGAACTGGGTCTCTCCATCAAGCAAAATATTAAAAGTAAAATAGAGGGCAGCCCCACAGTCACCGTTAGTTATAAGGGGTCAGATATTACACTTGCTGAAGGTAATCAGAAGTCCCTTAAAGCAGCAGCAGAGACACTGCATATCCATCTGTTAAGCAGCTATGCTTACAATAAAAAATATGGATTACTGCAGGAAGGACAAGCCTATTATGTAAATATGATCATCTACAAATAATGTGATTTTATTTCAAATAGACCATAAAGATTAATTACTAATAGGAGATCCACCTTAAGTACATCAAATGGAGTCGACTTATGAAAAGGCTTTTTAACTTTAATAAAAATGTAAAGCGACAAGCAAGATTACGACAATGTGTTAATGGTCAAGCAAGATGTGCTGCATGCTCAGACAACCTAGACGACATATATGAACATGCACATCACGTCATTCCAAACCAATCAGGTAATGCTTTATTTAAATCACATTATTGGTTAAAAATGCCTGAGAACTGCGTAATACTTTGTGAAATTTGTCACGATCGCGTACATGAAAATGGAAAATATCGAAATGGGGCTGTTGCACCTCCAAATTATTTTGAATCTTCTCATGGAAACAATATTGCAGCACATCGCCAGTGGGTTAAAGAACTAAATAGTAAAGCTGAAAAAATATGGGAACACTAATTGACACAGGTTGGATGACACTAACACTAATAGCACTAAAGCACTAATAGGACACCCACCTTAAGAAAAATATATGCCGAATAAAGAAAAAATATCCATGTGTTTTTTGCCAAGTTATTTAGCAAATTATAGTGAACGGTGACAACTGAAAATTATTCGTGTAGAAATTATCACCTAGACTTTTAATTTATGAAGTATTTACATGTTGTTTTGGGAGAACATTAAAAAGATGCTTTCTGCTTCAACTAGAAAATCTTTAATAGACTCTGGTTTAATGCGTTTTGATTTTTTGTAATATATAATCATATTCCCTTTCGCTTCAATATAAATACCTTTATTACGTTCAAAATAACTCAGCACCTTCGGACTGAATACGCGACGAACCTCCTCGCTATCATTTCCCTGTAACACGTAGTCGTTTGAAAAATCAGGGCGCTTTTCAAAGTCGATATCTTTAAAACCAAATGCTTTTCTAATTTTGTGTATAAAGTTTTCAGGCGATAAATAAAAATCAGGCAATTTCATTCTGTCAGATTCAAAACTAACAACGGTTTGTTTATAGGTGGTTGAGTTTTTTCCGCTGCCAATGGTATATTGATAACCGAACATCATTAAATCGACACTGCTACGTTGGCCATGCATTATGTTTTTTATTTCTTTTGCATGTCCATGGTTAAATAGTTGAAAGCAGCTGTATTTTTTATCGAATTTATTAGCGTTGACAGACTTGTCAAAAGAAAGCCCCAGTGTTCGTGCCGCTTTTAGTAATGCTTCTGTTCGTCTTTTTTCGTATACATAACCAATGATCAGTATTAAGCTGGTGCTTACTATAAAAAAGATGATCAGGTAGGTATCAGATATATTGTCCATTTTGCATTTCATTACTAGCTGTATTAAAAAGAATAAAAATTAGAAAATTCAATAGATACAATACTAAATTCCTATCTAACTTTGATGAGAAGTAACGAATGTTAAAATAAATAGGGTCAGAGTACAATTACTTCTAATATTAGAGTAGTAAGCCCCTATCTACCCACCTCATTTTTTGTTAACCCCAGGAGGATGTAATGTTAAGAACAGCAAAATATTTTATATTTGTAACCGTCATAGTTTCTGTAATTCTGTCTGGCAGTGCTTCAGGTCGCGTAAAAATTGGTCATGAAAGTGCAACCCAGCTGCCTAAAGATATGGCTAAGGATTATGCGTTATATGCAATGATGGCATCCAATGCATATTTAAACCCGAATCGTGTATATTTTGACTTGTCCAAATTGGGTTGGCTAAAAGTTGATTTAGATGGAAATCGAACAGACGTAAATAGTTACAGCCCATCTTTATTAGGGAAAATTTTCTCGAATTTACAATACGATATTTGGGAAAAAGGTGATGATATGGCTGTCATTGCCTTTAAAGGGTCCGATGAAAAAATTGATTGGTATACAAATTTCTGGATCGGGCCTTCGATTGCCTATAAGAGTGCAAAGAAACATGTAAGAGAATATTTGCTAAAGCATCCGCACAAAAAGCTCGTTGTTACTGGACACTCCCTCGGGGGAGGCATAGCACTGTCAACTTCGCTTTGGTTAGGAGTAGACGCATATGTTTTTGATACTTCACCTAGAGTATTTGATGGGTGGGGAGATAATAAGGAGCCCGCTGTAAGAAAGGCCATTTTTCAGGAGCGAGAAATTCTTTCGGTTTTAAGGTCGCTTTGGCCAAAATACTCTGATGCCCTGGAAGAAAAAGACATATACCAGTCAAATTTTGATTTCAACGGAATAAATACACATCGAATTGATATCCTTGCTGAAGGATTACTGCGGTGTTCGGAAGATAGCGATGAGTTACGAGCTGTAGCTGAAATGTTAAATGCTGTTAAAGTTAGCTGTAGCCTTTGAAATACTGCTCAACCAAACTTATGATGGTGCCCATAATAATTTTAGATTTAGAAAATAGAATAATAATGAGATAACTTAAAAATGCATCTATACTTAATCTGATGAATCAACCAAATAAGATGAAACGCTCTCACGAAGAAGTCATTCTCATGACTCTTTCATTTGGTGGATCCATCTCTATCTTACCTTTTGCGGTTATGCGGCTAATATCTGCTGATTGGAACATAGCTATCGTTGATGCCATGATGGTTATGGGAATGTTCGCACTTGGCACCCATGTTTATCTCTCAAAAGAAACAAAATTTGCCAGTATGGCACTTACCATTCTTGCTTTAACAGGCATGTCTGCTGCGATACACCTTAAAGGCATCAATCTCGTATTTTGGGCATACCCAACCATGATAGGGGTTTATTTTATTCTTGACCCAAAGAGGGCCGCCATATTAACCCTACTTGCCTCTATAACAATTGCACCTGCACTCATTAATCAAATGGAAACAATCACCTATATCGCCGTGATTATGACCCTGATAGTTAATAATTTATTTGTCTATGTATTTGCATCAAGAATGCAACGTCATCGAAAAATGCTTTCATTACTGGTACGAAGCGATGAGTTAACCGGTGCGGGAAACCGTAGAGCATTGAATGAAAAACTGGCAGAACTTGTTGAGATAAATAAGCGTATTACACAAAAAGTTTCTCTAATCATGGTTGATATTGATCACTTCAAAAGTGTTAATGATAATTACGGGCATGCTACCGGTGACCAGGTTCTGATTAAAATGACAGAGCTAGTAACATCAAGAATTCGTACAGTGGATGGTTTCTATCGATTTGGTGGCGAGGAATTTGTTGTTGTTGCAATGGGTGCTGACCAGGAGTCTGCAAGAGAAATTGCCGAGAACCTTAGAAACATGATAGAAGAATCAGATTTTATTACTGATAGAAAAATCACTGTTTCTCTTGGTGTCGCTGAATTAAGTGAAAAAGAACGTGTTGATGACTGGTTAGGTCGGGGTGACAAAGCGCTTTACCAGGCCAAGGAGACAGGTCGTAATAAAACCTGTGTTGCAGATAAGTAAATAAAAAAATAAAGATTAACGAGGTTTGTCCTTGTGTTTTCCCAAATAGCAATACAAAATAAAATAACACAAATTACCTCGTATTTTTTACAATTTTCTTATCACAAGTTTATGAATGTACTTTTAGTCGAAAAAAATAAAATGAGTCGCCCTTTATATTCGTTTTTTGACGATATATCAGATGCACTTCGTATTAAGATATACAATAAATTTCAATCTTATGTGCAGCATGGTGATGTTTATCACGGTAAAAGTCTTAAAACTTTAAATTCAAAAATATGGAAATATAAAGGCACTATTTATAAGATCAGAATTGACAATGGTAAAGAGTCATCAAGAGTGCTTTTTTCTAAGTCAAAAGATGGAAATTTAAAAATTATTCATGCATTTTTAAAATCGACAAGAAAAACACCTGCAAAAGAAGCCCAACAAGCTATTACAATTTATCTAATACTAGAAAGCCTTGAAGCAGTTATATGGAAATACGATTAACTGGGACCAACTCCCTCACCCCTGCGTAAGCTGTTGCAACGGTTGTGAAAGACGAAATGTAACTTTAATTGGATTGTGATCAGAGGATGTCACCTGCAAAATATTTTCACTGGTTACTTCAAGGCCTCGGTAAAACACATGATCCAGTGCATTGCCAAACACCCTTACCCTATTGTGTATTTTATAAGCAACCGCCTGCATTGATAGTTGTGTGACCATGTTTTTTACTATATCCATGCGTTGCTCACTCCAGGTATTAAAGTCACCAGCAATAATCACCGGCCCTGAATGCTGATTTACAATTTCAACCAGGTCGCGTATCTGCTCCCCATAAACGCCAACACCCAATGTAAAGTTAATGCCATGCAAGTTTGCTACTAATAGCTTTTCATCACTACCCGCGATTGGGTAGAGACTCACCAGTGCTGTCTTGGGGATACGAATAAAGGGCTCTGTGGTTCGCAAACCACAGCTAAATAGAGGACTGATAGCGGATGCGGTCAATACACCTGCCTCGAAACCGTCATAATGAAATGCGGTGTTTAAATTCCAGTAAGTATGCTGCTTTTCAATTAAACGGGTAACTGAAGGGCTGACGGTAGCCTCTTGTAATAACACCAGATCCTGCTCTTTGATAAGCGCATTAAAGTCTTCAGACCAGTTTTGTCTTTGGGCTTTATAGATATTCCAGTTCACCATGGATATGTTAGCAGGATCTAGCTGTCGCACGGGCTCAAGCTTGCTTTGCAGGGACGCCTGGATTTTATCCACTTTGCAAGCAGCCGACATAGTTTTACCTGAAACTCTATCCTGCCCACTTATTAACTGGGTTTGAGCCGGTACAGAAACACAGCTCAGGTTAACAGCGGGTAAGAGAACAATCAGGAAAATGAGGGTAAGACTTTTGTACATAAACTAAATAACCCGACACGAAACATTAAAAACTAGCTAGTTAGTCTAATTCTAGCCCTGATAATTCAAAAAATAAGAGAAATACTTCAAGTTTAAGAAAACAGGTCAATACGCCCCACTTTGCCCCCCCTTAACACGGGGCTCTTAAGATGGGTGTCTTATTAGTCTTTCTTAGTCTTTGATTTAAGACTACAGCTATTAACACCTCAAAAGCCAATTGAATTAGAAAAATGTTTTAACCTGATCTGGATCTATTTGACGAATAACAACATCACCTATGTCTTCATTAGTGCCTTTGTATTTATAACGGCATACCTCATAAGACTTAGCCATTTCAAACTGACCGTAAACTGAATTTCCTTCACGAAAGGTCACCACTGTATCGGTGCCTTTTTCTTTAGACGTTGTATTGGAGCCAGCAGCATATCCCCCACCTAATGATATGCCCCAGTGACAGGTAGATTGAGACTTTTTAGCATGAAAGTTAAACATATAACCTTTAGGCATAACGCCCAGTTGTTGCGGTGTAATGATTTTTCCAGATCCTAGAATTGAGTTGCAGGTATTGGCGTCTAAACCATAACCTTCAGAAGCTAACCAGCGAAGTGATACATATCCCGATTTAAACAACCAGAGTCTAACGGCATTAAAGCATATTGGATTTGGGCCAAGGGAGTCTTCAATACGTGTACGGGTAGCAAACTGGAATACACCTTCGTTACCTTTGGTACTCCTGGCAACATCAGCGAGTCTTTCTCGGGTATTGTCTTTTTTAACCACATATGACATTACAGCGTTTTTTACCTGGTCTTCAGATTTGTTTTTAAAAAAAGTTTTAGCCGTGTTTCCAGCGGTTAACTGAGTAGCTCGTAAAAACTGATGCGCCTTAGGGCCTAGGAGATAGGCTTGATGACATAACAAAAGAGAACGCAACGCCCAATGTTGATCTTTGGTGCCAGCACTTCTAAAGCCGGCGCCGCTAAGCGATATAGCTTTACCAGCCGCCTTTTTATCGGTTATTTGTAGAGCTATATCTTTAGATAATTCAGCATCAATGTTGTTTGTAATATAGGTAATAGCTCCGTTATAACGCTCTAAGTCCGATCTAGCCATAAATTACTCCTGAATTTATACTGGGGTTTAGATTGTCGTGCTTTTTATCAATCTCTAATTTTAACTAAGCTAATTATATTAACTGAGATGATTTTAAAAAACTAACTATGGTTAAATTTGTTAGATACTTAATATTAATTAACGAAACAAGAACATAGATGAATTGAAATCGTTACTGCTACATATTAAGTCAATATTGAGCCGGATACTGGCATGTTAGCCAGAATATAAGTCTCTATTGAAGCCTCATGCGTTCTTCTGAAAACATGCTAATATACTACTAAAGCAAGACACAATACATTCAGGCTCTTAC
>Ga0316204_10001667_pt1 | contig 57239 bp, 49 predicted proteins | sample 6monrhotite_MG_2_FD_205661 | JGI IMG/M metagenome (GOLD analysis project Ga0316204, IMG submission 205661) | Microbial mat bacterial communities from mineral coupon in-situ incubated in ocean water Damariscotta River, Maine, United States -... | ecosystem: Environmental > Aquatic > Marine >...
TAGCCTTCATCTCACTGAAGATGGAGTTACACTGGCGATCAAGACCTGTGGGATCAGTGAGGGAAAGTTTACCTTTCTTCAAGCAAATCAGAGAAATGTAATTTCACACAAAATACTTTACACTACCAAGTTTTGATACCGAACGGTTATTAGTTGCTTTGTTAAAGATCATCAAGAAACGGGACTACCCCGAGCTCTTTGCAAGTTTCTTCATACTGCTAAAGGTTGAAAGATTCATCCACTTGGCGGCCAAAGTCGTTTAAGATTGGATGAGTACAGTTTTTCTGCATGATAGTTTTCATATCAATGGGCTTCAGCCTCACCATATTTCATGGAATGCCGCAAAAGGCCGAAATTGTGAATCGCTGCTGAGTATAGTGCTGGGGGGCAATTTATAAGATATTGGCGGAGGCGTGAGAGAATCGAACTCTCCAGGGATCTTTCACAGACCCCTCACACGGTTTTGAAGACCGGGGTGGGCACCAGCACCACTGCCGCCTCCTTGCAAGTTGTCTTTGGGTATGAGGCTGCCTGTTACCCGTTACATTTAATGAGGGCTAGATCTTTGGGGCGGGCCGCTGTTCTTGCGGGAGCGCCTTGCTCTTGGTCCAGATCATTGCTCTATATTTGTAGCGCACTCGACTTCAAACCCACTAGCCCACTCAGCTTCAAACTCACTCGACTTCAAACCCACCTAGCCATCTAGGCAGGTGAGGGTCTGTTTTTTCTCACCAGCCGAGGGTGTTTATCGGCTCCAGTGGGTTCGTTCGTCACACGACGCTTTACCCACGACCGAAGTTGACAGCCCAGGGGCAGGGGGCCTAAAGTGGCTGAAACAAACTCAAGAGGACTATGGGCATTTTACTGATCACCCTGAGCGATATTCTCGGGGCATTTTTTAGCTTTCTCACCTACGCAGTCTTGGCCCGTGCGCTGTTGTCTTGGTTTCGCCCAGACCCAGAGCACGTCTTGGTGCGGTTGCTACTTCGGGTCACCGATCCGATCTTAAACCCAATCCACCGGGTGATGCCCAATTTGGGTGGGTTGGACCTGAGCCCGATCATTGCGATCTTTGGCATCCAAATCGTCCAGTCGTCGGTTGTCGGTATGCTTGTTAAATTGGCTAACGCCGTAGGGTAACCAGGGAATTCCCTGTGTTATCCCAACGGTTTGAACCGGCTTCCCTGGTTGGGAAGCCCAGCCTGCTCACTCCGCTGGCTCTAAGGGCTCTGCTGAGGTTTCCGGTGTCTCCGTTGCCTCGTTGGCCTCAGGGTCCACGCTAGCTTCAGGCACCGGCTCTTCTGGTTGCACCGAACTGTTCGGCTCGCTGGCCGCCTCCTCCGCAGCGACTTCTATCTCCACTTCCACCAAATCCATCGGTCCATCCACTTTGCGGATCAACACCGGGTAGGTTTGCCCCGGTTGGTAGCCTGTGTTTGGGACTTCGATTTTTAGGTCCAGATCCAGCAAGTGCAACAGGCACCGACCGCCTCGGAACTCTCGGAAGAGTTGGGCTTGGTAGGTCAGTTCTGGGTTTTGGGACAGGTATTTGATCTTCAGATGGTCCAACAAACGCCGTTCTAACTGGCCCATTTGCCGAACCCTGGCTTCCGCTTCCCCTGCAAAACCACGTAGGTCGTCTGCTGAGAAGGTGGCAGGCTTTTGGGCGATCCAGTCCAGTAACATCCGTTGGGTGACTAAGTCTAAAAACCGGCGGATGGGGGAGCTGCTTTGTACGTAGGCATCTAGCCCCAAAGCAGCGTGGCCCAAAGGTTCCAAGCCGACAGAGGCCGGGCGAATCAACAGGTCAGAGAGCTTTGGTTTTTCCCCTTCTTCCAACGTCCGGGTGACTTGGTAAGGTTCCTGGTTGCGGAACAAGTTCGGGCGGCCTGAGTCTGCGGCCACACAGGCGGTCTGGTGGTTCACCAAAATCGCCAGTTCCTCGATCAACTGATGGGCTCGGGTTTGGCGGACCGTGGGGTCGATTTTGATGGCATCTAAGTCGCTCAGGTTCAGTTGGATTTCCTTGCGCTCCAGCTGCAAAGCCCCGGATTCCAATCGCTGGGCCTTCAGCTTGTTGCAAACCAATTCCACTTGGTGGTAGATCGACTCAGGGTCTTCCAGTTCGCTATCAAGCTGGTCGTAAGACCAATTGCTGTCTAAATGCACCACAGAGCGGCAAGGCTCGCTGGAAACCAGGTTCCCTTCGGTGTCAAAAATAAACCGAAAACTCACGGCGCCGTGGTCTTCCTCGGCGTTGAGGGAGAAAAACCGTTCCGATAAACTTGCCGGGAACATCGGGAATGTCTTGAGCGGGCTGTATAAAGTCGACGCTCGTTTCCGGGCTTGTTCGAACAATAAATGATCTGGGGTGATGTAGCTCGCCACATCGGCGATGTGGAGCCATAACTCCAAGCCATTATCCAACCGCTTGACCGAAAAACCATCGTCAAAGTCTTTGGTGTCCTGGTTGTCTACGGTGATGCCGCCCAGGTGCCGTAAATCGATGGTTTCTAGGTCCACAACACTGGAGAATGGGTCGGCTTGCGCCACGATCTGGGCAGCGTCCAGTTCTTCATCTGTGAACCCAGCTTGGACCCCGGCCCGTTCAATCTGTAAGGCACCCCAACTTTGATGGAAGCCACAGACCTTTAAAACATCCAACAGACCACGTTCGGTGAACACCCCGCCCGACGGGCTGAGGTCGAACAGGCCGCCGAGGTAGCTGGCCTCTTGGTGGTCTTCGAGGTAAAATAGAAAGTTCTTCAGACGGCCCACAAAACGATCAAAGGCCGATTGGTCCTTGGGGTCAACGTCAGGTAACTGCCCAGACTTCAGCGAAGCCGCCCAGGTTTGTTCCGACTGTTGCAGCTTCAGGGCGTCTGCCTCTCGGAGTTCTTTCGCTTGTAACAGCTCGATCTCTTCAGGGGTACGGGCGAAAAAGTCCTGTTTTTTTTGATGGAAAAGGTAGGTCTCATCTTTGAGCGCCATCAGCAAGCTTGCTTGGCTCCAACCGTCCTCTGGGTTGCTGAGCGCTAAGTCGCAAAGCTCTTCTAAGGGGTAGGGGTGGGACTTTTCCACCAGCTCGTGCAAGATCTCAAGATCGATTTCCTTGGCGGACTGCGCAACCACCGGGCTCTTGGCGTGCAAGATAGCGAGGCCTTCGGCGTCGCTCCCGTAGGAAGTGCCAGACCAAACCAAGGCGGTTTGGTTTTTGCCAAGGTTTAAGGTCTTGCCTACTTCTGGCTGTATCACCCACTTGTTTTTTAAGCAGTCGGTGATCAGTCCGAAGGTCAGCTTGCCGTTTTTAAAAAACAGACAATAGTTTGGCTGTGACATGGGTTATCCTGCAATTTTCTTTTGCAAAAATTGATACCAATTTGGACGGGCAAACAACGCTTTGTCGATGCCGTACATGGTGGCTTTGTCGATGGCCAAAACTTCCTTCAACACCTGGGTGGACTTGATGTTCCCTTCCACGATGATCGAACGGTCGGTTGCTTTGGAAACCCATTCCAATAAGGTCTCGTCAGATTCAAAAAACTTGTTCATCACGTGGATAGTGATCGGGTGGAAGATGCTCACCCCTGCTTTTTCCAAGGTCTTAACCATGGTTTTGAGGGACTTTTCATTGAACCCATCTTCCAATTTGTCGTGGATCGAGAAAAAATAACCGATCATCAATCGGTCTTGGACTCGCTCTCTCATGGCGTGGATGATATCGCAGGCAAGGCGAAGTCGGTTTTCTAGTTTGCCGCCATATTCGTCTTCCCGGCCATTGTGACGTGGGTGCAGGCATTGGTCGAGCAGTTGTTGCTGTGCGCCGTTTAGCTCCACAAAATCGAATCCAGCTTCTTCAGCACGTTCAATCGCATGGGCGTAAAACAGGCAAAGCTCTTCGACGTCGTCTTGGTCAAAAGGGCGACTCATGTCGTAGTCCTTACCAAAGTTGATCGCCGATGGGCCGATGGGCTGCTCGCTACAGATACGCTCGCTGGTTTTTGCCCCTGCGTGGCTCAGCCGGATCCCGGCGATAACCCCTTCCGCCTTGATGTGTTTAACTAAGTTTTTGAGCCCTGCGAGGTGGTCCTCTTCAGCGATACCCAACTGCATAGGGTTGAACTTCCCCTGCTGTGTGATGTACGCAGAGTTCAAAATAACAACCCCAGCCCCTTGCCGGACAAGACGCATTACGTGCTCATAAATCGCATGGGAAACCTTCCCATCTTTTTGAGCAAGCCCATCGTGGTATGGTGGGACAAGAATGCGATTCTTGGCTCGTAGTTCACCAAGCTTAAAAGAGTCAAACAAGGACATTTGAGTTTACCGTGAACGGGTTGGATGCATTTGAAGATTTACTTCGTTTACTGGTATGCTTATACTTAATCAAATTCGCTTCCTTCAACTATCGATATGACTGTGACAAAAGACAATCCTCGGTGCCATTTGTGTCGCCACTATTACGTTACCTGGGAACCAACCCATCCATATGGTTGTCGCCAATGGGGGTTTAAGTCCCTACGGTTGCCTAGCCTGGAGGTTTTACAATCCTCCGGTACAGCCTGCTTACTTTTTGAACCTAAGCCACAAAAAAAGCCATGAGCCAACAGATCGCCATTTACCCGACCAGTGCAAGCCCTCCTACCTGGGGCCATGCAGACCTTTTACGTCGTAGTGCCCTTGTTTTTGGGCGTGTCCATTGGGTCGCTGCTTGCAATCCTTCCAAAGAACCAATCTTCTCGACCCAAAGCCGATTGGACATGATGCAGGATTACGTAGATTTCTTCAAGCTCAACAATGTGGTTGTGGACTCTTTCGAAGGCTCAATCGCCCGGTACGCCTTGTCTCACAGCTCAAAAGTTATTTTACGTGGCCTCCGTGGCCCTCAGGACTTTGCCACCGAATGGGAGTTAGCCTTAGGGTATCACGGAATCGACCCAACCATCGAAACCTTATCCCTGTTTGCAGACCCAAAGTTGGTCGGGGTGAGCAGCAGCATGGTTCGTGAGCTGGCCCTATTAGGGGAAGATATCTCGCCTTATGTCCTTGACTCAGTGGGCAAAAAAATTATGGCAGAGTTGAAGCGCAGTTAGCTAGCTGCCCGGCTCGCCCAACCATTTCAGCAGATCAGCCGCCGCCAAAGACCGGTGGCTGATCGCTTGCTTTTGTGGGGTGCCCATCCCAGCAAAGCTCTGATCGTAGCCTTCAGGATAAAAAATAGGGTCCCAACCAAAACCGCTGGTTCCAGAGCTGGCCTGTATCCTTCCCTCTAAAATCCCTTCAAATTGCACCACCTCTCCGGTGGCGGTTAACCCTAAGGAAAGGCAACACCCCGCTTTGGCGGTGTTTGACTTGCCGGACAGCAGGGCAACCAAGCCGTCTGTGCCTAACGCATCCAGGCAATACTTGATCAAACTGCCGGGGAAGCCACCTAAGGCATCAAAGGAAAGGGAGGTGTCGTCTGTCAAGACGGCGTCGTAAGTCGTGTGGTCTTCTTCAGAAAGCTTTGATAAGGCCTCCAAAGCCTTAGCGTGACCAATTTCTTGGGGCAAAAGGCTTTGGATTTCGACCAGATCTAGGGGGCGGTGTTCCAAGGAGGCCCCTGGTAAGAGCAATCTAAGCTCTTCGGCCTTCCCTGGGTTACCAGTGATCAGCAGGATTTTCCCTAGCCTCATCCCTAAAGGACAGGGCCAGCTTTTACAAGCTCTGGGTTGTCACCAGAATACTTCTCGAAGTTGTCGATGAACATTTGAGCCAGTTTGTCTCGGGTAGCGTCAAAGCCAGCTTTGTCGCTCCAAGTGTTTCTTGGGTTCAAGATGGCTGGATCAACGCCGTCAAGGTGTCCTGGGGTTTCGAACCCAAAGACAGGGTCCTTGTGCCACTCAGCTTCGCCAATGGTTCCGTCTAGGATCGCTGTGATCATTTTACGGGTGTCAGGCAGGTTCATTCGTTTGCCCACGCCATATTGTCCACCAGTCCAACCGGTGTTGATCAAGTAAGCGTTCACCTTGTGGGTCCGCATCTTGTTCGCCAATAAGTCAGCGTAAACCTTTGGCCGTAGGGTCATGAAGGGTGCGCCGAAGCAGGTCGAGAACGTCGCCTGTGGCTCAGTGACTCCACGCTCGGTGCCCGCAACTTTAGCGGTGTAACCAGAAAGGAAGTGGTAGCTTGCTTGCTCAGGAGTCAGCCTGGATACCGGTGGTAAAACCCCAAAGGCGTCGCAAGTCAAAAAGATAATGTTTTCCGGGTGTCCACCAACAGAAGGGCTGATTGCATTGTCGATCAAGTGCAAAGGGTAGGAAACACGGGTGTTTTCAGTTTTGCTTTTGTCGCTGTAATCTACTTCTCGTTTTTCGTTGTAGGATACGTTTTCTAAAATTGATTCAAACCGAATCGCATTGAAAATATCAGGCTCTTTCTCTGCGTCCAAGTCGATGACCTTGGCGTAACAGCCGCCTTCTAAGTTAAACACGCCGTCGTCAGACCAGCCGTGCTCGTCGTCGCCGATCAGCTGTCGGTCTGGGTCGGTGGATAGGGTTGTTTTTCCGGTGCCTGAAAGCCCAAAGAACAAGGCAACGTCCCCTCGTTTGCCGATGTTCGCAGAGCAGTGCATGCTCATGACTTCCTGCAACGGCAGGGTGTAGTTCATGACGCTGAAGATCCCTTTTTTCATCTCCCCACCGTATTGAGTGCCACCGATGATGGCAAACTTCTGGGCTAGGTTGAAGATCACAAAGACTTCGCTGTTCAGGCCTAATTTTTCGTACTCCTCTTCGGTGTACAAGGCAGCGTTCAAGATGGTGAACTCTGGCTCAAATCCTTCGAGTTCCTCTTCTGTTGGCCGGATGAACATGTTGCGAACAAACATGGCATGCCAAGGCTTCTTGGTCAGGATACGGATGGGCATTTGATATTTTTTGTCCGCCCCACAAAAGCCATCAAACATGTAGAGGTCTTTACCAGATAAGAAAGTCGCTACTCGTTCCTTGAGGTCTTCAAAGATTGCCGGCTTGATCTTCTGGTTGACTGGGCCCCACCAGACGTTTTCTGTGCTGGAAGGCTCATCAACGATAAATTTATCTTTTGGCGAACGGCCTGTAAATTTGCCAGTGTCTACCATCAAAGAACCGTTAGGCCCCAAAACGCCTTCCCCGAACCGTAGTTCGTGCTCAGTGAGTTCTTGGGGGGATAAGTTGCGGTAGATGGTGCCGACATTTTTCAAGCCAAGCTTTTCAATGCCAAAAGTCTGATGAGCCATAAGTAATTCCTTTAGGGGTGTTAGGATGCACAACGACGCTGCCCTGGGTGTCTTTCACTATAAATCTAGACCGACTCTTTGGTTTGATGCAAGGGAAAATCGGGTCTTTGGGGTAGCGGAAAGGTTAGTGTTTGTGTTCCCTCTGGTTCGGCGGTGTCTAATAGCCTCCCACCGACAAAAATAGATGACCGACCACAATAATGAACTGGGCTCTCTTCACCGAAGCTATTTGCAATGATGGTAAGGCCCTCGAAACCAGCCAGCCGGTCGCTCCAATAGTCTGTGACCTCAAGCCCTTCCTCAAGCCAGTGCATACTCAGGCAAAGGATATCCGTTTTGTGGCTCCGGTGAAAGTAAGTGAGGTCAGGGAAGTTTAGGTCCATGCAAATCCCGAGGCCGATTTTCCCCAAATCAGTATTTACGCTGACATAAGGCTCCTTCCCTGGGCTAGCCCAAGGCCGGTCAGCATCAAAGAGGTGTCTTTTTTGGTAGGTCGCCAGACACCTTCCCATAGGGTCGATGAGGTTCTGGCTGTTGAACAGCTGGCCGTCTTTGATCTGTGCAAACCCGTAAACCAAAAAAATACCTAATTCTTGGCAAAGTTTGGATAGTTGTTGGAAACTCGGGCCTTGTGCCTCCTCAGCATAGGGCGCGATTTCCGCTTGGCTCTGGTAGAGGTAGCCGTTTAAACACATTTCTGGTAAAATAACCAAACAAGCTTCTCTTTGAGCCGCTTGACGTAACAGAGGGGAAAAATGGTCTATATTTCGTTGAGCTTCACCGTGCTCAGGGCGAAACTGAATGCAGGCGACTAAAGATTGCATTGTTTTTGCATGAAATTAAGGTAAAGAAAAATTAGGTTTTCCTGGAGCTACGGTAGCACCAGAGCTCAGGGTCATTGTGGGGGTGATTCGCTTTTTGATCAAGTGGCAAAATTGTCGAGTTTTGGCTCAAAAAGATGACTGTTAAACGGGATTGTCGAGTATGAAATCAAGAGCGCTGCTCTTTATGCTGTTATTGAGTTGGTTCCCTGGCTTTTTATTTGGCCAAGTTGCCACTCCTTCGATTGACCCCTCCGCACCCGTGTGGTTGGCTTCCGCCGGGAGCTGGCGTTTTGGGACTAGCCTTGCGGTGGGTAACCAGTATGGGAGCCAAGAAACGGACGTGCAGAAAGTCGCGGCTCATGGCTTGGGAACAGCCGGGTTGATTGTGTTTCAGCCGAGTCATGTGACGTCGGAAATCTACTCTCTCAGCGGCGGACAACGAGCGGTGTGGGAAGCAAGTAGTGACAACTTATACATCGAAAAAAAGAGTGAGAGCCGGTTTAACCTCTCCGTCCGAGGGGACGGCCGGGTTTCTGTTGGCCTAGGTGGGATCAGCCGTAAGATAGACAGCCAAAATGTATTACGGACTCAAAAGGGGTTTGGCGGTAGCTTCGGGTTTCGGCTTGGGGACGGCTTTTATGGTGGCTTAGGGATGGACCGATTGACCGAATCCGTCGTGGGCGAAGAGGACAAGATTTGGAGCGATTACACGGGCGGCTTGAGCTTGGCTTATGGTGACCCGGACAGCTCAATGTTTCGGTTTGAAGTCGCCGGGAAAATGTCCCCATTGGTTGCAAAGGGTGATACCTTCGCAGCAGTTCACCAAAAGAAAACAGAGCAATATGCTGACCTTGAACTGCTGTGGGACCGTTGGTTCTTCAGTGGTCGAGGGTTGCAGACAAAACGATTTGCCACCTTGTCAGGGGAGATAGACCAGCAAGATACGGAACTGAGGTATGGGTTGGGTTACCGTAGGCTCTCTGTATCCCTGATTTTTTACCGGATATTGGTCGATACCCAGGGTGCGACTGGTTGGTATAAAGAACGATCCTATCAAGCTACTGTAGCGATAGGATTTTTGTGAGTGAGAGCTAAGATGAAGCAAAATTGGACCTTACTGTTGTTATCGATCTTCTGTCTGGCAGGAGCCGGGCAGGCTTCGGCCCAGTTTTTGGTACCCACATTGGACCCGACTGTCCCCACTTTGACTGCCGCTGCCACAGGTTGGCGTACCCACCATGTGATGGCTGCATCATACTCTGACCGAACAGGCCAGCGAAAAATAAGTGGTGTCCAGGACTTTGAGTACGCAGGAGCGGTGTCTCGGGCTGTCCTGGGTTTGAAATTTGATACCACTGCCATGGATTTCTCTGGGGTTTCGGAAAGTTTACACACCGTCCCAGCGGCACCATACAGTCAGCCGGTGACATTGAAGCGGGAGGTTTCACGGGTCTCCCTGGCGATGTTAGGCTCTGATTTTGTCAGTCTTGGCCTGACCAGCGTTGCTGAAAAACAAACCGATTGGGCCAGTATTGATTACCCTGTTGTCTCGTCGAAGGTCGAAAAAACAGGCGGGAGTCTGTCGATCAAAATGGGCAGTTCGTTCTACGCTGGCGGTGGGTTCTCACGGGTTAAGGAAAGCAGCTACTTGTCGGTCGATAACAATTGGGTCGAAACAAATTTTGGTGCTGCTCTGAAAACGGGTACTCCCGGTGGGACTCAGTTTCATATGGAATTCGGCTACTTTGGAAGTCCATCAAGTCAGAAAGAGGCCGTAGCGGGCCAAGGGGCTGCTGTCCATGGCCAGACCGCCGTACAGATAGGTACCATTGAGTTAGATATGGGTGGCTTGGTGTTCACTGCCAATGGCAAAACAGAGGTCGTGAATGCAAAAATAGTTGATTTACTGAGCGGCCTCTCGGCCGACTCGATCACTACGACGCAAAGCAGTGGTGGCGTGCTGTGGGTGCCTCAAGAGGGCATGGTGTTGGGGTTTTCTTTTGGAAACAAAATGGTAACCCAAATCTACGACGACAGCTTTTCTGATTTCGAAGTGAAACTAGGTTACATTTTTTAAAGCCCCTCTCCCCCCCCCATCATGAGAGTGGCTTTCTGTTTACGGTTGCTGCTCGATCATCTGTATGGCTCTCAATGCAACCGCCTCTGGGGTGACGTCTAGGCACTCCAAGTCGCACTTCGGCCAGCTACAACTCAACTTACAGCCTGGGTCAAACTCAATCCCTTGGTGTTGGCGGTTGTTTGCCGGGACCCAATTCCCGATGACCGATTGCCCGATGATGGTCAGGCTCAAACAATCCGCTGAGACGGCGATGTGCATCGGCCCGTTGTCATTGCCAAAGTGTAAGGTCGCTTGCTCGAAAATCGCTGCCATTCCCGCAAGGCTCGGCGGGGCATAGTCTCCAAGGTCAGGTCGGTTGAGTAGGGGGCGGATCGGCTCAATGAATGACTCCTCTCCAGGGCCCCACACCAACAACAACTGCCCATCTGTAGCCCCAATGATTTGGTTGGCGGCAGCAGCAAATCTCTCTGCTGGCCAGGTCCTAAAGGCCCTCCTGGATACCGGGCTCAAGGTGATCAAGGGCTTTGTGGGGTCGTAGTTGAGGTTTTCTAAGATCGTTTTTGCTTCGATGCGATCTTGATCGGTGATCGGGAAATCAAGGCTCAAATCATCGGAGGAAACCCCCAGTGGTGCCAGCAGTGACGTGCGCTCGTCTGCCGAATAAATCGTGTTTGGCTTCGGGTCCACGGGGTGGGTATAAGCCCAGCTACGGCCTCGTTTATTATACCCCAGCCTGAGCTTGGCACCAGTGAGCCAAGAAAGAGTGGCGCTGACCGGTTTGTTGAAAAAATCAATCACCCAATCAAACCGCTCTTTGCGTAATTCAAACGCAAGAGCCAGTGTTTCTTTTACAGGGCTCCCTTTCGGGAACTTCCAAATCTTTGAAATCCCCGGATTGTTAGCTAACAGCTGGTTTGCCGGGGACTGGGTGAGGAAGTGTATCTCGGCGTCTGGGTGCTTCAATTTAAGGGCACGTACCGCCGGGGTGCAAACCAGGACGTCTCCAAGCTGCTTGATCTGGATGACGAGGATTTTTTTGGGGTCCATAGGTTACTCAGGGGTTGATGGGGGTTCTGTGCCGAACAGCTCAAGGGCGAACTGTGCCGTCTCTTTGGCACTGAAATAATCTAAGGTGCCGCCGACCAGCCCACCTGCAATGGGTATTGCCTTTGATATGCCGGTGAACCCCTTCTGACCGGCTCTACGTAACAAAGCGGAAAAAACCTTCTGGTTGATCATCAACAAAGTCTTTTTTGGCAACCCATAGAACTTGCCTTGGGTAACCTTCTTTTGGAGTTCGTTGAAGTCGGACTCAATCAACTCTTTCCCGCTTTTGCCGAGCAGGCTCAAAATGATCACCGTCTTTACAGAGCCTTCTGTGATATCGAAGCCCTTGAGGTGGGCAACCGCCGCAACCATCCTGATTTGCAAGACCCAGGAAATAGCCATTGAAGCGGGTATGGCGACCGGAAGAGAGATGAACCCACCTAAACTGGTGCTGAACCCTGAAGCAAAGTTTTTTTTAAGTTCCCCAGCGACCAACTTCTTGATCAGTTCGCCTTGGCTCAGGTTAAGGTGAGAATCGGTCGCCTTAGTGGCAAGCTCGACAGCGCTGATCAGCGGCCCGACACCGTCGATCCCATAGTGTACCATTTTATCCAATGTTTTCAATCCGTCAGAGACAAATTGCTTCATTTCGTCGAGGTCTTTAGGGCCTAGTGAGATCATTTTTTTACCAAAAGTCTTTTAAGTCTGAAACAAGTATGTTAAACCAAACAACGTTGCTGGTTTCAGCAGAATGCTAAAATCAAATACCGTTTTATTTTCAATTTTTTCCGTCGCCTTGGCAACGGAAACTTTTGGGGCCTGTCTCTTCTGATAGTTCCCCTGAAAGAGCTCTTCTGTATATGTCATTACAAAGAGTTGGTGTAGGTCGGCTTAATATTCCGAAATATGAATAAAACGATGTTTTAAAAAGAATGTTGATTTTTACCAAGTGGTATGTTGTCATCCTACCACTTTCGTTTGTCTAGGCAAACAAGACTTAAACGCAGCCATTAGGCCGATCCGAAAGGAAGGCGGCTTCAAACGATCATCAGTGGTTTACGAATGAAGAAACATGGTCAAAATATTGCCCGCAAGTTAAGTTTCTTGCTTGTGGCATCTATGCTGCTTATCCCAAGCTTGGTTTTTGCTGAGCCGGATTTTACGCAGCCGATCAACTTCAGCCACGTGACTCATGCGGGTAAGAATGGCGTTCCTTGTGAATTTTGCCATATCTATGCACGTCGGTCCATTGTGTCTGGAATTCCTCCTGTCCGTACTTGTTACGGCTGTCACTCAATGGTTAAAGGCACCACTGAGATTCAGAAAAAAGAAATCGCCAAAGTTGTGGGCTTCTGGGAACGGCAAGAGCCAATTCCTTGGAAGAAAATCCACGACGTCCCAGACTTCGTTCATTTCTCCCACAAACGACACATCAAAATCGGATTTGATTGTACCCAATGTCACGGGGATATGTCGAAAGTGGCTAAAGTGAGCTTTGCTACCATGAAACAACCTTTGAGTATGGGCTTCTGTGTCAAATGCCACATGGAAAAACACCCAACTGCAAATGGTAAAATAGCCGGTCCGGTTCGTGTAACTCGCGGAGCCCACCCGATCGCTGGGGCCGCTCAGAAGCAACCTGATGGTAATATTTCAGGTTCACGAGACTGTTACACATGCCACAAATAATAGGAGCCAGAATGACCAAGGGCATAAACCGAAGAGACTTCTTTAAAGTGGCCGCAGTTAGTGGTGCGGCGGCCGCAGTAGCCAGTTGCGCAGGCGACCCGGTTGAAGAAATCATCCCTATGTTAGTTCCGCCGTCGGAGTATGTTCCGGGCGTAACTTTCTCGTTTGCAACCACCTGTCAAGAATGTTCCGCAAATTGCGGGATGGTGCTGCGAACCCGAGAGGGCCGAGCTATTAAGGCAGAGGGAAATCCACACCATCCAATTAACGAAGGCAGTATCTGCTCGGTGGGACAAGCTAGCATGCAAGGCATGTATAGCCCAAGCCGATCAAAAGGACCGAACCAAAAGGGGAAACCTGTGGTTTGGGATGCTGGGATCAACGAATTGGCTGCCAAAGTGAAGGGCGGAAAAACTCTTTACATTGGACAGCAGCGTTCAGGCAGCTTTGGGAAATTGCTCAAGAGTGCTTTGGGAGCAAACAGCGAAATTTTAACTTTCGACATGAGCCCTGTTGGGAGCATTCGAAAAGGTAACGAAGTCGCTTTTGGCATCAACGAAGTTCCTCATTACGCAATTGAAGACGCAAAGTTTCTGATCAGCTTCGGGGCGGACTTCATGGAATCTTGGCTGAACAGCCAGTTGCACATGCGGGCCTACTCTAAAATGCATGCTTTCTCACATGGTGAAAAAGGCAAATTTGTTCACGTCTCTCCTCACTTAGGTGTGACCGGTTCAAATGCTGACCAGTGGGTTGCTGTTAAACCAGGACAAGAAACTCAAATCGCATTGGCCATTGCAAACCAGCTGTTGAGCGGTTCTGCCTTGTCTTCAAATGCTGGGTTGAAAACTTACCTTGATGGATTCAGTGTCGAAACCGTTGCTAAAACAACCGGTATTTCAGCTGAAACACTGAAAGAGTTAGCGAAAGAATTTTCCCGTGGTGGAGAATCTTTGGCGATTGCCGGTGGTAATGTCACCGCAAACGGCGAAGGTACCAAGCTACAGGTTGCGGTCAATATCCTGAACGCTGTTGCAGGAAACGTAGGCAAAACTGTCCAGTTCGGCGCAAACTACCAAGTTGGTGGAAGCTCTATTGCCGATATGCAAGCTGCGATTGGAAAGATTGCCAACGGTGCTTACAGCGCAGTGATCATCGAAAATGTGAATCCTGCTTACGCCTTACCTACAGGCTCTGGTTTTATTGAAGCCTTAGGGAAAGCGCCTTTCGTAGTCAGTTTGTCGACTGAAGAAGACGAAACGTCTAACTTGGCTCACTTACATCTCCCGACCAGCCATGCGGTTGAGTCTTGGGGTGATGCAAACCCAAGGGCAGGTGTCTTTAGTATCCAGCAACCAGGGATGGCTAAGCTACCAGGTTACGATACTCAAGAATTAGGTGATTTGTTGTTGGCCTTGGCTAAACAACAAGGATCTAACGAGTCAGCAGCTAGCTACCAAGACTATATTAAAGCATCTTGGGCAGGGTATCAAAAAGAATGGAGTGTTTCGGGTGACTTTGAGTCGTTCTGGAAGGAATCCTTACAAAAAGGCGGTCACTTCGCAGACTTCAAAGCGACCGGCGCTACCTTGCAAGCCGCTGCTTTTGATAGCGCAATGGCTCCAAGCCTTAACGCTCCAACCTTGAGTGTGCTCGCTGTGAACACAAGCTTTCATGATGCGAACGGTGCAGGTGGCAACAAAAGCTGGTTGTTAGAGATTCCTGATCCAGTGACTCAGTTAGTCTGGGATTCATGGGTAGAGTTAAACCCTGACACAGCTGTGTCTTTGGGGATTAACCACGGGGATTTGGTGGAATTGAAAACCGCTCAAGGTAGCCAGAAATTGGCGGCCTTTGTGACTTACGGCGTCGCTGACGGTGTGGTTGCTGTCCCTAACGGGATGGGGCGAGAAGTTCCTTTCCCTACCTACGTATCAACTCGGAACAAGTCGATCTTCTTGCCTCACGTGGAAATGGCTGCTGATGTCACCATCCAGCCTCTTCGTGTGGGTGAACGAGCTGCCGACCTTCTTGAGTTTAAGCTAGATGCTGATTCAGGTGAGTTGGTGTACGTTGCTGAAGTGAAGAGCCTGAAAGCAACCGGCGAAGAAGCCTATATGGTGAGTCCATCAGGGATTGATCAACATCACGATATTGCTGGTCTGACAGGTGAATACACCAAAGCCAAAATGGGTGACCGTGGTGGTAAAGGTCGTGGGTTTGTACAAAAGACTTCTGTTGCCGTAATGTCTGGGCATGGTCATGACGAACATGAGCATGAGCTTCGAGAACGTCACTATACAACTGATAATCCAAGCAATACCGACTTCTATCAAGAACGCGCTGCAGACGTGGCTTACCATACTGAGTGGAGTGGTCGGGATAAGCCGGTTTATTACGAAAACAATAAGTGGGAAATGTCTGTAGACTTGGACCGCTGTACTGGCTGTTCAGCCTGTGTTGTTGCTTGTTACGCTGAAAATAACGTACCTGTTGTGGGTAAGGAACGGACCCTGAATGGTCGTGAAATGGCTTGGATTCGGATTTCTCGATACCAAGAAAAGAACGAAGAGACAGGTGGCCTAGAAACTTACTTCACTCCTGAAATGTGTGGGCAATGTGCCAACGCTGGTTGTGAGCCGGTTTGCCCGGTCTATGCGACCTACCACAATGACGAAGGCATCAACGCAATGATTTATAATCGTTGTGTAGGAACTCGTTACTGTTTGAATAACTGCGCTTACAAACAACGTCGGTTTAACTGGCGGACATACGAGTTCCCGGCTCCACTGCAGATGCAGTTGAACCCGGCGGTTACAGTTCGTGAAAAAGGGGTGATGGAGAAGTGTAACTTCTGTTACCAACGAATCCGTGATGGAAAAGACATTGCAAAAGACCAGGGACGAGAAATTTTTGACGGTGAGATTCAGACCGCTTGCCAGCAAACTTGCCCTACTGATGCAATTTCCTTTGGTAATATCAAGGACCCAAAAGCGAAGGTGACTCAGATCAAGTCAACCACTAAGCGAGGTTACACTCAGCTTGAGGAAGTGAACTACAAACCTGCGATCACTTACTTGAAAAAGATTAATCACGATAACCGAAAAGCATAGGAGAGACTGTGAGCAATGTCACCTACGCCAGCATCAATGACGATATTCTTCACTCATTGAGGCCTCCAGGGAAATCCTGGTTCGCCAGTATGGCTATCATTTTGACCATGTTAGGGATGGGGATCTTTGCCTTCGGGTATCAGATCCGGCATGGTATGGAAGGCAGTGGTATCAACAACCCAATTGGTTGGGGTGTTTATATCACAAACTTCGTATTTTGGGTTGGTATCGGACATGCGGGGACTTTGATCTCTGCGGTTTTATACCTTGTGAGAGCGCCGTTTCGAACGTCCATTTATCGGGCTTCTGAGGCGATGACCGTGTTTGCGGTCATGACAGCGGCTTTGTTTCCTTTGATTCACATTGGTCGGGTTTGGAACTTCTATTGGTTGATCCCTTACCCGAACCAAAGGCTGTTGTGGGTTAACTTCAAATCTCCTTTGTTATGGGATGTATTTGCGGTGAACACCTACATGTCGGTTTCGATCCTTTTCTTCCTTGTCGGCTTAGTGCCTGACTTTGCGGTGATTCGTGATGAATCAAAAGGTCTGAAGCGAGTCTTTTATGGTGCGGTTGCTTTAGGCTTTAGAGGAACCAACCACGAGTGGAAACACTACATGCGGGCTTACTTGCTGTTTGCGGCGATTGCGACCCCATTGGTGTTTTCGGTACACTCTATTGTATCTTGGGACTTTGCGATGAGCTCTATCCCAGGTTGGCACACGACGATCTTCCCGCCTTACTTTGTGGCTGGAGCGATCTTCTCTGGTTGTGCCATGGTATTGACCCTATTGTTGCCTTTACGGGCGATCTTCCCAGGGTTTAGAGACATCATCCAAATGAAAGACATGGAGGCTATGGCCAAAATGATTCTTTTTACTGGAACGATTGTTACCTATGCGTACTTGATCGAGTTCTTTATCGCCTATTACTCAGGTGCTAGGTACGAAAAAGCTCTGTTCTGGTTCCGCCCTTTTGGTGACTTGAAGATCTTTTTCTTCTTGATGTTCTTCTGTAACTGTATCTCCCCACTACCTTTGTGGAATAAGAAGTTACGGACCAACGTTTACGCATTGTTCGTTATCTCCATCTTGATCAACATCGGGATGTGGATGGAGCGATTTAATATTGTGGTTACTTCTTTGGCTCACGACTTTGACCCATATGCTTGGGGCTTCTATAAGTTCGAGTGGGTTGAAATGTGGATCACTATCGGCAGCTTTGGCTGGTTCTCTATGTGGTTCTTTATCTTCGTTAAGATCATGCCTTCGTTGGCTGTGATGGAGCTGAAAGAAGCACTGAATCCACCTTTGAGGAGTGCCCATCATGAGTAAGCAATTTTCAGGAGTCTGGGCTAGCTACGAGTACCTAGACGATTTTTGCAACGCAATCACCGAACTCAGAGATTCTGGGTTCCAGCGTTTGACAACGATTTCACCATGCCCACGACATGAGATTTCTCATGCTTTGGGTGACCCGCAAAGTCCGGTGCCATTTTTCACCTTGGCTGGGATGTTTACTGGTTTTTCAATTGCGCTGACGATCATGACGTTCATGACCATTGATTGGATTTTACCAGTATCAGGGAAACCAGTGGTTTCTTACCCAATCATGGGACCTGTATTGTTTGAACTGAGTGTATTGTTCTCAGTTTGGTTCACGATTTTTTCTTTGATTGGTTTGTGTATCCGGGACAACCGGGCTCATGCTTTTCCTGCTGGAAAATCATGGAAGTCTTACCGCCGGTTCACTAGGGACCGATTTGGTGTGATTGTTCCTTGTACCCAGCATGACTTGGATAAAGTCGAAGGGATCTTGAATAAATTTCAAGCCGAGGAGGTAAACCGTGAAGCTTAAATCACTGTTGCTGGTCTGCTTAGCAGTAATGTTGACCAGTCCCTCTTTGTTTGCAAAGTCGTCGATCTTCGTATTGATCACCGACCTTTACAACCAGAAGAGTATCAAGCCTCAGGAACAAGGCAGCGTGCTGAAGTTCCCGACCGGCTCTATTACAACCGATGGCAAGCTGATTGAGTCTGTCGCCGACCAAAATGGCGCATGGATGGACCGTGAAAGCGATCCTGCCACCGCTACAAAGAACCCTGTTCCTGCGACTCCTGAGTCATTGGCGAACGGAGAGTTGAAATACAACACCTATTGTGCTGTATGCCATACTTCTTCGACTGAAACCAATGAAATGGGTTTGGCTAAGTCCAAGGTGAACGAAAAGGGTATGATCGCCCCAGCGATGTTGGCTTTAACCCCAATATTCACTGACGGCTATATCTACTATAAAGCAAAATACGCCAGTGGAATTGTGATGCCTCCTTTAGGTTATGCGACAACAGAAAAAGATCGCTGGGATATCATCAATTACATCCGCACTAAACTGGAGAAGCAGCAATGACGAGACATGAAGAAATGAAGGTGGTTCTTGAGAACTCAACCTTCAAATTAAGCAGTGGCCTCCGTGGCGTGCTGCTCCTTTTCGTGGCTATCGGTGTTGTCGGCTTTATTGTTGGCGTTACAGGTAGTCATGCGCATTTGGCATGGCAAGCCTTATTGATCAATACCCTCTTTTTTAGTGGGATTGGTTTTGGTGCTTTGATTTTCTCTGTGATGTGGCAAGTGACTGACGCCAATTGGGGTCGGCCATACAAACGCTTTGCAGAGGCATTGGCTGCGTTTACACCGGTCGCTTTTGGGTTGTTTTTGGTGCTCTTTTTTGGTGCCCCTCACTTTTTCCAATGGGTTGACCCGGAAAAAGTAATCCACTCTAAAGCAGGTTGGTTGAACTTCCCTCTCTTTGTTGAGCGAAACATCGCCTTGTTTGGTCTGACCATGGTTTTGGCTTGGTTCTACATCAAAAACTCGGTTCGACCAGATATCGGTTTGGCCAAGCAGTTGACGAACTTTTCCAACGGTTTTGCAGACAAGCTGGTTAAGGGTTACGGCTCTCAGGAAGAAGAAGAGCAGGCTAGACACCGCAAAAATACAGTCGTTGGCCCTTGGTTAGCTGGTGTATGGTGGTTGTTAGCTACTTTGCTTGCTTTTGACTGGATGATGTCGATTGACCAGGAATGGTACTCCACGATGTTCGGTGTCCAGTATATGGTCACTTGCTTGATCAGTGGGATGTGCGCAATCAATATTATCTCTGGGATTGCTTGGAAAAAGTTCAAGCTTGATGGTTACATCAACACCAGTCGTCACCACGACAGCAGCAAGTTTATCTTTGCTCTGTGTTTGTTGTGGACATACATGTGTTTCGCACAGGTATTGGTGATTTGGTATGGTAACATCCCTGAGGAATCCCCATATGTCATCATGCGGATTCAGAGTCACGAGTGGAGCTGGTTGTTTTGGGTGCTCACAGCAATGATGTTCATCATCCCTTTCTTTGGGTTGGTGAGTCGAACTGCTTGTAACACTCCTTGGTTCTCTCGGATTTTGGCTTTGGATATCTTGGCTGGCCTTTGGTTAGAAAAATACTTCTTGATCGTTCCATCGATCCAGGAAAACATGGCCGACGATGGCTATCTTGGGGGACATATCCCAGGGTTCCAGTACAACCTGTTTGACTTTTCAGTCACTCTAGGTGTGTTAGGCGCATTCTTACTTTGTTTCTTCTGGTTCCTTTCCAGAGTTCCGGCGCTTCCGATTTCGGATCACCGGTTCTTTAAAGAAGGCCAGCACTAAACAAAAAAGCCCGGTTCTGCCGGGCTTTTTTGTTTCTGCCTACCCCGAATTCTTCTTGTTTTGTACACTGAAAGGAAAACTCAGGGTTCTATGAAACAAGACTTACATTCCCACGAAGTCCCACAACTGATCATCAACGAGGCTTTAACCAGCCAGTACCTCATCATCGATGTACGTGCGCCGGTTGAATTCGCCGCTGGGCATATACCGGGCTCGGTTAATGTACCTTTGCTTGACGATCATGAACGACACTTGATCGGGACGATATACAAAAAAGAAGGCTCCTCCGAAGCCATTGCGAAAGGCTACGAGTTCTTCGCCCCCAAACAAAAAGAACTCGAAGATCGATTGGAAAGCCTCAGCGGTAAACAACCCTGGGCGATTACCTGTGCCCGTGGCGGCATGCGTAGCCGGATCATGACTCAATTTGTGATCCGGGCGGGGTACTCTGCTTCACAAGTGATCGGTGGGTATAAACAATATCGCAATTATTGTTTGAATCGGATTTCCGAAATCAATTTTTCAACGTTGATTGTGCTTCAGGGTAAAACTGGGGTTGGAAAGACCCTGGTTTTGACGCAGCTGGATCAAATCATAGATTTGGAAGGCATGGCAAATCATCGAGGGAGCCTGTTCGGTGGGGTGGGGTTGACTCCAAGGTCCCAAAAAAACTTCGAAGGCTTGTTGGTGCAACGGCTTGATCAATTGGATTATAGCCGGCCAATTTTCATCGAAGGGGAGTCTCGGAAAATCGGACCGGTGACGGTTCCCAATGAATTGTATGTTGCTATGAAGGCCTCGAAGACCCTGCTGTTGGATGCACCGCTTGAAGTGAGGACCAGCCGAATCATTGATGAATATATTCATGGGTTTCCCCATCTGATTGACCGGGTCAGGGACGGCGTGATCCAATTACTTCCTGCTTTTGGCCAGCGCAGGTTAGACCTTTTGTTGGATAAATTTGACAAAGGGGACTATGCTGGTTGCTTCAACGTGGTGCTGGAAGAGTATTATGATACTAAATACCAACACAGCCTCAATAAATTGGAGTTTTTGGGGAACTTTGATACCAGTGATGTCGCTGACGCTGCCCAGAAAATCACTCAATGGGCGGCCGAGTTATGAAGCTTTTTGGGCTAGCCCTGCTGCGGTTGGTGTACCAGTTGGTCTATTACAGCTGGAGGCTGGGGTATCAGCTCGGCTTTAGAAAGGGCTATGTCGCTAAGGTGCCCGTGTTGTCGGTTGGTAACTTGTCCGTTGGGGGGACCGGTAAAACTCCGGTGGTCGATTGGTTGCTTGGGGCATTGAGGGACCGAGGGATTCGAGTCGGATTGGTGACGAGAGGTTATGGGAGGGTTGTCGAACCCGAGGTGCTGGTTTTGGAAGGCACTGCTTCCCAAGGAGGCCCTGGCCGCTTTGGGGATGAACCTTGGTCACTGCATCAACAACACCCTGAATGTTTGATTGCTGTCCATAATAAACGTGACTTAGCCGCACAATCGATAGAAGATCAAGTAGACCTTTTGATCATGGATGACGGGTTTCAACATTGGCGTCTGCAGCGGGACATTGATTGGGTTTTATTGGACCCGGTTGCGGGGGTGGAAATGAACCGGCTGTTGCCAGTGGGCCGGTTGCGGGAGCCACCAACGGCCTTGTACCGGGCCGATGCGGTTTTGCTGACCAAGTGTAACTTGGCAGACCCGGCACCTTTGGAACAGTGGCTTGATCGAGAGCTCGACCTCAAAGTACCGGTTATCCAGTTGAATTATGAGCCCTGCGGGGTGACGTTACTGTGTGCAAATCACACCGAACCTCTATCGGTTTTAGAGGGGAAAAAGATTTTTGCTTTTTGTGGCATTGGGAACCCCGAGGCTTTTTGGAAAAGCTTGCAAGGGTTAGGTGCCGAAGTTATGGGGCAAAGGGCCTTGTCTGACCACCAGTTATATGATCAAGCGCTGATCAATGAATTGTCTGCATGTGCTGATCAAGTGGGGGCACAGTGGATGGTTTGCACTGAAAAAGACGGGGTGAAAATCGAGTCGCTAGGGGCTCCCAGGACGCAAATCTACAGCTTGGCGATGAAGATCACAGGTACAGAACAACTAGAATTTTTATTAGACGAAAGTCTCAGTCAATCAGGCATTCGAGCGAGATCCAGATGAACCGCGAAGACCGAATTAAACGGATTCACCAAAGCATATTAGGTACCTATGAAATGCACGGCGGGATCAATCATATCGACCAAGCCAACCTTCCTTCGGTTGGCGAGGTGGTTGATATCATTAAAAAGATCCTGTTCATCCTCTTCCCCGGGTTCTACAATTTGGAGAAAATACACACCGGGAATTTAGAAAGTTGGAGCGGGTATCTCCTGGATAGCTTGTTTGAAAGGCTGTTTCGTCAGGTGACTAAAGAAGTTTGTTTTGGGAAACGGTCCTCCCCGCACTCTGAACATGTCGCAGAGGCTGAGCAGGCGACCCTGCAAATCTTAGAGTCGATACCAGATATCCGTAGTTTATTGAAGCTGGATGTCATGGCTGCCTATGATGGTGACCCCGCTGCTAGAAATCATGAAGAGGTGATTCTGTCGTACCCATCGGTACAGGCGGTTGCGATGCACCGAGTTGCACACCAGTTTTATATGCGAGACATCCAGATGATCGCCCGGATGATCAGCGAATATGCCCATACGCAGACCGGGATCGATATTCACCCTGGAGCCACCATTGGGAAGTCTTTTTTTGTGGACCATGGAACGGGCGTGGTGATTGGAGAAACTTGTGTGATTGGCGACCATGTGAAGATTTACCAAGGGGTTACCCTTGGGGCATTGAGCTTTAAAAAAGATTCTGCCGGGGCTTTAGTGAAAGGGCTCAAACGACACCCGACCATCGAAGACCAGGTTGTGTTGTATGCCGGTTGTAACATCCTCGGCGGTGAGACTCGAATCGGTAAGGGCTCAGTGATCGGTGGAAATGTTTGGATTACCGAGTCGGTCCCTGCGGGGACTGTCATCACCTTTGATGTTTCGAAGCAAGAGTATCGTCGAGTTGTCAAAGGCGAAGAAATCGACTTAGATTTTTTTCTTGGAAGCGGAATATAGAACGTTCTAGGTGAAAAAAAAAACGGTTTGCTGTACCCTCAATTGAGGTGCTAACTAAAAAGGAACGGATATGAGTGAAGATTCCCATCATGAATTAGGTGAACTGCTTACACTACCTCGCGAGCGGTTGCGTAGTAGTTTGTTAGAGGCGGACCTCCGAGAGTGCCGTTTGACCGATCTCAGCGATATCATGTTGCCTTTTGACGAAATCACTGAGATTTATCATACCCACGGGCTGGTTGACTTTGAAGATGCAATTGCTTTTTTATATCAGATCCTTGGGGATATTGCGACCGAACATGTGAGCCACTACACGGGGCTTTCCTATGTGCTATCGGTCTATGAGCTGATGGAAGAACTCACAGATACTTTGATTGAAGGTGAAGCGGATTTCGCTCCCTTTCATCTCTTTTTAGAGAAAATCAAAACGACTTTTAAGGGCGTTGAAAACGTCACCGTTGCGTTGGCTTCTCCTGAGCAAACCATCGTGCAAGATCTTCCGCCGAATGACATCATCGAAGATGGTTCTGTTTCTGACTTTATCAACGAAGTTGGGGATGGGCTGGAGACCGTGGAAGAGTATCTGTTGACCCTTGAGCAAGACCCTGAACAAGATGGATACATTGATCATATTTTCAGGGTAATGCACACAATCAAGGGCACCTCAGGGTTCCTGGGGATGCCAACGATAGGCAAGGTCGGGCATAAGACCGAAGATGTCTTGAGCGAAATCCGAGACGGCAAGCGTGGGTTAGACCCTCCAGTGTTTGAATTGCTGTTTCGTTCTGTCGATACGCTGAAAAATTTGATCGCTCAATTGACGAGTTTGGTGCAAGGGCAAAATGCTGAGCCAGTAAATATCGGGATGTTTTTTCGGAGTCTTGAGTTGGTTCAGTCAGGTGTAGAGCCTCCTGCTGCGACACCTGTCCAGAAAGCACCGCCCAAGGCTGCCGAGGTTAGCACTGGGAAGCCTGTCGCTGAAGCCGAGTCGGGCGACGACGACGAGATGCTGGATATGGAAGCGGCGATGGCTGAGGAGGCTGAGGCCGATGCCTTGGCCCATCCAGAACTTACCCCCAAAGAACCTGTTGCCGCCTCGCAGAATGGCGAAATGTCACCGAAACCTCATCCAGCACGGCCAACGGTTGCCGAATCGCAGAAAAAAATGGCCGCTCAACTAGGCACTGGCAAGGCAGCTGGTGTGATCCAAGAGATGTTGAAGGTACCTGCAGAACGTTTGGATGACTTGTCAAACTTAGTCGGCGAAATGGTCGTTGCATTGAGCCTACTCACCCAAAACCCAGCGGTTGATGAAATGGTGGATCGTCGGGTTCACTCCCAATTGGATCACCTTGAAAAGATTACTGAGTCGCTCAGAGACAAGGTCTTAGGTATTCGGATGTTCCCGATTGGATCGGTCTTTTCAAAGTTAAGCCGCCAAGTCCGGGATTTATCACAAAAATCAGGCAAGAAAATTAACTTGGAGCTTTCCGGGGCTGACACCTTGGTGGATAAAAGTATCATTGATAATATCTACGCACCCTTGATGCATCTTGTGCGAAACTCAATCGACCATGGGATCGAACCCCCTGGAGAACGGGGTGACAAAGAGTCCGGGGGCTTGGTCTCTTTGAAAGCACAACATTTGGGCGATGCCATTGAAATTGAAATCAGGGATGATGGACAGGGCCTAGATTCGGCGACTATTTTGGCAAAAGCCCAGGAGCGTGGCTTGGTTAAAAATCGAGAGACTCTTTCTGATAAAGATATTTTCAATTTCATCTTCATGCCTGGGTTTTCGACTGCCAAGGTGGTCACTGACATTTCTGGTCGTGGGGTCGGGATGGATGTGGTCCGTAAAACCATTGAGGCGTTACGAGGGAAAATTGAAACCGATTCAACACGAGGGAAAGGCACCAGCTTTAAGCTCCGGCTGCCTCTCACGACCTCTATCATTGAAGGCTTGGTTGTCTCGGTTGGTGACAGTCGGTTCATCATGCCAATTCTAGATGTGTTGCAAACCATCACTCCAGAAAAGCAGGACTTAAAAGGGGTGCAAGGCAAGGATGAAGAATTCTTTTTGCTGGCCGGGGAGATGGTTCCCATTGTCCGGCTGTATGAGCTGTTTCAAATCACCCCTAAAGTGACAAGCCCTAACAATGCCGTTGTGGTGGTGGTGCTGGTTGGTAACCGACCCTATGGGCTTTTGGTTGATGAAATGTTACACCGGCAACAGATAGTGATTCAACAGTTAGGGGCACGGCTCAAAGGCCTCAAAGGCCTCAGTGGGGGGACAATCTTAGGCGATGGGCGGGTCGGTTTGATCATCGACCCGATCAGCTTGATTCAAGAACAGCATCTGCATGTTGGTGAGAGTTTATAATAGTCTATATTTTTAGGCTTTTAACCTAGAGCTTGGTGAATTAAAAGGAGAATGGAGATGGGAGAAAAAAGCACACAGTTATTTGAAGGTTCTGGTGGAAAACTACTGACCTTCATGATCGGGAGTCAGGAATATGGGATCCAAATATTGGAGGCCCGTGAAGTCGTTGGCGTGATGCCGATTGAGCCTGTTCCTCAGACCCCTGAGTTTATGATGGGCGTGATCAACTTGCGAGGGAATATCATCCCTGTGATTGACCTTCGGCGCAAATTTAACATGCCTGCCCAAGAGGCGACCACAGATTCTTGTATTGTAAAAGTTGATATTCATGGTCATTCAACCGGTTGTATTGTCGATTTTCTGGTCGGTGTGGTGACGATTGATCCAAAAGACTTTGAAAAAAGCCCGGACTTAGGGGCTAACATCAACACGGAGTTTATTTTGGGGATGGCGAAGCTAGACAAGCGGGTGATCATCATCTTAGATATGGAGTCCGTCTTGTCTAATGGGGAGCTCAAACAAATTCATAAAAAAGAAATTCAGCCCGAGCTCGTAGAGCCTAGTGAAGGATAATCAGCGGATCAAGGGGATTTAGCATGTTTAGTGGGGCGCGCCGGTATCCGTTTTATACTTTTTTGTTGGTCATTGCTTTGCCGCTTTGGATCACAGGTTTGGTTGTTCAGCACGAACTCAATCACCTGACGGATAAACTTGCGGCGGCCCGGCTATTCGCTGTTTTGCAAGGTGACTTGCTCCAGGAAATATCCCCGGAGGCCCTGACCTCTGTAGCGACGCAGAGGGGGAACCAAGGTGTTCTTCGGTTCTCTGCATCTGGGGAAACGCTGTTTTTATCTCCCCTCTCTGAAGTCCCTAACGGGGACATCGAACGATGGAAACGTAGGCTTCGCTCTGGGGGCACCCTCTTAGAAAACGATCCTCTCATAGCGGTTGGCGTCACCTTAGACAAAACCGGTGGCCCCAAAGAATACTTGATATATTTTGGGTTAACTGGACAGAAACAGCCAGAGTTTGACCAGTTTTATCGGTTGTTCTGGCTCATGGCGGGCTTCGGGGCTTTGGTCTCTGGGTTAGCCGGGGGATATTATTACTACCGGGTTCAAAGGCCTGTTGGTCTGGTTTTGGCTGGAGACAGGCGGTTTGCTGAATCCAAAGATGTAGTGGCAGCTATGATTGACTTGGAGCTGGTGAAGAACCACGACCTCCATGAAATGGTGGATTCCAGGAACCGCCTTTTGAAACAAATTTTCTTGGATCACTCCAGACATGAAGTTATTTTCAACAGCTTACATGATGGACTGTTTATTTTTGGTGCAGACCAAAGGATCATCCATGTGAATTTTTCCGCCTCAATGCTTTTGGGCCGGTCAGCGAGGGAATTGATTGGTTTAAAGGTTTCTGATATTGCCTTTGATGCATCTCAAGAGTGGGTCAGCGCATGGTGGAATAATTATGGATTTTCTTCCAAATTTCCGACCTTTCAAGCGAGTTTACAGGCGAAGACCGGCCAAGAAATTCCGGTGTTGGGGTCTGGGGAAATGTTGATCAGTCCCACAGGTCAATTTGATGGGATGCTGCTGGTTTGTCGTGACTTAAGCCAGGCGAAGGCACTGCAACAACAAGTTGATGTGCTATCAAAGGTGACAGAGCAAAGCCCAGTTGGGGTGATGGTGCTGGCTGTAGACGGGCGGATTGAATACATAAACCCCGCCTTAGAGCGCATCACAGGTCGGTCCCTCGATGAGTTAAAAGGGGATTTACCCTTGTTTTTTAAGACAGATTGCATGGCTGAAGGACAGCGGTTAGAAATTCTGGACGCTTTCATGTCCCAGCAAAGTTGGGAAGGGGAGATCCAAAGGGTTCGGAAATCCGGGGAGTCATATTGGGAGCGTTTTATCCTGTCCCCCATTGTAGAAAAGAAGGATAAGGTGGTTGGTTTTACGGTGCTCCGAGAAGAAATCACCCAGGCAAAACAGTTCCAAGAGTTGCTGACCCGCAACAATAAAGAGTTAGAAAAATTGGTCGAGTCTAGGGTTGCTGACCTCAAGGAAACAACAGATCGGTTGTCTGACGCAAATCAAAAGCTAGAGAGTTTAGACCGTCTCAAAGATGAGTTTTTAGCCACGGTGTCCCATGAACTCAGGACCCCCCTTTCTGCGATCATTGGGTATGCTGAAAACATGCTGGACCTCCCGATGCCCCGGGAGACGGAGGAAAGTTTTTTGAAAATAATCATTGGTGAAGGAGAGCGACTGGCTCTGTTGATTAATGAGATTTTGGATGCTTCGGCCTTGGTAGCTGGGAAATTAAAAATGCAGTTTGAGCAAACTTTGCTTGATCATGTCATCGCTCAGGCGGTCCAAACGCTGTCCGGCTTGGCCCAGAGCAAAGACGTTGTTTTGCAGGTCGAGCTGACACACTTTGAGTTTCTAGGCGACCCAAACCGTTTGTTGCAACTGGTCATCAATTTGGTGGGCAACGCCATTAAGTTCACTCCCGAATCCAGTACAGTGCGCATTTATGGGGAGATGACCGAAACGAATTGTGTACTGAAAATTCGAGATCAAGGGGTAGGGGTGCCACAAGAGGCTTTAGCCCAGATTTTTGATCGGTTTAAGCAGATTGCAAATCCGGTATCTCAAAAAAAGGGTACCGGTATTGGTTTGGCTTTAGCAAAAATGATTGTTGAGGCCCATCGAGGTCAGATTTGGGCCGAAAACCGAAACCCTGGGGCCTTGTTTATTTGTGAATTCCCTAGGAACTTGAAGGAGTTGGGATGTTAGAAGTCGCTACAATGTCTGATGAAGAATTTTACCGCTACCAACGACTGATCTATGATACGGTGGGGATAAATTTTACAGACAACAAAAAACAATTGTTGGTTTCTCGGCTAAGAAAACGGTTGGATATCCACCAAATTGATTCGTTTGAGGGCTACCGGAAATTTGTCACCAACCCAAAAAATGAGGCCGAATTTGTCCAGATGGTGAACGTGATTTCCACCAACAAGACGGATTTCTTTCGGGAACCTCAACATTTTGAGTTTTTGAAACAAAACGTTTATCCACACCTGCAGAACAAACAAAAGATTCGAATTTGGAGTGCAGCCAGTTCGAGTGGAGAAGAACTCTATACCTTGGGCATCACCCTGTTAGAAGCCTTAGGGGGGCGTAAGAACAAGGACATTAAGATCCTAGGTACGGATATTTCAACTAAGGTGCTAGAAGAGGCCGAAAAAGGGGTCTATAGTGCGGATGCTGTGGCGCCAGTTGAAATGACTTTGTTAAAAAAGTATTTCCTGAAAGGGCAAAACAGTTGGAAAGACCACTATTTAGTGAGAGATGAGCTACGTGATCTGATTTCTTTTCGACGGTTGAATCTGATGGAGCCTTTTCCCTTGACCGCCAAGTTCGATTTTATTTTTTGTCGGAACGTGATGATCTACTTTGACAAGCCAACCCGTGAGGCGTTGGTCAGCCGACTGGCTGGACAGTTGGCTCCTGGAGCCTATTTGTTTATTGGGAATGCCGAAAGCCTCAGCGGGCTGAAAACAACTCTCAAGTATGTGCAGCCTGCGATTTATCAAAAAAGCCTTTAGGAGAATTCATGGGGTACCGGGTATTAGTCGTCGACGACGAAAAAACAATCAGAGATTTGATCACCTTTCGTTTGGAGTACCATGGGCATGAAGTGGAGATTGCCCAAAATGGGGAAGAGGCACTTGAAAAAGTGAAGGTTTCCAAACCTGATTTAATGGTCTTGGATGTGATGATGCCAGGGATATCTGGGTATGAGGTTTGCCGAACCCTCAAGGACAACCCCGAAACTCAGGGGGTCAAGGTTGTTTTGTTGACCGCCAAGGGTGGTGCGCAAGACGAGTTGGACGGAAAAGAAGCGGGGGCCGATGGGTTCATGTCGAAGCCATTTCGGGCAAATTTTTTGATTGAAAAAATCGATGAGTTGATGAATGCCTGAGGACTCACGACCTGCTTTTGGTCGAAAAAATTATCATTTACAACCAGGCGAAGTGTTTGTGACTGCTGAAGACATGAACGTTTCGACAGTGTTGGGTTCTTGTGTTGCGGTTTGTTTGTGGGACAGCCGGCGCCACATAGGTGGGATGAACCACGTGATGCTGCCCCGATTTGGAGAAGGCAAAGAGCCTTCTACTCGCTTTGGGAACGTAGCTACTTTTGTTTTGCTTGACTTGATGAGAGAGCATGGCTGTTTGAGGGGCGACCTTGAAGTGTCTGTTTTTGGAGGGGCAAACAGCATGCTGAGTGCTGGTCCATTGAATCCGGCGATGCAGGTTGGGAAAAATAACATCGAAGTGACAAAAAGCGTGTTGGAAAAATTAAAATTAAAAATCATAGTGGAAGATACCGGTGGAACCATCGGTCGTAAAATTTGTTTAGACTGTTCCACCGGGAAGATCAGTGCGAGTTTCCTGAAGAAGTTCGATTTTACTCATGAATTAAGTCGTTAGTCAGCCCATGAAAAAAATTCGTTTGTTGATCGTTGACGATTCCGCTTTGTATCGTCGGGTATTGACCAGTCATTTTGAAAAAGATGCTCGATTTGAGGTGGTGGGCGCTGCTCAGGACGCTTATGAAGCCCGTGATTTTATTGTTGAACTCAAGCCGGACGTGATTACCCTGGATTTGGTGATGCCAAAGATGGACGGGATTGAGTTTCTTGGGGTACTGCAAAAGCATTGGCCTTTGCCGGTGATCGTAGTGAGCGGTCGCTTGACAGAGGACCCTCAGTTGAGCCGGAAGGCCTTGGCTGCAGGTGCTTCGGCCGTGTTTTCTAAGTCAGGCACATCGGATACGAGTAGCCTAGACAAGCTCAGTGACTTGGTGGTTTCTGTGGTTCAGGGGAAACCTCTACCGAAGATTAAGCTGGGTAGTGCCTCTCTTTTAGAGCCAAAACCCTCGCTGGTAAACTCTAACAAGATCGTTGTGATCGGGGCATCCACCGGAGGAACGGAAGCGATTAAGGAAGTCTTGGTTCGTATCCCCCCAGGGTGTCCAGGGATTGTGATGGTGCAGCACATGCCTGCAGGGTTCACCGCTTCTTTTGCAGAGCGGCTGAATATGTTGAGCCCCAATTTATCAGTGAAGGAAGCCAAGGATGGTGACGAAGTGAAACCAGGAACCGCCTTATTGGCTCCTGGCGACTTCCAGATGTCCTTGGTGAAAAAACCTGGTGGTTACTCAGTTCAGGTCAAAGAAGGAGAAGCAGTCAACCGACACAAACCCTCGGTGGATGTGATTTTCAACTCGGCAGCCTCAGTAGCTGGTAGCCATGCGATCGGTGTGATCCTGACTGGAATGGGTGCTGATGGGGCGAAAGGCTTGTTGAAAATGAAACAGTCTGGGGCAAGAACAATTGCCCAAGATGAGGCCAGTTGTGTCGTGTTCGGGATGCCTAGAGAGGCCATTGCACTGGGAGCAGCAGACCAAGTGGTGCCGTTGCTGAAAGTCGCAGATGCGATCACCAAACTTTTAGGGTAACCGGTTTAAAATTTTTGTTTTATGGGCACCCTGGGTGTGAGCTGGCTGCTCAGCCTTAAGCTAGGGGGCGTTGGGTCTGTAGATTAAATCTTTGTTGGGCTCACCAACATAGAACCGCTGACCCCAGGGAAATTCCCCCCGTTCAAGCTGCGCCTGCTCTCTAGGGAAAAAATAAACCACCAAGCTCAGGGATTAACTCGACCAATCAACTGGCCCATTTGTAAGGCTTTACCTGGAGCTAAGTCCACAGGAGTGAAACGATTTTTTTGGAACAACAAGATCACTGTACTTCCAAGCTGGAACTGACCAATCTCTTCCCCTTTTTCAAAGGCTCGGCTTGGGGAGATGGGCAGGTTTAACACCGTGCTTGTCCCTTGGTTTGAAACTACATCCGTATAGGCTGCGGTGATTTTTCCAACGACAGTGGCCCCAACTTTGATGACAGCAACCAAACCAGCGTCTGACTCCATTGGTGTCACTAACCGCTCGTTGACCGCAAACAGCCCGGCAACATGGCGCACTCCAATTTCGTTGACTGGCCACAGCTGGCCAGAAAAATAGGAGAACCGGCTGACTGTACCCGCAACTGGAGCATGGATCCGGTGGTAGTCTGCGGGGCTCAGATAAATGGTCAAAAAGTAGCCAGACTCGAATTCTTTAGCCATTGCCTCGCCCACCAGATCAACCAAGCTGTAATAGACCCCTTTGGTTTGTGTCAGCAATCCATCCGCTATAGGGCCGAACTCTGCGATTTTCCCGTCCACAGGGCTAACCACTCCGTTTGCTTCAGGATGGATTTTCCGAGCACCGTCTTTCAACTCTCGGGTGAAAAACTGAGTGAAGTTTTCCATTTGAGAAAGTGGCTTGGCGACTTCATCAAGCCTGACTTTATAAAACTGGCTGTATAGCTTCAAAAAAGAACGCAGCAAAGGACTGGGTAGTTTTGAGTCCGCTAACACCCCGGCTAATCGGCTGAGTAGGCTTTTGGGTAATAATTTAATCAGTTGATAACGCATGTCTACTCAGGTGTTGATGGCTCAGGTTTTTCTAGGTCAATCTCAGATGCAGGTTCATCATCAACGGATTCTGTTTTTGACTCAAGGTCATCGCTTTGTACCGGTGTCGCTGCTTCCTTTTTTTCTGGCTCTGTGCCATTTTTAGGAGCACGGCCTAACAACACCATGAAGGTGTCATAGTCAACTGTTTCTGTTTCCATCAACTGGTTGGCCAGAGCTTCGAGTTGGTCTTTGTGCTCAATCAGGATTGCCTTTGCCTGATTATAAGACTGGTCTAAGATTTGTTTTACTTCTTCGTCGACCACTTCTTGCACTTCGTCGGAAATCGGGTCTTCTTGGGAGTAATCCATCGCAAGGTAGTTCCCACTGTCCCCTAAAGGTACGGTTAACGCCCCTAGCTTTGGGCTCATCCCCCACTGACAGACCATTTTATAGGCGATATCTGTAGAGTTTTTCAGGTCGTTCTCCACTCCCGTAGAAAAGTCGCCGAGCATCAATTCTTCCGCAGCTCGTCCCCCAAGACCAACCTTGATCCTGGCCAAGAGTCCTTCTCTGTCCATACTCAGTCGGTCTGTTTCTGGGAGGAAACTAGTCACACCTAAGGCACGTCCTCTAGGGATGATCGTGATCTTGTGGACTGGGTCTGCCTCTGCAGTGTGAGCGGCGACTAAGGCGTGGCCAGCTTCGTGGTAGGCGGTGGCCTTTTTCTCATCTTCTTTCATGATCAACGAACGACGCTCCGCACCCATCATGATTTTATCTCTCGCCCATTCCATGTCAACCAAGGTGACTTGCCGTTTGTTCAAGGTAGCCGCCCGAAGGGCAGATTCGTTGATCAAGTTGGCAAGTTCAGCACCAGAAAACCCAGGGGTTCCTCTGGCGATCACCTCTAAGTTGGTGTTTGCTTCTAAAGCTATTTTTTTGGAATGAACGGCTAAGATCGCTTTGCGGCCTTTGATGTCCGGTAGACCGACATAAACTTGTCGGTCAAACCGGCCTGGACGGGTTAACGCAGGGTCTAAAATATCAGAGCGATTGGTCGCTGCAATGGTGATGATTCCAGCGGAACCATCAAAGCCATCCATTTCAACCAACAGAGCGTTTAAGGTTTGTTCTCGTTCATCGTGCCCACCGCCAAGACCAGCACCACGGTGGCGACCAACGGCGTCGATTTCATCAATAAAGATGATGCAGGGCTTGTTTTTATAGGCATCTTCAAAAAGGTCTCGAACCCGGCTGGCACCAACACCGACAAACATTTCGACAAAGTCAGAGCCTGAAATCGAGAAAAATGAAACCCCAGCTTCCCCAGCAACCGCTTTGGCTAGCAAGGTTTTTCCAGTTCCCGGAGGCCCAACCATCAGCACACCCTTTGGGATCTTTCCACCAAGGTTTTGAAACTTGCTCGGGTCACGAAGATAATCGACAATTTCCACTAACTCTTCTTTGGCCTCTTCCACTCCTGCAACCGAGTCAAACCGGATATCGTTGGTGTCTTCTTCGTACCGACGAGCCTTTGATTTGCCAATAGACATGATCTTGCCACCACCGCCTCCTGGCATCTTACGCATCATGAAAATCCAAACCCCTACCAACAGTAAGAGTGGTCCCCATTGTAACAATAAAGAAATATACCAAGGGGTCTCTTCTTCCGGCTGTACCGTGATTTCCACATTGGTTGCCTGGAGGTTGTCGAGCAGATTTGGGTCGTAAGTCCCTACGGTGGTGAAAGATTTACCATTTGTTGTGCTTCCTGTGATCTGGCTTCCTCTCAGGTTCACTTGCCTGACTTGCCCGCGGTCTAGGATGTCTAAAAAATTGCTGTAAGGGATATCCCGAACCTGCTGACTTTCCCAATTAAAATTGTTAATGATGGAAAAAAACAGCACCAAAATGGCTAAGCCTGTGAGGATCGATCGACTATTCAAGATATGGCTCCCGGCAAAAGAAATGAAGTGAAGTTTAGACAGCGATTGTGGCAGTCTGCCCTATAAAATTCCGTGCGTTTTGATACATAGGCTGATCAATTTGTCCACGCTCTAAGCTACGGTCTAAAATCTCATGGATGTTGATCAAGCTGTGCAGCTGATAGCCTGCTTTAGCCAAAGTTTCACCCCCTCCTTGGAGACGGTCGATCAGCACCACGACATCTTTAACCCGTAGTCCCTCTTTTTCGAACAACTCAAAGGTTTCGAACTTGGAAAGCCCGTTGGTGATCAAATCGTCTAAAATTAAAACCCGGTTTCCTTTTTTGAAGATCCCTTCAATCTGTTTCTTCGTCCCATATCCTTTGACTTCCTTACGGGCATAAATCATCGGTACTTGGCTACGAGAAGAATAAACCGCAGCCATAGGCAAGGCGGTGTAGGGAATCCCTGCGACCAAATCGAAGTTCAGTCTCTCCGTGAGCTTCAAAAAGACCGAAACGATCTGGTCCATCAGCTTGGGGGAGCCAACAATCATACGGAGGTCGATATAAACCGGAGAAGTGACACCGCATTTAAGTTCAAAGGACCCAAACTTAACCGCACCTAGGTCAATCAAACCATCAATGATTTTTTTCTTCATAAGGCTGCTCCAGCGAGTTTATCAAAGACTTCTTGGTACTGCTCCAAACTATGGGAAATGATCTCTTGGGGCAACGTTGGGCCGGGGTAGTTTTTGTCCCAATCCAAAGTTTCTAAATGGTTACGGACTATCTGTTTGTCATAGCTTTGTTGTTCTTGGCCGGGCTGGTATAAGGCGGCTGGCCAAAACCGAGAGCTGTCTGGGGTGAGGATTTCATCGATCAAAATCACTTCACCATTGATCAAGCCGAACTCAAACTTCGTGTCCGCAATGATGATCCCCCGCTTTGCTGCGTAGTCTCTCGCTGCTTTATACAAAAAGAGGCTCTTTTCTTTCACTAGGTCCACCAGTTCAGGATCAACTTGTTTTTTTAAGTCGATCTCGCTGATGTTCATGTCATGCCCTTCGTGAGCCTTGGTCGATGGGGTGAACAAGGGCTCTTCCAGCTTCGCAGCATTGGTCAGCCCCTCTGGGAGCGTGAGCCCACAAACCTGGCCTGTGCGCTTGTAATCTTTATAACCAGAGCCAGACAAATAGCCACGTACAATCGATTCAAATTCGATCATCTTTGTTTTGGTGACAAAAACCGCTCGGTCTTTCAAAATGTTTTTGTATTCTTGGCAGCTTTGCGGGAAGTCAGGCACTTCGGTCGCAACGATGTGGTTTTTGATTTGGTCTTTGAAGAAATCAAACCAGAAGTTCGAAATCTGGGTCAACAAAGCGCCTTTGCCGGGGATTAAGCTCGGTAAGACGACATCAAAAGCGGAAATCTGGTCTGTTGCCACCATCAAAAGGTGGTCCCCAAAGTCATAAACCTCTCGGACTTTTCCTTTGCGGAAGAGCTTTAAGTTCGGGCACAGAAGGTTCGAAGTTGGCTGGCTCATGGCTGTTTGGAGGCTATTTTGTTCATGGTTTAAAAGACTACAAACTTAGCAGCTATTTTATTTTTTGACCAGAGCTTAAGCTCTATTCCCTTGCTCTCAGGTGCCGATTCAACTATGTTAGGGGCTGAATGGATTGCAAGAAAAAGGATTCATGAAAACTATTGTTTTGCTGAGTTTGCTTCTTTGGGTAGGGGCCTGCTCTTCTCAAAAAGAATTAAAAATCGGTGCTTTGGCGCATTTTAACCGAGGCAATCAGGCTTTCGAGGCGTTGGATTACAAAAGAGCGATTGATGAATATAATCAGTCGATTGCTTTGTTTGATCAACAGCCCTCCTTTTATTACAACCTGGGTTTGTGTTATTATCATTTGGTGCTTTTTGAGTCCGCTGAATCAGCGTATCGTAGGGCATTGGAACTGAACCCCACCATGGCGGAAGCGTGGTATAATTTGGCTTTGGTACTGGATAAACAAGACAAAAGTGACGAAGCCTTCATGGCTTATGACAGGTATCAAAAGCTAAGTGCCGTTCGGAACAAACCTAAGCTAGCGGCTCCAGAAAAGCCGGTGGTAAAACGGCTTGGCTCGCCTTCAAAACCGAAAGGCAACCTCCCAAAACGTACACCTCAGACAGGACAAAAACTCCCGGTTCCTTGACAATTCAGGCCGGGATTTCAACCTAAAATACTTAAAAAAAACGGAATATGACGACCATAAGCCTAACTGATATTCTCGCACCAATCCAATCTGAATTGGCCAGGGTGGAAGAACTGGTGATGCAGAACTTAGAAACCGAGATTCCTTTGCTCACCGAGGTGGGTCAATATATCCTCAAAGCAGGCGGGAAGCGGGTCCGCCCTGCAATGCTGCTGTTTGCCGCAGGGTCTTTGGGTGAACTCACCGATGATTGCTGCCAAGCGGCGAACATCGTCGAGTACATCCACACGGCAACCTTGCTGCATGACGACGTCGTGGACAACGCTGATTTGCGTCGGAGCAAAAAATCTGCCCGTTCTATCTGGGGCAATGAAGCGAGCGTCCTGGTGGGGGATTATTTGTTCACCGTGTCTTTCAAGTTTCTGGCCCAATTAGAGCAGATGCCCTTGGTCCATGCGATGTCGAAGACCACCACCTTGATGGCTAGAGGCGAAATTTTACAGCTCACCCGGACCAACGACACGGCGACTGAAGCAGATTACCTGGAAATCGTGTACCACAAAACTGCTACCTTGATGGGCGCAGCGATGCAGATGGGCGCAATCTTAGCCGGTGCGAACGAGGCTCTGAGTGACACCTATTATCAAGTGGGCAAGGATGTTGGTATGGCGTTTCAGATCATTGATGATGCCTTGGATTATCAGTTGGACAACGCAGGCTTAGGCAAAGAACAAGGGACCGACCTCAAAGAGCGGAAGATCACCATGCCTTTGAGCCGTCTGTTAGAAACAGCCTCAGCACAGGACAAAGAAAAAGTTCTGGATATTTTGGATGAGGACCACATCACAGACGAAGATGTGGTGAAAATCGGTTCTATGATGCAACAATATGATGTTGTTCCCTACTGTATGGGCCGGGCGGCGGATTACATTGTGACCGCAAAACAAGGAATTTCCTTGATGCCTCAGAATAAGTACACCACTAGCATGGCCCAACTTGCTGATTTTGTGGTTTCTCGGAGCCAGTAAAAGGGTTTATCGCCTAGGGACAACTTGGCAACACTGTTTAACTTGATTGGTTTGTAATGAGGAATTTGAAGCTCGTACAGTTTTTGTTGATTGTGATCGTCGCTTTGAACGGTTGTTCAAAACAGGGGCGTGAGGTGAGCACGGTCAAAGGCTCTCCCTTGTCCTCAGCTAAAATGTATTTGGTCAGTGAAGACTTAGATGAAGTGTTCAAAGGAGACATGCTTGACCGAGGAGGGCTGATCAAGGCCGCCGGATCTTCGATTTCGTACTTTGAACGAGTGGGCAGAAATAAGTCTTTTTTATACGGGCAACTGAAATATAGCTCAGCAGAGCTTGCGGCCAGTATGCGGCTGTTTTTGAAAATCCTAAAAACTGAACCGAACCGAGACGACTTTGTTCAAACACTGGAGGATAACTTTTTGGTGTTTGCCTCCGCTGCGAATGAAGACGATGGTGTGCTGTTTACCGGTTACTATGAGCCTATTTTCCCTGGCCAGTTGACCAAAAGCAAAGAGTATAATGTCCCTGTGTACCGACGCCCGAATGACCTTGAGGTGCTTGAGTTAGGCGAGTTCCGCAATAACCTAAGGCGAAAGACCATTGTCTACCGTATGACTGAAGGCAAGCCGGAGCCCTATTACACTCGGGAGCAGATTATGGGTAGAAAGGTGTTGGCTGGGAAAGACCTTGCGATTGCTTGGATGAAAGACCCGGTTGATCTCTTTTTTTTACAGGTTCAAGGGTCTGGGATCCTACAGGCCCCGGATGGTACTAAAGTGAAGGTTGGGTACAACGGCTCGAATGGTCGGCCTTACAGCAGCATTGGTAAATATTTGATTGATCAAGGGGCGATGCGGCTGTCGGAAATCTCCATGGGGAGTATCCGTAGGTATATGCATGACAACCCTAAACAGCGGGATCGGGTGTTGTTTCATAACCAGTCCTATGTGTTTTTTAGGCTCAGTGGGCAGCAAACCGGGGGGCCAAAAGGGAACATCAATGTGCCTCTGACGCCGCTTCGGTCGGTGGCCGCCGACACAAACTCTTTCCCTAAAGGGGCCTTGGCCTATATAGACACCGAAGTCCCAGAATTTGACGAACAGTGGAAACATACCGGTAACAAGCCAGTCTCCCACTTTGTGCTGGTGCAGGACACCGGAGGGGCGATCAAAGGTACCGGCCGGATGGACTTGTTTTGGGGCAATGGTTCGCTGGCCGAAAACTCTGCCGGCGCAATGAGGACCAAAGGAAAGCTTTATTTCTTCGTGGCAAGGAAGGAACGTCTGCAAGGCAACATGTAGGCTTCTTGTCCTCTCTGGAGTCGAATGAGAGGGGGATGGAGCAATGCTTTTTTTGCTGGTTTATCCGTTTTTCTACTCCATTACATTCCTTGAAAGGTCTCTGGTCCCCCGTTTCCCAAGGCCTATACCTAAACAGTCTCCAACTGGAGCGTGATAGCCTGGACCAGTCCATCTCATGGGCTGGTTGATATTTCGTGGGCTTGCTTAGGGTCCGGCCTCTTTCCCTAAAGTCTGATTCACCTATCTTATCGCTGTTTCTTGACCCACGGGACGCCCCTTTGCTTTGGATGTGAACCAAAGACCCACGGCTCCCGCCACCTTAGTCCTATCCTTAGGTTTCTTTTGTGCAACAGAGGGCTTCGGGGCAGGCAGATATTTGCTCGATAGATCTGTATCCAATGCCGATTATCGGGGCTTGCTTTCTAGGTACCCCCCGGCCTCCAAGACCAGGATATACCGGTATCTTTCGGTGGTGCAAGGTAGCAGATTTCGTGACTGCTGGAGCACTGCCTACACCGAGAACCTTGGTGTCAGGGGGGTTTTGATTTTTGAATGATAGCCCTGATCACATTAAAGAAACGTTCTATATTTTTCTGTAATGCCCCACAGATGATTGTGATATACGCCCTGCATATTTATATATCATTCAATAATTTGAAAGCATTGCATCCCCTTGAATTCTCGTAGAACCTCCATTGCGTCCCGTTTTTGTCCGGTTTTTGCCCTGGTCTGAAGGGGACTTTATTTGGTCTTATACTTCTATTAATTGTTTATGTAGTTCTTCTACCTTGTGGTGCCTGTGGCCGCTAGATAGGACACCATTAGGGTACTCTTAACTGAGCGGGCGGGGGTTCAAAAAAAAGGGATGGGGCACAACGTCAGGGTTTGACGGTGGGGGAGATCGAGGCAAAAAAGCAGGGCGACGCTGAGACCGTTAAGTAATGGGATGGTGTGTCGGCTTTGTGGGACGGCCTGTTTTGGGTTCCTTGGGATTGAAGTGTTTTTTGAGGGTCATTGGCCTTGGTGAAGAATGTAAAAATCTTTCGAACCATAGATCTGTATGAATTTGATCACAAGTTTTGACTGTTTTGATCATCGCTTATTGCGGACCTTTTTAGTGGCAGCAGAAAAACAAAACTTCACATTATCCGCTCAAGAACTACACATGACCCAAAGCGGGGTCAGTCAGCACATCAAAAAGTTAGAAGCACAGCTAGATGTCCTATTGTTCAGTCGGGTTGGCCGTAGGGTTGTGTTAACAAACGCCGGTTGTCACTTGCAGGACTTTGCTGTCCATCGTGCACAAGAGGACGACAAGTTATTTGCCATGATGAAAGGGCAAACCCTTGAGCTGTCCCAAAGGCTCTCGATAGCCATGCCTCAAAGTTGTCTGACACTGCGGGCTGTGAAGACTTTTTTTGCGGAGCTGAAAGGCCACGGCGCTGTTGAACTTGACCTGTTGATCGCCGACAGCGAAAAGGTTGCGGAGCTGTTTGGAGATGGTTCGATAGACATTGGTTTTCTCGCCAAATACAAAAATAATCCATCGTGCAAACTCCATTTTGTAGCTCATGAAGAGTTGGTGTTAGTAGCCAAGGACTTCCCCGAAAACCTCCCGCTATATAAAGCGCCGACTGATTTGGTCAGACGGATTGAATACCCAGAGTTAAAACATTATTACCGTCAGTGGGGCGACAGGCTGTTTAGTTATCGCCAGCAGGTCTCCCCATTGCCCTACCCCCCGGTCAGTAAAGCCTCTTGTCTTCTGTCTGCCATCGTGATGGTGGAGGCAGGTTTAGGAATGAGCGTTTTTCCACGCCACTGCATTGAAAAAAGCTTAGAAGAAGAGCTGTTGGTAGAAATCCCCCGGCAAAGTACTCAGGGCTTCCACAATGAGGTGTATGTAATGACTCGAAGGGGACTGGGATATTCACCAGTCGTTAAGGCGGCTCTCAGTAGGTTGCTCTGCGGGAACGCTCCCAAAGAACCATAACGTTTTGTGATAGGAACGATCAAAACATGTAATTGGTCTTTCGAGTTTGTTTGGTGTTATCCCTGAATCTAGTTTTTTTTAATCCAAATGGAGATAACATGAGTAACCCTCAATTAGATAAAGCAACTGGGACTTTAACCGCTCAATGGTATAACGCTGTTGTCCTCGCTTGTAAGGCTGATCGTAATCAATTTCAATTGGCCCAAGGAAACATGAGTATCGGCACTTTGTCCGAGGATTTGTGGAATATTTTGAACGTAGTCCCACCGAAGTCGGCATCCAGCTACTTTGACCCAGCACAGTACAATCTGTTCTCTCAAGATTATAGCGGGGTAATGTCACAGCTCATTCCTCAGGGTGACACTGCATTGCAAAGCGCTATGGGCGATGCCTACAGCGAGTGGATAGCGTTTGGGGCAACAAATAAGGACACCAGCCCTGAAGCCTTCAAGACTTGGGCAACGCTGAACCACCCGTCCCAGGCTGCACAGTGGTACGGGCTTTATCTCAGTGTAAGCCTTAGCCCTGTTATGCAGGCACAACAGGCGCTTTATGATGTGTCCCAAGATCCGAATAAGAATATTTTCGCTTATAACAAGACCATTGCGAACTTGAAATCTCAGTTGGCGGCTAACCAACCTTCAGCTGAAGCCACCATTGATAGCTCATCGTCATCATCCGATATTACAGACACATGGGCTGGAGGCGGCGGTTCGTTCTTTTATGGCATGTTTAGCATTGATGGCAACGGAAGTTATTCAAGCACTGCGTCAAAAATGGTCGAGTCAAAGATGACGGTCAAAGCGAGCTTTGAAAAAGTGGTGACCTTCCAAGGCGGGCCTTTGGCAGAGCCGAGTAAAGATCAAACGCTGAAAAACTATACGCCTTGGTTTAACTCTTCAGCCCTGAATATTGCGTACCAGACCAAAGACAACACCGTATGGAAGTATGGTCAGCCTAGCTGGGAAACGACTTTTGGTCCAAATGGTAACATGCAGCGGATGGCTTCTGCGTTGATCGTTGTTGACGGCGTTACGATTTCTGTTACATCGGAGGCTTCTTTCAGCACTGCGGATCAAACAAAGATTCAGCAGCAAGTGAGCGGTGGCTTCTTCCCTTTCTTCCAGGCAAGTGAGTCAAGTACTTACACAAACAGTGTCAGTTTTGATTCTTCTGGTAAGGCGACAATGACTTCCAAGTCAATGTTAGGAAACCCCGTTATTATTGGGGTGCTGGTTGATCCAATTGCCTCAGTGATCGGTTAATTTTCGGGACCAGTAGCTTTTTTTAAGTCATGGGGCAACAGGGAGTTGCCCCATTTTTTAAATCATTCATTTTTGTATTAAGCCATGAAAATAACTAAGTTATCCATATCTGTGATGGGTTTTTGCGTATTGATGATTATGTTTGTCTTTGGTCGTCCTGCTCCCGTTCAAGCAGTATCCGGCCTCGTGATTCGAGGCGGAACCTGTAGCGTAGAAGCCTTTAAGTCAGGGGCCGATTTCACGGAGCCAAATCAGATTTCTGGTTTGAGTGTCAATTGTACCAGCAAAACCAATACAAAGGCTGATTACAAAAGTTATGTGAAAAGCCTGCCTCAAGCTGTTTATTGTGTATCCACCTGGGAATCACTGGTCGCAACCGGTGCCACGGTGCAAACAGACCCAACCAGAGACAACCGTCTCCACTGCTTGGTCAGTGGGAATGTGAACAAAATTGTCGGTAAGCTGACCCGTTATCCCTGACTGTTTTTTTGCCAGAGAGGTAGTTACATAAGCCGCCGGGCCGCCTGATCGGGCGGCGGCCCCTATTTCCTGGTCACCTGTTTTATGTCTTTGAGCTGAGAACCGGATGTGCTCCCTTCGCTCAGCAAGAAATTTTCAGGGACAGCTGTTGCGTTTGGAACTGAGACTGCTTTTTGCCATTGGATTTTTGTGATAAATGGATAAACCTTTAGTGATGTAGGCAGGTATGGATTTCTCCTCAAGTTTTGAATGTTTGGACAATCGCCTGTTGAGGACTTTTTTAGTCGCCGCAGAAAAGCTTAACTTTACTGCCACTGCTCATGATTTAAACATGACCCAAAGCGGAGTCAGCCAGCACGTCAAAAAATTAGAAGAGCAACTCAGTGTCGTCTTGTTTCAGAGAGCGGGCCGGCGGGTGGTATTAACCAGTGCAGGTTACCACTTACAGGTCTTCGCCCTCCGTCAGGCAGAGGAAAGCCATCGATTGATAGAAAATATACAGGGGAAACAGTTTGGGACTTCTGGAACGGTGAAGATTGCCATGCCCCAAAGTTGTTTGACATTGCCGGAGGTAAAGTCATTCTTTAGCGAGATCAAAGACCAAAGGGGCATAGAGCTTGATGTCTTGACCTTGGAGCACGACTGCATCATTGATCGCATCGAGAACTGGGGAATCGACTTTGGTTTTATCTGCCAGTATGAGATCAGTCACTCGCTGGTATATTATGCTGTGGCACAGGAAGAGCTGGTCTTGGTGGGCAAAGGATTCCCTCAGGCTCAAGGGGCATATACAGACCCCGGAGCTGTGTACAACCTGATCGATTACCCTGGCCTGAAGTATTATTTCGGATGCTGGGGAATCAAACGATTTGGTGATCACCAGCAATTGGCTAGGGAACCCTACAGCCTTGTCCACAAAGCCTCGTGTTTACGGTCTGCAATCGTGATGGTTGAATCGGGGTTGGGAGTGAGTATCTTCCCACGGCACTGCATTGAAAAAAGGTTAGCTGAGAACACGCTGGTTGAAATCCCTTTTGAATCGAACAGGCCCTTCCAAAATGAGGTCTATCTAGTGGCTGCGTCAGGTCGGGGGTTCTCCGCATCTATAGAGAGGGCACTGGAACTCTTGCTGCCAAAAGAGATGCAACCTCAATCGCCAGCCTTTGCGTCAGAACCCATCAAAGTTTGCCACTAGTTATCTGTGATTTTTCATTCAACAAGCAGTCTTTCCTAAACCTAGGAGCCATGAAATGAACAAGCTACAACTCGACAAAATGGCCGAGACGCTAACCAAACAGTGGTATGATGCAGTGGTAAAAGCCTGTAAGCTTGACCCTGCTCATTTTCAATTAGCCCAAGGAAACATGGGTATTGGGATGTTATCCGAGGATATATGGAATGTACTGAACGCTATCCCTCCGAAGTCGTCATCGATCTTTTATGACCCTTCCCAGTATAATCTTTTTTCTCAAGGTTACAGCGGTGTTATTTCGCAACTTATCCCTAAAGACAACGGTGCGTTGCAAAACGCCATGGGAGAGCAGGCCTATGGTGAGTGGATCAACTATTCCAAACAAACCCATGATATCAGCAAAGAAGCTTTCAAGACATGGGTGATGCTGAACTATCCAGGGCAAACAGAAGAATGGTATGGGGTGTATGAAGACACTTGGAACCATCCGGTCATGCTCGCTCAACAAGCATTGATAGATGTTAGAAATGAGCCAAACAAGGATTGTTTTGCCTATGAAAAGACCATCGCAACTCTAAAATATTCTTTGTTGACTAGCTCTAGATCACACAGTGTATTGATGGATAGCACAAACGCATGGTTGGGAAAGACCAACTCATGGACAGAGTCACACAGTGCATCATTCCATGGGTTTTTTAAGGCGGATGGCGACAGCCTTTACTCGGGCACAGCACAAAAGTTGGTTCAGTCGAAACTCACGGCCAAGGCTACCTTTCAAAGGTTGGTCAATTTTGCCGCAGGGCCTTTAGCTGTTGCAAGTAAAGACCAAACCTTGAAAAAGTATACGCCTTGGTACAATTCCGCCGCCTTGAATATCGGGTATCAAAGCAAAAATAACCTCGTGTGGAAGCTCGGGCAGCCAGATTGGGAGAGCACCTTCGGTCCCAAAGGAAATATGCAACGGGTTTGCTCTGCGCTGATTGTCGTTGATGGTGTCGAAGTCACAGTTACGTCTGACGCAATTTTTTCGCCAGAGGAGCAAGTAGAGGTCAAGAGCCGAGCCACAGCTGGATTTTTCCCTTTTTTTAACGAAAATGAGCCAGGATCTCTCTTGAACACCGTCAGTTTTGATGCCACCGGAAAGGGGACGATGAGCTCTCGCTCACCTCTGGGGAACCCGACCATCATTGGGGTGATGGTCTACCCGATCACTTCGAGGCTTGGGTAGCAGGATGATGCGAGGGGGCAGCAAGGATTGCTGCCTTGGTTTCGGTCGCTTGAAATACCTCTCAATAACGCCCATCCTATCTGACCCAGATTTCAAGCGGATTAGCAGGAAAAATTGAATGGTTGCCCAAGGGACCACCGGCACATAAAAAACTACTTCTTCGGCTTCAAGGTGATATAAAAGGTCCTGGACTGGGACTTGGTGATTTTACCTTGGCTGTTTTTTGCCACGACACGCCAGTACAGGTGGTCAACTTCCTTGGTTTCCATCAACCCAATACCCATAGCTGGCATTTCACCACGCATTGGGTTGATCTTAAACGAAGGGGTCCACATATCCCCTTTGGGCAAATAAAAACTGTCCTCGTCAGGGAAGCTTGAGTCCGAGGATATTTGTAATTTGAACTGATTATACTTTTGTGACCGCCATTCAAACTGAAACAATCCCTCTTCAGCAAATGAGTAACTATCCGCAGGGAAGACCAGCCCCACGTCTCCAAAAATTAAATGACTGTCCGCGAGACGATCGTTGTTATCTTCATCCATTTCCTTGATCCCGTTGTCTTCATCGAGACGTGCGAGCACGACGTACCGACCGGGCTGCTCATCCACCGGAATGGTTAAGGGGACCTCGATGATTTTACGTTCCCCCGGTGCGATCATTCCAATGTTATCTCGGAAAAAGTTCACCTTCCGTTTAGGACGCTGCAAGAAATACCAGTAGAGGCTATAGGGGGAATTCATTGAAATATTTCCACCATCATTTTTGACAAACAGCAAGACATGGGTGGTTTCACCTCGAATCACTGAGGATTGTGAGATTTTCACATTGGTGAAGGTCAAATCTGGGGGATCAAACTCAACTTTGGTTTTTTGTAGGAGTTGAGCTTTTTTCTGAGTTTCCATTGCCTTTGTTTCTGCGACAGTCAGCTTCTTTTTACGTCGCTTCACCGGAGGAGCGTCCCGTTGACTTCGGTCCAAACCATAAAAGATCTGTTCCTGTAATTTGTCGGTCGCCAAGACAACTTGGTCTTTTTGATCAAAAACCCGAGCCGCAATGGTGTAGTCACCACCGTCGTGTTTCCCAACGGGGTAGGGGATCAACGCTCTGACCTCACTGAAGGCCTTTGCAACCACTTTCTTGTCCCCGAACGTTATGATATTCCGGTTCGGTAAGGTGACCACCAACCGTACGTTCAGTTGATATGCCCGTGGCCCTGTGTTTTGGATGGTGACTTCGGCAAGCTGTTGCTTCCCCGTCTCAATCACCTCTTGGCCAATCAATAGCTGTTTTAGTTGCAAACCTGCCACCCCTTTGACCTCCGTTTGTTGGGCCATTGCAACTGAGCAATATAGACTTAAAATACAAGGTATGAACCAAAAAATGCGTCTCATTTATTCCTCAATAGCGGTGGGTACAGATTCTTCGACAGCGGAACGAACAATAGCATCGTTTTTGTATATCAACACATGACCCGCATCGGACCCTGTGATGAGGTCCGGGTCTCCGTCATGGTCAAGGTCCGCCAGGGTCGGGTTACTGCCTTTGGGGGGAGTGATTTGTCCCGAGATGGCGGTGTTCTCAGCCCATAATCCCTCGGGATTAGAGGGGTCACGTTTGTAAAAATGGATCGTTCCACGATCGGAGCCGATCATTAGATCAGGTACATCGTCGTTGTTCAAGTCAACAAAACTAGGGGTGGACCCGATACCGATATCAATGCCTTGGTAATCCCTTCGGCGAATGAGAAAGCGATTCGACTCATTACTCACATAGGTCAACCGGCCGTTCAGTGTGCCGACCAAAAGGTCTAGGATTCTATCCCCGTTTAAGTCCAACACGGTGGGCTTTGCATTTTTCCCCAGCCAGAGCTGCTTGAAAAAATCGGGTTCCAAGACAAAGTTTGGTTCTTCAGTCGTGCCTTTGTTGTTGTAATATGACAGACGTCCTAAGCCGGACCCTAGGATGATATCTAGATCCCCATCTTGGTCCAGGTCAATCAATTGCGGGGTGCTGTTGGTGATCTTTCCAGCGGTGTGCAGATAGTCTTCTGTGAGCAACTGGAAGTCCCAGTTATCCTCAGTTCCCTGGTTTTGATAGTAGTATACTTTGCCATTGTCTGACCCAACCAATAAATCAAAATCCCCATCGGCATCAAGGTCCCCAAAGGTGGGGCTTGATTTTTTGATGGTTCTATTTTTGATCAAAGGTGAGGAGGACTTTGAAAACTTGGGGGCAATCACAATCTTTTTAAACCCTTCGTCTTCCATAAATGAATCAATGGTTTGGTATTCATCTTCGGCTGCATCCCCTTCGGTAGTTGCCTCAGCAATATCAAGCTCAATCGGCCCTTCAACACTTTCAACCACCAGGGAGCCTGATTTTTGGTCAATCGAGTTGTCCACCACGATTTGCAACGCACTGGGGTCAACACCGGTGCCTTTATTGATGTAAAGCAAAAAATCCCCTTCGCTGTTCCCAACCAACAAATCTTGGACTTTATCGCCGTTGATATCGCTGAACAGCGGGTGACTGAGGCCGTCCAACTCAAAACCAGTAAACAGTTTGTCGCTCATGTCCCAGTTGAGCTGGCCTTGTTCACCGTCAGCTGGCGAAAAATAGGTGACTAACTTTCCGTCTGCTCCACCTAAGATTAAATCGACATTGGTATCTTGATTCCAGTCAAAGAGCGCTGGGACAGAGTTTCTAGTGATCTTCGCTGAGGCAAACCGGGTGGATTCAATCGAAAACAGCGGAGCATTCTTGGTGCCTTTGTTTAAATACAAAATCACTCGGCCTGTATAGTTCCCCATCATCAAGTCCAAATCACCATCTTTATCGATATCAATCAACCGAGGCACTGAGTTCGAACCAACGTCGATTTGGAAATAGGTTTTGTCTTTTAAGACCCACTTTGGCTTTTTAGGGGTTCCTATGTTCTCGATAAAGGCAAGCAGCCCTTGTTTGTCCCCTACCAGTATGTCCAAGTCTCCATCACCATCGATATCTCCGAAGGCTGGGGCACTGTTTTCCATCCCTGTGATATAAATCAATTCCTCCGTCACCAAACTCCAGTCCGGCTCCGAAGGTGTTCCATGGTTGGTGTAGTAGTTTAGGTTGCCATTTTTTTCCCCAACGATCAGGTCCAGGTCCCCGTCTTGGTCTACATCCCCGGTGGCGATTGAAGCCCGTTGCCCTGAAATGACAAATTTATTGAAGTTGAATATATTGGAACTTATATTCCACAAGATCCGTTGTTTGCCTTGGATACGATTCTCAAACAGAGAGACCGTGGGGTTCGCACTACCAACCACCATGTCATCGTCTCCGTCATGGTCAAAATCCACAAACACTGGGCTGGATTCCCCTCCAATATCGACCAGGAGGAAGTTGTCTGTGGTTAGTTTCCAATCAGGAAAAAAACGGTCCCCTCGGTTTTTAAACAAGCTGATGGTTCCGTTTTTCATGCCAACCAGCAGGTCCAGGTCACCATCGCCATCCCAATCAGTCAGAGCCGGGCTGGCATGAGTTTCAAGTTCAAACTCGACCACTTTCTCAGCTTTTGACTTGGAAAAGCTTGCTTTACGGCGGGTGCCCTGGTTCAGCAGCAGGTATACCTTACCCTCGACAGTACCGATCAGGAGGTCGATCTTTCGTTTCAAGTTGACATCGGCAAACACGGGCACGGCATTACGGCCCACATTAATCCCTTCATATCTGGCAGATACTAGCTTGAATTCCGGAAGTAGATTGTTACCTATGTTTTCAAAAAACCAGATATTGCCGGAACCGTTGCCGATAAAAAGGTCGAGGTCACCGTCAAAATCGATGTCCGTCAGGGCAGGGGCAGATCGTCGACCAACACTGATTTTATTGCGAACTAGAACTCGTTTGACTTGCCGGCGCTGCTCGAAAATAGCTTGGTATTCCTGGGTGACCAGGATGAAGTTTGGTTTTGTTTGGCTTCCTTTGTTCTCAAAAAAGGCCAGTTCTCCGTTTGCCTGACCAACGAAAATATCCTGGTCTCCGTCATCGTCGATATCTGCAAAAGCGAGCTTGGAGTTTTTCATTTCTCGGGCAAACAACAATGCATTTTGGCCAGCCAGCTTGGCGTAGTAACGCTGGCTCCAGTTGTATTGTAATTGGCTTGAGGTGCCGGGTACTGTCTGGGCTGAGGCTGAGGTAGCTGAGGTAGCTACCGTAAGGCTCATCCAAAGAAAGACCAGCAGCAAACGAATCTGCCCCATAGGTTTATCTCGTAGATCGGGATCGGTGGTTGGGAACATGAAAATTAGGATGTCTCACTCAAGGTTAATGCAAAGTTGATGAATTTTTCTGACATACCAATAAAAAACTTAAAGTTCCCGTCCAAACCAGACCACTTGCCCGATAACCGTCGGGCTGATGGTAGGGTCTTTTGGGTTGTAGATTTGCTCAGCGTACTTGGGATTGTCACATTGTAGTTTGTAAGACCCATCAACCTGCAACTGCACCCGTTTAACAAGAAAATCATCCCCGACCCCAAAAGCATACAAAAGGCCGTCCTTGATTTGCTGCTGGCTCTGGTCAACCAAGACGAGGTCCCCTGGAATTAATGTCGGGGCCATCGAGTCCCCAAGTAGGTCCAAGAGGGCCATCGACTGGGGGGCTGTGTGGAACACCTGACGAATCCAATGTGGATCGAAGGTGAGTATCGGCGGTGGATCAATTTCGGAATTTTGTAGGCTATTGCCCGGGTAACCCCCTGTATCCTTGGGGTAGCGGTAGCTATGGGACTGAGGCTGACCCCAGGTGCGCTCGGACTCGCCTAGTAAGAGTGGGGCTGCGATGGGGGCGGTCGGGTTGAGTTGCTCGAACCGCTCGATCAATACTTCTCGGGCGGCTTGGCAGAGTCCCCGGCTTTTCCCGTCATAAACCCGGCGGGAGGCCTGTTCGGTTTGGTAATCTTTGGAAGGTACTTGGTAATAGGTGAATCGGTTGTTGAGTTTAAAGGCCTCTTGGGCTTGCTCCAAACGTACGAGCTCGGGGACTCGTTCCGGCTTGCCTTTGTCTTGTTTTTCTTGTTCCAATGCAATGCATTGAGTTCGTTTTTCCCCGTCCCATTGCGCCCAAGCGATTTGTAATTCGTCAGGTAAGCCAGACAGAGGGTACAGGTGCACTGGGCTACCGGAGGCCTTTTGTTGCCGTATATAGGGCCAGTTTTGCTTCCTTGCTTTGTTGTTTAGGCTCTTGAAAGAGCTGAGACCAGCCATAAAGGCCAACTCAATAATATCGAATTCAAGGGGCTTCATATACTTCATCTTTAGAGTATTTTATAGATTTTCAAGCCTTTTAATATCAGCCGTTTAATGAATAATATCTAAAATATCTTGACTATTACTTCATAAGTACTTCATTTATGACTTACTTCTTGGGGCCAATACCCGCAAGTTTTGAAGCTTATAATAGCAAGGCCGTGGTTGTTGGTAAACCAGTTTTACTTCAATTGTGAAGTAAAATAAATTTTAAAGAAGTTAATGCTCATCCTTCTACGCTTTTTCAGCCAGGGGGACAAAATAAACAATATGGAGTGAACAGATGAAAGCAGACAGATTGAAACAGCTCAAAAAAGAACTCACCGTCTATGAAGGCTTTCGGGGAAAACCCTACCTGTGTACCTCTGGTAAATTGACCGTTGGCATCGGGCGGAACCTGGAAGACCGAGGCCTGACCTTAGAAGAAGCAGAGTATTTATTAGATTCTGATATCCAAGAATGTTTGGGGGCAGTGAGGGCGCACCTTCCATGGTCTGAAATGGCCCCGGAAATTTGTTGTGAGGTTTTGGTTCATATGTGCTTCAACTTAGGGATCAAGGGCCTGTTAGGGTTTAGACAAACGTTAGCAGCGATGGAAAGCGGTGAATGGGCTCGGGCAGCTAAAGAAATGAAAAACTCCAGATGGGCGAAGCAAGTTGGAAAACGGTCCGACCAGCTGGCGGAAAAAATCGAAAGCCTTCAAAATCGGCCTGCTGAAATGAGAGAGGTCTACAGTAGGATTCAAAAAAGCTTGAAGGCTTTAGAGGTTGAGCTGGAGGCAATATGCTCGGGGAATTGAGTCAAATTTTAGGTGAAGAACAGCTGTTGCGATTCCTGCAACGGTTTGGCGGGACCGTGTTATACGTTCCCCTAAATCCCGGAGTTAACCACCCTATCACCGGTGTCCTTGGAGTCCGGGGCGCGGCCAAATTTGCGAGCCATTTTGGCGGGACGACGGTTTGTATCCCCTTGGGGCGCAAATGGGTTCGAGCAAAACAAAAAAAAATCATCCAAGGCCTGTTGGAGCGTAAAGCCACTTGCGGACAGGTTGCTTTGAGGGTCGGCTGCACACAGCGTTGGGTTCGGATGGTGGAAAAGGAGGCTAGGGAAGGTCGGCTTAGACCCAAAGAACCAGTGGCTTAAATCGGATCGGGGGTTGCTTCCCTTGGCTCAAAAGCTCATAATGGAACAAAATTGTTTGGTGATGGATATACCCTATGAAAGGCTTTTTTCTTCTTTTTATTGTTTCGCTGCTTTGGCTATCTAGTTGTGCTCATTCGGCCTTTGAGTCGGCAGTAGAACAAAACAACATTGAAGGGTACTCCCAGTTTTTGGAAAAGTACCCCGACAGTGAATGGGGCGAAGCAGCGAGGCATAACCAAGAAGCTTTGTTGCTGTCGGAAATTCAAGGCGAGCCAACATTACAGAAGATTAGGCTTTATCAACAGTGGTTCCCTGTCCACCCGAACAGGGTGTTGGTGAATGCTCTGAAGGAAACGCTCCTGATTGACCAAGCTCGGGCCTCTGGAAACCAGGCCGATTACTCAGCCTACCTTCATCAATTCCCAGAGGGGGAATACGCCACCGAGGCAAAGGATTATTTCAAATCTTTTGAACTTAGCAAGGCAAGGGAATCAAAGCAGTTTGAAGACTATGAAAGCTTTTTGAATCGCTACCCTCAAGTGAACCCTGAGGTTAAGGCTGAAGCTGAAGCGGTTGGTGCGGCGCAGATGAGAGTCGAGCCTTCGAGAGACCTGTTGCAACGGTACCGAAAGCTGTTTCCTCAAGGGGAACATCTAGACCAAGTGGTTGGGGCGTTCGAGGAACATCAATTTATTGAGGCCCAAAAAAACAGCCAGATTGAGGAGTATGAGGCCTTCATGCAGGAGTTCCCCAGCAGTCGATTCTTGTCTCAGATCACAAAGGGACACTCTGCATTGCTGTATCAACAGGTTAAAACATCCCTCCAGCCGGATCTATTGAAGACGTTTTTGGCCCGTTATCCACATAGTAGGGAATCAGCACAAGCCTGGGGTTTGTTGGTTCAATGGAATGCCTCAATGGTGACGACAAACAAGAAGTGCGTTGGTTGCTATTTAAAAGGCGCTGACTTGCATGGTATTGACCTGCAAACAGTAGACTTGAGCAAAGCAGATTTGTCAGCGGTTAACTTTAGTGGGGCGAATTTATCGCAGTCCAACCTTTCTGGGGCTAGCCTTCAAGGGGCAAATTTTTCAAAAGCTGTATGGGTTGATGGGGAGCGATGCTCCACTCACTCTATAGGCCTATGTGCTAAATATAATGAGTCAGATTTGAAGCGTTTGCTGGAGAGCAAAAAGTGCCCTAAATGCAAACTCCATGGTGCACCCTTACAAAAAGTCGCCTTAGAAAAAGCAAATTTAGCAGGTGCAGACCTGCGCTTTGCCCAACTGAAAGAGGCTGACCTCAACGGGGCGAACCTAAAGGGCGCAGATTTAAGTCGGGCCCAGTTAGAAGGAGCAAATTTGCGTTTTGCAAATTTGAGCTTAACTAAGCTCAATCACACAGATTTAAACCGGTCGGTGATGAAAGAGGCCGACCTGACAGGCGCACAGCTCAACTATACTAAGCTCAATGGAGCGGATATGAGGCGGGCCATCATGAACAAAGTGATATTCCTCGCCGTAGAGTTGGACAACAGTGACCTCCGACGTGCCGAACTAAGGGAAGCCCAAATGATCTCGGATCCTAAAAATGGTGCCGCAACCGGTTTGGATCACGCAGACTTTCGCTGGGCTTTTTTACAAAAGGCCCAGTTGAATATCAAAGGTTTAGAAGTGAACTTCAGCGAAGCCCACATGCAAGGTGTAAAGTTTGTGGGGGCTGTTTTGGGTAAAACCGATTTCAGGGGTGCTGACTTGTCTGGGTCAACTATCGGAGGCCTGACGCTGCCCGATGCGATGTTTGGCAAGGCAACCTGGAGCGATGGGGAGAAGTGTTTGGAAAACTCGGTTGGTCGATGCCTGAAGGCTCAATAATATTCGGGGGTTAAATTTAGATTTTTATACAAATAGGCAACTAAGAGCTGAACACCTTTTTGGTCCCAATCAGACTCATCAATCAAATGCAAGATATCCAGTAAAATGGATTGGCAAGCTTGGGAAAAAGCTGTTGATCGAAGGTTGATTGCTTTATACTCTTTCCCTTGAAGTAGGGGGTCGTCGCCTTCGATTTTTCGAGAACGGGCGTTCATTGTGGTGTTGTTGTTGTGGGTGTGCATCAAAAAACAGTAGGGGTCCATGAAGGAGTCGGCAACATTTTGTTCATCTCCTTCACCGCCTTGCCAAGAACTCTCTTTTTCAAAATAGCCTATTCCCACACAAAACAACATCGGGTCGTCTTCATCCATGAGGACTGAAAAAGGAATGTAATACTCCTGGACAGGGTGGGTTGCTTGCCCGTGTTTGAACTCATTCGTGACAACAAAGGAAGGGGAGGAGCGTTGCAGCTTCTTGAAAAGTGCTATAAACGCAGGTTTGAAAGCCTGAAGCTGATCAGAAGATTGGAAAAGCTGTAAATTCATGGACGCCCCCCGTTTACCGCCATCGGACATCGCCGCACGGAAACCCACCTGGGAAGTTGTCACCGCTTGATATTCAGCGGCTCTCGCTTTAGCTCCAGGATCACGTAAAATCACCTGATACTCCTCTAAATCCGTAACCTCGGGTATGTCAGCGAAGAGCTCATCGATCCCTACCTTTCCCGTGTCTTTATCTTTTTTGAGTAAAGAGTCCTGAAGTCTTTTGACTATAGATGACAAGTTGGAAACCACAAGGTAACTGGAAACTTTCATGTCCATGACGGTGTCGTGAAACCGGCCGATTAGGGAGTCACTATTGCTGATCCCTGCTTCAAATTTAACCCGAGCCTGTGCGAAGGCCTCCTCAATATCGGGGAAAGGGGAACGGCTCAGTAGCTGAAGGAAATCCCGAAAGTCTTTCAGTAAAACATCCACAGTGGTTGGGGTTAGGTCATTCAGAAAAGCGTTTAAGGATTCGGAGGTTTCCGGCTGCTGGCCTTCGTGTTCATCGAGTAACGCTTTGACTAAAGATTCTGGGGGCCGTAACTGTTCATTTCCGTAGATAAAACAGGCGACAACCTTAGCCATATCGCTAGGTTCCACTCCGCTGATCAATTCAACAGAGGTTAAATCGCTCACAAAATGTTTCATGTAGTCAAAACGAAACTTGCCGTAAATGGCCAGATTTGGGTGTCCTTGGATAAAGGCAATCAACTTAGCTAAGTTCAATGATAGCTGCTCCCCACCGATTAAATGTTCGGTGAGCCTTGGGTCTGAATGGGAGCGCAGGATAAGCCGTATTAAATCCAACGCTAAGTCCGAGGCGATCCCAGAACTTTTGCTTTGCAAAAGTACAAAGTCCTGATTGAGCAAGGACAATAGCTGCTCTGCCATGTCGGAGCGGAATCGGTACAAGGATCGGAGCTGCCGATCAGATTCTACTTTATCAAAAATCTCATCATGTTTCGACAGTGTTTGGATGACCTGATCGGTCCCCTGAAAGGCCCGCAAGTAAGTGATACAAATCGGTTTTACTCTGTTTTCCTGAGCGAAAAGCAACGTCTCCGCCGTGAGGGCGAGGCTGTCCAGGTCACCAATTAAATTGTAGGTCTCTAATGCAAACAATCGGCGGCTTGGTGAGAGCTTGTTTAGAGCTCGGATGGAGTCCATGAAGACTTCCCGGACTTGGTGAAGGAAAAATTCCGATCCTTGCACCTGTTCATCAAGGAGGTCAAAGCCTTCTTTGATGAGCTCTATACTGATCGGCTCATTTTCTTTTACAAGGTCAATCAGCTTTACATCACGGGTCTCAGAGACAATACGTTTTCGCCGTTGCAGCTGTAAAAAGCGGTCAACGGAGTCATCAAATTGGCGGTTAGCATTCATAGAGACCTTAGGTGTGTTTTTGATTCATTTTAGCCGGATAACCTGTAGTTGGGTAGCAAAAGATCAAAATTGATGCCCACATTGGTAACAAAATTTTGCCTGAAGGTCATGGGCCTCGTGGCCACAGTCAGGACAAGAAAACTGCATTTTTTTTTCTAGCACTGGATTTTGAGTCAACTCTGCGGTGACAATCCCTGTCGGTACAATGATCAAGGCGTAGCCCAGCACCATAACGACAGAGGCTAGCACCTGCCCCAGCGGCGTTTTTGGCGAAATATCCCCATACCCAACCGTGGTTAGGGTGACAACGGCCCAGTATATTGAGCGGGGAATAGAGCTAAACCCAGACTCATCCCCTTCTATAACGTACATCATAGAGCCTAGAATCGTCACCAAAATGACCACCGTTGCCAGAAAAACTTGAATCTTTCGCTGACTCGCTCGTAAAGCAACCACCAACTGCTCCGCCTCTGCTATGTGCTTGGCAAGTTTGAGGATTCGGAATATTCTGAGGACCCGTAGAATTCGAATGATGGTTAAATATTGAGTGCCGGGGAAGAAAAAAGCCATGTACGTAGGGACAATTGAAAGCAAGTCAACAACACCAAAAAAGCTTTTTCCATACCGCCAAGGCTGCTTCGCAGCGATCAGCCTCAATATGTATTCAATCGTGAACAGCCCAGTGAACCCCCACTCTAACCAATGCAGCTGTTCGCCAAACTGACTTTTGATTGATGCAACACTATCCAACATCACGACAATGACGCTTGCTACGATTGAACCGAGCAAAACCTCATCAAACAATCGACCTGCCCTACTGTTTGTCTCTAAAACAACTTCCTGGATGGAAGTCCGAAATGATACCCACGGATGCATTGTTCCCCTGTACGTATATGTGATGTTGATTATGCCCTCAATCAAGTCTATTGGCAAGAATCAGATAAATTGGTATTCTGTTCAGGTACAATAATCGAGCTGAGAGGCGTCCTTGGACAGAAATCAACAATTGAATCAAGAGTTCTTTCTTGAATATTTCAAGCAATCTGAAAAGCCGTCGAGCCAGTGGGCTCTGGGCTTAGAGCAAGAGCTGATCGGTATTTGGACCGACCAGCGGCGGAGACTCAGCTTCCCTGAAGCGGTCGAAGGTCTGCTCGCTTCGTTTGCTGAACAGTACGGCTGGCAGGGTTACCTTGAAGGAGGCCGTCAGGTTGGCCTGAAGAAGGATGGTTCCAGCGTGACTATAGAGCCGGGTTCGCAGCTGGAATTGAGTTGTGCGCCCTTTAAAAGCCTCGGAGAAATAGAAAACCTGCTGAAAACCTACCAAAGTCAGCTCCAGGCGCTCAGTCAAGGGAAAGGGTGGACCTGGTTGAGTATCGGTTATGACCCATTCCAAATTCCTGAAGAAATAGAATGGGTACCCAAAAAGAGGTATCAAGTGATGGGGGAGTATCTCCCGACCTTGGGCAAGGGGGCGTTGCATATGATGAAAACCACCTGCACTGCTCAGTCTAACTTTGATTACGCTAGTGAAGCCGATATGGTGTTGAAAATGCGTGCTGCAACGGCGTTTGCTCCCTTCCTGAATATACTTTTTGCAACATCGCCGTTTACACAAGGGCAGCTGGCGGACTGCAAAAGCCGCCGAGGTTGGGCTTGGAGGCATATGTCCCCACAGCACAGTGGGTTTTTGGATTTTGTGTTTGATGACGATTTTGGTTACCAACGGTACATTGACTATATTTTGGATGTACCGATGTTGGTCTTAGAAAGAGATGGTGAAATCTTCGATTTCCATGGTTTTGATTTTAAGACCTATATAAAGGAGGGTTTTGGCTCCCTCCAGCCCGCAGCAGATGACTGGAAGGTTCATCTCGGTGCGACCTTCCCGGTGGCACGGTTGAGGAATGCGATCGAAACTCGGACTTGTGACGCCGGACCCATGAGCTTATTGCTCGGTCAAGCTGCCCTTTGGAAGGGTATTTTATACGATCAACAATCTCTGGACTGGGCAAATGATCAAATCGATAAGCTAGGGTTGGCCTATTTTAAAACTCTCCATGAAAAATCATATTGCAGCGGTTTTGATTATTTGAAGAACCAACGAGATGCAGAGCAGTTGATGGGCGACTTTATCGAGGTCTCAAAAGCTGGTCTGGAGCGGCAAGGTTTGGGGGAATCACATTATTTAGAACCTGTAGAGCAGATATTTAGTCAGCGGCAATCCATTGCAGACCTTTTAATTTTAGGTTTTCATACAGGGCAAAGTTTTGAAGAAATGTTTAAAAAACAACAGATTGTATTCGCTGAGGGTTAAGTCTTTTTAATAATTCTGAACACTTCAAAAGAATACGGTTGACAGTTGGTCCTAGTCTTGATCAGATGCGTCTTGCTTGTGGCGAGATAGCTCAGTCGGTAGAGCAGAGGACTGAAAATCCTCGTGTCCCTGGTTCGATTCCTGGTCTCGCCACCAGCCAACAGTTTAGAAGTTTTTTTCCAGGAAGCCAGAAAATAGTTCTTGCTTTAATTAAACTGGATCAATACTCTGATTGAATAATTAGAAAGCAGCTTTTCGGGGCTGGCAAGAAAGTTTAACAATTCTCTTGCATGATTCAAACAGAATCATTATTCTAATGAGGCATACGGAATACAGCTTTCGA
>Ga0316204_10001668_pt1 | contig 57218 bp, 50 predicted proteins | sample 6monrhotite_MG_2_FD_205661 | JGI IMG/M metagenome (GOLD analysis project Ga0316204, IMG submission 205661) | Microbial mat bacterial communities from mineral coupon in-situ incubated in ocean water Damariscotta River, Maine, United States -... | ecosystem: Environmental > Aquatic > Marine >...
CTCTTTTTAGTTTGTCATGAATACTTTCAGACATGATTTAGTCCTCTCTAATTTTTATTAATATTCGTCTTCAGTTTTAACACCTGTTAAAGAACCATAAAAGTCTCTTGCAGAAGAGTCTGGTATTAATTCTTTCATCAGGTCGTCCAGTGGCATATCGCCCCATTTTACCGCACGTTCAAGTATATATGAAATTGGCGAATGTGGTTCTGTTTTGCGGAAAAACTCAGATATTTCTATGAGTTTTTTAAAGGCATCTTCTCGCGACCTTATTGGTCCTGATGCCTGTTGCACCTGTCCACCAGAATCAGATGATACTGCTGAATCCTCAGTAGATTCACCTGAATCACTTTCAGCAACATCATCAGAAGGCATTTTATACTTACCAATATGATTTACCGCTCCCAGACACTCACCAAGTATATTGATGATATTGCTAATAGGGGGGGCATCATTGATACCGCAGAACTCATCAAGTTTACTACCAATTTCTTTAAAGGTATCGATAGAAATTGTAATGTCATCACGTAAGTTTACAAAAAACTCTTCGCTGGATTCTGTAACAGCACGCTCTACATCTTCATTACTAAAGCCTAACTTAGACGCCTTATCGGCTTTAGCTTCTTCATCGATTATTTTTTCAACGTCTAATGCCTGTTGATATTTCCAGAAACTAAATGGTCCTGGTTCATTGCCCTGGGTAATTTCAACATTACGAATAGGGGCAATTAGAACGCCTTCGGCGCCTTCACCATTCAGGCCTGTTAATGATGCCACACGGGTTTCAACACCATCTTCATCGGGAAGCGGATAAAGATTATCCCAGTACTGATCAATTAAACCGTGAATTAATTTAAAACCATCTCGCATGCCCTGAAAGCCGTAACGACGCACTAATGCCTCTGTATACCAGCTAGCAACTTCAAGGTCTTTTGCATTAGTTTGTAAAATATCTGGCGCTAGATCGAGTATTTTTCGCCACTGATCATCAGCTTCACTACTGTCGCCATCAAACATGTTATTACGCTCTGCAGCACGAGCAGCATTACGCGCATCTTTAATAGAGTAATAGGGCGATGTGGGGGATGAGTCTTCACGAATATCTTCGCCAACCGGGTTATCATCTGATATCGGTTGCAATAAGCTATCCAGCTGTATTATTTCTTCTGACGCCATTTATAGTTATTCCTTATGCGTTAGATTATTTTATATTTTTATATTAGCAAAGACTTATGCAGGTCGTTTTCGACACACATAAGCTATATAGTTATAAGGTATTGAAATGCTTATGTAAAGCTAACAGCGTAATTTATGGCCTTAACTTAAAAAAAAAATTAAGAAATTTCCACAAATACTTGGAAGATCAACAATCTATGGGTAATATTTAACCCTTGGTCTGGTTTTCAATTTTTGAAAGACTACAATAGACAGATCAACTGAATAGTTTTTAATGGTTTATAATTGTTTTAGCTAGCAGTACATTGAATTAAAGATTTAAATTAAATTGTCAGGACGATATATTAAATGCCATTAATAGTTACCATCACTCATTCCCCCGACTCAGTTAATCTAACTGAATCAAGCAAAACATTTGATGAACAGGGTGGAACACTTGGTCGAGGAAATAATAATAACTGGACATTAGACGATCCAGAACGGTTTTTATCATCAAGTCATTGTCAATTTAGTTGCGAAAATGGCCAGTTTTATATAACAGACACCAGCACAAATGGGACTTTTTTTAATGATTCAGTAAACCCAATGGGCAAAGGAACTAAGTTACCCTTAAATGAAGGTGATAGTTTTGTTCTAGGTGATTATGCATTTTCAGTGAGTGTTTCTGCGGCACAGGCATCAGGGTTTAGTAGTTCAGCAGATCCATTTGCTAGCAGTACACCTGCCGCGAATAATAACGCCATTGATGATATTTTTTCATCTCCGGCCTCTGATAATGGTTTCGGTCAAAGTGATGCCAATCCATTTGGCAGCGGCCATGTTTCAAGCTCCGACTCTTTATTTAGTAGTAACCCTGAAGAAACTGACCCTTTAGCCGCACTCGATAAGGCCCAGGGTGGTAGCCTGGGTGGTAACTTGGGTGGCGGTAACTCGGGTAGCACTAATGACCCTTTTAATAATGACTCTCTGAATGCTGGTGGTAACGACCTGTTTGGCGGTTCAGCTGATCCGTTTAGCGCACCGGCTTCAAGTGACCCATTCGGTGGCCCATCTCATTCAGATCAATCTGACCCGATGAATCAACAGATCTCCTGGCCAGATGCGACACCTGAAACACCCTCCACAGGTGGTGGTATTCCCGATGACTGGGATGATGATGGCCTCATGTCATCACCTCCAGTTCAAGCCCAGCAACCTGCTCAACCAGTAGCGCCACAGGTTCAACCCTCTACACCACTAACAGAACCACCCGTTGTTCCTAAACCGGCACAACGTCAGACCGCACCAAAACAGGCGCCTGTTCAGCCTGCAGTCTCACCACCAGGTGAAGCACCAGTACAACAGCACCATCTTACTGGTAAATTTGATACCCCGGCCAACGAAGTTTTACTAGCTCAACATAAGGCACAACAAAAATTAGAATCTGAACTTGAAATTCTAAAACAGCAAATGCAAGACCAAAAAAAAGGTGTACCCAATAAAGTCACAGTGGATACGACCTTGATTGATGCCATGGGTTTAAACCAGATGAACATGGGGGATGAAGAAATCCAGCAAGTAAATAAGGTGGTTGGAGAAGTTGTTAGAGAAATGGTAAGCGGCTTAATGCAGGTTCTCGGCTCGCGCAGTTCAATAAAAAATGAATTTCGTATGAACGTTACTACTATACAACCCGTTGAAAATAACCCATTAAAATTTTCAGCGAATATCGATGATGCACTGGAAAACATGTTTATCAAACAAGGCAATGCGTATAAAAAACCTGTTGAAGCTGTAAAAGAAAGTTTTGATAGTATCGCTGAACATCAAGTTGCAATTCTGGCAGGAATCAGAGCGGCATTTAAAGGGGTTATTGAACGCTTTGACCCGATACTACTCGAGCAACGGTTTTCAAAACAGAAAAAAGCGGGTCTGATTCCCGGCAGTCAAAAAGCAAAAAACTGGGAGGCTTACCTCGAATATTACAATGAACTAGCCGGTGATATAGACAATTCATTCCAATACCTTTTTGGTGATGAATTTGTATCCGCTTATGAAGATCAATTACAAAAACTGACAATCGCAAGAAAGTCGCAAAATAAAAATATAGAGCAATAGGGATTTTATGAAACACATTCAATTAGTAAAAATTACTTTTATCACTTTTTTATTAACTGTGCTCACTGCATGCCAGTCTATGAATGGAGCCGTCGGTGGATACTTTGGCTTAGACACTGATCTGGAAATTACTTTTGAAGTCGATGCCGATATAAATCCTGATGAAATGGGTAAGGCCTCACCTTTGTTTATACGTATGTATGAACTAAAAGCTAAAAAGATGATGAAAAAAGCTGATTTCATTGAATTGTATGAACGCGACAAAGAAGTGTTGGGTGCAGATATGGTTGCCGTTCATAAATTAAAACATTTCAAGCCTGGAAAAGCCCGTTCAGAGCATTTCGTATTAGACCCAAAAACTCGTTATGTAGCTCTTTACGGAGAATTTCTTAATTTTAAAGATGCCAATTATCGTCTCATAATTCCTGTTGTCGCAAATAATGTTTTTAGAAACTCAGTGGTTATACGAGTATCTGGGAATGAGCTTATCTTTGATGAAGAAATTGATGAAGAAATTGATGATGGCAGTGATTTTAAAAATAGAACCGACAAAGCAAAAGATAGTGCTGACAAAGCTGAAGATACTGCTGACAAAACACAGAAGTCGGCTGATAAGTTGAAAAAACTTTTTTAATCAACACTATTAACCTGTACAGTTTTGATCTGTGCAACCCATTATAATATATATAAAACTGGCGAATAATAATGTCATTAGATAGTAAAGTTGTCTGGTCAGAAGGCATGTTTTTAAACCCTCAGCATTTTCAACAACAGGAGCGTTATTTTGAACGTTTACTGGAAGGAAAATGCTCTGCTTACGGGGCTTATGGTTGGGGCATGCATGAATTTGAAATTGATCAACAATTACTTACACTAGGTAAAGTTTCCGTAATAAAAGGCAAAGGAGTTTTTCCAGACGGAACACCTTTCAGCTTTCCTGATGTTGATCAGCCACCACCCGTTTACGAAGTACCCGAGAATACACATAATAGTATTTTATATGTTTGCGTACCTGTTAAGCGCCCGGGTGCTGTTGATGTGATAGCCGAAGAAAATACTCAGGGTCTTGCAAGATACTTTAGTTACGAACAGGAAACCCGGGATGTTTCAAATGAATCGGGTGACAACATTAATATGCACGTGGGTAAACTACGTTTTAGATTAATGTTAGAGACAGACGATTTAAGCGGTTATGCCTGTGTAGGCATAGTACGTATTGCCGAATCTCGAGAAGATAAAAACGTTCTCTTAGACGATAGTTATATTGCAACTTGTCTTGATTGTAAAAAATCACCAAAGCTAACTGGTTTTTTAACTGAGTTAATTGGTCTATTACATCATCGTGGCGAGGCCATTGCAGGTCGGCTGGCCGATACTAACCGTGGTGGCACTGCTGAAGTAGCAGACTATATGATGCTGCAATTAATTAACCGCCTTGAGCCCATGTCCAACCACCTTTCAAATATGAACGGCTTACATCCTGTAGATTTATTCGCTGAATCTGTTCAAATGGTAGGTGAACTCTCAACGTTCGTTAGTAAAAATAAACGAACGCCGAGTTTTCCAGCTTATTTACATGACGATTTACAGGCAACATTTACACCGGTTATAACCGAGCTTAGAAGCTGCTTAAGCATGGTATATGAACAAACCGCTGTGTCTCTTAATCTGGTTGAGAAAAAATATGGTATACGCGTTGCTGAAATCGCAGATAGATCACTTATTGGCACAGCCATGTTTGTACTATCAGTGAGAGCCGATGTTCCAGAAGACGCACTTCGCTCACACCTACCAGCACAAATTAAAATTGGACCCGTTGAACGCATTCGCCAGTTAGTTAATGCCGCAATGCCAGGAATTGCGATTAAGCCTTTACCCGTTGCACCTAGACAAATTCCTTTTCATTCTGGTTACACTTATTTCCAGCTTGATAATCAAAGTGATTTCTGGAATGAGTTAAAGCACTCAGGTGGTTTTGCTTTACATGTTGGTGGTGACTTCCCCGGATTAGAGATTGAGTTCTGGGCTGTTCGCCAATAAGAAACAGCCATATAAATTAACGCCCATAAACAAATGGTTATAAATAAACTTTTAGAATGCCTTTAGCATTTCAAACCCGGAGCACATAATGTCATCAGATGATTCTGACAAGACAGTATTTAGACAACCATCCGTAGATGGTGATCGAACCGTTATCAGACCTATGCCGGGTGGACGAGGTGGTGCTCAGCAACCACCCACGCAACCACAGCAACCTATGCAACAACCACCCCAGCAGCAAGCGCCACAGTCACCACCTGCATATCAACAACAGCAACCTGTACAGGCGCAGGCACCAGCTGGTTCAGCTAGTTCATACTTTAGTACCTCTAGCGGATTAAACCCGTTAGTTAATGCCGCATCAACTTTGATTGCAGTTTTTGAAAAAACTCGTGCATCCGTTTCGCATCCTGATGTAGGTGGTTTACATCAGCGCATGGTTAATGAAATTAAAAATTTTGAAAACACAGCTAAACAAACAGGTGTTAAACCTGAAATTGTTTTAGCTTCTCGTTACGCCATGTGTGTTGCGCTTGATGAAGCTGTTTTAAATACACCCTGGGGAAGCGAAAGTGCCTGGCCACAAAGAACCTTACTTAGCGTATTTCACAATGAAACGTCAGGTGGTGAAAAATTCTTTTTAATACTCGATCGAATGAAAGAGCAACCCGCAGAAAATTTATATATTCTAGAGCTGATGTATATCCTGTTAAGCCTTGGTTTTGAAGGCAAATATAGAGTGATACATCGTGGTCGAGATATGATTGAACAAATGCGTGATGATCTTTTTACTATTATACGTCGTCAAAGAGGCGAGTATGAACGGTCATTATCTCCCAGCTGGAGAGGTTTGGGCAAAACAAGAAACTCTCTCGCAGATTATATTCCTATGTGGGTTATAGGCAGTATTGTTGGTGCAATTTTATTTCTTAGTTATTCAGGTTTTAGAGTCTGGCTTTATGACTCTTCATCTCCTGTAGTTGATCAGTTGGATGAAATCGCTGATATGCGAACCGTTGCACGCAAAACACCGGAAAAAAAATAGTACATATAAACCTGTAAAGATAAGTTATCAAACGCTTGTCCTTTTATATAAATACAAAATAATAACAGTTAAAAATTTATGAAAAAAATCGCAGAGTTTTTTAAAAACAAAATCGTCATTTCTCTTATTGGTTTATTAGCACTATCAATCATGGTCTGGTTTATCGGACCAATGATAAAATTTGGCGAGGACAACTCGGCACCGCTGGGCAGTGTTGTTGCCAGATTAGTAGCCATCATTATTTTAGCCATTTTGTGGGGGCTTAATAACCTTCGCATTCAACTAATGAATAAAAAACATAATGATGAACTACTTGGTGACCTTGAAAGTAATCAGGAATCATTAGTACTTGATGGCTCATCTGGCCAGACTTCAGAAGAAATGCAGCAAATGAATCAGCGCTTCTCTGAGGCATTATCAACTTTAAAGAAATTAAAATTCAGTGGTAAAGGCAGTAAGAAAGCGTTATATGAACTTCCCTGGTACATTATTATAGGTCCACCGGGGTCTGGTAAAACAACTGCATTAGTAAACTCAAGCCTTGATTTTCCGCTTGCAGAACAATTTGGTAAAGGTGCATTACAGGGCATAGGCGGCACACGTAATTGTGACTGGTGGTTCACAAATGAAGCTGTGCTTATTGATACTGCTGGCCGTTACACGACACAAGACAGCCATAAAGTTGTTGATAGTAGTGCCTGGGAAGGGTTCTTATCATTACTCAAAAAGAACAGACGTCGTCGTCCAATTAACGGCGCCATCATTGCTATCAGTATTCACGACCTGCTTTTACAAACAGAAGAAGAACGGGTACAACATGCAAAAGTAATCCGAACCCGTATTGACGAATTAATGGAAAAACTTGAGATTCGTTTTCCTATTTATTTAATGTTTACAAAAGCTGATCTAGCATCCGGTTTCACTGAGTATTTTGAAGACTTAAGTAAGGAAGAAAGAGAGCAGGTTTGGGGTGTTTCTTTACCCAATGCACCAAAACCTTCGCAAAGTCCTGATTTTGAATTTCTGGATACAGAATATAATAAATTACTGGAAAGACTGTATTCAAGAGAGCTTTCACGAATTCATACAGAACGTGATGTAAAACGACGTGCAGCTATACAGGGGTTTCCGCAGCAAGTTGAAAATCTTAAAACAGTTATCGACAGTTTTGTTAAACAAACCTTTGTTAAAAACAGATTTCAGTTTCAGCCATACTTACGAGGCATTTATTTTACCAGTGGAACACAGGACGGCACACCAATAGACAGAATGATGTCTGCGGTATCTTCAAATTTTGGATTTGGTCGTGAAAACGTTCAACTGCAACAGGCACAGGGAAAAAGTTATTTTCTTGGTAATCTCTTTAGAGAAGTCATTTTTCCTGAATCAGAACTCGTAGGCTCAAACCGTAAATTTGAAGTAATCATTAAGTGGGCTCAACGCGCATCTTATGCATCTATTGCATTACTCACAATAGGCCTGTTAACCGTGTGGGCTGGCAGCATCACTCGACATAATTTGTATATGTCTGAAGTTGAGTCATATATTGCTGAGTTTAACGCAGAAAATAAACGACTCAGTTTATGGAATAAAGATCTGCGTGTTGTTTTACCAACTTTAAATGCACTGGCTAAAGCAAGTATTGTTTATGATCAGGACGAACATCCCTGGCTATCTGGCATGGGGCTCTATGATGGAAATGTAGATGACTCTGCTAATGACGCTTATGAAGCTCAGTTAAGAGAATTATTCTTACCCAGAGTGATAGGCTATCTTGAAAAGCAAATTCAGAAAGGTCATCAGGGTGGAGACCTTTACAGTAGCTTTAGAACTTACCTTATGTTCAATAAAATTGAACACATGGACAAACAGTTAATCTCAGACTGGTTTATTACTGACTGGACGCAAAACATGCAGGGTGAAGCGTCTAAACGAAAAGAACTGGAGCTACATTTAAAAGCGTTACTCAATCTTGAATTAAAACCATCACAGCTAAATAGCCGTGTAGTAAAGCAAACTAGAAACACCCTTTTACGTGTTCCTGTACATAAACGTATTTATAGTCGTATAAGAACCAAACCGGAATTCAATCAAAAAATTGATATTTTAAACATGTTTGGAGAAGCGGTTCGAGATTCTTATACAATAACGCCGGCTACTGAAAGAGCCTTATTAGTTCCATACATGTTTACAAAAGAAGGCTATGACAATATTGATCTCTCTACAGACTCACCCGTTATAGCTGATATTGTAAATGAACGTTGGGTTTTATCAGATGATGAAAATGCCAGAGTTGACTTTGTTAAGGATGATCTGGATGAAATCAGTGAACGCGTTAAAGGCCTATATATGGCTGATTACATTTCTCACTGGAAAAAAGTTTTTGAAGCATTAAAAATTGCAGAGTTCAAGAGCATTAAGCAAGCAGGCGAAGTTTTAGCTAGTTTCACTGACCCGGTATATTCTCCGTTACTGTCAATTTTACAGGTAAGCTCGTCAAACACTCAATTATCATCTCAATTAATGCAAAATATGAATGATGATCACGGAGAAGGAAAGGCTGGCGCGGTTACCGGTTTTATGGCTAATAAGTTTAAAGGCACTAAAGTAGACCAACAATTCAGGGATATGAATGTATTGCTTAGAGAGAGCGGAAAAAAACCAGCTCCAATTTCTTCGATAGTACTAAAGGTACAACAACTTCAGGATTTTCTTGGTGAAATTTCTGTCGCACCTGATCCAAATAAAAAGGCCTATGAAATTGCCAAAGCTCGTTACATGAGTGGTGCAGGTAATGCTATTACGTCACTAAGAAGTTTCTCTAAAAAGACACCTGACCCAGTTAAACGCTGGTTAATATCTATTTCTGACGAAACGTGGAAAATCATATTGTCTTCAGCACATCAGTATGTAAATAGCGAATGGAAGAACCAGGTTTACAGTCAGTATTCTCAGGCACTCGCGGGACGTTACCCACTTAAACGCTCTTCAGGAGATGAGCTTGCATTATTTGATTTTAGTGAGTTCTTTAAACCAGCGGGCACTATGGATAAATTTTATATAGAGCTCGTTAAACCATTTATAAACACTCGTAAAGGCTGGTCAAATCGTGTTGTTGACAATCACTCGTTAGGTTTAAACTCTGCCACTTTGAAACAGATACGACGCGCTCAAACCATTAAAAATGTGTTCTTCAGAAAGAACCCTGAAATACCCAGTGTTTCATTTCAACTAAAGCCATATAAAATGGATAAAATTGATGCCAGATTCCTTCTAGAAGTAGGCAATCAACGTATTACTTACAATCACGGTCCTAAATTCTGGAAAGATTTACACTGGTCGGGTGAAGACGAAAATAAACGTGTTCGCATTGTCTTTGAAGATATTGATGAAGATCGTCACGAAAAAGTTTTCGATGGCCCCTGGGCCTGGTTTAAACTACAGGACAGGTCACAAATACAGAAAACTAGAAAATCTAATGTTTATCTAGTGACATATATAGTGACTGAACTTGTTGACAATAAAGATAGAGAAAAAAATAAAATATCGAAAGTTAAACATAGTATTAAATACCTGATTAAAGCGAAGAGTGTTAACAACCCGTTTAGTCAAAACCTACTGGGCTCATTTAAGTGCCCTAGCAATATATAATGGACTATTTAAAGAATAATTTAGAGATTTACTCAATATGAATTCTGATTTACAAATAGGTCTTTATGGTAAATTACCATCTTATGGTGATTTCATATTCCGTAATTTAAACTCATCCTTTATTACACCATGGGATGAGTGGTTGCAGCATTTTATTTCCGGCTCACAGGAACAAATGGGCGATGACTGGTTAGATATTTATTTAACCAGCCCGATCTGGCGATTTGTTTTATCACCCGGTGTTATTGATAATAATATGTGGGCCGGGTTGATGATGCCAAGTGTTGACAGAGTTGGTCGTTATTTCCCCATTAGTTTAGTTAAACCTTTTGAAGCAAATGTGAATCCAGTAAAATTCATATCTGAACAGACTGAGTGGTTTGATAATCTGGAGTCACAATGTTTATCAGCCTTAGATGGTAGCATTGATGCGGATGAATTAATCAATGCGACTTCTGAAATTAATATAACAATAAGTGAGAGTTACCAACCCACATTTAATCTGGGTGAAATGGGCCCTATGTTATTTGGTTTAGGAAATGATTCAGACCAGATGAAGGTAGCATTACCCTATATTTTGAGTGCGGCTTTAACATCCGGTTTATCAAGTTATAGTATTTGGCAAACATCAGGCTCACAGTTAATTAGCCCTATGTTATTTAGTTGTCAGGGGTTACCTCCTATTGGTGGCATTGCATCTATGATTGATGGGCAGTGGCAACAACGAGACTGGAAAATTCCTTACAACTTACAAAATTTGGAAACTGGTTTATGAGTGATACTACGATCAGACGCCCAATTCGCTGGAAATCCGTAGAGGAAACCAATGTGGGCATGGTCAGAGAAGTGAATGAGGATTCAATCATCTCCCTACCTGAAGTACAGCTGTGGGCTGTCGCTGATGGTATGGGTGGTTATGAAGCTGGAAATGTTGCCAGCGATATGATTGTTAAAACTCTCGCTGAAGTTACCAACAAATCATCTTTGAATGAATTCATTGATAGTGTAGAAGATCGTTTAATCAATGTTAATCACGGCATACTGGAGTATGCCGATATTATGCTCGACGGTCGCACGCTCGGAAGCACTATCGTAACCTTAGCGATTAAAGGTCACGTGGGAGTTTGCTTATGGGCGGGGGATTCTCGCCTCTATCGTTTTCGTAATAACAATTTTATACAATTATCACGTGACCATAGCCAGGTTGAGGAACTTGTACAACAAGGTTTTTTAACGCCGGAAGAAGCTGAAGTACACCCTGACTCTAATGTTATAACACGTGCTATTGGTGCAAGCCCTGATATTTATATAGATATTAATGTCTTTAGCGTACAGCTTGGAGATACGTTTCTACTTTGCAGCGATGGCCTTTATAACATGGTGCCTAAAGAAGAAATCAGCCAGGTTTTATCAAGCTTACCTCTTCAGGAAGCGATTGATACATTAATACAAAAGGCCCTTGATAATGGTGCTAACGATAATGTATCTGTAATACTGGTAAAGGGTGAACCTGATGCCGCCTATTCAACCCAAGTAATTTTGCAGGAATAAGTTGATTCATAATGAGTGATAACGAATCAGATAAAACAAAAATAAAAGTGCCTGCGTCTAAAGTTTCGCCTTCAGATGATGCAACACGTATTGCGCCTGTAAAAAGACCTGCTAGTAATACAATTTCAGAAGACAAAACACGTGTTGCTCAGCCGAGGAGACCTGCACAGACCACAGATGATAAAACCCGAGTTGCACCAACAAGAAAACAACCATCAGCTGATGATGTTACGAAATTTAATGCAAAAGTTGTAATCCCAGAAGACAAAACCAGAATAGCACCTGCAAACAAGGAAAACAAAGTACCAGAAAGAATCGACCCGACATTGTCTACCGGACAATTTTTAGCCTCAGAAGTTAAAGTAGGCGAGCATGGAATCTTAAAGGATCGTTTTGTACTAGAAAGTGTTTTAGGTGCTGGTGGCATGGGTATAGTTTATAAAGCTAAAGACCTGCTTAAAGTAGAAGCTCAGGATCGTGATCCTTATGTTGCAATAAAAGTATTAAGCGAAGAATTCAAAGCACACCCCGAAGCTTTTATTTCATTACAAAGAGAATCACGAAAATCTCAACGTATAGCTCACCCTAACATTGTGAATGTTTTTGACTTTGATAGAGATGGCGATACTGTTTTTATGACCATGGAATTCATGGATGGCCAGCCTCTTGATCAATTAATACGACAATACAAATCAACTGGTTTACCAACGGATGATGCATGGGCCATTATCAAAGGCATGTCTTCTGCATTAGAACATGCTCATGCCGAAAAAATTATTCACTCAGATTTTAAACCCGGTAATGTTTTTGTAACTCAAAGAGGGTTGGCAAAAGTTTTTGACTTTGGTATTGCTCGAGCAGTATCAAAAGTTGAGCACCTTGATGACAACCCTGAAGATAAAACCGTTTTTGACGCCGGTAATTTAGGAGCATTAACACCGGCATACGCCAGTCTTGAAATGCTAGAAGGTGAAGAACCCGATATACGTGATGATATTTATGCACTTGGTTGTGTTGCATATGAGTTATTCACTGGTTCTCACCCATATAATAAAGTACCTGCAGATGAGGCTGAGAGACAAAAACTAAAACCCAAGCGCATTAATAACATAAAGAAATACCAGTGGCGTGCCATCGAAAAAGCTATATCCTTTAAACGAGAAGACAGAATGGAATCTGTTGAGAAATTCACAGAAGCAATCTCGCCAAAACTCAAAGCACCAAACAGAATGGCTACTGTTTTTGCTCTATTACTATCTGTAGCAATAACCGGTTATTTCTTATTCATACAGGAAAAGCCTGTTGACCCATATTCTGAATTCGACATTCGTAATGAACTGGAATTAAAGATTAAGATTGACTTTTACAAAGAAGACCTGGCTAATTTATTAAAAGACCCAACTTTTACCGACCCCTGGGAAGACTCCACATGGAAAGACATAAAAGATTTACTGATATTAACAAAAGGTGAAGACACCTGGGTACTGGATCAAAAATCATTCGTTTACTCTCTTTATTTAAAAGAAATAACGTCGGCTATAAAAGCCTACAAGTACAGTAAAGCCAAACATTTAATTGGCAATGCAAAACGCTATTCTGATGACCACAGTGCTTTAAACCTGAAAACCAAAGAAATAGCTGAATCTATTGCACGCAATAAAAACAGAAAAGCAAAACAGGCGGAACAAGACCAGGCTAACATGCTCGCTCAGCAGAAAAAGAAACAGGTCGTAAAGAAAAAAATAACTGAAAAACAAAAAGTAGTACAGTTATTTGACGTTGCATTAAACAATGTAAACAATCAATTAAAATGCCAGGGGCGCCTAAATATGCGTAACTTTGAGACCGCTATCGACAAATTACGCGACCTCGATCGTTCACGATATAATGGCATTAAATCTAAACTCATAAACTCATTAGCCGCATGCATTAAACAAACAGGCAAAGCATTTCCTGAACGAGCCCGTGAAGCCAAATCACACAGCTTACGAATTTTTAAATCAAACAGGGTACTTGCTGCTATAGAAATACAATCACGCGACCCTTGCGATAAATCATTAGCGGGACTTGGTGCTCGTGGAAAACGTGCAGTTTGTAAAGATAAAATTAAAGATTCAGGGACAGGGCCAGTATTAGTAGTAATACCCGGTAACTCAAAATTTAAAACCTTTGCAATTGGAAAATATGAGGTTTCAATAAAAGAACTAAATAAGTTCTGTAAAAAATCATCCAGCTGCAAACCGATAATAGGAAGTGAAAGTTTACTACCTGCTTCAAAGTTAACGTTTAAGGTTGTTAAATCTTATATAAAGTGGTTAAGCAAGCAGTCGGGGCAGAAATATCGATTACCAACTAAAAACGAGTGGATCTACGCAGCAAAATCAAGACGAAAAAAACTCGATGCAAATAGAAACTGCAAGTTAAGTACACGCGGCATACAAAAAGGCGGTAAACTGGTATCTACCAATATAGGTAAACAGAACAGCTGGGGTTTGGTTAATTATGTAGGCAATGTTCAAGAGTGGGTTTATGATAAAGGCCGTAAACTAGTTGCCGTTGGTGGTTCATTTGAACAAAGTATGGAAGATTGTGACGTTACAACCACACTTGCTCACAATGGCTCCGCAGATTTAGCTACCGGTTTTAGAGTTTTGAGGGAATTAAGGTAATGGTTATGAGCGATATTAGCTATTCAGCCAAATTAAGAGAGCTCTCAAAAGATTATTATCAGAATCATATTCGACTTGATGAATATAGATCACAGCGTAAATTAATAATTGATAAGATAGATGAAGAGTTTAATGGTCGTTCGAATCAAGGTAATCACCTTGATGTAAGCGAGACTAACACTGATCAATCCGCAGATGATTCATCTGTTTTTATGAAGACCATCGCATTCTTTAAAAATAGTGATGTTGATGACTAAATTTTAAACTTTATTACTGTATTATACGCAGCAGTTTTAGCTGCTCATAAATAAAGTAAAAACATGATTTACCAGTATTTATAACCATACTGCTATCAGGAATACAGGTAAATTTACTTAATAGCTAATTAATAGTTTGCCGATTCTATAAAAGGTTATAGAATTGGCCAAAATTTGATTTCAAAGGGGATTCTCATGGGTTTTGTAGGCTTTTTTCAAGACGGTGGTACATTTATGTATATCATCCTGGTGGTATTGGCAATTGGCCTCGCCATCGCAATTGAACGATTCCTCTATATCACCAAAACACAAGGTAAAACTAAAAAAGTATGGGAGCAACTGGTACCCATGCTAAAAGCCGAAGATTATGCTCGCGCGATGAAGTTAACTGAATCGGTGAAAACACCATTATCAACCATGCTAAATTATGGCTTTGCTCGTAAAAACACTAATGCACCCCGTGAAAATATTGAATCAGCAATGGAAGAAGGCATGATGGAAGTTATGCCTGAACTAGAGCAGAGAACACATTATCTGGCTACATACGCGAATATAGCAACGCTTCTAGGACTGCTTGGAACAATCATAGGTCTGATTGATGCTTTTACCGCTGTTGCCTCTGCTGACCCTGCTGAAAAAGCTGACCTATTATCCGCGAGTATATCAGTTGCGATGAACACCACCGCATTCGGCCTGGTAGCTGCAATTCCCCTTATTCTTATACATTCATACCTGGTTACAAAAACCGCACGTCTGGTCGATAACATCGAAATGGCAGCTGTAAAGTGTTTAAACCTGATTGCTAAAGACTAGTCTTAAGGCTTATTGAAATTCAAATAGCAATTAAACAGGTATAAGAGATACGAATGAAACTTGTCAGGCGAAAACACGTACGTGAAGATGTTGAATTAAACATCACTGCATTTTTAAACTTAATGGTTATTCTAATTCCATTTCTTTTAATTACTGCCGTATTTTCTCGTGTAACAGTACTTGAGCTTAATTTACCTTCTAAAAATGCAATTGCCAAACAGGAAGAAAAAATTAAGTTACAGCTTGAGCTCGTTGTTCGTAATAATAGTTTTGAAATCAGAGATGCTAATCTAGGTCGTATTAAGTACTTTGCACGTACTGAAGGTAATACAAACTGGAAAACATTCACTGATATTTTAGTTGAAATTAAAGCACGATTTCCTGACGAACAAAGCATTACTTTGCTTCTAGAACCCAAAATCAACTATAAAACCCTGATTAAAGTTATGGACAGGGTTCGTTATGCGGATGTAGTTCAGGTTTTTGAAGTAACCACTGTTGAACTATTTCCAAACATTTCTATTGGCGATGCACCCGAGTTAGTTGAAGCAGCTGCACCAGCAGCAAATGCTAACAATAGTGGAGGTGCTGCAAAATGATGAATAAATCTAAACGTGCAAAAAGAATGGAACGTCACCATGCACGTCGTAAACAGCCGGCGTTAAATCTTGTTTCATTAATGGATATTTTTACTATTCTGGTTTTCTTCCTGTTAGTAAGTTCATCTAATGTTCATCAGCTACCTAAGAAAAAAGATATTAATCTACCGACTTCTACTGCTACTAAAGCACCTAAAGAAACATTAATAATTTCTGTAACTCAGAGAAGCATTCTGGTTCAGGGCAGAGAAGTTGCGATTATAAATAACGTAATGCAAGATGCATCTCCTCGTATAGCAGGTCTTGAAAAGGAACTGACATTTTTAGGCTCTAAAGCCCGTGTCGTTAAAGGCCCTGATGGAAAAATAAAGGGTAAAGCTGTAACAATTATGGGTGATGAAAACATCCCTTATGAACTGTTAAGAAAAATATTAGCAACCTGTCGAGAAGCTAATTATACAAAAATAGCCTTTGCAGCAATGCAAAAAGCGGCTTCAGGGGATAATAGCTAGTGTCTGCTGCTTATTATGAAAATCTGGCATTAGGCTGGAAACCTCTTGGAACAGGTGATTCTCAATTTAAGCTAATAACGGCTATTACTATTGTTATTGCTTTAATATTTGCAGGCGTTATGTCATCGATAGATGTTCCGGAACCCGACCGTGAAGCAAAAGCGGCCGTACCAGAACGTATTGCGAATTTTATTCTTGAGAAAAAAGAAAAGCCGAAACCTAAAGTAGTCAAACCTAAACCTAAACCTAAGCCCATTGTTAAGCCTAAGCCTAAGGTAAAAAAACTACCTAAGAAAAAAGAAAAATTAAAACCATTAACTAAAACACAGAAAAAAGCGCGTGAAAAAGCGGCTGATACCGGTTTACTTGCTCTAGGTAATGAGCTTGCAGATCTAATGGACACATCAGATGTAAGCGCCATGGTTGGCGGAAAGGTTAAATCAAGCTCAAAATCAGCGACTAAAGCTGCAAGCCATAATAAAGCCCTGTTAACCGCAGATGCGAGTAAGGGTAGTGGTGGTGTTAATTCTGGTGAGTACACGACTAGCGTAGGTAAGACCCAGCTTTCTCAACGTGATATCACTCAGGTAAAGCAATCTTTATTAACCTCTGGTCAATTGGCTAAAGGGCGTGATGCGGACCGTAAGAAAAAATCACGTACCGGTGGTGTTAGGGCTGAAGAAGATATTACTATCGTATTTGATCAGAATAAAAGTAAATTATATTCAATCTACAATCGTGCTCGACGTAAAAATCCGAGCCTAAAAGGTAAAATCGTACTCGCAATTACCATTGCACCTAGTGGCTCTGTGACTAAAGTTAAAATCGTTTCCAGCGAACTGGGTGATCCCAAACTTGAAAAACGCCTGTTAAGCCGTATCAAACTGTTCAAGTTTGGCGCTAAGAAAGTTGAACAGGTCACCGTAACTTACCCTATTGAATTTTTACCTTCGTAGATTATTCCGCCTGCCTCCAGTTAATGACTGCAACCGCATCATTAACTGAGGGATAGCTGCCTTCAAGCTGTTTTCCTGTACTTTGGGATTATGCTAAACTCCCGCGCCATGAAAACTGCCGACTTTGATTTTCACCTACCTGAAGAGCTGATAGCTCAATACCCTCTTAAAGAGCGAACTGCTAGCCGGTTACTGCATATTAGGGGGGAAAGTATAACTGATCGCGTGTTTTCAGATTTAACCGAACTGTTAAACGATGGAGATCTACTGGTATTTAATAATACCCGTGTGATACCTGCTCGATTGCATGGCCAGAAAGACACAGGTGGTAAAGTTGAGGTTCTTGTAGAACGCGTACTGGACACTCATCATATACTTGCCCATGTTAAAGCCAGTAAATCCCCTAAGGCAGGAGCAGGTTTAATTCTTGAAGAACATATTAATGCCACCATGGTTGAGAGGGTAGGTGATTTATTTAAACTTCGCTTTGAGGCTGATACTGGCGTTTTAGAACTTCTTGATCAATACGGGCATATGCCTTTACCGCCTTATATAGAAAGAGCAGATGAACAGGCCGATCAGGAGCGTTATCAAACTGTTTATGCCAAGCATGCAGGTGCGGTTGCTGCGCCGACGGCGGGCCTTCATTTTGACGAAAAAATAATAGCGCAACTGACTCAAAAAGGCATTAAATCAGCATTTGTAACATTACATGTTGGTGCGGGTACTTTTCAACCTGTAAGGGTAGATGATATTGCAGATCACCACATGCACGCAGAATATATCGATGTAGACAGCTCAGTAGTTGACCTGATCAAACAGACTAAAGCTGATGGCGGCAGGGTTATTGCTGTTGGAACAACGGCTGTTAGAAGCCTCGAATCTGCTGCTATGAATGGCGTCTTATCTGAGTTTCATGGTGACAGCCAAATATTTATTTATCCCGGATATGAATTTAAAGTGATTGATGCAATGGTGACTAATTTTCATTTACCTCAATCAACATTATTAATGTTGGTCAGCGCCTTTTCTGGTCATAAGAGAATGATGGAAGCTTATAATCACGCAGTTAAAGAAAAATACAGGTTCTTTAGTTATGGCGATGCCATGTTTCTTGAAAAACAGATACATGGTTCATAAAGCAGAAAACTTACACAAACAAGACATTTCACACACAAGTTAATTTACATTAAGAAGTTTATCTATGTCATTGATGCAATTTGAATTAATAAAAGGTGATAAGGGACCTCGCAGAGGTCAAATCACTTTTCCTCGCGGAACAATACAAACCCCGGCGTTTATGCCCGTAGGCACATACGGCACTGTAAAAGCCATGACCCCGGAAGAGCTAAAAGAACTGGGTGCTGAAATAGTACTAGGCAATACATTTCACCTTATGCTGAGACCGGGAACGGAAATTATTAAAAAGCATGGTGACTTACATGATTTCATGCATTGGGATAAACCTATTCTCACCGACTCAGGCGGTTTTCAGGTTTTTAGCCTGGCCAAACTTCGAAAAATTACGGAAGAGGGTGTAACCTTTAACTCGCCTGTTGACGGCCAAAAGGTAACGTTAACACCAGAAAGCTCAATGCAGGTTCAACGCGATCTGGGCTCAGATATCGTTATGATATTTGATGAATGCACGCCATATCCGGCAACAGAGAAAGAAGCTAAAGACTCTATGGAATTGTCACTTCGTTGGGCTGATCGTAGTAAAAATGCCCATCAGGGCAATGAATCAGCTCTATTTGCCATTGTTCAGGGTGGTATGCATTCTAATCTGCGAGAACAGTCAGCTAATGAACTGGTTAATATCGGATTTGATGGTTATGCAATCGGTGGGTTATCTGTTGGTGAGCCAAAGGAAGAACGTAACAAAGTATTAGAAGTGACAACGCCGTTGCTGCCTGAAGATCAGCCACGTTATTTAATGGGCGTGGGAACACCGGAAGATATAGTTGAATCCGTACGACGCGGTGTAGATATGTTTGACTGCGTAATGCCCACCAGAAACGCGCGCACAGGTTTTTTATACACATCAACAGGCATTGTAAAAATTCGAAATGCTAAATACAAAGATGATATTCGACCTGTAGATGAGCAATGCACCTGTTATACCTGTAGAAATTATAGTCGCGCATATCTACGCCACCTTGATAAGTGCAAGGAAATACTCAGCTCACGGTTAAATACCATCCATAATCTACATTATTACCAACAATTAATGAAAGATATTCGTTTAGCCATTGAAGAAGATAGGTTTGATACCTATGTAGAAGACTTCTACGCTGCACGACAAACTGACCCAGCATAAGTTAAAAGATTGATTTAACGGGATTTCAATGAAATCTCGGCTGACGTTAAGCCAGCAAAGTGGCATAATACCGCGCAATTTAACATTACATATAGATAACCCTTAAGGGTGGAGAGTTTTATGAGTTTTTTTATATCAGATGCATTAGCTGAAGGCGGCGCTGCTGCTTCACAGGGCGACCCGATCACAGCTTTACTTTTTCCAATCGGTTTACTGGTGCTTTTCTACTTCTTTCTGATACGCCCCCAAAGCAAACGCGCTAAAGAACAAAAAGCGATGGTTTCTTCACTTAATAAAGGTGACGAAGTATTAACTCAGGGTGGAATCCTGGGAAAGATTACCAAAGTAAGTGAAGGTTTTATAACTATAGAAGTTAGTGAAAATGTAAATATCACAGTTCAGAAAGCGGCTGTTGGTTCACTAATGCCTAAAGGAACAATCAAAGAACAAAAATAATAAAAAAATATGCAGATATCTCAATGCGTTTATACGTATTGGGATATCTGCAAAATATATTTCACTAAATATAAAAAGACCGGGCAATAAGAATGATTAATCAGTACCCATTATGGAAATACCTGCTACTTGTAATAATACTCGTAGCCGGCGGGATATACGCCATGCCAAACTTATATGGTGAAGATCCTTCCGTCCTTGTTTCACTCAGAAACAAGACAGTTGATGAAGCCACTAAAGTTAAAGTTGACGAGTTATTAAAAAACGCTGCGATACAAACGAAATCAAGTGAACTCAAAGACAACAAGCTGTTAATTCGTTTTAACTCTGTTGAGACTCAGTTAACTGCTGCAACCAAAATTAAAGAGTTTAAATTTATAACTCGTAACAGTGATTACACAGTTGCACTTAATCTGGCTCCTGCAACACCAGACTGGTTACAATCATTTAGAGCTTTACCGATGTACCTTGGACTTGATTTACGAGGCGGCGTACATTTTCTACTTGAAGTTGACATGCACACCGTGGTTAAAAACATGGAGTCAGATCTAACGTCTGAAATGAGAACTTTTCTCAGAGATGAAAAGATTCGCTATAAAGGTGTTAAAGCGTCTGAGGGCATTATAACAATTGAGTTCCGTGATGCTGACGGCCTGGATAAGGGCACATCAAAACTAAAGTCACAGTTTGGCAATTTAGATTTCATTGAAAAAGAAGAAGCCTTAACTCTAATAGGAAAAATAACAGAAAAAACACTACGCGAAGAACGTAAAGCCGCTATTCAGCAAAACGTTACTACATTACGTAATCGTGTTAATGAACTTGGTGTAGCAGAACCCGTTATTCAGCAACAGGGTGAAAACCGAATTGTAGTCCAGCTACCAGGTGTTCAAGATACTGCACGCGCTAAAGATATTCTTGGCGCAACAGCAACACTTGAGTTTCGTTTAACTGAAGGCACAAGGCTCGACTGGCAAGAAGCTGAAAATGGTGGCTCTATCCCCATTAACGCAAAACTTTATCATGAACGAAATGGTGATCCGGTCTTACTTAAACGACGTATAATTGTTACCGGTGACCAGATAAATAGCGCATCCTCTACAATTGACACACAGTCCGGCTCTCCCGCAGTAAGTGTTCGCCTTGATGGTAAAGGCGCTAAAAAAATGGGGGAAACCACCCGTAAAAATATCAAAAAACCAATGGCCGTTGTTTTCATTGAAAACAAAGTTGTCACAAAAATGGTCGATGGTAAAAAAGAAAAAGTTCGAACACGTAAAGAAGAAGTCATAAATATTGCAACAATACAGGGGCAATTCAGTAAACAGTTCCAGATCACCGGTCTTGAATCATTTGAAGCTAAAGACCTGGCACTGTTATTACGTGCAGGTGCATTAAAAGCACCCGTTGAAATTGTAGAAGAACGAACAGTAGGCCCAAGCCTTGGTAAAGACAACATTGCCCAAGGTAAAAATTCTGTAATGATTGGCTTCTGTCTGGTTCTCGTATTTATGGTTCTTTATTACCGTACTTTTGGTTTAATTGCCAATATTGCATTAACCGCCAATTTAATATTAATAACCGCAATCCTATCATTACTGCAAGCCACACTAACTTTGCCCGGCATAGCCGGTATTGTATTAACTGTGGGTATGGCGGTTGATGCCAACGTACTAATATTCGAACGCATACGTGAGGAACTACGTCTAGGCAACTCGGCTCAGGCAAGTATTCATGCAGGTTATGAAAAAGCATTCAGTACAATAGCAGATGCCAATGTAACCACATTAATCGCAGCCATTGTTTTATTTAGTCTGGGAACCGGGCCAATTAAAGGTTTTGCAATTACCTTATCGATCGGTATTTTAACTTCTATGTTTACCGCAATAATGGGAACCCGCGCATTGGTCAACCTTTATTATGGCGGCCGTAACCTTAAAAATATTTCAATATAGGAAATCAAAATGAATTTTTTATCAGGTAAAACAAACATAGATTTCCTGGGCAAACGCAATATTGCACTTGGGTTTTCATTGATTCTAATACTGATTTCTATTGCCAGTATCTATACACGCGGCTTAAATCTTGGTATAGATTTCACAGGCGGGTACTTAATTGAAGTTGGTTACTCTCAATCGATTGAATTAGAACCGGTACGTAATGCATTAGCAAATAGTGACTATTCCGATGCTTTAATTCAGCACTTTGGCACATCTAAAGATGTTTTAGTACGTATCGCACCACGCGATGGTGTAAATAGCGCACGAATCTCTGATGATGTACTGAACATTTTAAAAAGCACTTCAAGTGATTCGGTTGAAATGCGACGTATAGAATTTGTTGGGCCACAAGTAGGTGAAGAATTAAGAGAGCAGGGCGGACTTGCCATGTTGATCGCTTTATTCTGCATTATGATTTATGTGGGCTTACGCTTTCAGATGAAGTCTGCTGTCGGCGCTATTATGGCATTAATACATGATGTCATAATCACTATTGGCGTTTTTTCTATTATTCAAATGCCATTTGATTTATCAGTACTTGCTGCTCTATTAGCAGTTATAGGTTACTCATTAAACGATACCGTTGTTGTTCTGGACAGAATTCGTGAAACATTCCGTACACAACGCAAAGGCACTGCCATTGAGATATTAAATATGTCAATTAACGGCACGCTATCACGTACTATTATGACATCGTTAACAACCTTACTGGTACTGTCTGCATTGTTTTTACTGGGCGGTGAAGTCATTCATGGTTTTGCATTTGCTCTAATTATTGGCGTGTTTATAGGCACCTACTCATCTGTCTATGTCGCAAGTAACACTCTTGTACTAATGGGCGTTGAAAAACATGACTTCCTTGAACACGCAAAAGAAGATGAAGAAATAGACGAGCTACCTTAATTCGTATTAACAAAAGGGCGTAATCACGTCCTTTTGTCATTTAACCCCATATTATATAGTTTGCAATTTATAGAGAAATCATATGAGCTTTAAGATTTACCTTTCTGGTGAAATACACAGTGACTGGCGTGAGAAAATAACTCAGGGAGTTAAGGATAAAGGCCTGGATATTAAAATCACATCACCCGTAACTAACCATGAAGCAAGTGATGACTGTGGTGATAAGATACTTGGTCCTGAAGCTGAATCATTTTGGAAAGATCATAAAGCTGCCAAGATAAATTCTATACGCATTCGCAAATCCATTGAAGATGCAGACCTTGTTGTTGTTCGGTTTGGTAATCAGTATAAACAATGGAATGCCGCATTTGATGCGGGTTACGCTACTGCGCTAGGAAAATCATTAATAACACTTCATGATGAAGAGTTAACCCATGCACTTAAAGAGGTAGATGCAGCCGCTTTAGCTACTTGCACATCACCTGAGCAAGTCGTTGAAATACTTGCCTACACGCTAAGTTAATTACCAAATTATATATTTAGGAGTAGACTGGCTCGAAAGGCATGTGAATGTACATTTAAACAGCTTCATATGCAGGGCCAGTGAACTCAACATCTAAAATTATTATGTGCTACAAATTAAATAAATACTGTCTGTATTAACACCAACAATCTAAAGTTGTTATTAATACGCTTACCAGCAATTCAATTTATCACACATTTCAAAGATATCTGCTCAAAAACCGTTATCCATTTAGGGTCAATTTAAATTACCCGGTATTTTGCCTAATACTCTTATAAAATAAAGGTTAAAAATCTGCAACTAGATAAGGTTGAGCCAAGCAAATATCTGCTACTAACAAGCAGTATGCAACCCGTAATAATATAGTTGATAAAGCACATATAAGATATTGTTTTTATTATTGATTATTAAACATAACAAGCTACATTAATCACTTCATAGCATCACTTAACAGCACATAAGTACTAGCTTTAAAGTCTATACATCGATCTTCTATAATTATCTCACCACCCTATAAGAAAAATTATAAAGTTTATGCGGCATAAATCATCAGGGCTTCTATACTAGTATACAAAGAAAGTAATTGGCCTGTTTCTCTAAATCAGTTATTGGTCAATTAGTCGAGAATTAATATACAGGATCTTTTTCATGTTAAAGAAATTCAATATAAGAACCCTTCTAGCGGCCAGCTTTACTATTGTTTTATTACTGGTAACGCTGGTTAATATCCCTCTCGTAATCAACACAGTCACCTCTGTGGTTGAAGAGGCAGAAAGGAGAGAGCTAGAGGAGTTGTTTGAGAATGCCAAAGTAGAAATACAAACGGAAGGAGAACTGGCGAATGCATTAGCTTCGATGGTTGCTAATGTTGAGACTTTTAGCGCAATGGTAGCTAATGGTGAACGTGAGCAATTAGCTGAAGTACTAGTACCCGTATTTAAGGTGATGAAGAAAGATTTTCATGCTCGTCAGTTTCAGTATCACACACCACCCGCGACCTCATTTCTGCGTTTACATAAGCCTGCAAAATTTGGTGATGACTTATCCTCATTTCGTAAAACAGTCGTTGCTACTAATAGTTTAAAAAAGAATATCGTTGGTTTAGAGAAAGGTGTCGCAGGATTAGGTATACGAGGTATATCACCTGTTTATTCAGCTGGGCAACATATTGGATCTGTTGAATTTGGCATGTCCTTTGGTCAACCATTTTTTGAAAAGTTTAAAGAAAAGTTTAATGTTGATATTTCTCTATATACAACTACGGATGGTAATTTCAAGAAGTTTGGTTCTACCTTATCAGGCGAACCATTTTTAAGTACTAAAGAATTAAGCTCCGCTTTAAGTAACCCTATCACCATTAAACGTGATTACAGTAATTTACCTTATGCTGTATATGCTCACAGAATTGACGACTTTAATGGTAATGCAGTTGGTGTGTTAGAAATTGGCATGGATCGTAGCCATTATGTCGATGCAATTGATAATGCTAGAAATACAGCCCTGATTATTGGTGTTGGCGCATTAATCATTGGATTAATGATTGCTGGTTTTATAGCCCGATTAATAGGTGGCCCTCTATGCCAGACAGTTGAAGCAATGAATGAGATTGCTGAAGGCGGTGGTGATCTTACTCGTCGTTTAGATGCTGAGGGAAATAATGAAATTAGCCGTTTGGCGGGTGCCTTCAATAGCTTTGCCGAGAAAGTACGTGCCATGGTAAGCCAGGTTTATGGGTCAACAACTCAGTTAGCATCAGCTGCTGAAGAGATGTCAGCGATTATGGTAGAGACCAATCGCAGCACATTGGAGCAACAGTCTGAAACCAGCCAGGTCGTTACAGCCATGAATGAAATGGCAGCAACTGTTCAGGAAGTGGCACGAAATGCTACAGAAGCGGCAGCAGCAGCAAGCAGCGCAGATAATGCAGCAGCTGAAGGAAAGAAAGTAGTAATTGATACAATGAGTGCCATTGAAAATCTATCTTCAGATATTAACTCTGCAGCAAGTGTTATTGGCCAGCTGGAGAAGGACAGTGAAAACATTGGTACTGTACTTGATGTTATTAAAGGTATTGCAGAACAGACAAACTTATTAGCACTGAATGCAGCGATAGAAGCTGCACGAGCAGGTGAACAAGGACGAGGTTTTGCTGTTGTTGCTGATGAGGTTCGCACCTTAGCCAGCAGAACTCAGCAATCTACCCAGGAAATTCAGGAGATGATCGAGAAATTACAGGTTGGCGCGCAATCAGCTGTTAAAGTAATGGACGATAGCAGAAGCAAAGCTGAAGATAGCGTATCACAGGCAGCGACTGCGGCTAGTTCTCTTGAAACGATTACCAATTCTGTTTCTTTAATTAATGATATGAACACTCAGATTGCAACTGCAGCAGAACAACAAAGCGCAGTTGCTGAAGAGATCAATAAAAACATACTGAACATTAGTGACATAGTTGATAGAAGTGCTGATGGAGCGAGTCAAACGTCAACAGCAAGTGAAGAGCTAGCTAGTCTTGCTATTAGGTTACAACAGCTTGTTAGCCAGTTTAAGGTCTAGGCCTTTAGAAATGTTTTATGTGAATGATGTTTTCAGGAAGATTTATTAATAAAATCTATACTAAAAAAGGATGAACAAACCGTTTCATCCTTTTTTATTTATTAAGAACTTTTTGAAAATAAGCCTGACTTTTTATAATACTCTCTATCACGTTAGCCGGTGTATGTGGCGCAGTTAGAATTGATTGAAGATTACCATCTGGGTTTATCAGCATTAATGCAGAGCTATGATCCATTAAATAATCTGTGTCTGTAATTTCACCACTAAGCCCAGGCGCTTTTCTAAATACTGCACTTAATTGCTGGCTAAATTGCTCGACTTCCGCAAGTGTTCCGCCCAAACCAATAAAATCTTTGTTAAAGTATGTAACATAAGAACTTAGTATATCTGCCGTATCACGTTCGGGATCTATAGATAAAAACACTATTTTCGGAGGCTGCATTTTTTGTTTCATCATAAATTCACTGACTTGATTCATTACTGTCATAGTGGTTGGACAAATATCAGGGCAGTGGGTATAACCAACAAATATCAAACTCCATTTATTTCTAAAGTTTTCTTTTGTAACCACTTCAGTACGATGATTAATTAAATTAAACTCTTTAATAAATTTAGCTTTAGGGTAGATTGCGCCCTGTATAGTATCTGGCTTTATACTAACCAAAGTATCATCTGTTGTGTTTTTTCCCATCCAGATACCAGCAAACCCGGCAACTACTGCCGCAATAATTAAAATTAAACTATGTGATTTTTTCATCTTTTTACTTTATTAAATTTTTGAAAGACTATATCAGTTGTTAAGCAGTTCATCTATGCATAGATAACACAACCATTAAATACTCCAAAAGCACCTCTAGATCTATATTTATCCTAAGTAATTTAGTTTTAAGACATATTATTATTGTTTATCATATTATAATATAGTAAAACTATAAAAAACATATACTTATCTTGTCCAAAGTATTATTGAATTGCATCAATTACACTGTTGCTATAGCATCGATTTTGTCAAAAATTAAATGAAATTTCGGGTGTTTTTTGAACAACAAATGGTTTTTACGAATTAGCCTTGCAGCATGTTGCCTCGCGTTCTTTGTTATCGTCTTAGGTGCATACGTACGGCTCTCTGATGCAGGCTTAGGCTGTCCTGACTGGCCAGGCTGTTTTGGGCAAATAGGGGCGCCTGACGAAGCACATGAGATAAGCCAGGCCGTTAACCTTTACCCACACCTTGAAGTTCATCCTGGCAAAGCCTGGAAAGAGATGATTCATCGGTATTTTGCCAGCATTCTTGGATTACTAATTCTCATTATGGCTGCTTTAGCCTGGCGTCACCGGAATAATCCAAATCAGCAGCTTAAATTGCCACTATTACTGGTGTTTCTGGTTATATTCCAGGGTTTACTAGGTATGTGGACTGTTACACAACTGGTACGCCCAACCATAGTCACATTACATTTACTAACCGGGCTGCTGACCTTAAGCCTGCTGTTCTGGGTATTTCTTAAGCACAGTCAGCCCTGGTCAAAAAGTGAATGGTTAGAAAAAGCAAAATTACCTGATAGTCACAGTCTTATTAAACCACTTGCTAAAATTGCTGTTTTAGTTCTCGCATTACAGATTTTTCTTGGTGGCTGGACAAGCACAAATTATGTTGCTTTGTATTGCCCGGACTTTCCAACCTGTCAGGGCGAGTGGGTGCCAGAAACTAATTTCAGCGAAGCTTTTGTCTTTTTCAAAGATCCAACTGTTAATTATGAAGGTGGCTCTTTATCACTGGAGGCAGGTATTACTGTACACTACCTGCACCGCATTGGCGCCTTAGTTACAACTATCGTATTAAGCTTTTTAGCACTTTTAATGTTATTTAAAAGCAACAATGAACTGTTACGTAAACTCGCGGTACTGTTATTATTTTTATTAACAGCTCAAGTCTCCCTGGGCATAGCTAATGTTGTACTTGTATTACCTATACCCATAGCGGTTGCCCACAATGCAATTGCAGCCGCATTACTTCTTTCTTTATTATTAATAAATTATAGCCTTAACCCTGGTTTGGCTATTACCTCCCCAAATGATACAAATAAGGTTCTGTCATGAATGAAGCCACTCTAAAATCACCCAGCTTAAACTGGCGTAATTATTACAACTTATGTAAACCCAAAGTTGTTTATTTAATTGTTTTTACTGCCATCGTGGGTATGCTGCTTTCCACACCCGGCGCTTTACCCCTCGATACGTTTATAGCCGCCTGTTTAGGTATAGGACTCGCATCTGCTTCTGGGGCCGCTTTAAACCACTGGGTTGACCAACATATAGATGTAGTAATGGAACGCACAAGTAACCGTCCTTTACCACAAGGTGAGTTAACATCACGCCAGGCATTAACTTTTGCACTCTCTTTAGCCGTTATCGCTATGGTGATTTTATTAGTATGGACAAATGTGTTAACCACTTTATTAACCCTCACTTCACTTGTCGGTTATGCGGTTATCTATACAATGTTTCTTAAACGCTCTACACCACAAAACATTGTATTAGGCGGTGCGGCTGGCGCAGCTCCACCATTACTAGGCTGGGCAGCAATGACAGGTGAAGTTAATGGCGAAGCATTGTTATTGTTTTTGATTATTTTTGTATGGACCCCACCACATTTCTGGGCACTTGCAATAAAACGTAAAGATGAATATGCCCGTGCCGGTTTACCCATGTTACCGGTTACACACGGCGTTACTTTTACAAAACTACATATTGTTCTTTACACACTAATGTTATTGTCAGTAACCATGATGCCATTTGTCATTCAAATGACAGGACTGATTTATTTTGCTGGAGCAGTTGCTTTAGGGCTTGGTTTTCTTTATCACGCGGTTAAGCTGTATAACACGGGTGAAAGTGATGAGCACTCAATGAAAACTTTCAGTTACTCAATATTTTACTTAAGTGCCTTATTTGGTTTCTTATTAATAGATCATTACGCAAGAATAGTTTTAAGAATGTTTATGTAATAATATTTTTTTATACAAAGCAGGGCGGTATAAAATTATACTACCCTGCTAAATTACAGAAGGTTAAGGGAATGCAGGCATACTTGGATCTGATCCGCCCATAATGGTTTGTTTATGAGCCTCCATCTTGTGATTAACCTCTTCAACCTTTTCTAGCGGCACATCTGCCATCAAAAGAATTTTACCTTCCTCCATAGATTGCTCAAATTCTTTTAGTCTTGAGTTTTTAGTACTCGAACCAATCATGCCTGACGTCCAAATACCAAAGCCCGCACCAAATAAGGTACAACCCAATACAATTAGGCCCATAACAGAACCCACCTGAAGAGCTGTTATTGCAATAATACTACCGACAAGACCTGATATACCGCCAATTACCATACCCGTTTCTACTCCATGAACAATATCGCTTTTTTGGAATATACTGGCTTCGGGTAGATCACCTAAATCTACACCATCTTTTGCCATTACATGGATATGCTGCTCGTCAATTCGAGCGAGTAAGAGTTCATCAACCGTTTTAGAAGCTTCTCCCAGATTAGGGAGTAAAAAATAGAGTCTTTTTCTCATTTGGGCTCTCCTGTTTGAAGTAAGTGTGTACTCTAGAAAACCGTGTTCACTTACGAGTATAGACAGCCCTTACGCTTGAATTTATATATTGGATAAACGGTATATATTTCAGTAGACACTAAAAAACCCGCTTAAGCGGGTTTTTTAGTGTCAATCACTGATATGCGATAGTAATTAAGCTGATGTCGCAGATATAAAGAAAATAGCAGCACCAAGGAATACAACAAGCATTACCAAACCAATTGTAATAACCCAGGTGGAATAGACGAAACCTTCTTCTTCAGGAATATGCATAAAAATGGGTATACCTGTATATAACAGGTAAACAGCTGCCGCCATAGCAACTATCCCAACTATCACGTTTATATATAAAACAGGGTACAGAGCAACAAAGCCAAGCAGAAACAAAGGCAAAGAGGAGAACACAGCTAACTCAGTGCAATGCAATGGGTTTGGTTTTAGATCAAATGTTTTTGCAAACCAGCAGATTGCATAACCAAGAGCATAAACACCGATGTTAAGACACATAAAAGCAGCCAAGGCAGCAATGATCGCTTTATCGGGAGTCATAACAAAGAGGGTTCCTATACCCAGGTCCCAACCAATATGAACAGTTGCTATATATGCACAAATTGTTGGTATTAATGATAATACGGCTACGTGAAGCAAAATATCCGTTATCTTTGCGGGTTCACGATCAGCATCACGTAAACATTCTTTAGGTTTATAGACATGGCAAAAGTGTTTAAACAGCATTTATTAATACCCCATAATTATTTGAAATATTTACTTATTTAAGCAATAAGTTACATAAATATAAGTATAGAACTTATTCTGTAAATTATTAGCTTTTCTAATATCATTTTATTTAAAATTTATGACAATTTAAGAGAATTTAAATTTATCTAGGTACTTATATATCACAGGTAATTAGGTTATGTGAAGCAATATATTATAAATACATATATTAATGATAAAAATCAGAAAAATACCTAATAAATATACAAATAACTAATTGTCAGTGTATGATCAATTAACTGAATTTATTGAAATAAACTAATTTTTTAATGAGGTGAATGTGAGCGATCAAAACAAATCTGCTCGTAAAGGCACAGGTTTTTTAAATGTACTAAAAAGTACTATTTTCGCCGCGGGCGGAATTCAAACAAAAGCAAATAGAGAAAGAGATTTTGAGCATGGTAAACCATCAACATTTATTGCTGCTGGCATTATATTTGTCGTGGTATTTATTTTGAGTGTTGTAGGTGTTGTGCAACTGGTTATGCATTACGCTGCTCCATAACTCTGATAAAAAAAGTCGAGCGTTTACATAACCAGCAACAAGCCAGTTATCTAGCGTAAGCGTGAAACTTTTAATAACTTAGTCATATCTTTATTTATTAATTTTGGTTCAAGATCTTTTGAAAAATGCATCATAATATTACCCAAAGGATCGACCAGATATATTGACTGCAATTGCAGTGGATTCGATTCTAGTTTACTAATTGCTTTAATTTTATCAGACGAAGTGTAAATACGTCCTGCAGCCTGGTGCTCTTTTTCTATTAACGTTACAAATGCTTCATCTGGCTCTGCTAAATGAACAATACCGTGATTAACTCTGTCCTGGTATTTACCAATCCCAATATTAATCTGTCGCATATTATACAAACTGGTTTGACAGCTTGAATCACAGCTAGCACCAACAAAATACAGCATTCTCCAGTGAGGTGTGAGCTCTTCTTCTGATAACTCAACACCGTCTTTACCGGTAATACCTAGAGTATGTATATCAACAATCGGAATAATTAGCTCACCATTACTTTTAATGGAAGGCCTGTCTCCAAAATAGAAAAATAAAACCGCTAAAATTGCTGGTATAAAAAATGATGCTGTAAGCACCCATAAAGCCATATTACTGCGTTTTTTCTGTGGCTGATTTGATGGTTGATCTGTGGACTGATCTTTAACTTCGTTTGTCATGTAAAACCTTAATCTTTATTAGTATTTTTTGTATTTACCACAATGTATATGATAAATAACGTTAATGAAAGTCCAAACCATTGAAATGCATATGCTGTATGTTTTTCACTTCGCATATTAATTTTTATTGGCAAGGGCTGTAAATTAGTCTGAGCTGTCTGGTCCATTATAATAACCATGGGCATTAGCTTATAATCTAACTGTTTTTCAATTTCAATAATATCCACATACTGTAACACTACCGGCCATTGAGAATAGCTATTTGCATTATCCGAAAGCACTAATGTTTTCGATGGGGCATGAGCAACCAGACCATCTATACGTAACGTTTCAGTTGTCACACTTATATCCGGCAAACTAGAGCGACTTTCACCAACGGGTAACCAGCCTCTGTTTACCAATATCGCTTTATTATCAGATAGTTTTAGTGGTGTAAAAACACTATAACCCGCAATCATATTATTAACCTGATTATCTAGGTATATTTGATGCTGTAAGTCATACTCTCCTGAAGCAAATACAGGTTGATATAACCAGTTTTCTTCCTCACTCGCAATAGAATCTAAAGAAATAGTTGCCGTACCTTGCTTACTCTCTATTAATGACTGAACATTGGCTTTATAATCGGCACGATCAAGCTGCCAAAAGCCAAGTGATATCATTATATAAAGCAGGGCAATAGTTACCAGACTCGGTATAAAAGTTGCGTTAAATTGATAGTTTTTTATTTGCATACCGATATGGCTTTGTAAGAAATTTACACTTTAAATAAGAGGTTAATAGAGTGATTTTTAAAATTTTTATTATTGTATTATTAATTGTAGTATTAGTTAGTTTAGGTTCAGCACTATATCATCTTGTGAACAATAAAGGGAATTCTGATAAATTGATTAAATCATTAACCTGGAGAATAGGGCTTTCAGTTGGAATATTTATACTACTTTTAATTGGGCAGGCACTTGGATTAATTCAACCACACGGATTATAAAACATAGTCGTAAGTCGCAAGTCATAAGTCTTTTAATTTTTTAGACTTACGACTTCTAACTTACGACTTGTTTGAGGTTATAACCAATATACAAATATGTATAGACCTAACCAAACAACATCAACGAAATGCCAGTACCAGGCAACCGCTTCAAACCCAAAGTGATTATCTGCAGTAAAGTGACCTTTAAGACAACGTATTAAAATCACAAATAACATAGTTGTACCCATTGTTACATGGAAACCATGAAAGCCGGTCAAGAGAAAGAAAGTACTACCATAAATGCCAGAATCCATCGTAAGTCCAAGCTCATTATAAGCGTGAATATACTCTTCTACCTGTAACACAAGGAATACACAGCCTAATAGAACAGTAAGACCTAGACCTAAATTAAGGTGCAAACGATTTCCAGCACGTAATGCATGGTGTGCCCATGTAACAGTTACACTAGATGTTAATAGAATAGCCGTATTAATCGCTGGCAAACCCATCGCCCCCATTGCTTCTCTAGGAGCGGCGATTTTTGCATTATCCGGATTAGTTAAAAGTGGCCATACTGCTTCAAACGCGGGCCATAGAAACTCATGTGTTGCCGCGTTATTTCCCTCACCACCTAACCAGGGCACAGATAATACGCGAGCATAAAAGAGCGCACCAAAGAATGCCGCGAAGAACATGACTTCAGAAAAAATAAACCACATCATACCCAGACGAAATGATTTATCGACCTGTGTATTATAGCTACCAGCCATAGACTCATCGATTACTGAACCAAACCAGCCGAAGAACAGATAAGCAACCATTAATAAACCTACTGGTAACAGTAGACTCATCTCACCTGCGTGTATTGTATTTACCGCACCAATAACCGAAGTTGTTAATGCAACTGTTCCAACTATGGGCCATTTACTTGGCTCTGGGATAAAATATTCACCGTGACTTGCAGTACTCATAATAATTAATCCTGATTACTTGAAAGTATTAATAGATTTAGCGGTTGAACTATTATCTGCCAAATCTTCGTTGTTTTGTTTACTGGTAAAGAAAGTATAGGACAAAGCGATCTCATTTATATCATCTGATAATTCACTATCAACAATAAAGGTGACCGGCATTATTTTTTCTTCTCCAGCTTTTAATTCTTGCTGGGTAAAGCAGAAGCATTCTGTTTTTTGAAAGTATGCAGCAGCTAACCCTGGAGCAACACTGGGAACAGCATTACCCACAATACTCTTATTTGAAATGTTTTTAGCGATATAACTTATCGTAGTTGGCTTACCGGGATGAACCTCAATAAAATCCTGCTGAGGTTTAAACTCCCAGGGCATAGATTCATTCAGGCTTGCCAGAAAAGTAATTTTCACTAAACGGCTTTCATCTACAACAGGTGCAGTTTTAAAATTAACTTTATCACCTGTCTTTCCATTTAAGCCGGTTATATCGCAAAACACGTCATATAACGGAACCAGTGCAAAACCAAATCCAAACATAGCTACTACGACTACTAATAACTTGCCAATAACTTTTGGGTTATCAGTTGTCTGTTTATTTGAGTCTTGCACTGTCATATTCCGCACCTGACCTTATTTAACTTGAGGTGGAGTTGTGTAGCTGTGGAATGGAGCAGGTGATGGAAGATCAAATTCCAGACCTTCAGCGCCTTCCCAAACTTTATCCGTTGCTTTCTCGCCACCCTTAACGCATTTGATAACTACGTATAAGAAGATTAACTGAGAGAAGCCAAATACGAATGCACCAACAGAAGCTATCTGATTAAACTCAGCAAACTGAAGAGCGTAATCAGGAATACGACGTGGCATACCCGCAAGACCGACAAAGTGCATAGGGAAGAACAATACGTTTGCAGAAATACAGGTTAACCAGAAATGCAGCTTACCTAATTTTTCGTCATACATATTACCTGTCCACTTTGGTAACCAGAAATAAACCGCTGCCATAATAGAGAAGGCCGCACCGGTAACCAGTACATAATGAAAGTGAGCAACTACAAAGTAGGTATCGTGATACTGGAAATCAGCTGGCGCGATACATAACATCAGACCTGTAAATCCACCCATGGTAAACAGGAAGATAAAGGCAATGGCGAATAACATTGGCGTTTCAAACGTTAACGCACCTCTCCACATGGTAGACATCCAGTTAAAGACTTTAACACCTGTCGGTATCGCAATTAACATGGTTGAGTACATAAAGAACAGTTCACCTGCTACCGGCATACCAACTGTAAACATATGGTGAGCCCATACGATAAACGACAGGAAGGCAATTGATGCAGTTGCATATACCATCGAGCTATAACCAAACAATGGCTTGCGCGAGAAGGTTGGCACGATAGAAGAGATAATACCAAAAGCCGGTAAAATCATAATATACACTTCTGGGTGACCAAAGAACCAGAATACATGCTGGAACATAACCGGATCACCACCACCCGCAGCATCAAAGAAGCTGGTACCGAAGTTTCTATCGGTAAGCATCATTGTTACAACACCTGCTAAAACCGGCATAACTGCAATTAATAAGTAAGCTGTAATGAACCATGTCCATACAAAGATAGGCATCTTCATATATGTCATGCCAGGCGCACGCATATTCATAATCGTTGCAATAACGTTAATTGCGCCCATTACAGAAGAAATACCCATCAGGTGAACAGAAAAGATAAAGTAATCTGTACTATCAGGCCCGTAGGTAGTTGAGAGCGGAGCATAGAATGTCCAGCCAAAATTCGGCGCAGATCCTAAGCCCATAATACTCATAACTAAACTGGCTAGCAGCATTCCAAATGCACCCGGAAGCAACCAGAAGCTCCAGTTATTCATACGCGGTAATGCCATATCTGGCGCACCAATCATCATGGGTAACTGCCAGTTAGCTAAACCAACGAAGGCGGGCATAATCACACCAAATACCATGATCAAACCGTGCAGCGTTGTTAGCTGGTTAAAAAATTCCGGTTCTACAATTTGCATACCGGGTTGAAATAATTCAGCACGAATCAACAGCGCTAGTGCGCCACCAATAAAGAACATGGTAAATGCGAACCACAGGTACATTGACCCAATGTCTTTATGATTTGTACTAAATAGCCACCGACCTAAGCCCGTAGGCTTATGATCGTGATCATGATGTTCTTCTACTACAGCGTTCATGTTTGCCTCTCTTTAAGTCTTTTATTAACGGGCCGCTTTTACTTCGGACGGTTGAACCATATCACCAGTATTATTACCCCAGGCATTACGCTCATAAGTAATAATTGCTGCTAAATCTGCATCGTTTAACTGCGGGCCGAAAGCCTGCATGCCTGTGCCTTCAACACCATTGACTACGACATCAATATGTTTAGCAATATCGCCAACCGCTATGGCGCTGCCTTTAAGACCAGGGAAAACATTAGGAAGACCTTCACCATTAGCCTGGTGACAGGCACCACAACTTGTGTTGTAAGCCGTTTCACCATGAGCCATTAATTCTTCCATAGTCCATGTCTTATTACCGCTTTCTGCAGCAGCTGCCTGAGCTGTTTTCTTCTCGCTCAACCAGGCCAGGTAATCTTCTTCTGACTTAGCTTCAACAACGATTGGCATGAAACCATGGTTAGCACCACATAGTTCAGCACACTGGCCACGGTAAATACCTGGCTCATCAACACGTGCCCAACTTTCATTTATATAACCGGGGATAGCATCTTTCTTAACACCAAATGCAGGCACCCACCAGGCGTGAATAACGTCACTTGATGTGAATAGGAAACGAATCTTTTTACCGGTAGGAACAACTATTGCGTTATCTACTTCAAGTAAGTAGTTTTCACCCTTAGCTTCCTTATTTTTTATCTGGTCCATTGGCGTACTTAAATTACTGAAGAAATTAACATCTTCACCAACATAGTCGTAATGCCATTTCCATTGATAACCCGTGACTTTAATTGACATATCAGAATCTGATACATCTTCCATAGCCAGTAGTGCAGAGGTAGCAGGAATTGCCATACCAATAAGAATAAGAATAGGAATAACTGTCCAGAGAATTTCTATGGTGAGGTTATCATCGAAAGTAGCAGGCTTATGACCCTTGGCTTTCGTATGAGTAAGTATTGAGTAGGTCATGACACCGTAAACCACGATACCAATTACAACGCATATCCACATTACTATTTGATGAATGTCATATGCATTTTGGCTGGTGGATGTGACACCGGGCTCTAAATTCAATCGATATTCAGCTAGTGTCGGATTGCTTAATAGCAACAGACAGGCTAGGCCCAATGGCCGGGTTACTGCTCTCATTTTTACCCCCTGGAGTAAAGGTTTTTATAATTATCGTACTTAAAACTAAAAAAGTTACCGATACGTCATTATTAAAATTATCGTTAACTTGAATTTTATAATGCTATTTTCTAAAAACTCGAATATCAGAGTATTATTATTATTTAATGTGAACCCGGTTGTATGCCAGTCGATGGCCAAAGTGAAAAATTTAAGCTCATTTTTTTTATAATTCAGGGCAATATAAATAGCTCCATGATAAAAATCAAGAAAAGCTTATATTTTTATTGTTATAAAGGCATAACATAAGTTAATGAGCATGAGAACCCACTAAAGTATTTGATATATATCAATAAAATCATTTTGTTGATTATTGCCTTATAATAAAAATTGATACCTATAAAATCAAATTATCTTTTAATTTTTATTCCATTTTTTATAATAAAAGTTGATAAATAATGAGCTTCTTATAAAAGACAGCTAAAATTCAATTTTCTTACACCTTACTATTTTAAAATATTAAAATATGTAACATTAGACGTGTTTATTAAATCAGGAAGCCAAATGCATGCTAAAATTTCTAATAATCAAAGACCATAATCCTGGAGATGAAGATGCCTGATCTTGAATTTAATAACACTCTCACAGATGAAGTGAAGATATCCCCGGAAGCAATGGAGCAGCTGGCGGCAATTATAGATCAGGAGGCAGACGCCGCTGGAATACGTATTTATGTCTCAGGGGGAGGCTGTAGTGGTATGACATACGGAATGACACTTGTTGAGCAACCCTCTCAGTTTGACTCTCTTCTGGAAACAGAAAAACTCAAATTATACGTAGACAGTATTGCACTAGGTTATTTAAACGGTGTTGAAATTGATTACAAATCTGAAGGACTGAATAAAAGCTTTGTATTTAAAAATGTTTTTGCGCAAACAGGTGGTTCCGGAGCCTGTGGTGGCTGTAGTGGTGCGGCATAAATAAAACCGCCCTGGTCTACATTTAAGGGCGCCTATAGGCGCGCCTTAATAATTAACTCACAAAACAGCAGCCTCATATACAGGCAAGACTATCAAACCGTTCTTACTTTTAATATCGCAGCCCAGTAGCTATCGCATTGCTCCCTATATAAATGCAGCCAAACGTATGGGACTCAATGTTCTTATTGCCTCTGAAGGCAAGTACTCTCTCATATCTGAAGTTTACGAAGGACTTCATATTAATCTTAGTAATCAATCAGCTGCCCTGGAAACTATTATCAAAGAATCCAGGTTTAAAAAACTAATTGGCGTACTCGGCTCAGATGACAGTACCGTTGAATTAGCCGCCATGGTTGCCAAAGCGTTAAATTTACCTCATAACCCGCCACATTCGGCTCGTCTAACAATGAGAAAAGATCTAGCCAGAGCACACCTTTCATTAGACAAATGCGCTGTGCCAATTCACAGCCTAATAAGCCTGACTGAGCCCCTGGATCGACAGTTAGCTGGATTACCCTGGCCATGCGTTATCAAACCTCTACATCTATCAGCGAGTAGAGGGGTAATACGGGTAAACAATAAGGATGAACTTTTAACAGCTTGCCAACGTGTCAAAAGCATAATAAATGAATCAGGTGATGATTTTGAACGTTCACACATTTTAATTGAAGAGTACATAGAAGGTAGTGAGGTAGCATTTGAAGGTTATCTACAAAACGGAAAGTTACATACTCTGGTCATATTTGATAAACCGGACCCTCTAACAGGACCTTATTTTGAAGAAACTATTTATGTAACTCCGTCATCTTTAGACAATCATACACAAGCTAAAATTAAACAACGTGTTAATGAAGCCTGTCAGTCATATGGTTTAATAAGCGGACCAATTCATGCTGAATTAAGAGTGAATCAAAAGGATGCTTATATTCTAGAAGTTGCCAGCCGTACAATTGGTGGTGAATGCGCAAGAAGCCTTGATGCGGGTAATGATTATAATTTAGAAGAATTGGTTATATCGTTAGCCATCGGTAAAACTGTAAATGCCCAGCCACCTGAAAATGCGCGGGGTGTGATGATGATACCTATCAAAGAAGCAGGTATTTTACGCAGAGTAGAGGGCTTGTTGGCAGCTAGAAAAACACCCAATGTAGATAAGGTTGATATTATCATTCGCGAAGGCAATGAACTAATCCCCTTACCAGAAGGCAACCAGTATCCGGGTTATATCTTTGCACAGGCAGAAAACTCAGAGCAGGTTATAACTGCTTTAAAATCAGCTTATGAAAAACTAAACTTCGTTATGGCGCCAGCTATAAAACTACATAAACAACAATTAACACATTAAATAGTTAAATCAATTATTTCTTAGCACCACCAGCATTAAAACCTGCAGGTACCTGACCATGGTCTCCTTCATTAAAAAAGAAACCCTGCATGTGTTTTTCAATCAATTCAATATTTTTAATATCAGCCGTATTTAACCCATTTTCATTAATGATAGTTGTTAAACGATCCAGCCATTGTTTCCAGCCTTCTTTAGATACATTGTTGTAAATTCTCTGGCCAAGCTCTCCCGGGTGGGGGACTTTATCTAACGCTTCTAATTCTGCGTTTAAAACGGCGCAATATACTGTTCTCATAATTTTTACCTTCAGCTAGATTTATCCAGCTTTCCATCAATTTCATATTTTTTTAATAATACACCTTCATCACCACAGCAACTGGCTGCACATTTTTTTATCTGGTGTATTTCTTCTGCGCTACTATTTAAATAGACCTCAATCGGTTTATTCTCTTCAGCACAATCACAACCCTTATCATTATAAACATATACATTTTCAAGACCTGCTCGCTGAGCTGCTTTTTCCGCATCACGCAACGATGATTCTGGTGTTGAGGACAGGTGACTCAATTTATAAGCAGGGAAGAACCTTGTGATATGCCATGGGCTGTCGGCACCTAAATTATCTCTAACCCAACAGGCAATCTCATAATACTCATCAGGATTATCATTTTTACCCGGAATAATATTTGTTCGGGTCTCTACATGAATACCTAGTTCATGTGCTTTCTTTATAGAGTGCAAGACTTGCTCAACCTTGGCAGGTCGACATATATCCTGATAAAACTCATCACGCATACTCTTAATATCAGAACACAGCACATCAATATAGGGTGCGGCTAACTCAAGCGCTTCATCCGTAATATAACTGTTTGATACATATACAGTATATAAACCAGCTGCATGAGCGAGCTTAGATACGTCTATTACATACTCTAACCATACTGCTGGTTCAGAGTAGGTAAATGCAATACCTTGAACACCTGCTCTAATTGCAGTATCCACCAGTGATTGGGCTGGCACCCAAACTTCTGTAGACTCTCCTCTGGCTAGCCCATCCAGCGCTTCAACGCCCCATGAGATATCAAGATTATGACAGCCACCACAACGAAAACTACAACCATAACTACCTACTGACATAACTTTAGTGCCAGGTCGATAGTGTTTTACGGGTTTATCTTCAATCGGATCGATATCAATAGCTGACAAAATACCATAAGAGAGATTATATAAAGTGCCGTTACGATTAACATGGGCCTGACAAAAACCCCTTTGACCATGGGCTATTTTGCATCTCCACAGGCACAAATGGCAACGCGTTGTGCCATTATCTAGCTTTTCCTGCAAGCGTGTTTCAACTAGCCGATATTCATTCAAATCACTCATATGATCGATTATAAAGTAATAAACACCGGACGTTAACTAAATACTAAAAGACAGTAATTACACTTTTGCCTCATGTAACAAAAGATCTATGAATGAATAAATAAGGTATAGGTTAAACCTGAAGAAATATAAGTAAAATCTCGTGTATACGTTTTGATACATCTATGAATATATCGCGAGAATATGAAATCATCGAAATACAAATAAGATCACTAATTACCATATCAGGTCTGAATCAGTCAAAATTTAAGTCTATTACAATAACTCAACCACAAAGGTTAAATATTTATTACATTAAATTGTTCAATACTGGTGCATAGAATTAAATTAACCGGTCACAAATGGTGCAAGCACTTTTTTCATTATAAAAAAATAACGTCACCTATTTAATTACACTACCGAGCTTAAATAATACAGATATAAATTTATATTGTCAGATCCTACCTCTACGTTACAAACTGTAATCAAAGACTTACAGACAATATAGAGTATTAAACTGTAGCAATCCATAACAAAAACAAGTAATAAAACTGGTGCTGGCACAGATAATGCAGATTAATAATTAACAGTTATTTACAATTTATTTTCGTAAGACAATGGCGTCTTAGTAAAAGCAATTTATTGCTCTACTTAGGGCGCTTTTTTTTGGATTTTTTATGTCGGCACAAATTAAAACATTATCAGGAGAATTCAGCCCCAGAAAGCATGATGTCATCGTAATTGGCACAGGCCCTGTTGGTATTCGTTTAGTTCAAAAATTAAATCAACTTGATGAGAGTATTAGCATAGCTGTTTTTGGTGACGAGCCATACAAGCCCTATAATCGCGTTAAATTATCTTCTTTATTAGTAGGAGAAATAAATGAAGATGAAATTTTTAAATCAATGGATTTATCAAATTTAAATTCTATACGTTGTTTTTATAATAACAGAGTTATGGAAATCAACAGATACTCAAAAGAGATAACTGATAGTGACGGTGAAAGACATAGTTATAAAAAATTAATAATTGCAACTGGTTCAAAACCTAGAATACCCAATATTTCAGGTATAGATTTAGATAATGTATATACCTTCAGGCAATTAGATGATGCCACCAAATTAATGGGAAGATCTGTACGAACCAAACACACAGTTATAATAGGCGGTGGATTATTAGGTATTGAAGCAGCACGTGCTATGCAACGATTCAATACCAAAGTTACAATTATAGAACACAGCTCATGGTTAATGTTTAACCAGTTAGATCATCATGCCGGAAGTTTTCTAAAACATCATATTGAATCTCTCGATATAGATGTCAGAGTTAATGAAAGAGTAGAAAAAATAAATGGTGAATATACTGTTGAGAGCATTGAATTAGGCTGCGGAGAAACCATTGAGTGCGATACAGTTATTGTATCTGCAGGTATAACACCAAATACAAAACTTGCTATTGATTGTGGCTTACACATTGGTAAAGGCATCAAAATCAATGATGAGTTACAAACGAATGATATAAATATTCATGCCATTGGTGAATGTGCAGAGCACCTTGACAGAACTTATGGACTCGTTGCTCCGGGTTATGAACAGGCCGATGTACTTGCACACATTCTTCATGGTAAGCGCGTATATTACAAAGGCACAATTACTGCTACTAACTTAAAAGTATTAGATTATCCCGTGTTCAGCATGGGTAATACGGGAAACTCAGTTAGAAGTCGAGAAACAATTGTATATCAAGATAATAAAAATGAAATTTATAGAAAAATCACAGTAATAAACGGTCGTTTACGAGGTGCAGTTTCAATAGGTGAATGGACTGATATAAACCGTATTCAACAAATCATTTCGAAACAAAAAAGATTATGGCCATGGTATATCAATCGGTTTAAAAAAACCGGCTCTTTATGGTCAGAAGACTCAAATAATGAAATAAGTGAATGGCCAGATAATACCATTATTTGTAATTGCACAGGAATCACTAAGGGTGAGCTTTATTCAGCAAAATCTGATGGTGCAAATAACGTTTTCTCCTTAGCAAATATTACCGGTGCCTCTACTGTATGTGGGGGATGCAAACCACTATTAGCTAGAGTAGTTAACTGTGATATACCAGACATATCGAACACAGGAAACTCAAAAATATTCATCACCTCTGCAGTAAGCCTTTTTATACTGACAATGTTTTTATTCTTGCCCAGCCTTTCATATCCTGACAGCGTTCAGCTCAGTATAAATTACGGCACATTATGGTCTGATAATTTATACAAACAAATTAGCGGGTATAGCTTGCTATCTTTTGCTTTCATCATCTCATTCATATCTGCTCGTAAAAGAATCAAGAAACTACACAAATATATGGACTATTCATGGTGGAGAATACTTCATGTCATTACGGGTGCAGCTTTAATATTCATACTACTGCTACATACAGGCGCAAGTTTTGGATTTAATCTTAATTTGTATCTTATGTTTTGTTTTATCGGCGTACTGATATCAGGGGCATTACTCGGTTTAACGACTACAAAAGAGCACTTATTAACACATAAAACAGCTACTAATTTACGTAATATATCAATATGGATGCATGTGATTTTTATCTGGCCTTTACCTGTACTGCTTGGTTTTCATATTTTTAAATCGTACTACTTCTAGAGCACATAAATGATTTTTAATACAAAAAATTCAACAAGCTGGTTCATATGGACAGGTTTAATGACAGCACTAATCATCTACTTGTACGTAGTGATTAGCGAAGGCGAAGACAAAAGTATATTTATGCCTGGCCCATTAACGAGTGGTCACCATCAAATAGGTTTAAATTGCAACGCCTGCCATAAAGAATCTTATTCAGACAGAGAAAGCATGCAGGTTTCCTGTATTGAGTGCCATGGTGATCAAAGAAAAAAACCTTTCGACTTTCACCCTAAAGCTAAATTTACAGATCCAAGAAATGCCGATAGATTGGATAACATTAATGCATTGCAGTGCATTACCTGTCACACCGAACACCAACCATCTATTACAAAAGAAAGTGGCGTTACTCAACCTATGGACTTTTGCATACATTGTCACGAAGATATTGCAAGTGAACGACCAAGTCATGAAGGCATGGAGTTTAATAGCTGTGCTAATGCAGGCTGCCATAACTACCATGACAATAGATCACTCTACACTGATTATTTAATTAAACATCTAGATGAAAAAGCTAATTTAGACAAACAGGTTCTGCCTGAAAAAGAATTTTTAAATGTAATAGATGAGGTAATGACATATCCGCACAGTCTGTACCCTGTTAAAAAATTAGGCGTGAAAGACATAGATGCCCCAGCCTACATACTCACTCAAACACAAAAGCCTGACAACACAATACATGAAGACTGGTTATCAACAGCTCACGCCAATTCAGGTGTGAGCTGTAATGGCTGCCACATGCCTGAACTGGATGGTAAAAACACTGAAACATGGCTGGAAAAGCCCGACCATAAAGCATGTGCAAGCTGTCACAATATGGAAGTAAAACACTTTTTAAACGGCAAACACGGTATGCGCAAGAAGCTGAACATGAGTGGTATGACACCAGCTAGTGCCCGGTTAGCGATGAAAAAAGAATCATTATCAAAAGAACTAAATTGCAACACCTGTCATAAAGCACATCGTTACGATCTTAAAAAAGCTGCAGTTGATGTATGCCTGGATTGCCATGACGATAAACACAGTACTTCCTATGTTTCTTCACCTCATTACAAATTATGGCAACTGGAAATTAACGGTCAGGCCGAACAGGGAACCGGCGTTTCATGTGCAAGCTGTCATCTACCCAGGGTTAATTATGATGTAAGTGACTGGTTACGTAGAGTACTGGTACAGCACAATCAAAATGCTAACTTAAAACCCAACGAGAAAATGATCAGATCTGTATGTGCTAACTGTCACGGGCTTGAATTTACGCTTGATTCATTAGCCGACAAAAATCTCATCCAGAATAATTTCAACAAAGCACCAGAAGTCCATATCCAGACAATGGATATGGCTAAGAAAGAATTATTACGACGCAACAAAAATAGATCGGATCTTTAGCGTGATAATTTATATTTAAATTTTTTTAACAACCTTTTAAACCATACCAATACAGGTGAATTTATGAAGAAAATTAGTTTATCATTAGCATTATCAGTTGCACTAAGCAGCCAACTTACTCCTGCAGTAGCAGAGAATACCGTATCCGTTAAAACGATGGCAGATGCATTACATCTTGTAATGGACTCTGATCGAGCAGTGTATACAAAAAAAATTGTTAACCGATTAGTGAAAAAGGAAAAGGTTATAAAAGCTAGTGAACATTTTGAAGATGATAAAGCTTTGGTTTTACCTGCACAGATGTTTCGATTTGGTTCTGAACTAGTCTCCTCGAGAGCTGAAGCATTACCTGATGTAAATTTTAGTTATTCACTACAATCAATCTGGCCAATTAACAAACAAAACGCTCCCAAAACAAAAGCTGAAAAAGAGGGGCTAAAGTATATTGCAGATAACCCGGGTAAAAATTATTACGCTGAAGAAAAACTGGGCAAGCAAAATTATTACACAGCGGTTTATGCTGATGTTGCGGTTGCACCTGTTTGTGTATCTTGCCATAACAAACACCCAGATACACCTAAGAAAGACTTCAAAATTGGTGAGGTTATGGGCGGTGTAGTTATTCGAATCCCTATAGACGGTTAATTAACACATATTATTAATATATCAGGAGAAAAATTATGACACCCGAAGAAATAAAACTTGTTAAAGACTCATGGGCATTAGTATTGCCGATATCTGAAAAAGCAGCAGAACTTTTTTATGGAAAGTTATTTGAATTAGACCCGGAAGTAAAAAAAATGTTTAAAGGAGATATGACAGAGCAGGGCAAAAAGCTTATGGCTATCCTAAATACTGCTGTTAATGCATTGGACAAACTAGATACAATTGTGCCAGCATTACAAAATATGGGTGCTAAACATGTAGAGTATGGTGTAAAAAACAAGGATTACGATACAGTCGGCGAAGCACTGATATGGACCTTAGATACCGGGTTGGGTGATGCATTTACAGCTGATACCAAAAATGCCTGGTTAAAAGTATATACCCTGGTCGCAGATACAATGAAAGAAGCGGCTGATAAGGTCGCAGCTTAAAACTTATATAAATGAACCACAGAGTTAAATCCTGTGGTTCACTTTATACAAAAGTATAACTTAGAACTAACCCTGCATCATAAGTACTATCCCTCTCAATTTTCTACCGTCAAATCATTAGCTTCATTAGAAGTCTTTACATGCCGATAGACTAACAAAGAATTATAACTATTTGATTTTATTTAAAATAGCCAGCTTATTATAGTTTTTAAAACATCATCACACAGGTTCCAACACCTTTTCTAATAATAGGGTGAAACCCGTAAAACGAGAGAAAGCCCGCAAGATGCTCGTTGAAAGCATGCTGATACTAACTAGAGCATGCTTAATGCTATAAAGCTTGCCATTACCTATCCTTCTCCGAGAGGCCTTTACACCGCTATACGAGCATCTGCTGCTCTTATCTTTATCGACCGCAGCCTCGCAATGCGGTAAAATCACAAAACAAAGCAAAAAACCTCTGCTCAATAGCTCGATCAGAGGTTTTTTGCCTATTATTGATAGATTTTCAATCTTAAATCGCATTACTGTGAAAGAGTAGAGTATGGCTAAACACACAACAACCTATGTCGGTATCGACAATGAAACCAACGCTGGCATGACCCCCATAGCAAATATTATTCGAGATGCATGGGTTTTCGGGCTTATAGAAGAAACCGAAACCTGTGAAGGGTGGAATGGGGCAGGTCTTGACTCGTTATTAGATAAAGTAAATGACGAATGGGATAAGTACGGTTGCCTTGTCAGCAACTTACCAACTGAATTAGCTGAAAAACATAAACGTATTTATGATGATGCAATCAAAGAAGCTAAAAAGAATGGTTGGAAACCTGGAGACAGAACAGGCGAAGCAGGCTAAAGCTTAATAAAGTAAATTTAACAGCTCACTCATTAACAAAGCTGTTCATTAAATATTATATTTAACTAATCAGGGTATACACCCCATATAAAAGCAAGGCCACCATGTCAAAAGACGTTTATATATTTGAAACTACTGAAGCTAACTTTAATGAGGCAGTTATACAAAACTCAAGCAAACTGCCTGCCGTTGTATTATTTATGGATGCCAGTTCAGAACTTTGTTTTGTGACAGCTGAAATATTTTCAAAATTAGCCAAAGAGTTTGCAGGCCAGTTTATCTTTGCCAAAGTTGATATCTACGAACAACCCGCATTACGTGATCAATTCAAAATCAAAAACGCCCCAACTACAATAGTTGTGCAAAACGGCAGTACAACAATGACAACTGAAGGGATGGTCACTGAAGACGAAGCTCGTGTAATATTAAAAGGTTTAGATATTTTCGATATAATAGATGATATGCGTGAACAAGCTCGAAACAAGCACATGAACGGTGAAACTGAAGGTGCAATAATTTTACTAGCCGAGGCCATACAAAAATCACCTGGTAATATTAAAGTTGCTATGGATATGGTACAAATATTCATCGATATCAAACAGCTTGATCAGGCAAGGGATTTATTCAATAAATTACCTGACGCCGCAAAAGAAAGTGATACAGGAAGGACGTTAGCCTGGCAGCTTGAGTTTGTGAAGCTTGCTTCAGAAAAGCAGGATATTGAAACCCTAACGAAAATAATATCTGAAGATGAATCAGATCTGCAAGCCCATTTTGATTTAGCTATTTGTTTAACCGCAACACACCAAATTGAACAGGCAATCGATCATTTATTAACGATTCACAAACATGATGAATCTTTTCAAGATGGAGCAGCTAAAGAATTAGCTATTACCTTGATAGACATGCTGAAAGCAACTCACCCAGAGTTAGCAAGCAAAGCACAAAAACAATTATCAAATATGATGCATCAGTAATTTATTACTATCAAACTTACACTTAAACCATGTAATTAGGCATAACAAGGAGGTTAGCTTAACTAAACACCAAACCAGAAACTCATATTTTTTTCTAAAAATTCTTCATAATGCATATAATGTGAGCCATCACATGAGAAGTTTAAACCAATCATGCCATTTACAATATTTAGAGAAGCTGCACGCAGATAAATAGTTTCATCTGCAAAGCGCAAAGCTTTAAATTGCTGAAAAATTAACGGTATTTTTTGCGGGTCAACTATCGCCTTGTCAAAGTACTCATGGTGCCTGAATGCCAGACAAATATCCGGATCACTCAACTCATCCATATTTAGTATCTGATAATTGTATGGATTATCAACAAGCCATAATGTTGCACGGCTACTTGAGAAGTGTAATTTCGCATGAAAAACACCATTGGCCAAAATCAGCTCTTCAAGCAGGCTTAAAATATCATCAATTTGCGCATCCATCGCACTTTCAGTGCGCTGCTGAGAAAATAACCCACTGCGTATGGCCGGGTCACCTTTAACCTGTTTCCAGATATTGTCATCTTCATACTGATCTGCTGTTTCGGGTAATTCACGCAAATCAAAATCAGCACCGACATAACCCGCTACGCGACCACTAATGTCATAGATAGCTTTAATTGCCGTCAGGGAAGGGCGCTTACGATTACGACTGATATAGGCTTCAGATAGATAATAATCATCACCTTTTAATGCTCGCTGCATATAAGGCCGGGCAATACGATCACGACCTATCTGTCCTCTCTTAACGCCCGTACGAGTCACATCATCTGATAACTGAATTCCCGAGCTATCAACTACCCATAGATATTTACAATATTCAGCTTTAAGCATTTCCGCAGACAGAAAGTCTTCCAGCGCCTGCTGATTATCCATCTCTTTAGCGCAAACCTCTGCAAGATAAGACATAGACTCAGATAATAGCGCTTCTAATGTCTCACGCTGCTTTCTAACGGTTTTCTGTAATTTGGTTTCACTAACCATGACATTCTTAAACCTTAAACCTTAAATAAACTTCAAAATAACACTGATACTTTTTATATTAGAGACAAATTATATAGTATTTTATCGATTGTAATATGATAAAAATATTAAGCTATCTATAAACAGTTAGTATGCTCAACATTATCAATCTGAAAGTTGTACGGTATGCATCAGGAGCTAATAATTCATAAAATCAGTCCATATATGAATAACTGCTGCATATGGCATAAGAACATACTTAATATCTAATAAATAGAGTATTTGATACAGAACAATATCACCAATAGATGTCTTATTTAATCTTTAATATGAGGTAAATTTATTTGCAACGCTGATGGAGTGAAGAAATGACACTTAAAGATGAGCTATTAGAAGAAAACCAGAGAATTGCAGACACTATAGAGGTCTTGACACATTTATTAAGTCAAAATGAATTGCGTAAAAACCCTATATTTTGTGAATTATTGGAAACATTTTCCAATACTGTTAATGATCATTTAAATCACGAAGGAAGAGTAGCCTATAGAGAAATGTTGCCACACAATGAAAGTGGTGCACATGAAGTAGCTGTACAGTTTATAAATAATTCCAGTCAACTAACAAAAATAATGAAATCCTATACAAAACACTGGTGTAATGCACCTCACGATTTTAGTAACAATGAAGCATTTGTTGATGATACAAAGAATATTTTTCATCTGGTTACTAATCGTATAAAACTTGAGCAAGATAAGCTGTTTCCATATATTAATTAACTAGTATAAATAATGCGCATGATTAAATTGATAAGCTTCCAGTTTGCTATGGAGTGCTGAAGCTTTATCAATTTTAACTACGGGCCATAATCTAAAGACAACAACAAATATTGTTCAATATCTATACCAAGCAAGAAATATTATTACCATACGTATTCCCTCTATAATATACATAACAACAATGATCAATTCCTGATACGATAAAATAACTAACATAAAGAGTAAATATATAGCATTGAAAATAACCATATAGATTAGAATAGGTATAAACTAACAGACTGTGATTCAAGCAATAACCAATTACTCTTTAAGAATATATATTAATGGGAACACCTCATGCTACACAAATACATTAATAACCTTTTAATGATTATTACAGTATTAGTATTTTTCATTTTGATGGTACCAACACAATCATTTTCATCTCAAAACAATAAACCTAAACTTGTAGTACAAATTACAGTCGATCAACTTCGTGGTGATTTGCCTTTACGTTATGAAGAGCGACTCTCTAAAGATGGCTTTCGGTATTTAATAGAGAAGGGTACACACTATATTAACGCTCATTATAATCATGCCAACACAGAAACAGCAGTGGGCCATGCCACATTAGTAACAGGCGCAGATCCGTCACAGCATGGAATAATTGCAAATGACTGGATTGATAAAAATACGGGTGCCTTTGTATATAATACTGAGGATGCTCGACATCATTTAATTGGACAGAACCCCAGGCAACATCAAGGTGTATCCCCTAAAAACCTGCTATCAAGCACAATTGGCGATGAACTGGTTTTATCTAACGCAGGAAAATCACGTGTTTTTAGTGTCTCAGGAAAAGATCGTGGTGCCATATTACCTGGCGGGCATGCGGGTAAGGCGTTTTGGTATTCTAAAAATCAGGGACAGTTTGTAACTAGTACTTATTATTATGATAAATATCCAAAATGGGTTTCCGCATGGAATCTGAAAAATCCAGCAAAACGTTATCGTGGTGAAAAATGGAATTTATTAAATCCACTTAAAACATACATTGCTAAAGATATAGACAACAGAGAATATGAAGCTGACTTTAAATCACTAGGTAGAACATTTCCGCATTCATACGCCGATGATAAATATTTAAATTTGGTTGTTGGTTTAACACCCGCCATAGATGAGCTTACTCTGGAGTTTTCAAAAAAAATTATTGAAAATGAAAAACTCGGTGCAGGTGATGCTACAGACTTTCTTGCCATTAGTTTTTCAGCAACAGATTACATAGGTCATTTATTTGGCCCTTCAAGCCTTGAAGCCGAAGACAATATACTTCGTCTTGATCGTGTTCTTGCATCGCTTTTCAAATTCATTGATCAAAAAATTGGTCTGGATAATACACTGATTGTTTTATCAGCTGATCATGGTGGCCCAGAAGCACCAGAATACGCTGCCAGCACCGGCTTTGAAACAGGCCGTTTTCAATTTGATCATTTTAAAAAACCGAATCAATTAAATCATGCTTTAAAGAAACGATTTGGTCGTGATGACCTCATACTGTCACATAGTCACCCTTATCTTTATCTGAATTATAAAGTGATTAAAAAAATGGGGCTTGATGCTTCTATAGTAGAGCGTTTCATAGTAAAAGAGGTTATAAAAATACCCGGTATAACGTATGCAATGAGTCGTAGTGAATTACTTGATGGGCGTTATGTTAATACACCAACACAAAAAATGATTAAGCGAAATTTTCATATACAACGCTCTGGTGATATTCATCTAATACCTGATCAATACTGGTTTTTGCACTCAACAGATGAAGCTGAAAAAATGGGGCTCTCAGGTCTAGCTGCCATTCATGGATCCCCCTGGGCTTATGATACTTATGTGCCTATATTTATTGCTGGTCATAATGTACCTTCACAGCTTATTCATAGACGTGTTTCACCGACAGATATTGCACCAACTATCGCTAATTATTTGGGTATAAAAATGCCATCAGGCTCAATTGGCAACCCACTAAAAGAAGTATTTAATCACTAAGCTTCTGTAATAACGGCTTAACAACTTCAGGTGGAACTACTTTAGCAAGACTAGATAAACATTGTTTTGCCTGAAACGATTTTTGATCCACTTGCATTTCACACAGTGTATACAAGTGTCGCGGATTACCACTCATCTGATACGTTTTCTGCATTGTAGCCTGCGCTTGTGCGGGTTGTGTGGGTAACATGCTTAAGGCATAAACATGATGATAATTTGAGTTTTGTGGCGCTAGTTCTGTTGCTTTTTTCAGGTAATTTATTGCCTGCATCTTTTTCTTACTACGGATCATGCTCAAACCTAAACTATAATATAAATCACCCCCATCAGGTTGCGCTTTAATACCTTGTTTTAATGTTGCAGTTGCAGCCTTTTCATTACCCTGATGACGATACAGGTCAGCTTTATTTACGTAAGCTGCACTAAAAGACGGCTCAATACGAATACTCTGATCGTAAGCAGCCACTGCTTCACTATAGCGCCCTAATTGCGCCAGTACATTACCACGATTTGTATGAGAAAATCCCCGGTCAGCATTAAAGTCCTGTATATTCAGATAATCATCGAGGGCAGGTTGCAGTTTCGCCTGCTGTTCTTGATTAAGGTTTTGCCATAAGGGCACAAGTACACTCGCAGCTTCAGTTCTAACCGCTAGCACCTTATCAGAAAGCAATGGTTTTATAATTTGCCAGCGTTGGTTTTGCGGCAAGCTTAATGCTCCCTGAATTGCGCCTAATCTTATTAATTCATTTTTATCTTTCGTGCCTCGTGCGATAGAAATTAAACTATTCTGATCTGGTACCTCTTGCATTCGTTGTAATGCTGATGCGCGAATAATGTCTGCATAATTTTTATCCTGAGATATTTTAGTCAGCTCGGCAGAAGCCTGTGGATATCCCATATCGGATAATGTAAATGCATAAGCAAAATCGTTTTGCTTATCAATATTGGTAGCAGGGTACCAACTTGTTACGTGTTGATTACTCCATTTACTATTTTTATCTTTATGACATGACAGGCAAGTATCCGGTGTGCCCAGTTTTAATGACAAATCTGGGCGAGGACTGTGCCAGCTATGGTCAGCACGATCATCAATTTGCATATAAGTGGTTTCTGGCATGTGGCAACTTACACATTGCGCACCGGATGATTTTTCAGGGTGATGGTGATGCTTTTGCGAGTTATAAGTTGTTTTATCATGGCACTGTAAACACAGTGTCTTTTTAGGCAAAATGAGTTTACCGCTGTGTGCATCGTGACAGTTACTACAGGTAACACCTTTTTTAAACATTTTGCTTTGTAAAAATGAGCCATAAACATAAACTTCATCATATACCTGTCCATCAGCATGATAATTCTCATTATTAATGAGCGTTAAGCGATAACGGTCACCCAATGAGTCAGACTTAAGATTATCATTTCCACTTATTTGTGTATGACGACTATGACATTGCGCACACATCAACGTTTGTTGTGATTGCTGAATGACGTCAGGCTGAAGAATAGGACTGTCCTTTTTGCTAAGCCATTTTTTTACGGGTTTGCTAAGGTTCCGATCGAATCCAGCTCTATCAGATTTGCCAGTATCTTTTTTTGTTTTGGTCCAATTTAAGTGTTTACTAGCGGGGCCATGACAGGCTTCACAGGCGACATTTATTTCGCTCCATGTTGTTTTGTACTGATTATCCGTAACATTAAAGTTTTTCTGAACATTAGTTGAGTGGCAATCAGCACACATGTAATTCCAGTTCTGACCCGTATTTGTCCAGTAAAATTCCTGGTGTTTTTGAGTATACTCGGGATAAAGATTAAACCAGCGCTGCCCACCCTGTTGTTTATTACGAGAATCCCAGGCATAGGGAATGAGTTGTACGCGGCCATCATCAAATTCAACCATATATTGTTGCAGTGGCTTATAACCGAAAGTATATTTTATCTGATAATCATGAAGCCCACCGTCAGGCCCCTGGATGTTTACCCAATACTGCTTATCTTTTTTATAGAATCGACTTGTTGATCCTGAACGTTTTAAACTCACATTATTGAAGTCACCTAATACTGAATCATCATCCGCATGTTTCATTGCCATATCATGATGAGAGCCTTGCCACAGTTTATATTCTTTCTGGTGACAGGTTTTACATTGTTCAACTCCAACATACTCAGCTGCATATAGGCCAGCGGAAAACGCAATAGTTAGTAAAATTAATAATAGTCGTGAATAAAACATGAATATAGTTTTCTCAATTTCCTTTAGTTTAAGATCTTTGATCAAATCTTGCATATATTGCACTATCTAAGTTGTATCATTGTACTATATTCAACTGGTATCTTTGAGTAGTTATAAAGGCAGTATGACATAGATGTTTTATACGCAGTGTTTTACCTTTCACAGCATGTCAACTAGTTTCAATAGCAACAACACTAACGTTTTTAACCTTATCTATTAAAAGTGTATTTTACACATGATTTAAATTATCAATGAGTGTTATTGAATAATTGAATTAACCGCTATTTTTTGAATAATATTTCAATGTTTTTAATGGAATTTAAAAATAACTATGTTCTAATGTTACCAAGTCACTATAACTTATTTAGCGATTCTTTTTATTAGCTTTTTCTAACATAGGAAAAATATAAATGAAAAATTTCTTCAGATTAAGAATGATGGCTTCCGCCACATTATTACTCTCTTCCGCGACTTACGCCGCTGAAAAGCCTAACATGCTAATGATATGGGGTGATGATATTGGTCCGTTTAATATTAGCGCCTATAACCGAGGCATGATGGGATATAAAACCCCTAACATAGATCGTATCGCAAACAGCGGTATTCTTTTTACTGATTCCTATGGTGATCAAAGCTGCACGGCAGGGCGCGCTGGTTTTATTACCGGTCAGCATCCAATGCGCACAGGTCTCACCAAAGTAGGTTTACCAGGTGCAAAAGAGGGCTTACATAAAGATGATGTCACTATTGCAGAACTACTGAGAGCGCGTGGTTACGCCACAGGGCAATTTGGTAAAAATCATTTGGGTGATCAGGATGAACATTTACCAACGAACCATGGTTTCGATGAATTCTTCGGCAACCTGTATCACTTGAATGCTGAAGATGAACCTGAGCACCCTAATTATCCAAAAGATCCAAACTTTAAAAAGAAATTTGGCCCTCGCGGTGTCATACATAGCTTTGCAGATGGCAAGGTTCAGGACACCGGGCCATTAAACAAAAAACGCATGGAAACCATCGATGAAGAAGTGCTTGCAAAAACACTGGCATTTATCGATAAGTCATATAAAGCCAAAAAACCTTTCTTTGTTTGGTTTAACACCACACGAATGCACGTCTGGACTCGCTTAAAACCAGAATCACAAGGTGTATCAGGTCAGGGTCTATATGCGGACGGCATGGTTGAACATGATGGTCATGTGGGTCAGTTACTGGATAAGCTGGATAAACTGGGTATCACAAATAATACCATCGTGATGTATACAACCGATAATGGTGCAGAACTGGCTCTATGGCCTGACGGTGGTTACACCTTGTTCAGGGGCGAGAAAAACACCAACTGGGAAGGCGGTTACCGTGTACCTATGTTGGTTAAATGGCCCGCAAAAATCAAAAAAAATCAGGTATCTAATGAAATTATAGCTATGATGGACTGGATGCCAACCTTGCTAGCTGCTGCGGGTGATACAAGTGTAAAAGCCAAACTTAAAAAAGGTATGCAGGTCGGCAATCGAAAATTCAAAGTTCATCTGGATGGTTATAACTTCCTGCCGCACTTCCAGGATACGACTAAAGCCGGACCACGAAAAGAGTTTATCTATAGCTCTGATACCGGCGATATCGTCGCGATCAGGGATGGTGATTATAAAATGGTTTTCAGAGAGCAGCGTGCACATGGTATTGAAGTATGGCAAGACCCCTGGGTTACATTAAGAGCACCTAAAATTTTCAATTTAAAAATGGACCCACTGGAGCGTATGGACCATGATGGTGCAGGTTATGCACAGTGGTGGGGGGAGCATATGTTCCTGATGGCGCCAGCGATGACGGCAGTGGGTGAGTTCAAAGCAACATTTAAGGATTTTCCACAAAGACAGAAACCTGGAAGTTTCGTTCCTTAATATAATATCATTCAAATTTTTAAGTTATCACTGGCCGCTATTGCGGCCAGTGATGTTTAAATAAGGTATTAAATGTCGGCATAATATTTTAATAGTAAAGGCTTCTTCTATGTCAGCTACACTCGATGCAATTAATCAGTTAAAACAGCAAATGCAATTATCAGTACTTGGCCAACAACATGTAGTCGATAGCCTTATCATAACTATGTTAGCCAATGGCAATGTATTATTAGAGGGTTTACCCGGCACAGCAAAAACACGCTCTATAAAAACCATGGCACAGGTACTTGAAGCAGATCTAGGTCGTATTCAGTTCACCGCTGATCTTTTGCCTTCAGATGTAACCGGAACTGAGATATTTCAGGAAGTGGATGGCAAACAATTACTCACATTTCAACAGGGCCCTGTTTTTAATAATCTGGTGTTAGCGGATGAAATAAATCGAGCGCCAGCGAAAGTTCAAGGCGCCTTACTGGAAGCAATGGAAGAACGTCAGGTGACCGTGGCTGGCCATACTCATAAATTACCCGAATTATTTATGGTATTGGCGACACAAAATCCAATTGAACAAGAGGGAACCTATCCGCTACCAGAAGCTCAAATGGATCGCTTCCTGATGAAAATTAATATCGATTACCCTGATGATGAAACCGAATTATCTATTATTCGTTTGGTTCGAGGTGAAGAGCAGCAACAATCAGTTGAACAAATAAAAGTTCAACAGCAGGCAATTTTCACTGCTCGTAAAGAAATTCATGAATTACATGTCTCAGAAAATGTAGAGCAATACATTGTAGCTCTGGTTATGGCGACACGAAAACCAGAGCGTTACGAAAGCGAATTACAGAACTGGATTGAAGTCGGCTCCAGTCCACGAGCCTCAATTGCACTTGATAAATGCAGTCGCGCTTACGCCTGGCTACAGGGTAAAGACTTTGTAGACCCTGATGATGTACGCAGTGTTATACATTCTGTATTGCGTCACCGATTGATACTCAGTTATGAAGCGAGTGCAGAAGGTATCAGTTCAGATCAGGTTATAGATGAGCTAGTTAAACAAGTAGCGGTTGTTTAATCTTATTCAGGTGATCATTTCCAAGAGTGACTCTGCATTATGAAAAATAAATCCAAAACTAATTCTTACACAGAAGATTCTGGTATTTACATCAGCCTTAAAGAATTAGTAGCCTTTCAACATCAGGCATCCGGTTTTAGTTTTCTACCCAGACAACCTGTCCACAGTATTTTATCGGGGCGACACACCTCACGTTTACGCGGTCGTGGACTTAACTTTGAAGAACTGCGTCATTACCGATCTGGCGATGATATTCGCACTCTAGACTGGAAGGTCACTAATCGTACAGGCAAACCCCATGTAAGAGTTTATACAGAAGAACGGGAGAGACCGGTTTTATTATTAGTCGATCAGCGTATAAGTATGTTTTTTGGCAGTCAGTTAAAAATGAAATCTGTCATCGCAGCTGAATTAGCCGCGCTTTCTGCATGGCGTGTATTATCAGCAGGTGATCGTGTAGGCGCATTAGTTTTCAATGATACCGATATAATTGAAGTTCGCCCTCAGAGAAGCCGAAAAACTGTTTTACACATTTTAAATAATGTTCTGAAA